>Ga0209988_10002095_pt1 | contig 13130 bp, 11 predicted proteins | sample N075metaG_FD_183115 | JGI IMG/M metagenome (GOLD analysis project Ga0209988, IMG submission 183115) | Deep subsurface microbial communities from Kermadec Trench to uncover new lineages of life (NeLLi) - N075 metaG (SPAdes) (version 2) | ecosystem: Environmental > Aquatic > Marine > Ocean trench... | reverse complement strand
ATGTTGATGCCGTCGCCCCCGCTGTTCTTGATAATGTTGTCGACGATCTCGATCTCCTCCAAGATCTCGCCCTCGTCTGCCACACGAATGCGGATTCCGGCGCCCGTGTTCGAGTCGAAGAGATTCCCGTAGATGCTCGCGTTCACGCGGATGTCCGCATCATCCCCGTCGGTCGCGAGGATCTCGAGGCCGTCGCCCCCGTTCGAGAGGAACCGGTTTCCGTGAATCTCGAGGGTCAGCACAATGTCGGAATCAGCGCCATCGCTGGCGTCGATCTTGAGACCGTCGGCCTGGTTCATCTCGAAGAGATTGTCCGAGAAGTAGCCGAAGAAGTTGAACGTGCCCGAACCGTCGTTGTCGGTGTCGTTCGTGATCTGCACCAGCGCTCCATTGTCGCCATTCTCGAGGAACCGGTTGCCCGTCACATGGGCGATCCAGTTGACGGTGAAGTCGTCGGAGTCGTCGGCGTCCGAGTCCGAAGAGAGTTGCAGGCCCTCGTCGCCGTTCCGCAGGAACAGGTTGTCGGCGATTCGAGTCATGATGTCGATCTCGGTGTCGGATTCCTCCGTGTCGTTCGAAAGATCGATGCGCACACCGTCGCGCTCGTTCTCGATGAACTGGTTGCCCCAGATGTCGAAGGTTGCGTGGATGTCGCCACCGTCGTTGTCCATGTCGGCGACCAAGCCATCGAAGTTGGCCATGAAGGTGTTGTGGTAGACCTCGAGGTTGGGATTGCCCTCATCGTTCACGTCGACGAGGACGCCCGCGTCGTTGCCCTCGAACCAGTTCTTCTCGATGCTCGCCATCGTGAACTGGTCGCTGCTGTCGAGATCCAGCAGGACGCCGGTTTCGTTGTTCATGAACCAGTTTCCCACGATGTATCCATTGGCGTTCTCGCGGAGCAGGACGGCGACGTCGTTGTCCTCGAATCGGCTGTCCATCACCGTCAAGAGCTGGTTCGTCGCGAAGCCGTCTACGAAAATCGCCGCGCTGTCATCGCTATCGCTATCGTTAGCGAAGCCGGCGAAGTAGCTATCGGCCACCATGGCGTCGCCGACGTCAGTACCGCGAATCGCGCTCCAGTTGAAGGTCTCGAGTTCGGGAACCATGAAGTTGATGTTCCCGATGTAGTTGTTCATCGCGAGGCTGATGATGTCGTCCGTGTCGTTGCTGTCTCCGCCCAGCAGCGTCGGCCGGGAGCCCGGGGCGCGCCAGAAGAGGAGACCGCTCTCCGAACCCATGACCGGGATCATGCCGCCGCCGCCCACGACGTACTGGCCGTCGAAGAGATCGACGTTCTCGGCGAAGTCTCCGCCGCTACCCAGGACGACCACGACCGAGTCCTCCATGCCACTCGCAACCGACCCGGCCAGATCGTCCGGGTCGGAAATGGAATTGCCCGTTCCCGCGCCACCCGCCGCCGCATAGCGCACCTCGGTGATCGCGTTGCCCGTCTTCGGGTTGAACGCAGTCTCTGACCCGCTCGTACCCATCCGAGTGATCAAGTCCACGTCGCGGACGATCGGGTCCACCATTCGCCGCTCGAGCCTGGTGAGACCGCCGCCCGATGCGCTGCCGTGCCCGCCTCCGAACCAGCCGTAAAACGGGATTCGCAGGAAGATGGTTCCGTAGGTGTCGGTGCCGCGCTCATCGTCCCACCGCACTTCGGCTCCCAAGGTGAGCCGCGAACCGTTTGGCAGCAACGGAATATCGTGCAACCGCGTCTCGAAGCGCCCGCGCGGGCCGCTCAGGTTGTCGACGCCCGATGCGTCGAAATGAAAGCCACCGCCGTAGACCCGGGTGTCCCAGAACATCGAATCTTCACCGAAGGGCAGCCGGACGCCGATCTCGGCGTCGAAGCCGTAGAGGGCGCGTTCGATGCCCTTCTGGATCACCAGCCCGCTTCCGGAAGCGACCACCTTCGACGAGCCCGTGTTCTTGTTCTTCGTGCTCTCGGGGATGTAGCCATTGACGCGGAAGTCGAAGGTCTCGGACATCGCTTCGAGTCCCAGGGTGCCGCCGAGGTAGGTGTGCCGGCTGCCGGTCCGGTCGCTGCTGCGCACGTCGAAGAACCCGGACCCGCCGAAGATCCACTCGTCGCCCATCCAGCGATAGGCGAGCCCGGCGTTTCCCTCCAGGGTCTCGTCGTCGTCCCCCATCATGCGCAGATCGGTGAACAGCATCGAGTGGTCGTTCTGCCACAGGGGGATGAAGAGATCGCCTCGGCCGAGGTGGCGGTCGTTACCGCCCTTGTATCCGAAGTCGAAGTGGGGTCCCCACTTCTTTCCCGACGAGACCACCGGAGCGGCTGCCGGCTGTTGCGCCGGCACCACGACGGTCTCGCCGTCCATATCGTCGGCTCGAACGGGAATCGACCCCGGTCCCACCGGAAAGATCAGGAGCCCGAATACGGCGAACCATGTCGTCGCCCGCGCCAGGCTGTTCCCGAATCCGTTACGTCGCACCAGGTCCGAGTCCATCATGATCCCCTTACGTTGTTCTGGGCTGTCCCGCGCTCGGGTGCCGGGCCCGGCGCGAATGGTCAGACGGAGCGGGAGAATCTCACCGGCAAGCTGGTGCATTATGCCCTTTGCCCGAATCGATTTGGCTAATATTTTTGGGAGGGGTGCGGGGAATCGAACACACTTTCACTCGCAGAGGTGTCTCGCCTTGGAGACTCCGATCCACCTCAGTGTATGTCGTCAGATCTTCTCGGACCCGTGGACCGTTCTTCTTCGCGAGGGTTCCAGCTCCCGTTTGCGGCTAGGGAACCTCTGCACAGGCGGCCTTAGCAGCGGTGCGTTCTCAGAATCCGTCCGCCGGCTTCGATTATGGATATTCGCGTGATCTAGGGCGCAGCGATCACGCCGCTTCTCGCCACGCATACCGATGGTGAAGACCGCCCACGCGAGGCAATCTGCCGACTTGGGCGCGGGGCGATGGTCGATTCTCAATGGGTCGTCCGGACGGCGAGTCGCGGAGACCGGTATGGACCCGTTCTCCGTTGTAATACTCGACGTACTCGCGAAGGAGTCGCTGCAGGTGGCTCTCGTCGATCACGATCACGTGGTCCAGCAGCTCCCGTCGAACAGTCCCGATCCAGCGCTCAGCGGTCCCGTTCTGCCACGGGCTCCGATAGGCGGTCCGCTTGGGTTCCATACCGAGCCGATCGATGGCCTCGGTGACGCGATCCGAGAAGATCGCGTCGTTGTCGTGGATCAGGAACCTGGTCGAGGTCTCACCCGGGAACGCCTCTCGAAGCTGCTGGATCGTCCACGATGAGGTCGGATGGGCCGTTACGTTGACGTGCAAGAGGTGCCGTCGATCGTGCTCGATGACGAACCAGACATAGAGCAGCTTGAATCGAACGGTCGGGACGACGAAGAAGTCCATCGCGGCGATCACGTCTCGGTGGTTTCGCAGGAACGTGGTCCAGCGCTGTCGCTGGGCGTCATTCGGCCTCCTCTTTGGCAGGTAGCGCGACACCGTCGCCAGCGAAACCCGGAACCCGAACTTCTCGAGCTCGGATTGGACCTTCCTTGCTCCCCAGCCGTTTTCCGTCGCGAATCGTCGGATAAGTACCCGCAGCTCCGGGGAGATCCGAGGTCGCCCGGGACCAGGCTTCGACATCGATCGCTAGTAGAGCCGAAAGCCCCGCCGGTGCCACCTCACAACCGTCTCGGGCTGAACGATACATAGGACCTCCTTCCACCGCGGCCAGATACGGGAGAGGGCGACCCAGAATGCGCGGTCGACGGGTGTGAGTCGAGATCGAGAACGCTGCACGGAGTAGGTCGCGAGCTGCTGGCGCAGGGCCAGTTCGACGATCGCCTGCTCACGCCAGCTTCTGAAGAGGACTCGCACGCTCGCAAGAAGGATCGACATGTATCTGATCAGGACTCGGGTCACGTCGCGATTCTGCGCGAGGACACGGTCGAGTGCGAGACTGATTCTGAGGGCGAAACTCGCATACCATCGATCGTTGATCGACCGATCGCAGAGACTGGAAAGATCAACCATTCCCGTTCAGACGCATATTGAGAACACACACCGGGGTCGATCGTCAGCCCGGGAGTGGGAACGGGAAGCTTCTCGGGTCGCCGAGCGGCGTCGCGCCGAGAACGTCTGCCCGGACCGCTGCGGGACGTCGAGGCCACGGCTCCCCCTTCCGCGCATCAGACCACAACCCTGCGTGCCCGAGCAAGGGGAAAGCGGATCGACGAGGAAGCGATGGTGGGACGAATCCGAACCGCCGCAATCGGCTGTAGAGAAAAACGACGGCTGCAGCGCGGTCGCCGGCGTCGTCCTGGTCTCTCCTGTGCGGGCACGCCGAGGCGCTCGCCCAAAACCCCGCGAAGTGGCGGGTAATTTCGCCGCCGGCGCGCGCTGCGGGCGCGGCGTCTCCGCAGTCGCGGACTAGTTGGCGGTGCGTGCAGTCTATCGCGAACTCGTCTCTGGATCGAAATTCCCGATCTACAGGGAAAATACAGGGAAATCGCCCAAATCCCGGCTTCTGGGCGAGGCCAGCGTCTCCGATCCGGCCCCGTTCGACGTCCTAGCCGGCGAGTTCCCTGCGTTCGGGAACAGGGAAATTTCTGCCAACGAGCACGGATTCCAGCCAGGGCGCCGCACGCAGGGCCGAGAGCGACGATCGTGCCAGCCTCCAGTATTCGGGAATTGCTGGCGTTTTCGGTCGGCCGACTTTTGGCACACTACGCCCACTGCCCGCATGAGATTCGCCTCCGCCTTGGCCCCGTCCGGCCGCGCGCCGGACCGTCGTGGCCACGTCGTCACGCGCGTGACCTCGATGGACTCGACGCCAACGACTGCGAGAACGAAGTGTTGCTCGGCCATGCCGCGGCGGAAACTGGCAGCGGTGCTCCGGACCGAGAGCCGACGCTTCCATGGGCGAGTTCCGCGGAGGGCCAGCGAGGCTAACATGAGCCGTCGGCGAGGAACGACCCGCCGCGCCAGACGAATAGAGAGGACACCGCGATGTCGGAGAAACGACCCGTCGATGCCCTCGCCAAGGCTCCCGCCCCGCTCGAGGCGGCGTGCGAGCGACTCGCCGCTGGGCGCTTCGCGGATCGCAAGAGCTGAGGAGGGCAAGCGAGATGATCTATACGGCGGAGGTCTTGGAGCGGCTCGCAAGGGATATCAAGATCGTCATCAAGAACTTCTCCCTGGTCCCGACCGACAATCTCCACTCGATTCTTGGGGACGACGCCGACTGGAAGTTGGAGCCCGGCTCTCTGTCCGAGATCGCGCATTTTGCAGAGCTGATCGCCGAGCGCAGAGCGGCACTCAGATTCTCGGAGCTCGGGAGTCTCAACGGTACCTGGCGAGCCATCAAGCTCATCGATCGGCTGCGGGCACGCTTTCTTCCGCTGCCCTTCTTCAGCGAAAGGCCTTGCAGCATCCGGCAGCACGCCCCGGATCACTTTCCCCGTGAAGCCTGGTTCTTCGTCAACGGCATCGCCACCGACAAAGAGCTGCTCGCGCTCAACGGCCGCTATCTGGTGAAGTTGTTCCAACGACCGATCGAGCTCATCTACAATCCGACCGAGGGACCGCTCAGTGACCTCCTCGAGTGCATGCTCGGCCGGACCTTCGACTTCGTGTCTGCACCCGCCGAGTACGCCCTCGAGCGAGTCTCCCTCGCACTCACAGACCCCGAGAAAGACCGTGTCATCCTGATGGGGCACTCCCAGGGCGGCATTATTGTCGCCAACGTGGTGAGCGGGCTGATCGAGCGCTTCAGCGGTGACCACGAGCGGATGAGCAAGCTCGAGGTCTATACGTTCGGCTCCGCCGCCGACCGTATCCGGACCGACTCGGAGCTGGACACGCCGCAGCGACACGTGCCATTCATCGAACATTTCGCCAACACCCAGGACATGGTGGCCGGGCTCGGGGTCCTCGAGCGGGGGCTGACTGTCAGCGGAAAGGTGTACACCCTCGAGAAAGCGGGGCATTTCCTGAACGCCCACTACCTTCCGGAGATCGAAGCCAGGCAGGCCTACGCCTGGCACGATGCGGACGGCAGGCGACACCGGACCGCCCGCCTCTACGAGTACCTGCAGGGCGGCACCCCGGAACTCTTGCCCATCGAGGCGACGGCGCACCCCGAGAGAGCCGAGCCTGACACCGAAAGTCGGGTCCTGCTCGGCTCCGCCTAGACCCTAGGGAGCGACCGGCTCCTGATCAAGATCGAGAGCACGCTCAAGAAAATCGACCCGGGGACTTACGGCGAGGTGAGAGGGCTGACGGTAACGAGATCCGGCCACACAGTTCATTGGGCTATCAGCCGCCCGCACCGGAAGCCATCGAAATCGAGCCCCCGATCAGCAAGATCTCTACACCGGACATCGAGCTTGCTCTAGCATAGGAACTGGTATCGCAATCGGGGTCAGGTCACTTCCCATCAACCGGAAGCTCACCCACTCGATCAGTAGTAGCGAAGGCCCGAATAGACTCCCGGACATCCCTGCTCCCACGAGCGGCTCGTCTGGCAGCCCAGCAGCGAGATCGAAGCCAGCCCTCACACAAATCCGCGTGTTCGCAAGCGGACTCCTTGCGGTAGTGATGCGGGTTCGGGCCGTCGCGCGACCGACCTGTCGGCTCGCTACTCCGCCGCCTCCTCCTCCTCCTCCGCGACAGGACTCGTCTCGTCCGCCGTGCCTTCGGAGGCCTCGGTAGACGTAGTCGCCTCAACGGTGGCGGGTTTGCCCTTCTCGTCGCTTTCCTCATCGCTCGCGCAGGCGGTGGTGCCGATTGCGAGAATCAGTGCTGAGCCAATAGCCAGAGTCCGGAGAGTGTCGACGCCTTGCATGGGTCCCCTCGTATGAAGCCAAGATCGGCGCGCCCCGTCGTTGGACCGGCCCCCTCGGCTGGGATGGAGGTCGGATTCTTGACCATGGGCGGTCTCGCAGCAAGGGCCTCTGGGGCCGCGCGAGCGATCTCAACCGGATCGCGTAGTGTGCCTTTTCTCGAACGCCATCACGCGGCCTCACGATAGTAGTGATTTAGAAGGCCGCCGAGTCGCTCGCGTCGAACCACAGGGGCTGCGGCGTCTTCCAGGCCCGGAACCCGCAGTCTCCGGTTCGGTCCCGCCTACGCCCTCACCCCAAAACCCCGCGAATTCGCGGGAACTTCTGACCTGACTCCCTGAAACGAGCCCATGTGGAATCATGGTGCTCGGAGGGAGGAATGAGGATGGGCAGGAAGCGACACACAGCGGAGCAGATCATCGCGAAGCTGCGAGAAGCCGAGGTCAATCGTATCTCGACATCCGTCCCCCCTCGGATTCCACGATTAGTCGCTCTCTTCAACGCATTCGCGACCATTACGGCCCTCGTTCTCATGGCCTGTGACCCCAGCTCCCTCTCCACCGCTCCTCCCGCCGCCTGCACGGCGTCAGGTGCGCAATGTCAGCTTCCGGAAGGTCCGCTCGGTGTCTGCGAGCGCTCGCAATGCCCGCCTGGCGACACTTCACCGTGCTTCAAGTGCACTCCGCAGCATTAGCCGCCGCGGCCCAGGTCCACGTGCTTCCTTCCCACCCTCCGCCATCAAGAACGACATGTTGATCCCCTGGTCCGCGACAGCGCGCGCCATGTTGGCCCCCAGCGTCGTCCCCCTCAACGAGGAGACAAGCGGTTGCCGACGCCGCGAGATCCGCCGGCGCAGCAGGGCGTCTACCCGTTGGAGCGCGAGCTGTGCGAAGTCAGGAGCTCGTCGCTCGCCCACAGGTCGAGCAGCGCCGCGAGACGCTGCACCGCGAGCGCGTGGAGGCAGTGCTCCTCGTCGGCGGCCAGGGATCGGTAGCCCGCACGCTCGCGGAGCACGGAAAGGCGCGCCAACCCGCGCACCGACACCGCCGCCAAGAAGCCAGCCGCGCCTCGCGAGCGCAGCCCACCCCTTGAAATCCCGCCGGCTCCTCGCCGACTTCCTGCATCCGGGCGCAAGGCGGGTCAGCTTCGCGGGGCGAGCTCGAACAGCCAGAGGTAGCCAGAGGTCACGGCCTCCGCGGGCCGATGTCCGCAACCCGCGCGTACTTCCAGCTGAGCTCGGCGGTCAGGGGTGCCAGTAGCGGCCCCTCCTCGATGCGCACGAGCCCCCGCTCGTAGAGCTTGTCGCGGATTCGCAGGATGGCGCGCCCGTCTTCCAGCGACTTCGATGAGCCACTGCTTCCAGATCCGGCCCCAGCTGGTCGTCATGTCGCCGCACGGGATGAAGATCCTGCCCTCGTGCTCCAGGATTCAGGTGGTGCGCGATCGAGGCGGGTCGACCCGCTGGAACTCCACCTCCTGGATGTCGCGCACGAAGGACCCGTCGGGCTCCGGGCCCGTGACGAGCTCGCCGCTGGTGACAGGCCCACCCGCGATGATGGCGACGGGCCCGTCCGCGAACCGGGCTCCGATGAGTGCGAGCACGATGAGCAGGACCAACGAGCCGAGCAGGCCCAGGGCGATCCTCAGGATGGACTTCATGTCGTTTCTCCTTCCCAGCCGGGGGGGGCTGATTGGCTCCGCACCCCTACCGCGAACTGACCTCTTCCGGCGAAGCTGCGAAGCGCGCCCAGCAGTAGCCGATCCACGTGCTCGGCATCTCCGTCCCGATGTCCGCGTAGCCCACCCGCTCGAGCTCGCGGCGCAGCCAGGCCATCTGCACGAAGTGCATGTCGAAGCGTTCGCGCGCGCGCCGCTTGAGGCCGGCCAGGCGGTCCCGGGGTGCCGTGGCGAAGCCGCTGCCGCAAAGCCGCGCCCCGACGCCGCTCACGCGCGCGAACTCGGCGAGCGCGAGCCGCAGGTCGGGGATCCCGTGCAGACCCCCGGAGCAGTTGATCTTCGCGAGGCAGTCGTCGGCGATCGGGAGCTCCATCGCGTCGCCGCGCACCAGGAGCACGTTGCCGAGGCCCTCCTTGCGCAGGTGCATCGCGGCGCGACGGAGCATCGCGCCGGCGATGTCGACGCCGATCACCAGCCCCTGCGAGCCAACGCGCCGCACCAGCTCGACCGTGAAGTTTCCGTGGCCGCACGCCACGTCGAGCACGACGTCCCCGGGCTGCACGTCGAGGCGCTCCAACACGTCTGCGACTTCGCGCCCGAAGGGCGGCAGCCCGAAGACCCACGCCAGCCGCGGCCGAACCTGGTCGTAGGCCCACGAGACGACGCGGGTGTCCAGTGGCTTCTGCGCCGCGGTCTTCTCGAACCCCTCGCCGAGGAGGTCGAGCACGCCGCCCACCACGTGGAACTCGCGCCCGCTGCGGGGGCAGCGCAGACCCGTGGCCTCGTCGATCAGCTCCGCCGGCTCGTCGGGGCAGTCGGGAAGCCTCAGATACGCGGCGGCGCGCTCGAGCGGACGGACTCGACTTCGAGGGGGTGGGGACTCCGACATCAGAGATTCCTGTACTCCCACCCGGCGCTTCTATTCGAGCTGCTCGAGCGTCGCCCCATGGACAGCGCCGGGTCAGCCGAGCAACCCGAGTGTGGTGCACCTTGGCCTCGAGAGGGCGCCCATGCAGCGGCGGACGGCGCTCGAGGCTACTTGCCCTTCTTGGCGAGCTTCTTGAGCTTCTTTTCCTTCGCCGTGAGCTTGGGCTTGTTCGTCTTTGCGGTGCGCTTCTTGTTTTGATCCTTGGACATGGACCAAGGATACCCCGCCATCCCGACCCGAACGAGCCGATTCCAGGGAGGCACCGTTACCGGAACCGGGGAAGCCCCCTCGTGCCTATCGGCCTGGCTCAGCCACCAGTTGGTGGTAGGGCAGCGGCTCGCCACGGGCAGCTCGCCGGGGAACGATGCGAGTTCCCGCTACCTTCGGAAGGCCGCGCAACGGGAGGAGGTTCCATGCTCGACCCGATCAAGCTCTCTGGAAGCGACCTCGCGTTCCGGCCCCTGGGCGTCGGAACCAACTCGTGGGGCCCGTCGACCCTGGAGGGGGCTCGCGACGCGCTGGCGGCCTCGCTCGAGGCGGGAATCGAGCTCGTCGACACCGCGGAGGTCTACGGCTTCGGGGGATCGGAGCGGGTGATCGGCGAGATCCTCCCGGAGCCGGGCGGGGATGCCTTCGTCGCCACCAAGTTCGCGCCGTTTCCCTGGCGCCTCGGAAGCTCCTCGTGGCGTAGGGCGCTGACCGCGAGCCTGGAGCGGCTCGGCCTCGAACGCGTCGGGCTCTACCAGCTGCACTGGCCTTTCTCGATCTCGAGCATCGAGGCGCTGATGGACTGGCTGGCAGACGAGGTCGCCGAGGGTCGCGTGGGAGCGGTCGGGGTGAGCAACTACAACGCGGAGCAGACGCGTCGCGCGCATGCGGCACTCGCGAAGCGCGGCGTCCCCCTCGCCTCGAACCAGGTGAACTACAGCCTTCTGCATCGCGCGCCGCAGGTGAACGGGGTGCTGGACACCTGCCGCGAGCTCGGCGCCGTCCTCATCGCCTACACCCCGCTCGCGTCGGGCGCCCTGACCGGGAAGTACCGCCCGGGCGCGCTGCCCTCCGGCGCTCGGCGCTTCATGCCGGCCTTCCGCCGGCTGGCCGAGATCACCCCGCTCACCGAGGAGCTCCAGGCCATCGGCCGCGCGCACGCGCGTTCGGCCGCCCAGGTGGCGCTGAACTGGCTGGCGCGGCAGGAGGGCGTGCTCCCCATCCCCGGCGCGAAGAACGCGCGCCAGGCCACGGACAATGCGCAGGCGATCGACTTCGAGATCAGCGATAGCGAGGCGACGCGGCTCGACGAGGCGAGCCGGCGGTGGAGGTGATCAGGACGGCTCTGCGACCAGCTGGATCAGCGTGATTTCCCGCGGGCAGTTGATTCGCAGCGGGAGGCCCGCCATGCCGAGGCCGCGGCTTACGTAGAGGGTGCCCGCGCCGTTCCGGAAGATCCCCCGCGTCCGGTCCGAGATCATCCGGGACGGGTTCAAGTGGTGCGCGAACGGCAGCGCGACCTGGCCGCCGTGGGTGTGCCCCGAGAGCACGAGCGGGAAGCCAAGCTGGGAGGCATGCGTGAAGTAGCTCGGGCGGTGGGCGAGCAGCAGGCGCGGCAGGTCATCCGGGATCTCGCGCGCCAGCCGCTCGAGCGCGGAGCTCTCGGCCTCGCGCTCGGTCCAGCCCTGGCCCGTATCGTCGATCCCGACGATCGCGAGCGCTGTGCCGTCCACGTCGATACGCTCCCACTCGTCGCGCAGCAGCCGGATCGAGGTGAGGCTCCGCAGCCCTTCCACCACGGCGTCAACGCCCGTGTAGACGTCGTGGTTGCCGAGCACCGCGTACACGCCGAGCCGCCCCTGGAGTTTCCCCAGCTCGCGGCAGCCCTCCTCGACGTAGGCCGGGTCGAAGTCGAAGAGGTCGCCGGTGAGAACGACGAGGTCCGGCTCGAGCTGGTTGATGCGCTTCACGAACCCGCGCAACCGTTCCGCCCGCAGCAGCGGCCCGATGTGGAAATCGGTGGCTTGCACGATGCGGAGCGCCTCGAGGGATGCGCTGGCGCCCCGGAGCGGCAGCGAGACGGAGTCGACGCGCACGCGGTAATTGCCCACGGACGCGCCCCACGCGACCGAGCCGAAGCCCAGCGCCACGACCGCTCCGCCGAGCCAGACGAGCGCCGCGTCCACCCCGGATTCGCCGCCGAGCAGGGCGCCGGCGCCGCCGACGACGACGAACACCGTGGCGAGGAGCACGCCGGTGAAGAGCGCGGCGATGCTCCCGAGGATCCAGGTCCGGCTCAGCACCAGTGCGAGCCCGCGCGCGTGGATGCGCCGCCGGCTCCACGGGAACGCCAGCGCGTTCAGCGCGCCGAACCCGACCCCGCCGAGCAGCGCCTGGCCGAGGGAGAGTCCCGAGCCGCGCAGTACGAGAGCCGCCCAGTGGAGGATCAGGACCTCGCCCAGCGAAACGAGCCCGATCATGAGGACGAGGATCCGTAGCATGCGCGCGTTCATCGGGAGCTCAGGATACCGGAGGCTTCATTGCTCGCCGCAGTCGAAACCTCGCCTCCATACCGCAGGTGCGTTCGACGAGATGAGCCCCGAGTCGGCCGTCCGGGCGCCGCAGACAGGAACGTGGCGAGGGCAACGATCGGAAACACGCGCGAAACCGGGTACGTCATGGCCGGAGGATGCCACGCCCGCGGCGCGGGTACACTTCGCAGGCCGCGCCCGGAAGGAGAACTCGATGGCCGCTCCGGAGACCGCTCCCGCTTCCCCGATCCTGACCGAGTCGTTCCGGGAAGACCCCTACCCAATTGCAGATTCTGATACTGCCGCCAATTTTGGGCGGTTGGGCACCTGGTCGCTGGTACCCGAGCCCAGCACCGCATTGCTGCTCGCCAGCGGCCTCTGTGGCCTCGCGTTAAGGCGTAGAAACCGACCGAATAGCGCCCTTCGCCAGCCACCGTGCTCGACGCGCCCCGCTTGCGGTGGGGCGTGGTCGTTGGGTGGGCGGACCCGCCGGCTCTCAGGCTGGGCGCTTGATTCAAGTGCCTGAGTTGTCTTCCTTGCCTGTCCAGCCTGGCGGCACGAGCGGGAACGCCTAGCGCGGTTCCAACCGGAGGAACTGCCTCGGTGCGAAGCCGGTGAAGACGTATGCGACCAGCGGGAACCCGTACTCGTCGAGGAGGCGCTCGCGCTCCTGCTCGCTGACGGGTATGGCGCGATAGTCTGTGGTCTCGCCGTCACGGGTCACGCGAACATTCGGATTCTCGAGCGCGCGGTGGTACCACGCACGTGGCCAGTGGTTCGCGGCGAGGAAGAGCTGGCCGTCGTCGTCGATGGGCGACAACACACGTTCGTGGGACTTCCCATCCGCTCCGGTGGTGGCGATGACGATCGTGGGCCCACCAATGTTTTCGGGCTGGAAGGCGGCGACTGCCGTCATGCAGCCGGTGTGTGCAGCGGCGAGAACGCAAAGACCCAGAGTGGCGATGGCTCGGTGGTGCATGGTTCCTCTCGTGGCTCAAGGACATGCTACCGCGGGACGTCAGTGCAACCACAGGCCGAATGGCCGTGGGGCGAGTCTGATGCGAACCCCGCTACGGGGGGCGTTGGTGCATGAATAGGAACGTGGCAGCGTCTCGCCACTCCCATGATCTTCATCAGGCGCCGATCGCGTAGGACGCGGGCCTGCCGAGAGCCGTC
>Ga0209988_10002092_pt1 | contig 13133 bp, 8 predicted proteins | sample N075metaG_FD_183115 | JGI IMG/M metagenome (GOLD analysis project Ga0209988, IMG submission 183115) | Deep subsurface microbial communities from Kermadec Trench to uncover new lineages of life (NeLLi) - N075 metaG (SPAdes) (version 2) | ecosystem: Environmental > Aquatic > Marine > Ocean trench... | reverse complement strand
GCGGAGGAGTACGAACGGGAGTATCCGCGGTCGGCCGCGCATCACCGCGCCCACGCAGACCACCTCCTCGACGGGTGCAGCCATGCCGTGCGCTGGAACGATCCGTTCATGCCGATCATGGCGCGCACCTCGGGAGCACGGGTGGAAGATCTCGACGGGCACGTGCTCGTCGATTACTGGCAAGGCCACTTTTCCAATCTGTTGGGCCACAACCCGCCACTGATCCGCGATGCACTCGCGCGAGCGCTCGAGGAGGGGCGCGGCTTGCAGAGTGGGATGTTGCATGAGGTCGAAGCGCGTGTCGCCGAGTTGATCGTGCGCTGCACCGGCGCGGAGTCGGTGCGCGTCACGACCAGCGGGTCGCTGGGCATGTTCTACGCGTCGTTGTTGTGTCGCGGATTCACCGGCCGCGACCTTATCCTCAAGGTCAAGGGTGGTTGGCATGGGAGCCAGCCGTTCGGACTCGAGGGCGTTTCCGCCCACGGCGACGCCTACGATCGAATCGAGACCGAAGGCTTGCCGAAAAGCACGCCCAGCGAGATCTTGCTCACGAGCTACAACAACGTCGAGGAGCTTCGCCGGATGTTTCGCGACCACGGCGACCGGATCGCCTGCATGCTCGTTGAGCCGGTGCTGGGACAAGGCGGGGGGATTGCCGCCACGCTCGAATACATGCGCGAGATTCGGCGTCTCACGTCGCACCACGGGGCGCTGCTGGTGTGCGACGAAATCATCACCGGGTTCCGTTTTCGAGCAGGCGACCTGACCCAACTCTACGGCGTCGAACCGGATCTGCTGGTGCTGGGCAAGGTGCTGGGGGGCGGGATGCCTGTCGCCGCGGTCGCCGGCCGGCGGGAACTCCTGGCGCTTTGCACGCGCGAACAGCACCGCGTTAAATTCGAAGGAGGTACGTACTCCGCCCACGAACTTGCGCTGCTGGCCTCGGCAACCCTGCTCGAAGAGCTGATCGCCGAAGAACGCACCGTATATCCGGCGCTGGCCCGCGCCGGCAAGGAGTTGCGCGACGGCCTGCGTACCGTCGCGCACGAGGCGGGGTTGGCGGTCAGTTTGCTGGGGACGCCGGAACCGGTCGGAACGTCCAGTTCGCTGCTGATGCTGCACGTGCTCAGGGAACCGGGAGCCGACCCGTCGTCGCCTGAGGAAATGGCCAAACGGGCGCATCCTTTCCTCGACGACGGTTTCCTGAAGTCGGTGCTGATGCTGCACGGCGTTTCGGTGCGCACGGGGTTGGGAGCGCTCTCGACGGCCCACGGCGCTGAGGACTTCAAGCGCACGTTGGACGGTTTTTCCGCCGCGTTCGAGCGGCTGCGGCGTGCCGGATTGATCGGCAAAGCCGCACCCTGACCTCGCCCAGCCGCGCGATCGCGTTAAAACGCCTGAAAAAGAGAGTAAAACAGTTGCCCGTGCGCGCGTGCCTCCGTGCTTGAGTGGCCCTATATTTGGCCCCGTGATTGGCACGGAATTCGAAGAACGTACCGACTGCGACAAGGTCGCGGACGCGCCGCGGGAGTCCGTGTCCGTCCGGATCGGTGCGCCCCTACTCCCGTTCATCGACGGCGAACCCTCCGGCGGGCGTGGCGGACGGGTCTCGCTGATCGACCCGTCGACCGGCGAACCGTTCGCTTGCGTAGCGCAGGCGGGTCCCGAGGACGTGGAGCGTGCGGTGGATGCCGCGGTTCGTGGTCTTGCGCTGTGGCGCGGGACGGCATTTGCGGAACGCGGCCACCATCTGCGTGCGCTGTCGCGTTTGATCTGCGAGAGCGCCGAACAGATTGCCGAGTTGATCTCGCGCGAGCAGGGTAAACCGCGCGCCGAGGCGATGGCGCAGGAAGTCCTACCGGCCCTCGACCACCTCAAGTTCATCATCCGCCATTCCGAGCGCTACCAAGCCGGTCTGAGCGTCGATCCGCGCCATCCGTACTACGCTCACAAACGAGCCCATTACCTCTACGATGCCATCGGCGTGATCGCACTGGTCACCCCCTCGCCGATCCCGTTCGCGATTCCCCTGGTGCAGGTTGCAGCCGCCCTGGCGATGGGGAATGCGGTCGTCCTGAAACCCTCCGAACGCACGCCGCTTTCCGCCCTTCGTATCGGCGAGTTGTGCGCCCAGGCGGGTTTTCCCGCAGGCGTGGTGAACGTGATCCCGGGGCCGCCCGAGGAAGCCTTGCGGCTCGTCGCGCACGAGAAGGTCGACAAGGCGTTCGTGACAGGTACCCTCGAAGCCGGGCGGGCCGTGATGGCCACGGCGGGATGCGCGCCGCGTCCGGTCGTGTTGTCGCTCGGTGGAAACCACGCTTCGATCGTCGCCGGCGATGCGAACGTCCAGCGTGCGGCCCGCGGCGTCGTGTGGGGTGCCTTGGCCAACGCGGGACAGAACTGCGGTTCGATCCAACGCATCTATGTCGAAGAACGCGCCGCCTCGCGCTTCGTCGAGTGCGTGCTTCAAGAGGTCGACCGTATCCGCGTCGGCGACCCGCACACGCCGGGCGTCGACCTCGGTCCGATGGAAACCGAGGAACGCAGGCAGCGGGTCCATGATTGCGTCGAGCAGGCAATCGTCGGCGGCGCGCGTCTGCTACGCGGTGGCATCAAGATCGAAGGGCCGGGGTACTATTACCCGCCGACCGTACTGCTCGATCCTCCCAACGACTGCGCGCTGATGCGCGAGGAACTGCTCGGCCCCGTGATTCCGATCGTCGTGGTCGAGAGCCTCGAACGGGCGATCATGCTGGCCAACGACAGCGACTACGGATTGTCCTCCAGCGGTTGGACCGAATCCAAGGAGACCGCCGAGCGATTGATGGTCGGGCTCCAGGCGGGCGTCGTTACGGTGAACGACGTGCTGTACTCGTTCGGCGAGCCGGCCGCGACCTGGTCCGGCCTCAAGATGAGCGGTATCGGCCAAAGTCACGGGACGCCTGGGCTGCGCGAGATGTCGCGTCAACGGTTCGTGTCTTTCGATGGAGCACCCCTTGAGGCGCCGCTCGCAGCGTATCCCTACGACGAAACCACGGATCGGATCCTTCGTCACTCCATCGAACATCTCCACGGACGCAGCCGCTGGAGCCGCCTGAGGGCGCTGACTCGGCTACTGCGCATCAAACGTTTCCGCAACCGCGTGCCTGCTCGCTCGTTGCCGTGGTCCGGTAAGCGCCACTTGAGGTAGCGTTCACTCTCCGCTCCGGCTCTTTCGCCGGCGGTGAATTACCGTAATAATCTCTTTTTATTCAGGCGGCGGGGATTCCCCGTGGCAATTTCGCACGCTCTTTCATATCTTTTTAGAGATTCACGGAGGTTTCGTCCTATGCAGTCCCCTGATTCGACAAAACCCGCCCCGTCGATCGTCGTTACCGGCCCCACCGTGGAACGTCAGGACGAGATCCTCAGCCCGGAGGCACTCGATTTCATCGCGGTCCTGGTACGCGAATCGCGGGACGCGCACGACGCGTTGATGCTCGCGCGGGAGCAGCGCCACCGGCGGTTCGCTGCGGGGGAGCTGCCCTGCTTCCTCCCCGAGACCGAGAAGATCCGCACGGGAAAATGGCGGGTCGCCGCCCAACCCGCCGACCTACTGAAACGGACGGTCGAAATCACCGGGCCGGTGAGCCGCAAGATGGTCATCAACGCGCTCAACTCGGGTGCCGACTGCTTCATGGCGGATTTCGAGGACTCGACCGCTCCGGCCTGGGAGAACATGGTTTCCGGCCAGGTCAACCTGTACGACGCGGTGCGGCGCACGATCGAGTTCGTCGATGCGGCCCGCGGTAAGCACTACAAGCTCAACGAGTCGGTCGCGACGCTGATCGTGCGACCTCGCGGGTTGCACCTCCCGGAGGCCCACGTCGAAGTCGACGGGCGTGTCGTCCCCGGCTCGATCTTCGACTTCGGACTGTATTTCTTCCACAACGCCCGGGAACTGACCGAGCGGGACACCGGACCGTACTTCTACTTGCCCAAACTCGAGAGCCATCTTGAAGCCCGCTGGTGGAACGACCTCTTTATCGTGGCGCAGCGGTTGCTGGGTCTCCCGGTCGGGACGATCAAGGCCACCGTGCTGATCGAGACTCTGCCTGCGGCGTTCGAGATGGACGAGATCCTCAGCGAGCTTCGCGACCATTCCTCGGGACTCAACTGCGGCCGTTGGGATTACATTTTCAGCTTCATCAAGACGCGGCGTGCGGATGCCAGCGCCATCCTGCCGGACCGCTCGCAGGTCGGTATGACCCAGCCGTTCATGCGCGCGTACACGCAATGGTGCATCCGCACTTGCCACCGGCGCGGCGCCCACGCAATGGGCGGGATGGCCGCGCAGATCCCGATCAAGGGCGACCCCGAGGCCAACGACCGGGCGCTGGCCCAGGTGCGTGCGGACAAGCTTCGCGAGGCCGGGGACGGCCACGATGGGACCTGGGTGGCTCACCCGGCGCTGGTCGCGCTGGCGCGGGAGGCGTTCGATTCCGAGGTCGCGGGCGACAACCAGCTCGACCGCCTGCGCGAAGACGTCGAGATTTGCGCCTCCGATTTGCTCGAGGTTCCCACCGGAACGCGGACGGAACAGGGTCTACGCCTGAACATTCGTGTCGGGATCCGCTACCTTGAAGCATGGTTGCGCGGCGTCGGCTGTGTGCCGCTCTACCACCTCATGGAAGACGCGGCGACGGCGGAGATCTCCCGTACGCAAATCTGGCAATGGTTGCGCCACGGCGCCGAGTTCGACGACGGTCGGACCATCGACCGTGAACTCGTAGAGCGGATGATCGGCGAGGAAATGGATGTCATCGCGGATGATGTCGGGGATGAAGCGTTCCGACGCGGCCGGTTCGACGAAGCCTGCAAGCTGTTTTCCGAGCTTTGCTTTGCCGAGGAACTCGCGGAGTTCCTGACGTTGGGCGCTTACGAGATCCTGAAATCCAATTGATTCGAACGCGTAGTGTTCCTTTATTGAATCGTCCCAGTTTCACGCGGCTTCTCGGTAGTAATAGTTGAGCAACCCACCGAGTCGCTCACGCCTCACCAGCGGGCCATTGTCCGCGTGATCGTTGGACGACTGGACAAACGCACCACCAAGACCCTGATGCGGGCGCTCTGCGTGGTACTGAGCCAGGAGACTCCTCCGATTGGCTCGATATTATCCTCCGAAGTGCCCACCGTTCCGGGGGAAGTCCAGTCCTTTACTCTGCCCCTAACGACTCCAGGTACTTCTCGACATACTGATCCATCAACTTTGTTTTGTACTGAACGATGTACCGCGGATGATCCAGTGGCTTTATCTTTCCAAAGAGCTTGTGCTGGTCATTGAACGTCTTCAGAAATTTGTAGTTTTTACCACCTCCCATACACCACACGACGTCGGAGTTTAAACCCAGTGCCAACTGAGCCTTGAGTGTCTTAAGGATGAAGGGTGTGACCGCCTCTTGCAACTCTCGTTGATCGTAATAATTGAAGTTCACCTCCCTTCCTTCGTCGCTGGTTTTCACGAAGCCCAATGGACAAACCGAGTTGATGAAGAATCTTCGATAGAACTTCTTGACGCCACCGTAAGCTCGCACCACTTCGTAAACAAATACCGATGAGGGCTCATGCGACGAGACCTCAGCCACCTTGATGTCGCAATCGGATCTCAGTCGTTTGGTATCGGAGAACGGCACACCGGTCAGGCCTGCCCCGAACCTACCCGGGTTGATGCCCAGAATCAGGTTGCGAGGTTTGTTGTCATCATAATATTTATGATAAAACTCGTCGGTAACCCGTGCGATGAGCTTCGCATTTTCTCCCTTGAATGGATTCATGGCGCGAATGCCTCGAGGCAGCTTGATGTGGCTCATATCGAGCGAATTATTGAACTGGATGATCCTGTCAGCGAGTGTCATTCAATAGATGCCGGTTGGGAACTATCTTGTGGTAGCTCCTCTGTATCGTTCCGGCGGTCGTGGCTCCGCCGGCGGCCGCAGCTGATTAACGGCTTGGTTCCGGCGGATGGTACTTCAGTTTGGGGTCGACCCGTGCAAACCCGGCGTCGGGGCGGTTTTCGACAGGTCGAAGATCTGCTTCAACCAGAGCGCCTCCGCGAGCAAGAACCCCTCTGCGAAGCGAGAAAGAACTTTTTTTCCATCCAGTTCGCGGTACTCCACCAGATCGTGGTCCGCCTCCGGCAACAGGTGAATCTCCCAGGGTTTGTCGTTCTCCTCGATCTCATGGTTCAGCAACTCCACACAACGAGCGGTCGGGACCTGCGTGTCGGTTCCGCCGAACGCGTGCTGTCCAAAAACTGGGACGACCGACATTTCAAGTCGATGAATGACTTGCAAGTCTATCTATGGAGCAGCGCGATGGTAGAAACGAAGCATCCCGCCGAGGCGGTGGGCGCATTCGATGACCCTCCGACTCGCTCCCTGCGTGGGTAGTCGATTCTATCCACGTTTTCGAGATCCCAGCGTCCGGGTACAGGTGATATGTCACCTGAATTCACCCCGGCCCGAACAAACCGACCGCTCAATCCTACGGAATCCGCACCCCAGAGCCTCGGGCGTAGGTACTCGCGGAGGGGTGCTCCGTCGTACTCCCAAACGATCTCGCCAGAAGGCGCGTGCCCGTCCCAGCTGCTGAAGCGCTAAGCCAAACGTGTTTGGACGCAGCCGGTATGAATTCCCTCACTCAAGACGCGGTGTTGCCTTCGGGCAATTCGGGCTGCGGGCCTCTCCACGCCAGCCAGTAGGTGGCAAAGCAAGTTGCCGCCGTAAGCATCAGATTGAAGCCAAGGACCACGACTTGGAGCCAGGTGTAGTGCACATCGCGACCATAGGCATGACGCGTCGGATTGAATTTATTGTCGAAGATAAGGTAGGGATCTTCGAATGGGGAGCGGGCGCTCAAGATCGAGCGAAGCTGATATGGCAGATCCAGGTCGTGCAGCGCCATATTCAGGAAGCAGGCGATGCTGGCAGCGGCTGCTAGCCAGGCAAATTGCTTCCCCCTTCCCGCCAAAATCAGCAGCAGTGGGATGGCCAGGTAGAGATGATTCTCGTGCATATGAACTGAAAAGTAAAAGAAGCTGCAATAGACCGCGGCCACCAGAAGAAAGAGGTGATCGCAGCGGATCTCCGTCCTCGCAGAACTCGTGCTTTGCTTTGGAAGCGAAAGAAATCGCCAGGTTCGCAGCAAGAGCGGTACGCAGGCGGCGGCAAAGAGGATCATGCTTAAAGTTTGTGGCGTGAGAGATCCCAACATGGGTTCGGTGGATTTGCGCCAGGGCGCGACCACCGTCCAGAAATTATGGGCATTCATGGAGGTGAACTTCATGGCGTTGATATCGTTGACGAGTCGCAAGATGACTTCCGTTCCCTTGCCTGCCAGCAGGAAGGGCAAGAGGAGGAAGGTCGCGGCCGCGAAGCCACCCACACCGCCCCATAGAACTGCTCGCATTCTTCCCAGCGCGGCCAGGCCGACAATGAAGAGAGGCACCAGGGGCGCGGCCAGCGGCTTCGTCATGCATGCAGCCGCAAGCAGCATTCCAGCAACGAACCACCGGTAGCGATAGAGCGCAGCAAACGATGCCACGACAAAGGCGGAATGGATTGCGTCGGGCTGACCCCAGTAGCCAGAGCCCCAGAGTACGGTGGGATTCCAGAGATAAACAAGCGCCGCGACCCTTCCCCAACCCGATCCCATGCGTGCGGAGGTCCACAAGCCTTGGCTTGCGACTAGCCAGTAGAGTAGGCCCGCGAGCACGAAGTCGAAAAAGAGGTGCGGAAGCTTGATGAGCAGTACGAAGAAAGGCGATCCATGTAATGCAGCGGAGTCGAATACCGGGAGGAAGTAGTGGTAGATACGCCCAATAGGGTAGAAGAGGTAGAGGATGAGGGGTGGGTAGTCGAGGACCGGGTTTTGGTAGGCTTCCGCAATGCCCGTGGTCCCCAACTCATATGCCCAGTTCTGGAAGTACTGGCTGTCTTCGTCGCCAGTGATGAGGCCGAGTGCGATACGCACTACGACGTATGCCACCATCAGGGCGGCGAATAGCGACAACGAAATGGGACCTTGGGATGGTGTGTCGGGTGATTCGGAAGCTGCATCCATGATATCAGGATAGCCGATTCAGGAGCGAGTACATCGCTATGATACAGTCTGCCCGCAAGTCGCATCCCCGACTCGCGTTTTCGAACCCGCAAGGCAACCTTGCCCGATTCCAGTAATTCAAGTGCCGATGGCCAGTCGGCTTCGACAGATGCGCGGTCTATGGCTGACGGGCTAGGGGCTGAGGGGCTAGTGGCTGATGGACTAGTGGTGGACGGACTAGTCGACATTGTGTTGCCGGTCTACAACGAGGCGCATGTACTCGGGGCGAGTGTCGAGAAGCTGCTGACTACTGGCAGAGACTGGAACGACTTCGCTTGGCAGATCACGATCATCGATAATGGATCGATTGATGGCACCGATGAAATCGGGAAGAAACTGGCGCAAGCGAATGAACGTGTTTCATTCGTCCGGATCGACCAGAAGGGACGCGGACACGCACTTCGCTGGGCTTGGAGCCATACGCGAGCCCAGTACTCGCTCTATATGGATATCGACCTCTCCACTGGCCTCGATGCTGTGCCGCGCATGGTGCAAGAGCTTCGCGATGGGGCCGATCTTGTTTCAGGCTCTCGTTTTCATTCCGAGTCGAAGGTCGATCGATCGTTGAAGCGAGAGATTATTGCTCAGGTCTACCATCGTCTCGTGAGCATCATGTTTTGGTCGAGCTCATTCGGGGACCCGCAATGCGGCTTCAAGGGCGTGCGTGTTGACTCCATCGCGCCATTGCTACCCGCAATCGAGAACAACCATTGGTTCTTCGATACCGAGCTGCTCTTGCTCGCGGATCATTGTGGACTAGAGATCCGATCGATCCCCATTACTTGGGTGGAAGATCCGGACAGTCGCGTAAACCTTGTTCAAGACATCGTGGATAAACTCCGCGGTTTGGTGCGAGTACGACTTCGCTTGAATTCTCATGTGAAGCGCCTCGGTAAATGATATGCGATGCACGCGACGCTCGAATAAAGCGTCGTGATTGGTGGATTGTCCTCGTAATATTGGTCATGGGCCTGGCCCTTCGAGCGGCCGTGTCTCCATCCTACGGCTATCTGGGAATCGAAGCGGATCTACTTGAACAAAAGCAGGCGATGCACCGCTCCATCACGCTTGGCTTCCACGAGCTCTATACCCCGAACGATGTGAACGATCCGGCCCTGGCTGGTGGGGAATGGACCGGCGGGTATTTCATCAACTATCCGCCGATTATTACCTATCTTCGCTATTTGCCAGGCCTCGTCTATCGAGCGCTGGAGCCTGAATCCTTCGAGCTGTGGAACTCAGAGAATAATTTCTTCGTAATGAGGAGCACCGACTTGATGAGTCGGCTTGCGAATAGTCGTGGCTTTACGGTTGCCGTCAAATTTCCAGGCATCCTCTTTGATTGCATCCTGGCCGCGGGGATCTTCCTTTTTCTTGCTCCTCGTGCGGGATCCGTGACCGCGCTGGCGGCAACGGCTGCCTACTCCTTCAATCCTGGCCTGATCCTCAATAGCGCTCACTGGGGGCAACCGGATGCAGTGTGGGCTCTGCCGCTAGTACTGTGCCTCTTGCTGATGAATCGAGGTCGCGTCGAATTTGCATGGATCGCGTATACCTTTGCCGCTCTTACCAAGCCCCAGGCCGGTGCATATGTTTTTTTCGTCCTCTTCCTGGGCCTTAGCCGTGCGCCCATTCGCAGAGGCATCAAAGGAGCGGCTCTCTCGATTGGCTTTGCTTGTCTGGTCTTCCTGCCCTTTCTGTTATACGGAACCTTCATCGAAACGATCGAGGCGATTCTCTACTCCGTGCTGGGTGGCGAACCCTTTGTTTCGTGCAACGCAAACAACTTCTGGTGGCTGTTTACGGGCGGGCGGGGCTACGAAGTCTCGGATCTGACACCGATCCTCGGCCCGCTTTCGCCTCGAAACCTCGGGCTGATGGCCGTGCTTGGCGTCAACGGAATCGTGATGTGGAAGCTGCGAAAACCCGGAGAGAATGCCGGTGTCTTGTTCCTGGCAGCCAGCCTGGTGGGCATGACCTTCTTCTGCTTCAACACCGAACTTCACGAGAATCATGTGATGGCGATCATTCCGCTTTCGTTTTTAGCGATCTCAGCAGATCGTCGCTGCTGGGTTCCTGCCGTGATCACCTCCATCACCTTGATGATGAATATCGTTCTCTTCGATCCCGCGCTGCATATCCCTGTATCCAGGGCGATTGGATTTGCACTGCCGATCCAGTCTTTGTCAATCGGCGTATCGGCCCTGAACCTGATCGCCTGGGGAATGCTGGCCGCGCTCTTTTGGCTGCACACGCGCAACGATCACGCTACGTAGATCGTCTGTGCGTCACGAGTTAACCCGAAATCCGGGTCGGCCGAATAAATGGACAGCACGATCAGACACGCACCCGCAGCCGGACCCGCGCGTGCGGATCGGAAGAACAAGCTGGAATTCCATCCTAGCCCAAAGTACGGCGTCCCGATTCGACGTCCGGTAACTCTATATTAGACGTGGGTAGTGGAATCTATCCACGTTTTCGAGATCCCAGCGTCCGGGTATAGGTGATATGTCATCCGAATCTACCCTCGCCCGAACCAACCGAGCGAGAGCTGCGACGAGGGCAGCAATGCCTGCGTCACCTGTGGGGTCAACAAGCCCCCATGCAGCAACAACTCGGATTGCTGTTCCAACAACTGCAGGAACGGAACCTGCAAGGGCAACTAGAACGTGCCTTTCAGGTTTGTGAATTGCGGGCGAGCCGGAACTCCGGCTCGCCTTTTTTTTGGGGCCGTGGAACAAGCCGTCTCTAGCTCCCGAATCGGCTAGAATCACATTCTATGCCGATCCAGCCAGGTATTTGGATACTACGCCCTCGATACGAATGAATACCAACGGTCCTCCCATGACGAACCTCGGAATCCGCATCGTTCGTGGCGGCGCATGGCTTGCCGGGGCCGAGTTGAACGTTCGTCTCCTCACTCTTGTACGCACGATCGTTGTTGCGCGGATCCTCGTACCGTCAGACCTCGGAATTCTGGCCATGGCGTTGATCGCGATCTCGGTCTTGCGGATGTTGACGGAAACGGGGTTTGAGCAAGCGCTCATACAACGCACGCGGGTGGCCGACAGGGCACTACACGTGGCGTGGACGGCACTCATCGTTCGCAATGCCGCGATCACCGTCGTCCTCTTTCTCACTGCGGATCTCGTCGGACGCTTCTTTGAGGCACCCACCCTGGCCGCTATCCTCCGCGTTCTCTGCGTTTCCGTACTGCTCGACGGTCTGACCAGCATTGCCCTCGTTCTGTTCCGGAAGCGCTTGGACTTCAAGAAGCAGTTTATCTATGAGATCAGCGGACAGATCTGCGAGTTTGTCGTTGTCGTGGTGCTCGTCGTGGTTCTGCGTAGCGTGTGGGCGCTTGTCATTGGGCGAATCGCCGGATCGTCGGTGCGGTTGGTGGTCTCCTACATGATCCACCCGCACCGGCCACGATTGCTTTTCGACTGGAAGGAGCTTCGGCAGTTACTTGGGTATGGCAAATGGTTGACGATGTCGGGCGTCCTCGTCTTCTTGCTACTCGAAGGCGACGACATCTTCGTTGGAAAGCTCTTTGGGGTGGCGATGCTGGGTTACTATCGCATCGCGTACAGCATTTCGAACTTTCCCGCGACCGGGATCTCGCGGCTGTTGGCCATGGTAATGTTTCCCGCCTACTCAAGCATCCAGCACGATCTGCCGCGCGTGCGCCACCTTTACCTACGGAGCCTAAGGCTCACAGCGCTTCTCACGATACCTCTGTCGGCCTTGATTGCGGTATTGGCCGATCTCTTCACGCAAACCGTTCTGGGCGAAAAATGGCTTCCCATCGTGCCGGTCTTGCAAATTCTCGCCCTATTTGGTGTGTTGCGCTCACTGGGCGGCACGACCGGCGCCGTGTTTCTGGCGCTGGGCCGACCCGATATCCTCACAAAGATACAATTGGGGCAACTCATCGTTTTTGCGGCCACGATTTACCCGTTCGCCAGGGTGATGGGGCTTGTCGGCGTAGCACTGGCCGCCACGCTTCAGGCGCTTATCTTTACCGTCTACGCCATCTGGCGCACCGCAAGACTGGTCGACCTTGAGTTTCACCGTGTCGTACCGACGCTGGCAGGACCGATGGCCTGCACGGCCGGCCTGTTCGCGATTGTCCACGCACTCAGAAGCACTGTTCTCGACGCGATGGCAATTCCAACACTGCTGCTGCTCGGAACGATCGGGAGTCTCGGGTACGTTGCCCTCATCTCCATGTGGGACCGTTGGAAAGGGGGCGTGTATCGTGGTGAAATCACGAGTCTCTACCGTAACCTGGCGGGAATGCCGAGGAATTAGCTTTGAGCAAAACACCGCCGAGCACCGTCTCGATGATACTGCGCCACCCTCCGCATGCGGCAAGCTCCCGTGTCCGCGGCATCGAAATGGCACGGGCATTGGTGGCAAGGGGAACACGAGTGCGAGTGGTGCACCCGGGGCAGAGATCATGGAGGAGCCGTGGCCTGTGGTTGGGCGTCTTCTCGAGAATCGCTTTATTTCAGAAGCGATGCGGCGCGAACGATCGCCGCTTGTTCAATCTCCGGCAAACGTTGGGTCGACCTTCCATCTTCGATATCGACGACGCGCCCGGCATGGGTGAACGGGAGCCCTGAGGAGGAGGAGCGCGTAGCGCAAATGATGCGACTAGCGTCCGCGGTAACGGTCGGCGGCCATGCGTTACACGAGTTTGCTCTCCGTCACAACAACAATGTGAGGATCATCCCGAGTGCGGTCGACGCCGAAGTCTTCAAGCCGCGTACGAAAATGCCTGCAGCGCCGGTCACGATCGGGTGGATCGGAAACGGTCCGGTAATCAGATAGATTCCACTTGCAGTCTCGCCGGGCTAGAATCAAAGGTGTTTGGGCACCGATCGTATTTACGGACCAAACGCGGATGGATTAAACGACAGGGACATGACGCCCTCCGGTCCACGGTGTCGGTCGGCCCTGAATTTGGACATGACGCGCTTCAATTCCCC
>Ga0209988_10002091_pt1 | contig 13141 bp, 9 predicted proteins | sample N075metaG_FD_183115 | JGI IMG/M metagenome (GOLD analysis project Ga0209988, IMG submission 183115) | Deep subsurface microbial communities from Kermadec Trench to uncover new lineages of life (NeLLi) - N075 metaG (SPAdes) (version 2) | ecosystem: Environmental > Aquatic > Marine > Ocean trench... | reverse complement strand
AGAGTACACCTTCGTGGCTTGATGAAAATCAGCCCATACATACCAAAATATCTTGTTGTAATACGGAATCATGGTCAGCTGTCTCCCGGCAAGTTCGCCTTCACTGCAACCACAACGATAGCGGAGAGAGTGATGGATAGAAAGTTTTGCTGCAGAGCTGCATAAACGGCACCCACTATCAAAGCGGCAGAACCCAGCACGGCCCATTTTGACTGTTGGTAAATCAACCGGGCACCTGCTGCGGTTGCCAGCCATATCACCTGACTCATTGACTAACCCTCCACTCGTTTTGTCGCGGCAGCATCAGCCACTACCTTATTCACTGATGCATCGGTTTCGATGCACAAGTTCGTCGTTTTCGACGTTCGACAGGCGGCGTGCAAAAAGCAGGTTTGCTCCGCCATAGCAACGATTTTTCTGCAGATTGCTTCGTCTTCTTCGGTTTTCAGGTATACATGCGTGTCGACCGGCAAGACAGTGCCGCGCCCAAGATCGAAGCGCGTGTCCTGCACCACGTTGTAGTTTTCGACTGCTCTCTTGGTGATCTGTATGTATCGCCCCAATTGAGTCATGTAACAAAATGCAATGCCGGCAGAGACATAAGACAGTCCATCGGGCGCACGCTGTCCGCCGCCATTGCAATCTGCTCCCTCATCGACGAGAAATTGAAAGACACTGCCAATGGGCCGATGAATCCGTACGCGAATTTGCTGCAAACCGTCTTCGCGCAGCGAGACTTGCGATCGGATCAGCAGTGTCCGTTTCTGGTGATCCTTGAGTGCGGCGCCGACACCATGGTCAGCGTCGAATACTGACTCGGCCGATGCGAGTTTCGTCACTATGTCTTTGCGGTAAGTTTCCGCTCGGGATGATTCGGATCGCTCGAACAGGGGCGCTGGGTTGCCTGGCCTTGGCGAGCAGGACTGGTTGACGTCGCCGGTGACAATCAATTTATGATTTCTTTCAATAGAAAATGTATCGGCGAGACTCGTTTGCATGAGCGATTCAACAGGTGTGCCTGAAATTGCTGTTGCCAAGCGGTCTGGGTAATCACCGGTCGGGACGTCAGCGGGTAATCTCACTCGCAATTCCACCGAATCTGCAGATGCTGTCATGGTTCCGCGCAGTGCCGAGCCCTGCATACCGTAATAAGCATCCTGCGCCACGATCAGGCCGGTGTGACTGTGACCTGATCTGTTCAATTCTCTGCTAATGGCTGCCGTGAATATCGACGCCATGCCGGCCGAGAAAAAGGCGAGCGGCGGTGGGGCCAGGTCAGTGCCATGCAGATATTGTCCTTCGTCGCAGATCAAACGCCATGCCGGCTGGCCACCGCCGCGCAAAACGATGGCTTCTTTCTGCATACCTTCAAGGGCTCGTGCAAAGGTTCGTATTACGGTCACGTCAGTAGCAGAGTCTGCCGTTTCAGGTAGCCCTTTGGTATCTGGCATCCGCAGCGCGAGCGGCGCATCCAGACTCTGGATTGAGGTCGTCATGCTCGCGCCCTGGCCGTTGATTGGATCAAAACGTACTGTACCGTACATTTCGACCTGATACAATATGAGCAAGAAAAGATGGGAGTCAGATGAAAAAGACAAGTGAAAAAATGCGCCGCAATGCTACTCGCGGTCGTACAGGAGCCGAACCGGCCTCAACAAGAGGGCAGGAAAGGCAGGCGCGGATATTGAAAGCCGCTACCGAGCTTTTCCTTAAAGGCGGCTACGGTGAAACGTCCATCGATGCCATCGTCGAACGGTCCGGCGGATCCAAGGCCACGCTTTACAGTTATTTTCCGACGAAAGGCGCATTGTTCAGAGCTGTCGTTGATTCAGTCGTCTCGAACAGGGAAGAGCCGGAACTCGAGCCGTCCGATGATATCCGCAAAGCGCTGACCAGTTTTGCGGAACAGCGTATGCGTGTGGTTTTTTCGAAACGTCATCGCGAACTGCTGGGACTGATCATTTCCGAACGCGACCGGTTTCCGGACATCGCACGTTTGTACTACGAACGCGGGCCGCAACGAAGTCACGATTTACTGGTCGAGTATATGCAGGCGCTGAACCAGCGCAATCTGCTGGATATCAGCAGTGCCGATGAGTCTGCTGAGTTCTTTATCGGCATGTTGTTGCACCACTGGTATATCGCACAGCTTTACTTGCGGCCAACTTCACCGACCGCAGAGGAGAGACAGCACCGGGCCGCTCATGTGGTGGACAGGTTCCTGGAAGCATTTGATTCGTCCGATCGAAAGAGTCGCCGTGGTCGTGAACGTGGAGCCCAGAAATGACTGAAGTCCGTCAGGTAAAGAATTTTATTGATGGGGAGTACCGGGTTTCATCGTCCACATTTGAGCTGCCCGATCCCGCAACCAGTCAACTGGTCGCCATCGTTCATGAAGCATCTGCAGATGACGTTGATGATGCTGTCACAGCGGCACGCCGTGCGCTCAATGGCCCGTGGGCGCGAATGAGCATGGCAGACCGGCATGAGTTGATGCGCAAGGCGTGCGACCTGATTTTGTCTCGAAAGGATGAATTTGTCGCAGCAGAAATTGCTGATAGCGGCCATCCGATCTCTGCGGTGAGCAACATTGAGATTCCACGCGGCGCACAACAGCTGCGCGCATTTGCTGATATCGCATCCGGGCATTACGAGCCTGAGACCTTTGAAACGCAGACACCGGACGGGCGACAGGCGCACAACTATACGCAGCGTGTGCCGAAAGGTGTCATTGCAGCCATCTGCCCGTGGAACCTGCCACTGATCATGGCGACCTGGAAGCTGGCACCCGCACTGGCCTGGGGTAATACCGTCGTATTGAAGCCCTCGGAGGAAACACCGTCCACGGCGAGCATGCTCGGCAAAATCTTTAACGAAGCAGGCTTCCCGGCCGGTGTCATAAATATAGTGAATGGCTTTGGCATGGATTCGACGGGCGAGTTCCTGACGCGTCACCCGGATGTCGATGCCATTAACTTCACGGGCGAAACCGTTACCGGAACTGCAATTATGCAGGCTGCCGCTGTTGGTATTCGTGACGTGTCCCTTGAGCTTGGTGGAAAAAATGCAGCCATCATTCTGGACGATTGTAATCTGGATGCTGCTGTTGCCGGTACAGCGGCGTCAGTGTTTTATAACTGCGGGCAGATTTGTCTCGGCACCGAGAGAGTCTATGTCAGTCGATCGATTTTTGATGAGTTTGTGGCGCAACTCAAGAGGCGCGCAGAGGGCCAGATCCTGGGTGACCCCAGGTTGCCGGACACCACGATGGGTCCGCTGGTCAGCCATGAACACCGGGAGAAGGTTCTGCAATGTTATCGCCGTGCTGCAACTGAAGGGGCAGAGGTCATCACAGGTGGTGGGGTTCCCGAGATGGAAGATGATTTGGCACGAGGTGCCTGGATCCAACCCACAATCTGGACCGGTCTGCCCGAGAATAGCCGCTCGGTCAGAGAGGAAATATTCGGGCCCTGCTGTCATGTCGTGCCGATTGACGACGATGAAGCCGCAATTGAGCTCGCCAATGACACTCGCTATGGACTCGCTGCAACCGTCTGGTCAGCTGATACTAAACGAGCCAGGACCCTGGCTGAGAGGCTTAACGCGGGAGTGTGCTGGATCAATGGATGGATGATCCGTGACCTGCGCACTCCGTTTGGTGGGTTTGGCGAGTCGGGTATTGGTAGAGAGGGCGGTGCGCACGCCATGGAATTCCACACGGAGCTCAAGAACATTTGTCAGGTGTTGGATCCGCCAGCTGATTCCTGACGCGAGAGGTTCCTTAGGCCGGTTCCTGGCTCTCCCACAAGGCCTGCAGATGCAGGGTGTGGGCGGTCATAGCGCAACGATCCTTGACATTGATCTGTGTTCCACCATAATAACAATCGTACTGTACGGTATAGTTCACTTCATGCGGCATGCGGTCTGTCATCTGGGGGTGCAGCTTTTCTTACTGATGGAGCCTGTTTTCAACAATCAGGTATCGCAGCGAGATTGGTTCAACACCAGAGACGAATGCCCAGGGTGGAGGTGATATTCAAACGGGGTGTTGACCGATGAGAACCATATCCATGTCACTAAGCGTCGTCTTTATGACGGCGATCGCAGTTTCATTTGCACTTTTACCTTCTCAGTTTGCTTCTGCCGAGGTACTTGAAGAAATCATCGTGACAGCACGCAAGCAGGAAGAATCACTGCAGGATGTGCCAATTTCCATTCAGGCGGTGAGTGGCGCACAAATTGCAGAACAGGGCATTGTAGACTTGCAGCAACTCGCGCCCTACACGCCGAATTTCAGCTATATTCAGGCCGCGGGTGCGTCTGACCTCTATTTCATGCGTGGCCTCGGTACCTTTGGCAGCGGTATTCATTTTGAGCCCAGCGTCGGCCAGGTCTTTAATGGATTCTTCTCAACCCGCAGCCGACTGGGGCGTAGTGCGCTCGTCGATGTGGCCCAGGTTGAGGTACTCAAAGGACCCCAGGGTCCCATTATCGGCAAGAATACGTCGCTCGGCGCAATCAATATTACGTCGAACAAGCCCACCGAAGAGTTCGAAGCACTAATTTCATCGCACTACAATTTTGAAGCGAGTGAAGGTTTCGAGATCGAAGGCATGGTGTCCGGACCTCTTGGCGATAGCATTCGCGGCAGAGCTGTCGTCAACTACCGGGATACGGATGGATGGGTGAAAAACAGCGTTACCGGTGATGATCTGCAACAAAGCGAAGACCTGACCGCCCGATTCATGCTTGATATCGATTTGAACGAGACGGTGACCGCCGAGTTGATGTATCAGCGCACTGACTTCGACCGGCGAGGCAAGGGACGGGTTATTGCCGGTTGTCTTGAATTTCAACCACCGGCAGGGCCGCCCCATTCTATCGCCAGAGCTGAGAGCATTGGATTCGACTGTGGTGGACCTAGCGACAGGAATTCAACCGCAGATCTGCGACGACTGACGCCTGGCGGTGCTGTGTTTAATTCCAGAGAACCCTTTACGATCGAGTCCGATATGTTTGGGCTGACGTTGACGGCCGAATTTGAAAACGTCACTTTTACTTCCCTGTCCGGATACACCAGCTACGAAGTGGACGATACGTTCAGTGGCGATCAAAGGCCGGATGAACGTGTGAGCATTGAGAACACAGAAGACTATGAGCAGTTCTACCAGGAGATTCGGATGAATGGCAGTATGCGTTCCGGATCGATCGATTATATTGCCGGCCTGATGTATTTTACCGGCGATCTGGATGCCACGCAGTCATTTCATGCGATAGCGGCGGTCATTGGGCCGCCGGTTCCGGCGATTAACCCGGCCGTATCCCGAAATGAGTTTCAGCATTCGGAAACCGACACCGTGGCGGCGTTTGCCCAGATTGGCTATCATTTCACCGATCAGGTCACACTCACCGTAGGTGCCCGAGTAACCGACGAAGAACGCAATGGGTCGAAGGCTCAAGTGGTAGGGGAGGTCTATACAAGTGATTTGAACAACGCGCCCGTCGCTTGTAATACGCCCACCGTACCGTTGTCGGCATGCACAATGGGCGACGACGGCATGACGCCGGGGGCACCCATCACCGGTCGCATCGACGACACCAATGTCTCTTACAACGTAGCACTGCAATACGCCGCCAATGACAACAGCCAGTATTATCTGAGCACGGCAACCGGCTTCAAGTCCGGTGGCTTCGATCTCAGGGGTGCCGGCAATCCTGCCAGTTTTATCTTTGGTGAGGAGGAATCCATCAATTTTGAGTTTGGTGGCAGACACTTGCTGTTGGACGGTTCGCTCAGGTTCAACTGGACGATCTATCATACCGACGTTGACGATTTACAGGTTTCAGCCAATGACCCTGTGCTTATCCAGCAGGTTGTTGCATCCGCTGACGCCACCAGTGAGGGTGTCGAAATCGACCTGTTATGGGCAACGCCGACGGATGGCCTGACGCTTAATTTCGTTGCCGCGTATTCGGATACTGAATACGATCGATTCATCGGTTCCTGTTACCTGAGCCAGGTCGAAACCGGTGAGGCGTGCTTCAACGTCGGCATTTCGGCCGGGCAAAGAACCGGAGTCCAGGACTTAGGCGGTCAGCGATTGCCGCTGGCCCCCAAGTTTTCGTCGGTCTTCGGTGCGGATTACACATTTCCGGTGGGAGGTGACATGGAGCTGACGCTGTCGGCCAAATACCTGCACAGCGGAAGCCAGTTCATGTCCATCGAGCGCGACCCATTGGGTTTTCAGAGTTCCACGGATCGCATTGATGCAAGCATTGTGCTTGCGTCTATGGCGGGTGACTATCCATGGACTGTTGCGTTGATCGGACGAAACCTGACCGATGAGATTGTCCATGCTTTCGTTAATGCATCAACACTCTCCGGTTCGGCGGTTCTTACGACCAACATTGAAGAAACTCGATCAATCGCTTTGAGGGCTTCAATCAGTTTCTAAAAGTATGCTCTTGCGAGTGAGGCGTCCGGATAATTCCGGGCGCCGCTTACGTCGGTGAGAAGGATGACGAGTTACTCGATGCTGTTTGGAGCCGCTGCATGATTCGCGATGTATTCCAGCAGTTACTCAGTGGCGCGCTTTCCAGAAGGCAGTTTCTGAGCGCTTTGATGCAACTCGGTGTTGGTACGCTGGCAGCCAGTCAAATGGCCGATGTTATTGCGGCGGCCCCCAAGTCCGAAGCAGCACTGATTCTCGATGATGTAACGGGCGGGCGCATTACCTGCGAAACCCTGAAACTATGGGACGTTGAATACGTGTTTGGCAACACCGGGGCATACGAAGCCGGTTTCGTCGATGCGTTAGTCGACTTTCCGGACATCCATTACGTTATGGGTCTCCATGAAGGCTCGGTCATGGCCATGGCCGACGGTTACGCCCGCATTACGGGCAAAACATCGTTCGTCAATATTCATTCGATTACCGGCACCGCCAATGCGTTGGGCCTGATTGTGAATGCCTGGGCAGACAGCTCCCCGGTGGTGGTGTCTGTGGGCATGAGCGAGAGGAGTGGTGAGAACCTCGGCGTATTCACCGAGACCACCAAGCTTGAGGCACTTCCCGAGTTGTATACGAAACTCTCGTTTCGTTCGAGTCGTGTCGAAAACCTGGGTGAGTCGTTGCGGCGTGCATTCAGGCTGGCGTCGGTCTTGCCATCCGGCCCGGTATTTCTGGGCGTGCCGTCCGATGTCTGGGCCGGGAAGACGAAGCAGACGTCGTTGATTCCGGCCCATAGAACCCTGTCGCCAAATCGTATTTACCCCGATAACAATGCGATAAAACAGGCAGCAGAGTGGCTGCATGCTGCGGAAAACCCGTTGTTGATTGCCGGTGCCGAATTGCCCCGTTGGGGTGGTCTTGCGGAACTCGCTGCTATTTCCGATACGCTGGGTGCAATCGTTAGCGGCGATACTGCGGCGAGTCGTTCTTCAATGGGTTTTCCCAGCGATCATCCCCATTACCTTGGCGCGATGCGTGGACCGATTGAGTCAGAAACACCGTTCGATGTGGTGTTGCTTGCGGGCGCCAGTCGCCTGTCATTGGCGCGGGGCGGGCACCCGTTGATTCCGTCCGCGGCGAAAATCATTGAGATCGGGTTGAGAGAAGACCATCTCGCACGCAATTATCCATCAGATCTCCTGATCTACGCACACCCAGAGGTGACCCTCAGGCAGCTGAAAGAAGCCATCGACAAGCAAGAAACCGACCCGGCGAAGGTCCGTAACCGAAGTCGTGGCGCGAACGCGTTGAAGCAGCGAGGAGAGTCGCGGCGCGAAAAAACTCTTGCGCGAGTATGGAACTCAGATCCGATTGCCCCGGAAAGACTGGCGACAGAAATCGACCGTGCCATCGCGCGAGACGCGATCGTCGTCACAGAAGGTGTGACATCCGACGCCGCCATTTGGGACTACGTCAGGTTTGATCAGCCAGGCGGGGGTCGACGACACCTGATTTCATCCGGCGGCAGTCTTGGATGGGGGCTGGGCGCGGCAATTGGCACAAAACTGGGTGCGCCAACGAAGCAGGTTATCGCATTGCTCGGCGACGGCGGCTTTCAGTTCGCGGTGCAGGCATTGTGGACCGCAAAGCGCTTCGAGGTGCCACTCATTGTCGTGATCTTCAATAATCTGGGTTACCAGGCGAACCGCTGGGCGCTTGCGGGCCTGAAGGGCAGGGCTGCGGAAACCGGTCAGTTCATCGGTATTAGCATGGAGGATCCGCAAATTGATCATGTTGGTATCGCTCGCGCCTATGGGCTTGATGGAGAAAGAGTCACTGATCCTGACGATCTTTCCGCTGCGCTGCAACGGGCACTTGCGGTGGAGAAGAAGGGGCAGGCCTATGTGCTGGATGTCATCATCGACCGGCGGGGTGGCGGGGCGGATGCCGATTGGCACGAAAATCATGTTCCTGCATTCAGCTCCTGATAGGCCAAACAGGCAATATCATGCCCTCGACCAGGCGCTGGCGCGTTGTGGCGAAATAGAGCAATTGAAATGAGCGATATCCCTTCAATCAGTGACTCCGTCCGCGCTCTGCTGGAAGGGCAGCTTTCCCGACGGAAGTTCATGAAACGTATGAGCGCACTGGGTTTTGCCGCGTCCGCCGGTACTGTGCTGGCGGACGTTGTATTGGCTCAGGACACGGCCGGTCCCGACAATGACAGCCGGCAGCTTGGTAATCTGACCGGCGGCGAGCTGATGGCTGAATTCCTGAGCGACTGGGATGTGCAATATATTTTCGGGCTCGGTGGTTCAGAGGAGGTGGGTTTCCTCGACGCATTAGTGGATAAGCCCGACCTGCAATACATTCTTGCGATCCATGAGTCGTCGGCGATGGCCATGGCTGATGGTTATGCAAAAAGCAGTGGAAAAACCGCTTTCATTAATCTTCATTCAGTCGCTGGCGCCAGCTATGCGCTCGGCCAGATGGTTAATTCATTCAAGGACCGAACACCGCTGGTGATAACGGTGGGACGACAGAGTACCGATATCAGGGGGAGCAACGCGTTTCTGGAGGCGGTGAATCTGCACATGCTTCCCGGCCCCTACTCACGCTGGAACTGGGACGTATTGAGAAGCGACAGCATTCCCGAGGTACTGAGGCGAGCCTTTTTGATATCGCGCCTGCCTCCCTCCGGCCCGACCTTTCTCACGTTTTCGAAAGACCTTTGGGAAGAAACCGTTGCCGCAGCAGAGATCATCTCTCCGTCTCGTTCCATCGTTGATGCGAGCCTGCACGCCGACGAAAAAGTCATCAAGACACTCGCAGACATGCTGATCGCGGCAAAATTTCCGCTGCTGATCGCGGGTCGTGAGCTAAGTCAGTACGGTGGTGCTGAGCCTTTGGTTGCGATCGCGGAGCTATTGGGTGTATCGGTCATGAGCGATGTACCGGCCAGCCATAGCCCGCTTGTTTTTCCAACAACACATCCCAACTACGGTGGCCATTTCAGTCTTGACCCAAATCTAAGTGATGACTATGACCTTTTCTGGTCGATTGGCGGGACCATGTTCACGTTATTCAGGCGCCCGTCGCAACCCCTCGTACGGTCGGCGGCCTCTATCGTTCACACCAGCATCGATGGCCAGCAAATCGGGCGAAATTATCCGCTTGACCTGGCTGTTGTCGGCCGCAGCGATCTGATTCTTTCAGCATTGCTTGAAGAACTTCGATCACGAGATCTCCCGTCTGCGCGAATCGCAAACCGGCAACGAGTCATTGCCGCCGGGCACGAGGCACGCAGGAAACGGCTGGCCGAAAGAGCATCAGCAGTCTGGGAGCAGACACCAATCGCACCCGAACGGCTTGCCGTTGAACTGAATCAGCGCCTGGCGTCCGATGCGCTGGTTGTGTGTGAACTCGCGACTTCGGATTTGTACGTCTGGCAATACCTGGATTTCGCGGTCGGGACGGCCGGCAGGCGACATATTACATCGAGCGGTGGTTGCCTTGGCTGGGGAACCGGAGCGGCGATTGGCGCAAAGATTGCACAGCCTGGAAAACCTGTCGTCCTGCTGGTGGGAGACGGGAGCTTTCAGTTTGGCATTCAAGCCCTGTGGAGTGCCGCACGCTACAAAGTGCCGGTTGCGATCATTATCTGGAACAACAATTCCTATCAAGCCAATCGTCGCGCGCTGCACAACTACGGCAAGCGAGCTGCAGCCACCGGAAAATATATTGGTTGCTATCTGGGCTCACCCGATATCGATAATGTGCAGATAGCTCGAGGCTATGGCGTTCAAGGCGAGCGAGTGGATGATCCCGATAAACTTGGCGAGGCCATCAATCGGTGTCTCGCTTATGTGGAAGCGGGTCAGTCGTATGTGCTTGACGTCTCGATCCATACGCGATTCGGTGGCGCGGACTCGACCTGGCACAGCGGATTTTCTCTCGCTGGAGAGACGACAAGCTGAGTAACTGCAGCGACATCATGGACTGCAGGCCCGCTGGATTATCGGATCAATACAGAAAACGAGGAAAGAAAATGCTGACGCAAGACAGGCGGCTCGCAAACAAGACAGTCGTTGTTACTGGTGTGTCATCCGGCATTGGGAAAGAATGTGCTGCCGGGTTGAAGTTGGCTGGCGCGCATGTCATTGGCGTAGACAGAAATCCCTGTGATGGAGATATTGATCGGTTTGTGGCAGTTGACCTTTGCGAACCGGGATCCATCTCACAGTGCATCGAGGAAATCGGTGGAAATATCGATGCCCTGTGTAACATTGCCGGTCTGCCGCCGACCGCGGGTCGCGTGGCGGTATTGACGGCGAATTTTCTCGGTCTCCGGCATTTAACGCTGGGCATGATTGATAATTTGAATGATGATGCCTCCATCGTAAACATGGCATCAATGGCAGGTATTTCCTGGTCCAGTGCGGTTGACGCAGTCCGAACAATTATCGAGCGGGCGGATTTCGACAACATTGAGACTGTTTGCGACGACCTGCAGATTTCCGATGCACGCAGTTATTTTTTGTCCAAGGAAGCCCTGCTGGTCTGGACCATGCAAAATCGCTGGACCTGGCGAAGCCGAGGTGTTCGCATGAATTGCATCAGTCCGGGGCCCGTTGACACGCCGATACTTCAGGATTTCATCGCGAGTCTGGGAGAGCGGGCCGAGGACAGCATGGCAATTATGGACCGTCCAGGTACGGCGCAAGACATTGCTCCGCTGCTTGTCTTTATGTGCAGCGACGACAGTCAGTGGTTGCGGGGTGCAAATATTCCGTGCGACGGTGGCATGTCGGCGCACTTATTACTTAAGATGGCCGATCTTGACGGCTGACAATGCCTGTTTCGGTGCATTATCGCGAATCGGAAATAATTGAAAATTTGAGTATTTACGCCCACAGGGAGGATTGGTATGTCTGCAAATGCAGGTGTTGCTAGCAGCGCGAGTATCGTTGCAGAGGTCATTGATAACGGATCGGTTAGCACGCAGCAGTTTCTGGTCGTAGGTCTCTGCCTGTTTCTCAACATGCTGGACGGTTTTGACATTACCGCGATGGCCATCGTGGCGAGCTCCGTCGCGACAGACTTGTCGCTCACCCCCGATTTGCTTGGTCTGATTTTCAGTTTCGCGCTGGCAGGCATGATGATTGGCGCAATGTTTCTGGCGCCGGTGTCCGATATTATCGGGCGACGGCCGGTGATCGTTATCAGTGTTGCGCTGGTGGGTGGATCAATTTTGCTGACGGCCAACGCCACCAGCCTTGCGGAGTTTTTTGTATTGCGATTTGTCAGTGGCATCGGCGCCGGTTCGATGCTCGCCTGTCAGGCAACGCTTGCTGCTGAATACAGTCCGAGCAAGTATCGGACGTTGTCCGTCGCTGCGGTGACTTCTGGCTATCCGATGGGAGCAATGATGACTTCCGTACTTGCGGGCTTCATCATGCCGGAATACGGCTGGCGCGGCATGTTCTGGTTTGGTGGTGCCGTGACACTGTTGATGTCACTGGTTGCCTGGCTGCTCATACCGGAATCCTTGAAATATCTGTTTGAGCGCCGGCCTGCAAAAGCCCTCGAACGCGTCAACAGCATTCTCATCAAACTGAAAAAGAACACACTGAACGCGCTGCCGGAAGTCGCCGCTACGGGCAGGTCGGCTGGCAGAGGGTTCGCCAAGACGATTCTCAAACTGCTGTCCAGGGATCTGCGGGTTGTGACAATAACCCTGTGGACCGCATTTTTTCTGTGTTTCAGTACGCTCTATTTTCTGATGAGCTGGATTCCGAAACTGATGGAAGACTCGGGCTACGGGAGCACAGTTGGGCACCAGGCTTTTTTCCTGTTTAACATGGGCGGAGTCATTGGTATTTACCTTCTTGGTTGGTTGTCCACACGCTGGAAACTGACCAACCTCATTTTTGTGCTATCCGTTTCATCGGCCATTGGCATGATCATTTTTGCAATGGCGCCGAAGCAGCTCAACTTACTACTTGTCTTGATCTTCTTGATAGGCATTTTGCAGCAAGGTGGATTTACCGGCCTCTATGCGGTTGCAGCCAAAGTCTATCCCACGGAAATACGTAGTACCGGAATTGGCTGGGCGATCGGGCTTGGGCGTTCCGGAGCGGTTGCAGGGCCAGCCATAGCCGGCTACCTGATTTTGGCGGGGTTTGATATGTCTGCCAATTTCATCTTCTTCGCGGTGCCGATGGCGATCGGCGGCGCCATTGCGTATCGGCTGCATGTTCGGTGAGCGATATTTTGTTGCGCATTACGATATAATTTCCGTGCTGCTGGTCATCCGGGAAGGACGAGGTTCGAATGGGGGAGGAGAAACGGGCGAAGCATAAGTCTTCAACGGTCCACAGCGTCGTTGTGGCGGTGAAATTGCTTGAATACCTGGCGGAAAGCGGCCGGCCGCAGAGAGTCACGGATATCGCGCTGTTTCTTGGCATGACCAAAGCACGAGTATCGCGTCACCTGAGCACCCTGTCCGACCTGGGCCTGGTTGCGAAAACACCGGATAACAGTGGCTACCGCCTGGGGTCGAAGCTCTTCCGTCTGGCCAATGCAGCGCTGGACCAGTACGAGATTACCAATATCGCCTATCGGTACATGGTCGTGCTGAAAAATCAGATTTCGGAGTCGCTGTTGCTGGCAATTCCAGCGGGTGGCGA
>Ga0209988_10002090_pt1 | contig 13148 bp, 11 predicted proteins | sample N075metaG_FD_183115 | JGI IMG/M metagenome (GOLD analysis project Ga0209988, IMG submission 183115) | Deep subsurface microbial communities from Kermadec Trench to uncover new lineages of life (NeLLi) - N075 metaG (SPAdes) (version 2) | ecosystem: Environmental > Aquatic > Marine > Ocean trench... | reverse complement strand
CGCATGGGCGAGCCTTCATCCAGATGCGCGTTCGCTTTCCTCAGAACGTCACGTATCGCAATCGCAGTCTTTTCATTCGCCTTCGCATTCCGCTCAGCCTTGTAAAGCTGCTTTTCAACGGATTCCAGGTCAGCGAGTGCGAGCTCGGTGTTGATCGTCTCGATATCGTCCATTGGGTCAATTGAGCCGGAAACGTGCACAACATCGTCATCTTCAAAACAACGAACAACATGCGCTATCGCATGGGTTTCACGGATGTTGGCCAGAAACTGGTTACCGAGCCCCTCCCCTTTCGACGCTCCAGCAACCAACCCTGCAATGTCCACGAACTCCATCGTGGTCGGAATTATCTTTTCCGGTACAACGATCTCCGCGAGCTCGCCCAGGCGGGGATCCGGTACAGGCACGATGCCAATGTTCGGCTCGATCGTGCAGAACGGATAATTCTCCGCAGGAATTTCCGCTGCCGTCAGAGCGTTAAAAAGTGTCGACTTGCCAACATTTGGAAGACCGACGATGCCACATTTAATTGTCATTTCGTGCTTATCTCTTTCGCTAATCGGTTTGCGTGTGCAACGCTTTCGTGGCCTCGGCAAGCCCACGCTCGACAAGAACAGGAATGATATCGACCGCCGCATCGACGCTCTTTTGCAGCACCGCTTGCATGTCGCTCGGCGCCCTTTTCAACACATACCCGGTCACTTTATCTTTCTCACCCGGATGACCCACGCCAACGCGCAGTCGCATGAATTCTTTGCCGCAATGCCGGATGATATCGCGCAAACCGTTATGCCCGCCGTGCCCACCGCCCTTTTTCAAGCGGACCGTGCCTGGAGGCAAGTCAATTTCGTCGTGTGCAACCAGCAGCTTCTCGATCGGCAAATGGTAGTAATCGAGCATCGCCCGTATCGGCCCTCCGCTTAGATTCATATAACTCTGTGGTTTGATGAGCCATATATCATTGCCTGCCACCGAAATTTTGCTGATATCGGCATCGAAGCGCTTCTCATACTTAAAGCTGCCGCTGAATTGGCGTGCTATCTCATCGACAATCCAAAATCCCGCGTTATGCAGCGTTTGCGCATACCGCTCTTCAGGATTACCGAGACCCGCAATGATCGACGTGTGAGTGGTCATGTTGTTTACACATCAGGACATACTGAAATTCGGAACGAGGGAGTATAGCCGCTCATTTCGTGTCAGGAACGACCTTTGCCATGCTGACGTGAAAAGGCCGCCGTTCGGCGGCCTTTTCGATAACGCTCGCCAGAACAACTAGTCCTCCTTGGACTCGCTTTCGGCATCATCATCAGCAGGAGCATCTTCTGACGGTTCTTCACCCTCAGCAACGGCTTCTGCACCTTCCTCAATTTCTTCCTCGACTGGTGCCGCCTTGATGACGTGGATCGACACAATCGCCTGGTCATGCTCCTCGCCCAGAGCGAGCTCCGGCATTTCGACACCTTCCGGTAACTTGATGTCCGACAAGTGCAGCATTTCGTCCAGACCAAGATTGGAAATATCCACTTCGAAATACTCGGGCAGATCCTTCGGCAAACAACTGATCTCTACATCCGTCCTGAGACGAGCAACGGAACCGCCGCCATCTTTGACACCGATCGCGACCTCGTCGCCAATAAAGTGAATCGGCACATTCATACGGATCTTTTCATCTTCAACAATGCGTTGAAAATCCATATGCATGATCAATTTCTTGGCCGGATGACGTTGAATATCCTTGACGATCGCAGCCTGGCTTTTCTCACCAACCTTGATGTGCAGAACGCTCGAATAGAACGACTCATTCTCGAGCTGCTTGATGACCTTGTTGTGGTCAAATGCCAGAGATCGCGGGGGGCGACCGGCACCATAGATGATTGCTGGAACTTTACCTTTTCGACGCAGACGGCGGCTCGCACCCGTACCCTGGTCTTCACGTATTTCCGCAATCAGATCGAATTTATCACTCATTGGTGATCTCCATAACTGATTGATTAATATTTATTTAATACCTTCCCGGTTCGCGACCGATCCGGACAAGGGCGCGCATAATAGCGCAAAGACAAGCTGCTGGGAACAGGCCTGTCGGATGGAGCGCAATGGGTGACTCCTATCGATGTCCAATGACTGTCGGAACGATATCGGATTTACCGGTTACATACCGGGAATCCTCTATATCACAGGATCGACAGCAGGCGGCACCGGCTGTCCCTGCTATCGCACTAATCGACGTAAAGCGAGCTAACCGATTCTTGATCGCTGATGCGGCGCATCGTCTCAGCCAGCAATTCGGCGATCGACAATTGCCGAATTGTGGAGCATGCCGCACCGGCTTCACTTAACGGGATCGTGTCGGTCACTACGAGTTCATCGAGGGCAGAGTCCGTAATGCGCGACACCGCCGGCCCCGACAGGACCGGGTGTGTGATATAGGCGTGCACGCTCACCGCACCACGGTCCTTCAGCGCGCTTGCCGCGTGGCAAAGGGTGCCCGCTGTGTCCACCATGTCGTCGATCATTACGCAGTTCTTGCCTTTTACGCGACCGATGATATTCATGACTTCGGACTGATTCGCTTTGGAGCGACGTTTGTCGATGATGACCAGGTCTGCATCGTCGAGACGTTTCGCCAGCGCCCTGGCGCGCACAACGCCACCAACATCGGGTGAGACGACGACCATATCTTCGAATTTTTGTTTCCATGCATCGCCCAGCAAAACAGGCGACGCATAAACATTATCAACCGCAATGTCGAAAAAGCCCTGAATCTGGTCGGCGTGCAAATCGACAGTGAGCAGCCGATCGACCCCCGCGGTACCAATCATTTTAGCGACAAGTTTTGCGGTAATCGGTACACGGGACGATCGAGGGCGACGATCCTGCCGGGCGAATCCGAAATACGGGATGACAGCAGTAATCTGGGAGGCAGACGCGCGTCGACAGGCATCCACCATGACCAATAATTCCATCAGATTCTCGGAGGTCGGCGGGCACGTCGGCTGGACAATATAAGTCTCACGGCCGCGGATATTCTCGAGAATTTCGACGTTGATTTCGCCATCGCTGAAACGGCCGACATGCGCTTTCGCAAGCGGTACATGCAGGAGACGGGCAATATCTCGAGCCAGTTTGGGGTGCGCATTCCCCGAAAATAGCGCCATAGCTGACGGATCCAAAGTCTTGCTCCCCTTTATTCTGTATCTAAGACGCGGCTGCCTTTCGCTTGGCGGATCGTGAACTGGCTGGGGTGGCAGGATTCGAACCTGCGCATGACGGGATCAAAACCCGCTGCCTTACCACTTGGCTACACCCCAACTATCTGCTCCATTTCACCAAGATTGCGAAGAAAACGGCCCCGTGTCGCGCGCAATTGTGCGGCTCGACAACGGACCTGTCAAACCGTTTCAGAATTCGCGGCAGGCTAGAAAAAAGTCCAGCGCCGAATGAAGAGCGTGACTTTCGCGTCGGCATTGACGGCGACAATTCGTCGCGGCACAAGCTGGCCGCCGCCGTCACGATATTCAGTGATACGGACCTTCCAGTTGCGTTGCTCGAGGCTTGTCAGCTGACCATTTTCACCGAAGACCGTCGTTGACGGGCTGGATGGATCCGGGATGCCGAGAGCCCAGTATCGCAGACTGCCGACCGGGATGGTCCATCCGTACATGGCGCGCAAATCTTCTTCTGCGCTGCTGAGCTCAATCTCGTCACCAGTCTGGTCAATGACTGTAATTTGTTCGCCCTTGCCGTTGAGTGCAATGGTGCCAACGCCCAGCGGGCCACTGACGGTGGCGGAAAAACCGTTTTTGACCTGGTGCCAGCGAATTTGGCCGTTGAAGCCTTCCGTTCCCGTCCGTACGCCGATACTCCCGCTAAACGACCACTCAGGATAGTTGGCAAGCACGGATTGCCGGGTTTCCCAATCGGTGAGCTCGGGCAGGCCAGAACTTCGTTGGACCGCACAGCCAGAAAGTAGTGCCAAAACGAATACGGCTGATGCCAGTCGGGTTACGGCTGATTTTCCGGCTTTGCCTGCCAGGTCATTCGGAATTCGAGGCGAATTCTCTTTCACGAATACTCTTCAGGAGTGAGTTATCAGGGCTCTCAAGCTCTGATTCTTCGAGTAATTTCAATGCTTCGTCGCCACGATCCAGTTTTATCAACGTTTCGACAATGTGTGCGGCCACTTCTGGATCACGCAGCATCGAATAAGCTCTTTCAAGCTCCTCCAGGGCACGATCATACTTGCCCTGCTTGTAAAACACCCAACCCAGGCTATCAATGATGGCCGGACTGTCGGGCTCTATTTTGATCGCTTTTCGAATCAGTCGTGCGGCTTCCGAGTAATTGTCGGTACGGTCTGCCAACGTATAGCCGAGTGCGTTCAGTGCGGACGCACTCTTCGGAAATTGCTTCAGGACGCGCCGATAACTGGCAATTGCTGCGTCAATTTGGTCCATGCGGACCAGCAATTCCGCCCTTCCGAGTACGATGTTTTCATCATCGGGCCGATATGAGACAACCCGGTCATATATCTCAAGTGCTTCCTCATATTCGCCCAGTGATGCCAACAATTGAGCTTGCGCACGGATCATCGCAACGGCATGGCCAGGATGCGCCTCACCAAATTTCTGCAGGTGTTCCATCGCCGCTTCGGAATCTCCCTGCGAGGCAATGAGACCGCTTGCGCGCCTCTGCGAGGGCACAGCATTGGGTCCGCTGACTACCTGGGAATAAAATGCAATTGCGCGCGAGGTTTCGTCACGTCGGTCCGCGATACGCGCCAGGTAATAAAGCGCGTCCATCGTGTAACGTCCAATACCCAGCAAATCCTCAAAATCGTCCTGCGCTACATCCAGATTGCCGAGGCGGAAATTGATAATTGCCATCAATCGAAGCGCATCCGATCGGGATGGTTGCTCCATGAGAATCTGGTTGACCTGACTTAACGCATCATCGTCTCGTCCAGCCGCCAGGTACATAATGGCAAGTTCAAGACGTGCCTCCGGATCGGGGTGCGCTTTTTCACCGACCAGTTTCGCGACATACACGATGGCCGCGTCCACCTCTCCCTTGAGCAATAATGACCTGGCGTACAACAAGTTCGGCTTGAGCCAATCCGGATCGATCTCGCTGGCCTTCATCGCTTCCTTGGCTGCCTTATCGGCATCCTCTGCCTGCAATGCCAACACCGCTACAGCATAGTGAGCCGGCGCAGAATCCGGGTACGGTTTGGCAAGATCCCGCATCAGCTTGTAGGCATCGTCGGCGTCTTCCTTGGCCAGAAAAGGGATGAAAGACAAAAGTATCTCATCGGCGGGTTCGTCCCCCCGCTCGAGCAGCTTGCGGAAACTGCGTTTGGCATCTTTGACCTTGCCCAGCCGAAGCTCCAGTTGCGCAACATACAAAAGCGCTTCATCGCTTTCAATATCCAGCTCCGCCCAACGCTGAGCGGAAAGCAAAGCATCCTCGGTGAACCCGTAGCTGTAAGCCACCCGAGTCGCCTGTTTGGCGATCCCGGCGCTGGCGCTCAGCTCAGCGGCTTTGCGATACTCAACCGCAGCGAGCTTGTACTCGTGCTTCTCCAGCGCTAATTCGGCCGCCAGGATGTGGGGATTGGTACGGTCGCCCTCGATTTCCTGCGCGGATAGCGGTGCGCACACCAGCCAGGCCAGTAGTATGGCGGGCAACATTCTGTGGCCGTAAATCTGTCTGATACGGAGCTTCTTAAACAAGTGGTGAGTCATTCTATGAGGGATTTTATGAATCGTGGTGAACACAGACAAGGAACTGGTCCAACAGTTCGCTTATGATACGCACTGTTTTTGATCAGCACACTCGAATTACCTGATGCCACTCCAGATTTTAGGCCTGAACCATAGCACGGCGCCTGTCGAAATACGCGAGCAGGTGATATTTGCCGGCGACAGTGTTGCACGTGCGCTCGCCGCGGTCGTGGCGCTGGAAGACGTACGCGAGGCAGTGGTTTTGTCAACCTGCAATCGGACCGAATTCTATGTCGACGCTGGCAGCCACGGCGCCACCGAACTCGAAACGTGGCTGGTTTCGGATCAGGAGCTGGATGCGGATGCCGCCCGGGCACTGTTTGCACTCGACGGGGATCGTGCCATCCAGCACCTCTTTCGGGTCGCGTGCGGCCTGGAATCCATGGTTCTCGGGGAGCCACAAATTCTCGGCCAGCTGAAAGATGCGTTTCGCGCTGCGGAGCAACATAAAACTGTCGGGCCATCACTCACGCGTTTGTTTCACCACACTTTTTCAGTAGCGAAAAAAGTCCGCACGGACACGGAAATTGGCAGCAGCCCGGTTTCAGTCGCATACGCCGCCGTCAATCTGGCCAATCAGTTTTTTTCGGGTTTTGGCCAGCATACAGCCGTACTTATCGGCGCCGGCGTAACCATCGAACTGGTGGCAAAACACCTCGTACGAAAGGGGATCGGGCGGTTGTTTGTCGCAAACCGTGATGTCTCACGCGCTCAGGCGCTGGCAGGCGAATTCGGTGGTTACGCGCTGCCATTATCAGAGCTTGACGGCACGCTGGAGGAGGCAGACATCCTGATCAGTTCGACCGCCAGCCCCAACATTGTGGTCACTCAGGAACAAATGATCAAAGCGATCAAGGCGCGCAAGAGGCGACCCATGTTCGCCGTGGATATCGCCGTACCACGAGATCTGGATCCACGGATCAGCGAACTGAAAGATGTATACCTTTACACCATCGACGACCTGGACAAAGTCATTCTGGAAGGACAGAGCAATCGGGAGGCCGCGGTTGTTGATGCGAATCGAATTCTGGATGACGAAACGCAACGCTACCTGGAGATACAACGCAGCAAATCCGTAGCACCGGTTATCACAGCACTGCGTGACCATGGCGACGCTGTGAGAGACGAGGTTTTGCGGCAAGGCTTGCGCCGACTGCGAAAAGGTTCCAGCAACGAAGAAGTGCTGGAGTACGTAACCGGTTCGTTACTCAAGAAGCTGCTGCACCAGCCGAGTGTCCGACTTCGCGAGGCCGGGGAAGACGCTGACGAGAAATTCATCACGATGGCGCGTGAGTTATTCGGTCTGGACAAAGATAAAGAGTAAATCCGTGAAAGATTCTGTACGTAATAAACTTGAAAGCACGCGCGACCGTTACGAGGAAGTTGCTGGATTGCTGGCGGATCCCGGTGTCATCGCCGACCAGAATCAATTTCGCGATCTGTCGCGGGAATACTCGCGCCTGGATCCGGTCATCGCAAAATTCAGGGAATTCGAATCGTTGCAAGATGACATCGCCGCCGCCCGGGAAATGATGCAGGACGACGACCCAGAAATTCGCCAGATGGGTGACGAGGAATCGGCTGCCTTGCTCGAAAAGCGGGAAATTCTTCTGGTCGAGCTGCAGAAATCCCTGATTCCGCCGGATCCGCATGACGACAGCAACGTCTACCTGGAAATCAGGGCCGGTACTGGCGGCGATGAAGCCGCCATCTTTGCCGGTGACCTTTTTCGCATGTACTCCCGCTACGCGGAGTCACAGCGGTGGTCACTGGAGGTCATAAACGCGCGTGAAGGAGATCATGGCGGCTACAAAGAAATCGTTTGCCGTATATCCGGAAATGCGATTTTTGCACGCCTCAAATTCGAATCAGGCGCTCATCGCGTACAACGCGTGCCGACAACCGAGTCCCAGGGTCGCATTCACACCTCGGCCTGCACGGTTGCCATCTTGCCGGAACCGGACGAGATCGAAGAAAAGGAGATCAACAGTGCCGATTTGCGAGTTGATACCTACCGAGCGTCCGGCGCAGGCGGGCAGCACGTTAACAAAACGGATTCTGCCGTTCGCATGACACACCTGCCAACGGGGATCGTTGTTGAGTGCCAGGATGAGCGCTCACAACACAAGAACCGTGCTCGTGCCCTGTCTTTATTGCAAGCCAGACTACTTGATGCCGAATTATCCGCGCAGGCGAGCGAGCAAGCGGAACGACGCAAACTTCAAGTGGGAACCGGTGATCGGTCGGAGCGAATTCGCACATACAACTATCCGCAGGGCCGCGTGACCGACCACCGCATCAATCTCACCCTTTACAAGCTCGCAGAGATACTCGAGGGCGACCTGGACCAGGTGATAGAGCCGTTGTTCAACGAATACCAAGCAGACCAACTCGCCGCTCTCGGAGATTGAGCCCTGGCTTGTTAGTAACAACCAGACCAGCTCGCCGCGAGAATGACAGGGAACCCCGCGCAGTTGTATCAGCGCGGTTCCGGTGTGGGCATCCGGCGATCGAGTTAAAGTCTCTCGAGTGAGCGGATGCCCGCGCCGGGGCCGTGCTCACGAGAATGACAGGGGGCCCGCGCAATTGTGCCTGCGCGGTTCCGGTGTGGGCGTCCGGCGATCGAGTTAAAGTCTTTCGAGTGAGCGGATGCCCGCACCGGGACCGTGCTTGCGAGAATGACAGGGGACCCCGCGCAATTCTGCTTGCGCAGATCCACTGTCAAATCTGCTTGCGCAGGTAGTTGAGCACGTCGGAACGGGTTATCAAACCCAGGAACTGGTCGCCGTCCATGACTGCGGCATAGGGTTGTACATTCAGCATCGCAACAAGGTTATTGACGCTGGTATTTTTGTCCAGCTGAATGAATGCCGTCTGCATTCCTTCGCTTACACGTGCGTTCATAAGCTCGGGCTTGCCAAAAACGTGGCTAATAATTGCTTCCTCCGTCAAAACGCCCACCAGCTTCCCTTCGTCCATCACCGGCAGCTGGGAAAAACCAGCGTTTCTCAGACGATTGTGCGCAGTCGTCAACACGTCGTCTGGTCTGACGGTAATTGTTGCCCGTTCGCCGTGGGGACGGCCGATCAGGTCACGCAGGTCCCCAAATTGTTCGCGTTCGATGAAACCCTGATCTTCCAGCCAGAAGTCGTTGTACAGTTTTGACAAATATTTGTTGCCCGTATCACAAACGAAACTGACAACGCGTTTCGCTTCTGTCTGCTCGCGACAATACTTGAGGGCGGCGCAAATCAAAGTGCCGCTCGACGAGCCTGCCAACAGGCCTTCTTTTCTCAACAGTTCGCGAGCAGTGCCAAAAGATTCAGCATCCGTGATGCTGTAGGCCTTTTTGACACGACTGAAATCGGCAATTGACGGAATGAAATCCTCTCCAATGCCCTCCACCAGCCAACCGGCGTTTTTTTCGTGCAATTCACCCTTATTGATATAGTCCGCCAATATCGATCCCACCGGATCCGCCAATATCAGTTCGACGTCCGGCGCGTTCTCCTCCAGGAATTTGCTGATACCGGAAACCGTACCGCTCGAGCCCACGCCAAGCACGATGGCATCCACGTCGCCATCCATTTGCTGCAATATTTCCGGTCCCGTCGTCAACTCGTGTGCCAGCGGATTATCGGGATTGCCGAATTGATTGATAAAATACGCGCCCTTTTCATTCGCAATGGATTGTCCGAGGTCTTGATAATATTCGGGGTGACCCTTGGCAACATCGGACCGCGTTAGTACAACCTCTGCCCCCATTGCACGCAGGTTGAATATCTTTTCCTGGCTCATTTTGTCCGGGAGTACCAGAATCAGGCGGTAGCCTTTCTGGGCGGCGACCAGTGCCAACCCCAGGCCGGTGTTACCCGCCGTCGCCTCGACGATCGTATCGCCTGGCTTGATATCGCCACGCTTTTCCGCCTGTTCGATCATCGACATGCCAATACGATCCTTGATCGAACCGGCGGGATTCATGAGTTCGAGCTTGAGGAACAGCCGGCATGGGCCCGTATCCATATGCGTGACTTCGAGCATCGGCGTTTCGCCGACCATATCGAGAATATTTGAGAATACTTTCATTGTGGGTACTGTTGTTTCTTGAAGGGGCTGCAATACTACGCGATCGAACCCGCGCACCGCCAGAACAAGCGAATGACGATGAACATCGAAAAAGCATTGAGGAGCGCCAGCAGAACGCTTGAAATCGCGAGCGACAGCGCGCGGCTGGATGCCGAACTCCTGCTGATGATTGTGCTGGATGCGCCCCGAAGTTTGTTGTTTGCGCATCCGGACAAGGATTTGACTACCGGGGAACTGACCCGGTTCACGCAGCTGGTGGAGCGTCGCGCCGGGCAGGAGCCTGTTGCCTACCTGACCGGCAAGAAAGAGTTCTGGTCGCTATCCTTGAAAGTAACACCAGCGACACTCGTGCCTCGCCCGGAAACAGAACTTCTTGTAGAAGAGGCGCTTAACGAGATTCCACAGGATGCCCGGATGAGTATCCTCGATCTTGGCACCGGCAGTGGTGCAATAGCGATTGCAATAGCCAGCGAAAGACCGGGTTGCCAGGTTGTGGCGACGGATATCAGTGCTGCAGCACTTGCAATCGCAGCAGAAAATGCCAAACGTCATCAGCTGGCAAACATCACTTTCGTACAAGGGACCTGGCTGGACGCCGTTCCGGAACAGACGTTTGCTTTCATTGTGAGCAATCCACCGTACATCGCCAATAGCGATAAGGCGTTGAATAAGCTGCAACACGAACCCCGGGATGCGCTCGCGTCAGGAGAAGATGGCCTCGATGCGATTCGACTAATAGCCGCAGACGCGGGCAAGCACCTGGCGGAAGGCGGCGCATTGTTGATTGAACACGGCGCCGACCAGGAACCGGCGGTCGCGGACATTCTCAAAAAACATGGCTGGCAGGACATTCGCTGCCTGCCGGACCTGGGCGGACTGCCGCGTATGACGCGTGCATCGCAAGACTAGTACTCCGTCAATTTGATATTCGCGGAGTACTAGCGCAGCAACTCGGTTTCCGGGTGAAATGTGTACCACGCAAACCAGAAAAGGCGAATGGGAGCGAAACTTTCACCCGAGCCGGTATCGTCCATTCTTACGGTTCCATCATCCGCCAGGGTAATGATGACCTCCCGGCCACCCATCTCGTACTCGTACTCCGGGTTCTCCTGTAGAAGTGCCGCCGTTATAGCGACGGACTCTGCCCCAAAATCGAATCCATAAACCACTTCCTTTGGCCGAATGGCATCGTTCGTCAAACTGACGGGAAACATAAAATCATCTCCCTGCCGATATTTGCTATAGCGGTCCTGCGTGTAGTCCCTGCCGGTTCCAAGTTCGGACGACAGCACCAGCGTGTCCGGATGGGCGGCTTTCCACTTTGACCAACGCGTCATCGTAATCGGTACTAACGTGAGTTTCTCGCCAGTCAGTGGACCCACAATTCCTTCCGCAATAATCTGGTCCCACAGGGTTTCGGTCGCCCGGTCGTAGAACACCAGGTCACTGTTGTAAAGAACGCCCGACACTCCGAATTCCGTCACTTGCCCGTTGATTTCCCGTAACACGCCCACGGCGGAGCCGCACAGCGGACAATAAGTAATCGCGATCGGCGTCCCTGCAATAACATCATTCACAATTTCGTGGTGATCGAGAATTTTCGACGGATACGCGCGATGCTCTCCCTGCCACGTCAGTGCCAGCACGATATCGTCCGGTGCAACGTGACTGGCTTCAGATGCGGCAACAAATTTCGGATCGTCGATGGATGGAATGCAATCTCGCTCAGCGCACCCCTGGTTCAATTGGTCCAGGGCCACCGATTTTTTTGTTGACTCATCGAAGCCGAAGGTTTCCGCGAGAATATCCGTGTCGAATGTTCTCTGCGCATAACCTGGTAATGCCCCGAAAAAGATAACAACGAGTAAAAATCCAAATCGGGATACAAAATTGATCATCAAAATTCTCCAATAAGCACGGCTGCAGGTTCAGAGTGCAAGTTAATCGATTGGCAATTTATCGCAACCACTCAACAACACCAACACCAATAAAGCTGCCGATTGCGTAGCCGAAGGATCCGGCAAGAAGCCCTGGCACCATTAGATGACTCCAACCCTTCGCCGACGCTATGGCTGGCGCAGTTGCCGGCCCGCCTATGCAAACTGCAGAAGCCATGAGCAACTCGCCGAGTTCAAGTTTGAACAAACGACCTATCCCGAGTAACAAAACCAGGTGTACGCTGACGATAATCAGCGCCACCACGAACAGAATCGGGGCAAATTCGATCAGTTTCCAGATGTCGGCGCTGGCGCCGATGGTTGCCAGGAATATAAACATGAGAACATTACCGGCTTCGGAGTAACCCGACAGATTCGCAATCAGTCGCCGGCCGCTGGTTGCCACAACAAGCGCAAGAACGGTGATGACCAGGATCGCATATTGAGGCTTGTCCATCGCACTCGCGATCTCCTTGCCAATCGCGGCAAGCGCAAATGCCAGCGCCAACGATGCAACCAAGCCAAAAATATCGAGGTTCTCGATTTGGTGGCGGGCCTTACCCGTTGTCGCTTGCGGGGCCACCTTGCCCTGGATGCGAGCGGGGAAAAGCCGCGCAAATCCCGCAATGCCCGGCAGCATGATGATGACGATCAGGTGCAGGCTCGTGATGATGTTATCGGCAGCGAATGTTGCAGCGAGAAGTGTCTCGTCCCTGAACTGCGTTGCCTCGGCAACCGCGGCAAAATTGAGAGAGCCACCGATATACGTGCCGGTGAATATGCCAGCCAATTCGGGCTCCAGTGGACCCAGGTCGACAATGGACATGGCGATGATTGTCCCGGCGACGACCGTAGCACTGCCAATAATGAACGCTACCAGTGTTGCTCCCGCCTCTCGGAATACTCGACGGAGATCTGCCTGGAACAAGAGTAACGGTATTGCGATTGGCACCAGGTAATTCCAGACCGTGCCATAAACCGGCGCGCTGGATGGAATGATGCGCAGGTTCGACAGGATGATGGCCAATACGATAAGCAACATTACACCTGAGTACTTGCGACCGAACGGGTAGCGCTCGCACCAGAAACCAAAAGCTGCAATGCCGATCAGGGCGGCCCAGATCGCAAAATCCTGTTCAGGGCCGATGAGCGGAAATGTCATGCCATGTCCTGCGTCGCGGAACCCGCACCTAACCGCATCATGCATACCATTGACTTGCGCATATCAATCTCCCGGCCTCTTATTGCCTGGCTGCAACTATTTTTCTTGCCCGCCAGTATGCAAATATTCAGAATGCATTGCGACTATCGACCCGGCAATAGTTGCGGAATCCATCTT
>Ga0209988_10002087_pt1 | contig 13152 bp, 13 predicted proteins | sample N075metaG_FD_183115 | JGI IMG/M metagenome (GOLD analysis project Ga0209988, IMG submission 183115) | Deep subsurface microbial communities from Kermadec Trench to uncover new lineages of life (NeLLi) - N075 metaG (SPAdes) (version 2) | ecosystem: Environmental > Aquatic > Marine > Ocean trench... | reverse complement strand
ATCTCGAGCGAGATGTAGACGAACGGAAACGATGTCAGCGTCAGAGCGAGAATGATGATCTGCTCGCGCTTTGAGTGCCGCCAGACGAAGCTGAAGAACCGGCTGTCCATAAATCCCCCCGGAGCGATTTCCAGCAAAGTGAATTCACTTTGCGACTCGGAAATCTCGGCAAACTAATAAGTTGGAGCGTTATCGGTGAATCGGGGATCACCGATAACACTCTAGAGCGAACGGAATGTTCCCGCATGTGGCCCGGCCATGCAAGAGGGTTGTTCGGGGCGGGTTATCCGGGGGGGGTTATTCGGCCAGCAGGTGCAGCGCGACCCGGCGCCGGTGCGGTTGGCTGCGGTGCTCCCACAGATAGACCCCCTGCCAGGTGCCGAGCACGAGATGCCCCCCGGCGACCGGAATCGACAGATGCACCCCGCTGAGCACGGTGCGGATATGGGCGGCCATGTCGTCCGGCCCCTCCAGATGGTGGCGGTAGCGCTCGGCGCCGCCTTGTGGTCCTCCGGCGGGCGCCAGCCCGGCGAAGGCATCGTCGAGATCGAGCCGCACGTCCGGGTCGGCGTTCTCCTGAATGGTCAGCGAGGCCGAGGTGTGCTGGCAGAGCAGGGTGAGCAGGCCGGTTTCGACATGCTGGGCGGCGACCCACTCGGCCAGCCGAGGGGTGATCGGGTGCAGGCCGGGGCCGGGCGTGTCGAAGCTGAGAATTCCGGTGATCTGGCGCATGGCTTCATGCTAGAGCAAATTCCAGCCAAATAAATTCATTTGGCGACTCGGAAATTGCGAAAAAAAGGGGTAGAGCCTCGGCCAGATTGCATCAGGTCGGATAAGGCTCTAGCGGACGTGGGGCCCGGGAAACAGACCCGAGAAACACAGGGGCGGGGGTGACATGGAGTACGATCCGGACCTGCCGTGGCGGGACGTGCGGGGTGAGGGCTATAACGCCCATATCGGGCCGATCCGGTTCGCCTCCCTCGGCGGCAACCAGTGGTGCGCCACCATTGTGCTGGATGCCCGGCACATCAATGTCGGCGGCGTCTGCCATGGCGGAATGCTGCTCAGCCTGGCCGATGTGGCGATGGGCGCCTCGACCTTCGCCGCCGGTGGCGGGCACCCCTGTGCTACGATCCAGATGGACAGCCATTTCCTCGCCGCCGCCAAGGCCGGCCAGCGGCTGGTCGCGGTGGCGACGCAACTGCGCAAGGTGCGCGAGTTGTCGTTCATGCAATGCGAGGTCTGGGCCGAGGGCCGTCAGGTGATGCGCGCCAGCGGCACCTGGAAATACCTTGCCAGCCGCGCCCCCGGCGCGACCGGCATGGGTGCCATCATCTGATCAGGCAGCCAGATCGGCGATCAGCTTATCAACGTCGCCGCCGCGGGCTTCGAGCATGCCGCCGATCTCCTCGCGCTCGGTGATCAGCATCGAGATGCCCTCGATGACGAAATCGGTGATCACGACCCGGCCCGGCCGGTCGGTGACAAGCCACTCGACCACGACCGGCGCTGCGCCGGTCCGGATGATCGAGGTCTTCACCAGCATGCCCTTGCGCCCAGCGTCGATCACGCGCCCCATCCTGAACGTTTCGCCCGATTGCGCGTTGCCGGCATATTCCTGGAACCTGGCGGCATAGATCCGGGTGATGAACTTTCCGAAGGCGGTGACAAAGCGGGTCTGCTGGTCGTCGTTCATTCCGCGCCAGGCGATGCCGGCGGCAAAGCGTGCGATCTGGGGCATCGCCGCGCGCCGTTCCATGATCGCGAGCAGCCGCGACGCCTTCGAGGCGCTGTCGCCAGGGCTGTCAACCAGGGCCGAAATCTCGTCGATGGTAATCTGGACATGGGCGGTGGCTTCATCCTCGCTCAGCGCGTAGGACAGCGAGGGCGCCAGGCCCGCGGTTGCCCCGACGATGACAGCCAGCACCGTCCGGTTCAGAAGGTCCCGTCGATCGATCCGCATTCCAGTTCTCCCTGGAGCGTTTTTCGCCTGATGGAATCAGGCCGGGCGCTCCATCCCTTGTTCTCACGCAATGTTCTCACGCAATTTCCGAGTCGCCAAATGAACCCATTTGGCTCGAAATTGCTCTGGTGTCCTCCGGCGCGTCGTTTGTGGCACGGCCACGCCTCGAAGCCAATCTCGCGAGTTCTCCAATAAGGCACCGCCTTGCAGATGTAACGTTGCCACTATCCTGCTTCCAGCGCCACCGGCGAATGTTCCGTCGGATGTTCTTGTAACAACGCGAAATCGTGCTCGGAACAGGCTGATTTGACGGCGGAATTCCGGCGGAGACGAGACCGCGGAATTTGTTGCTCAACAGCAACATTTCGGCAACGATTCGGCCAGCGCTCAGGCTTGACGCCCCGCAACAAGGGTCGTATGCGCGGTGCAGCACGAATTCACCTGCCCCGGCGGCGAATTCGTGCTACTCCATCGCAGGGTGCGAATTGCGGGAGCGCTGAGGCGAAGCCGGGGTGAATACATGACCACGAACAAGGGGCTTGCCGAATTGCGCGGCGCCATGGGCCGGTGCCGCTGGCATTTCGGCGCGGTCGCGGTGTTCAGCATCTTCGTCAATCTGCTGATGCTGACCGGGCCGCTGTTCATGTTGCAGATCTACGACCGGGTGCTGTCCAGCCGGTCGGTGGAGACGCTGGTCGCGCTGTTGATCCTGGTCACCGGCCTGTTCGCGATGATGGGGGTGCTGGAGTTCATCCGCGGCCGGGTGCTGGCCCGCGCCGGAGCCCGGTTCCAGAGCCTGCTCGACAACCGGGTGATGACCGCGGTGCTGCGCCGCTCGGTGGCGCCGGGCGAGCGGGCGCGCCCGAACACCGCCGCGCGCGACCTGGAATCAGTGCGTCAGCTTCTGGCCGGGCCCGCGCCCTTCGCGCTGTTCGACATGCCCTGGGCGCCGATCTTCCTGGCGGTGATCTTCCTGTTCCACCCGTTCCTCGGCTGGATCGCCGTGGCCGGCACCGTGGTGCTGATCATCCTCACCTGCCTCAACCAGATCCGCTCGCGCGAGCCGGCCGCGGAATCGCAGCGCGCCACCAACGAGGCGGAAAATCTGGGCGAGGCGCTGCGCCAGAACGCCGAGGCGGTCCAGGGTCTCGGCATGCGCGCCGAGGGCCTGTCGCGCTGGGGCAAGCTGCGCCAGGAGGCGCTGGCCCGCCAGATCGTCGCCTCGGACCGTACCGGGAGCTACATGGCTGCGTCCAAGTCGCTGCGCTTCTACCTGCAATCGGTGATGCTGGCGGCGGGCGCCTGGCTGGTGCTGAACCAGGAGATTTCGGCCGGCATGATGATCGCCGGCTCGATCATGCTGGGCCGGGCACTGGCGCCGGTCGAGCAGGCGATCGGCCAGTGGAGCCTGGGCCAGCGTGCAGCAAGGGGCTGGAAGGCGCTGGGCGAGCTCCTGGAGAAGACCCCGCCGGAGATCGAGAAGACCGCGCTGCCGGTGCCGAAGGGGTTCGTCCATGTGCAGGGCATCACCGTCACCGCGCCGGGCGAGAGTTTTCCGGTGCTGCGCGCGATCACCTTCAAGGTCGAGCCGGGCATGGCGCTGGGCGTGATCGGCCCCTCCGGTGCGGGCAAGACCACGCTGGCCAAGGTTCTGACCGGCATCTGGCGCCCGGCCGCCGGCAAGGTGCGCATCGACGGCGCCGCGCTGGATCAGTGGCCGGAGGACGAGATCGGCCGGCATATCGGCTATCTGCCGCAGGACATCGGCCTGATGAGCGGCACGGTGGCCGAGAACATCGCCCGCATGGCCGAGAACCGTGACGACGGCGAGGTGGTCGCCGCCGCCAAGCGCGCCGGGGCGCACGAGCTGTTGCTGGCACTGCCGCAGGGCTACGACACCGAGATCGGCGCCGCCGGGCAGCGGCTTTCCGGTGGCCAGCGCCAGCGGGTGGCGCTGGCCCGGGCGTTCTATGGCGACCCGCCGGTTCTGGTGCTGGACGAGCCCAATGCCAATCTCGACGCGCCGGGCGAACAGGCGCTGGTCGACTCGATCCGCGAGGCCAAGGGGCGTGGAAAGACGGTGATCATCATGGCCCATCGGCCCAGCGCCATCGCCGCCTGTGACCTGCTGTTGATGATCGACAAGGGCATTCAGGTCGATTTCGGTCCGCGTGACGAGGTGCTGAAGAAGCGCACCCGCAACTACCCGCAACTGGTCGGCGACAAGCAACCAGCCGCCGCACCCGCCGCGGCAACCGCGTCCGCCACCGCGCCCACAACTGCGCCTGCCACCGCACCCGCAACTGCGCCGGCGACTGCACCCGCAACGGAGCCTGCCACTGCGCCTGCCACTGCGCCGGGAGACAAACCATGACCCGGGGCATGACCGGGAAACCGGCACCCGACGGCTGGGGCGCGGGCGGCTATATCCGCTTCGGCATCTTCTGCGTCGCGCTGCTGGCGGTCGGGCTGGGCGGCTGGGCCGCGACCGCGAAGCTGAAGGGCGCGGTGATCTCCAGCGGCCATCTCCGGGTCGAGCGCCAGCGCCAGGTGGTGCAGCACCTCGACGGCGGCATCGTCAGCGAGATCCTGGTGCGCGAGGGCGACGTGGTCGGGGCCGGCGAGGTGCTGATCCGGCTCGACGGCACCACATTGCGGTCGGAACTGGCGGTGCTGGAGAGCCAGCTCTACGAGTTGATGGCGCGCCGCGGGCGGCTGGTCGTCGAGCAGACCGACAAGGAAAGCATCACCTTCGATCCCGAGCTGCTGGCGGCCGCCAGGGCCAACCCGGAGGTGCAGGCGCTGGTCGATGGCCAGCAGTCGCTGTTCGAGGCCCGGCTCAGGACCATGGAGCGCGAGATCGAGGTGATGCAGGAGCGCCAGATCCAGATCCGCGAACAGATCACCGGCTCGGAGGCGGAGATCAGCTCGCTGAAGCGCCAGAGCGAGCTGATCGCCGAGGAACTCGTGGGCCAGCGCATATTGCTTGAAAAGGGCCTCGCCCAGGCCAGCCGGGTGCTGGCGCTGGACCGCGAAGCGGCCCGGCTGGAGGGCCAGCGCGGCCAGATGGTGGCGCAGGCCGCCCAGCTCAAGGGGCAGATCTCGGAACTGGAGATCGAACTGCTGCGGCTGGGGGCGTCCCGGCGCGAGGACGCGATCACCAAGCTGCGCGATCTCGGCTTCCGCGAGCTGGAACTGAAGGAGCGCCGCATCGCGCTGATCGAGCGGCTCGCGCGCCTCGCTGTGCGGGCGCCGCTGGGCGGCGTGGTGCTCGACATGACCGTGTTTGCGCTGAAATCGGTGATCCGCCCGGCCGAGCCGATGCTCTATATCGTGCCGTCCGACTCGGCCCTGGTGGTGGACGCGCAGGTCGATCCGATCCACATCGATTCGGTCCGCGTCGGGCAGGAGGCGGTGCTGCGCTTCTCCGCCTTCAACACCCGGACCACGCCGGAGTTGTTCGGCATCGTCTCCAAGGTCTCGCCGGACGCTTTCGTCGACGAGGCGACCAAGCGCTCCTATTACCGTGCCGAGGTGCTGCTGAAGGAGGGCGAACTGCTCAAGCTCGAGGGCCAGGAGCTGATCGCGGGCATGCCGGTCGAGGTCTTCATCCAGACCGGCGAGCGGACCCCGATCAACTATCTGCTCAAGCCGATCACCGACTATTTCAACCGCGCCATGCGCGAGGAGTAATGCCGGGCGCTTGACCCTCGGCCCTTGACGCACGCTTGCCCGCGACCAAGCTCTATCGAAAAGCAACCGGGGAGGCCGACGATGGACGGAGGCGACCGGCTGGTCGAGATCCGGGTCCTGCCCGGCATCGACCGGATCGACGCCGGCGACTGGGACGCCTGCGCCGCGCCCGAGTCAGGGGACGGCGGGCGGGCGCTGTCGCCGTTCACGACCCACCGGTTCCTGCGGGCTCTGGAGCAAAGCGGCTCGGCGACAGCACAGGCCGGCTGGGCGCCGCATCATCTGGTCGCCTCGGTCGATGATCAAATTCTGGGGGACCGGATCCTCGGCGTGATGCCGCTCTATCTCAAGGGCCACAGCCAGGGGGAATATGTCTTCGACCAAGCCTGGGCCGATGCCTGGGAGCGGGCGGGAGGCAAATATTACCCCAAGCTCCAGGCGGCCGTGCCCTTCACCCCGGCGACCGGGCCGCGCCTGCTGGTCCGGCCGGCCAGCCCGCCCGACTGCCCGCCCGATAACCCCGTTGCGCCGGACACGGTTCGCGCCGCACTGGTGCAGGGCGCGATCGGCCTGACCGAGCAGAGCGGGCTCTCCTCGCTGCACATCACCTTCTGCACCGATGCGGAATGGGAACTGGGCGGCCGGATGGGGCTGTTGCAGCGCACCGACCAGCAGTTCCACTGGCGCAACCATGGCTACGACGACTTCGAGGCGTTCCTCGCCGCCCTCGCTTCGCGCAAGCGCAAGCAGATCCGCAAGGAGCGGGCCCAGGCGGTCGCGAACGGGGTCACGATCCGCCGGTTCACCGGAAGCGCGATCGAGCCCGGGCACTGGGACGCCTTCTGGCGCTTCTACCAGGATACCAGCGGGCGCAAATGGGGCACTCCCTACCTGACCCGCGCCTTCTTCGAGGCGATCCACCAAACGATGCGCGACGATATCCTGCTGGTGTTGTGCGAACGCGGCGGGCGCTGGATCGCCGGGGCGCTGAACTTCATCGGCCGCGACGCCCTCTATGGCCGCTACTGGGGCTGCACCGAAGACCACGCTTTCCTGCATTTCGAGACCTGCTACTACCAGGCGATCGAGTTCGCCATCCGCCATCGCCTGGCCCGCGTCGAGGCCGGGGCGCAGGGGCCGCACAAGCTGGCGCGCGGCTACGAGCCGGTGACCACCCGCTCGCTGCACTGGATCCCCGATCCGGGGTTCCGCCGCGCGGTGGCCGACTATCTGCAAAGCGAACGCGCCGCGGTGGCGCGGGAAAACGCCGCCCTGGCGACGATGACCCCGTTCCGCAAGGAAGGATGATGCGCGTGCGGATGTGCCCCGGCAGGGCCGGGGCCTCTCCGGGCCTGTGCCGGGCGGGGCGGATGCCCTGCCCGGCACAGGCCATCCCCAAACTCAGATCTGGTCGAGCAGAACCTCGCCGACCGAGCAGACAGCCTGGCCGGGCGCCTCCTCGATGTTCAGCACGGTAACCTCGCCGTCCTTCACCAGCGCCGAGAACCGCTTGCAGCGCACGCCGAGGCCGCGCGCCGAGCCGTCGAAATCCAGCCCCATGGCCCTGGTCAGCTCGGCCAGCGAATCGCCGAGGACACGGATGCCCGCCGCCGTCGCCCCCGTCACCCGGCCCCATTCGGCGGCGACGAAGGGGTCGTTGACGGTGACGCAGACGATCTCGTCGATCCCCTTTGCCCTCAGCGCGGCGGCATTGGCGACGAAGCTTGGCATGTGGCTTTTGTGACAGGTCGGGGTGAAGGCGCCGGGCACGCCGAACAGCGCCACGGTCTTGCCGGCGAAGACATCGGCACTGGCGACCTGCGCCGGCCCCTGATCGGTCATCTCGAACAGCGTCGCCGCCGGCAGGCGGTCACCCACGGAAATAGTCATTCTCGATCCCCCAAAACGAAAGCCTCAGCGGGCGCCCATGCGGATGGCGCCGTCGAGGCGAATCACCTCGCCGTTCATATAGCCCGTCTCGGCGATGAAACAGGCCAGCTCGGCGAATTCCCGCGGGTCGCCGAGGCGCACCGGGAACGGCACCTGGCTCGCCAGGCTGTCCTGCACCTCCGGCGGCAGCCCCTCGAGCATCGGGGTGGCGAAGATGCCGGGCGCGATGGCCGCGACCCGGATACCGTCGCGGGCCAGATCGCGCGCCGCCGGCAGGGTCAGCGCGGCGATGCCGCCCTTCGAGGACGCGTAAGCCGCCTGCCCCATCTGGCCCTCGAAGGCGGCGACCGAGGCGGTGTTGATAATCACCCCGCGGCAGCCATCCGCGTCCAGCGGCTCGGCCTCGCGCATCGCCTGGGCGGCCAGCGCCATGACCCGCATGGTGCCGATCAGGTTGATCGCGATCACCCGCTCGAAGACCCCCATGTCGTGGGCGCCCTTGGAGCCTGCGGTCTTCATCGCCGGGGCGATCCCGGCGCAGTTGATCACGATCCGCGCCGTGCCATGCGCCGCAGAGGCCTCGGCCAGTGCTGTGGCGACGCTGTCGTCGCTGGTCACATCGGTCTCGATGAAACGGGCGCCAATCTCGGCCGCCACCGCCTCGCCGCGCTCCTTTTGCAGGTCCAGGATCGCCACCGGCGCGCCCCGCGCCCGGAGCGCGCGGGCGCAGGCTTCGCCCAGGCCGCTGGCCCCGCCGGTCACGATCGCGGGAATGTTCTCACCGATGTGCATGAATCGTCTCCCAGTCGCGTATGATGCGTCGGGAGGCTTTAGCGCGGCCACCGGCATTCGCCAAGCGCCGCGCCTATGTTAAAAGCGGGATAATCGAGCAGAGATGGGCTCAATGCGGGCAATGATGACGGTATCCGCCCTTCTGGCGGCGATGGCGCTGGGCGCCTGCACCGAGCATACGGCCCGGACATCCGTGCGGAGCGGCCTGATCGGCGGCGGCATCGGCCTGATCGCCGGGGCGCTCGTTGGCCACCCGATCCAAAACGCCCGCCGGGGCACGGTGCTGGGCGCGGCGATGGGCGCAATTGTCGGCACGGTCGACGAGATCGTCCATGACCGGAACGAACCCCGCGGCAACCGCCGTCATGATCGGCGTTATGGTCCGCGTTACGACGGGCGCCGCACCGATACCCGATACGGCTACCGCTACTGAACGTACTCAGCCTTCGGCCCGGAAGATCGAAATCATGGTCGCGCCGTAGCGGCGCTGATCGGCGAGGATCAGCCAGTCCGCCGCCCGGATGTTCCCGGCGATGTCCTCGGCGGCGGCGTGTTCCAATACGATGATCGCATCCGGCGCGATCCAGCCGCCGTCGCGCGCCGAGGTCAGCGCCTTGCCGCCCAGGTCCGATCCATAAGGCGGATCGGCGAAGATCAGACCGAAGGGCTCGCCCCGCCACGGGCCGAGCCGGGTGGCGTCGCGGCGCCAGATCTTGATCTGGCCGGTCAGCCCAAGGGAATCGGCATTCTCGCGGATCAGGGCGCGGGAGGCGGCGAAGTCGTCGATGAAGACCGCCCGCGCGGCGCCGCGCGACAGCGCCTCCAGCCCCAGCGCCCCGGTCCCGGCGAACAGGTCGAGCACCCGGCGGCCCTCGGGTAGCGGCGGATCGCCGTAGTCACCATGGGCCAGCAGGTTGAACAGCGACTCACGAACCCGGTCGGAGGTCGGGCGCAGATGCGCCTCGCCCCCCCCGGCGGCCACCCCGACCGCCCCCGGTGCGGCCAGCCGCTTGCCCCGGAACCTGCCCCCGATGATCCGCATCACAGCACCTGGTCGAGCGCCCGGATCAGTTGGTCGATCTCGGCCGGCGAGGTGTAGTGCAGGAACGAGAGCCGCAGCACCCCGTGCTCCGCGTCGATCCCCAGCGCCTCGACCAGACGCTTTGAATAGAAATGACCGCCGCCCGCCATGATGCGATGCGCCACAAGATCCCGGGCCAGTTCCTCGCCGGGCCGGGCATGGGCCAGCGCGATGGTCGGGGCGCGGCTCTCCGCGTCGGCCGGTCCGAGAAGGCGGATGTCATTGCGCCCGCGCAGATATTCCAGCAGCGGGCGCATCAGCGCCACCTCTTGGGCGCGCATCAGGTCGTGGACCCGGCGCGCCCGGCCGTCGGCGGCCAGATTGGTGGTGAAGTGGCAGGTGTAGAGCGCGTCGATATAGTCGGCGATCCCCGCCATCGCGGCGATCTGGGCGTGGTCCGGGCCGGCCGGGGTGAAACGCTTTCCGATCGCGCCGGCGTTGAAATAGTGGCCCTGGTTGGCCGCGCGCTCGGCCAGCGCGCGGCGCACCACCAGCACCCCCTGGTGAGGTCCGTAGCTCTTGTAGCTGGAGAACATGTAGATATCCGTTCCCAGCGCCGCGACGTCGGGCAGGCCGTGCGGCGCGAAAGCAACCCCGTCGACGACCGAGATCGCCCCGGCCCGGCGCACTCGCGCCGCGATCTCGGCCACCGGGTTGATCTCGGCGACGATGTTCGAGGCGTGCGGAAAGGCGACCAGCCGGGTACGCGCCGACAGCAGGTTGTCGAGACCGGCCGGATCGAGATGCCCGGTCTCCGGATCGACCTGCCATTCAAGCACCACGATGCCGGTTTCCGCCAGCCGCCGCCAGGCGCCGGAATTGGCCTCGTGGTCCTGGTTGGTGACGATGATCTCGTCGCCCGCTTCCATCAGCGGGCGCAGCGCATTGGCCAGCACATAGGTGTTCTGGCTGGTCGAGGGGCCGAAATGCACCTCGTCGGGATCGACATTCAGACAGGTGGCGATGCGCTCGTAGCTCTCGTCCATCAAGGCCCCGGCCCGGCGCGAGGCCGGATAGGGCCCATAGGGCTGGACCTTGCACTTGAGGTAGAACTCGTGCAGGCGGCGCACGGTGGCTGCTGCCGGGTAGGAGCCACCGGCGTTCTCGAAGAAGCCCCAGCCCTGGAGCGTCGGCTCCGAGAAGGCGGGAAACTGCGAACGGACGAAGTCGAGATCGAAGGCGGTCATGGTCCCTCCGGGGAAGAGGTGGTTGCGGGAGCCGAGCCTAGTGTCTCGGATCGGAAATACCACGGATCATATTTTTCCCGCACTTCCCCGGCCTTGAGCCGGGGTCTCGCGCCGTTGCGCCTTGCGGGTCGAAACCCCGGCTCAAGGCCGGGGAAGTGCGGGGGGAAGTCGCATATACCGGCCAGATGGTTCAAGCGTTCACATCGACCACGACGCGGCCCTTGACCTGACCTTTGAGGATCGCCTTGCCGAGGGCCGGCAGGTCCGCCAGCGCCGCGGGCGAGATCATCGATTCAAGCTTCTCCATCGGCAGGTCGCGGGCGATGCGGGCCCAGGCGGCAGCGCGGCTGGCCTGCGGCTGCATCACCGAATCGATGCCGAGCAGGTTCACCCCACGCAGCAGGAAGGGGATCACGGTGGCCGGCAGCTTGATGCCGCCGGCCAGGCCCACCGCCGCCACCGAGGCACCGTATTTCATCTGGGTCAGCACCCGCGCCAGCATCGCCCCGCCAACCGCATCGACGCAACCGGCCCAGGTCTCGGCGTCGAGCGGACGGCCCGGGGGCTCGGCCAGCTCCTCGCGCGGCACGATCCGGGTGGCGCCGAGTGCGGTCAGGTAATCCGCCATCTCCGGCCGCCCGGTCACCGCCGCCACCTCATGGCCGAGATGGGCGAGGATCGCGGTCGCCACCGAGCCGACGCCGCCCGCCGCCCCGGTCACCAGCACCGGGCCGTTGCCGGGCTCAAGCCCATGGTTCTCCAGCGCCATCACCGCCAGCATCGCGGTGAAGCCGGCGGTGCCGACCGCCATCGCCTGACGGGTGGTGATGCCCTCGGGCAGCGGCGTCAGCCACTCTGCCCTCACCCGCGCCTTCTGGGCGTAGCCGCCCCACCAGGCCTCGCCGACCCGCCAGCCGGTGAGGACCACCTTGTCGCCGGGGGCGAAGGCCGCGTTGTCCGATTTCTCGACCGTGCCCGCCAGGTCGATGCCGGGAACGTGGGGATATTTGCGCACCAACCCGCCGCTGCCGGTCAGGCACATCCCGTCCTTGTAGTTCAGGGTCGAATACTCCACCGCCACGGTGACATCGGCCTCGGGCAACCGGTCCTCCCCGATCGTCTCGATCGACTGGCTGATGGTGCCGTCCTCGGCCTTGTCGACGATGAGTGCCTTGAATGCCATGTGCGTCCTCTCGGTAATCAAGCTGAATTGGGGTGTGTCGCGGTCTCTCCCTGCGCGTCGAAAATCAAATTGTCAAACAATTGAATGTTTGGCAAGGTGCGACCACTCTCACAGCGAAACGACGCCCAACGACAATGACCAGGCACGAAGAATCGAAGCCCCGGCCGAGCGCCGGGCACCAGATCGCCGAGGCGATCCGGGAGTCGATTCTGGCCGGAAAGCTGGTCGTCGACGAACGGCTGCCGGGCGAGCAGGAACTGGCGGCGCGGTTCGGCGTCTCGCGCCCGACCGTGCGCGAGGCGCTGAAACGGCTGGCGGCGCAGAACCTGATCCGGACCCGCCGCGGCGCCACCGGGGGCAATTTCGTCAACCGGATCTCGTGGTCCGAGGCGCATGAGCAACTGGTCACCACGGCCACCTTGCTGATGACGATGGCGCCGGTCTCGCCCGATACGGTGGCCGAGGCGCGGCTGACCCTGCTGACCGCCTGCGTGCCCCTGGCCGCCGAGCGGCGCCAGCCGCGTCACCTGGAGGCGATGCAGGCGGAGATCACGGTGCAGCGCGACCCGGCCACTTCGGATGAGGAATTCTGCGCCTCGGATGTGCGCTACCACCGGGCGCTGGTCGAGGCGGCGGACAACCCGCTGCTGTCGTTCCAGATGGCCGGGGTGATCGAGGCGATCCAGCCGCTGTTGAACATGATCACCTACCGGAGCCGCGACCGGGCCGGGATCGCCACGCGCCATGAGCGCCTCCGCGCCCTGCTGGAGGCGCGCGATGCGGATGGCGTGATCGGCGAATTGCGGGAGCTGTCGGACTACACCGCGCGGCTGGTCCGCGAGGCGCAGGAAATCCGCGCTGCCGGGCGGAGGGTTCCGTGAGTCACCCGGCAAGTCAGGTAACGCCGCCGCCCGATCTCGACCGGCCCCGGCGCTGAAGGGCAAGGTGCGCGGCTTCAGGCGGGCTGGGGCCTGGACGAGCGCTAGAGCTTTATCCGACCTGATGGAATGAGGCCGGAGGCTCATTTTTTTGTTTTTGCGCAATTTCCAGGCCGCCAAATGAAGCCATTTGGCTCGAAATTGCTCTCGGCCGAGATGCGCCAGATCGAGTGGTCGGGGCCGTGATCCTTTGGGCCGTGATCCACGCCTCTCCGCGCGCGCCGCGCCGACCCGCGATGCCGGCTTTGCATCCAGCGCGCGGCTTGATAAGAAGCGCCCGACTCGCTCCAAGGGGGGGCCGGGGGGACAGCATGAAGACCGACGGCAACATGAAGATCATCTCGGGCAACGCGAACCGGCCGCTGGCCGAGGCGATCGCCCGGCGGATGTCGATCTTTCGCGGCAGCAAGGTCGAACTCGCCGAG
>Ga0209988_10002086_pt1 | contig 13154 bp, 11 predicted proteins | sample N075metaG_FD_183115 | JGI IMG/M metagenome (GOLD analysis project Ga0209988, IMG submission 183115) | Deep subsurface microbial communities from Kermadec Trench to uncover new lineages of life (NeLLi) - N075 metaG (SPAdes) (version 2) | ecosystem: Environmental > Aquatic > Marine > Ocean trench... | reverse complement strand
GGCGCGCCGGCCCTCCTTGTAATCCTCGCTGGCGAAACATTCGCTGACCAGGCGATCGCACATCTCCAGATCGCGCTTGTCTGAATCCTTCAGCACCTCGTTCGAAATGAGCTTCATGGCCTTGACTGTCAGCGGGGCGTTGGCGGCGATCTTGCCCGCATAATCAGCGACGAATGCCGCCAGTTCCTCCTCCGCCAGAATCTTCTGGACCAGACCCAGGCGATAGGCCTCCTCGGCATCAATGCGCTCAGCGCTGAACATCAGATGCCTGGCCGCGGCCGGGCCGATGGCGTCGGTCAGGCGCTTGATCGCCGGAAAAGGGTAGCCCAGCGCCAAACGGGCCGCCGGCATGGCGAACTTTGATTTGGCGGAGCAGAAACGCAGGTCGCAGGCCACAGCCAGGTTGAGCCCGCCGCCGATGCAATAGCCGTTGATCATGGCGATGGTCGGCTTTGGAAAGGAATAGACGCGGTCGTAGATCGCCTTGATGCGCTCATTATAGTGACGCACCGCATCCTCGGAACCGCGTTCCTTTTCGAATTTGGAGATGTCAGCACCCGAGACAAAGGATTTTCCGCCAGCGCCGGACACCACCATAACGCGCAACTCCTCATCCCTTTCAAAGTCGTCGAGGATCGCATCGACGGCGTCCCACATCTCCAGCGAGACGGCGTTGTGCTTTTGCGGGTTGTTGAAGATCATGTGGCCCACGGGGCCTTGCCTGCGGGCCAACATTTTGTCGCTCTGCTGTTCCATGCTCGTCCTGTTCGGTAGGTCGGGAAAAAAGGGCGTGTCCGCGGCGTCAGATGATCTGGCGGTCGCGCAGATCGTTGATGGCGTCCTCGTCAATGCCGAGGTCGGACAGAATCTCTTGGCTATGCTCGCCGCGTTCGGGCGGATGCTGCACGATGCGGCTCGGCGTGCGGGTCATGATGATGGGTTGTCCGACGAGTTGCGTTTTTCCAAAGGGGATCGTCTGCGCCTCCTGGGCGATGCCCAGATGCTTGACTTGCGGGTCGGCAAAAACCTCGTCGATCTTGTAGATCTCGCCGCAAGGCACACCCTTTTCGGTCAAAAAATCGACCCATTCCCGGCTCGTCCGGGAGGCGGTCACAACCTCGATCTCTGCGTTCAACTGGTCGCGGTGAGCCAGACGCGCGGCGTTGTTCTCGTAGTCGGGGTCTTGCGCCCATTCCGGCTTTCCGATGGCCTTCGTGAAGCGCTTCCAGATGGCCTCTCCGGCGATGCCTATGTTGATGGCGCCGTCGGCGGTCCTGTAAACCCCGGTCGGTACGCTCGTGGGGTGATTGTTGCCCGCCTGGCCCGGGATCTCGCCCTTGGCCAGCCAGCGCGCCGCCTGGAAGTCCAGCATGAAGATCTGCGATTGCAGGAGCGAGGTATGGAGCCATTGCCCCTGGCCGGACTTTTCCCGCTCAAGGAGCGCCACCAGGATGCCGAGCGCGCAGAAAAGGCCGGCGGTCAGGTCGGCGATCGGAATGCCGACGCGCATCGGCCCCCGGCCCGGTTCACCGGTAATCGACATCAGCCCGCCCAGCCCCTGGGCGATCTGATCAAAGCCGGGGCGATCGGCGTAGGGCCCATCCTGTCCAAAGCCGGAAATGCTGGCCAGGATGATTTTCGGGTTGATCTCCTCCAGCCTGGGATAGTCGATGCCGAGCCGCTCCTTGACGTTGGGGCGGAAGTTCTCGATCACCACGTCGGCCCGCCCGACAAGTTTGTGGAAAATGGCCAGCCCTTCTGAATCCTTCAGGTTCAAGGTCAAGCTGCGCTTGTTGCGCTGCAGGTTCTGGAAATCCGGCGTGTGACGGGCCGCCCCCAACGCGCCGTCGGGATCCATGGCCTCGGGCGGCTCGATCTTGATCACGTCGGCGCCCCAATCGGCCAGTTGCCGGCTCGCCGTCGGCCCGGAACGCACGCGGGTGACGTCCAGCACCTGGATGTGAGAAAGCGCGCCGGAGGCCGGAATATGGGGCATGATCAACGCTCCTGGGGTATCAGTCCGCAAAAGCGCTGAGGCCGCTCAGGTCGGACTGGTCAAAAAAGGTTTCGGCGAAGGCTGCCATCTGCTCTGCCCGCGCCTCGCTCCAACCGCAGAAACGGGCGTTCGCCTGGAACTTGGCTTGCAGTTCCTCCTCGCTCAGCGGCGCGCCACGACCACCGCGCAAGCAAGGCTGATTGGCAGCAAGCCGACTGCCGTCCTTCAGCGTTACCAGAAGATCCCCGGTGTAGTTGCGCGGATATTCGTTTTCCGGGTCGATCTGGTAGCCGACCTTCGCCGCCAGCGCGAGCGTCGCGGGATCGGCGATGCGTTCCTCGGTAAACTGCCCGAGACCGGCGTCGCCATCGCGCAGCGCCACGGCGACGCAATAGGGCACGGAGAACTTGGCCCCGTAGGGCGTGGAGGGGACGATCTTCTGAGCTCTTGGCTCCCAGAGACGATGGACCGTTCCTTCGCCGACCTTGGCGACGATGGAATCGATGCTCTCCAGATCGGCTATTTGCTCGCGCAACTGCAAGGCGCAATCGATAAAGGGCTGGGCCATGGTGCCGCAGGCATAGGGCTTGAAGGCCAGATTCGCCACTTCCCACCGCGAGCCCCAGCCCTCACTCAGGTAAGAGAAATCGCGCTCAATCTGCGCAGCGGCAAAAGCGTGGAAGGCACCGTGCTCGCCTTCAAACACGCTGCGCGGACCCAGGAACCCGGCTTCTGCCATCCGGGCGGCCCGCCATCCCGCGCCGGCGGCCCATCCGGGATGCATCCGCTTGGTCCAGGTTCCCTCGGCCAGATATTCGATTATCCCCGACGCCATGCTGCCGACGATGCCGAGCGCTGAGGCGATGCGGTCGGGTGGCAGGCCGAGCGCCGTCGCCACGCCCGCCGCCGCGCCGAAGGCACCGCAGATTGCGGTGGGGTGGAACCCCTGGCGATGCATGGCCGTGGGCGCAACCAAAGCGAGGCGGCAAATCAGTTCCGAGCCGACCGCCAGGCCGCGCAGAACCTCAGCCCCCGACAGACCACGCTGCTGCGCGGCCGCCAGCAGGGCCAGCACCATCACCGCGCCGACATGGACCGGAGTGCCCTCGAATGTGTCGTCGTAATCCTCGCCATGCACCGCCGTTCCGTTGATGAGGGCGGCGGTCATAACGTCAAAACCGCCGGCGTGGCCGATCACCGTGCAAGGTCCCGTCCCGTCGGCCGCAGCGATAACCGCGCGCAGGTAGTCGCGATCGCGCGCCGCCACCATGAGACCGAGGCTATCCAGCAGGGTGCGCCGCAACGCCAGCTGAACTTCCGGCGGAATGTCGTCTTCCTTCAAATCCGCCGCCCAGCGGGCGAAAATCTCGGCGAGGCAGACCCGCGCAAGCGTCATGGCAGGTAGATTCCCCCGTTTACGTGGAAGGTCTGGCCGGTCAGGTAGCCCGAATCGGGACCACACAACAGGGCGATCACGGCGGCTACTTCTTGTGGAAAACCACGCCTACCCACCGGCGGCAGGCCTTTGCCGGGATGCCGGCCGCGGGCGCCGGCCGAGGCGCCGCGCTCGGTCTCGATCTCTCCCGGCACGACGCAGTTGGCGGTCACCCCGGTGCCGGCATATTCGATGGCCAGGGCCTTCGACAATCCCACCAGCGCCGCCTTGGAAGTCACGACATGGGCGCGGCCGCCGGCGCCGATATGGCCAGACAGGCCGCCGATATTGATAATCCGCCCCCAACCGCCGGCCAGCATCTGGCCAATGACGGCGCGGCTGCACAAAAAGGCGGCGTCCAGGTTGACGGCCAGCACGGCGCGCCATTCTTCCAGGCTCATCTCGTGGAAAGGCACGGCGCGGCGCAGGGCGGCGTTGTTGATGAGGACCGCCGCTTTGCCCAGGTCGCTCGCCGCCCCGGCCAGTTGTGTGGCCGTATCGGGGTCGGTCAGATCGCCAAGAACTACCGAGGCCCGCGCGCCCTCGGCCTCCACAAGCGCCGCGGTCTCGCCCGCGCCCGCCTGGTCGGAGCCGCTGTGGACGACAAGATCGAATTCCATCCGGGCCAGCGCCAGTGCCGAGGCACGCCCGATATTGCGCGCCGCCCCGGTGACGATGGCGACATTGGGGGCCTCGTCCTGCCCGGAGGATGCGTTCATTCGTCTTCGTCCCGGGAGCGCAGTTTGGCGACGGCCAGTTTCACGACCGGCCCCATGAACGGCCAGCACAGGCTGATAAAGGTGAGGGCGAACAAAACAGAGACGATCGGACTCTCGAACAGGCCGAGGAAATTGTTGTCATACATGATCATCGACTGGGAAAAGGATTCCTCGACCAGCTTGCCGAGGATCAACCCCATGACCAGCGGCGCCAGGCCGAAGCCGTGCCGCAACATGATGAACCCGGCGACGCCCGCGATGAACATGACCCACACGTCGAAGATCGCCCCGGAGCCGGCATAGGCGCCGACGACGGAAAAGACGAACACCGCCGGCCACAGGACCGCGCGCGGGATGAGGGTGATCATGGAGAACGTCTTGGCACCGAGCAGGCCTATCCCCAAAAACATGAAATTGGCGATCAGCATGGCGCCGAAGATGGCGTAAACGAATTCGGGCGTCTCGCGGATGAGATAGGGGCCGGGCCGGAATCCGTGGATGATCAAGGCGGCCAGGATCAGCGCCGTGGTAGCGCTGCCGGGAATGCCGAGCGCCAGGGTCGGCACCATCGCCCCGCCGGTTGCCGCATTGTTGGCGGCCTCTGGCCCGGCAATGCCCTCGGGTGTGCCGGTGCCGAAATCCTTCTTGTGCTTGGACCAGCGTTTCGCCTCGTTGTAGCCCATGATCGCGGCGACCGTTGAACCCTCCGCCGGCAGGATGCCGATGAAGGTGCCAATGAAGCTGGAGCGCAGGATGGTCGGCCACACCAGCTTCAGATCGGCGCGCGAGGGCAGCTTGACGACGCCGGCGCGAATGCGCTCATAGGCGACATTCAGCGCCTGGGACTGGTTCAAAAGCTCGCCCATGGCGAACAGGCCAATCAGCACCGGGATGAAGTTGATTCCCTCCGTCAGTTCATGAACGCCGAAGGTAAAGCGCTCGACCCCGGTCGTCAGATGGATGCCGATGGTGCCGATCAACACGCCGAAGGCGCCGGAGATCAGGTTGCGCAACGAAGACTTGCCGCTGATCGAGGCGAGCATCGATAAAGCGAAGACGGCGAGCGCGAAATATTCCGGCGGACGGAATGACAACGCGACCTTGGCCAGAGAGGGGGCCGCGAAAAGGAACACGATCAAGCTAAACACCCCGCCAAATACGCTGGAGAAGGTGGCAAGGCCGAGCGCCCGGCCCGCTTCACCGCGTTTGGCCATGGGATAGCCGTCGAACGCGGTGGCCACGGCGGGCGGCGCGCCTGGCGCGTTGATCAGGATCGCGGTGATCGAACCGCCGAAGGTTCCGGCGCAATAGAGTGCCGCCATCATGCAAATAGCCGGCACCGGCTCGAGCGTCAGGGTAAAGGGCAACAGCAGCGCGATCGCCATCGGCGAGCTTAATCCCGGCAGGGCGCCGACCAGCACGCCGATAACGACGCCGCCGAAAATCAGCACGATATTGTCGAATTCAAGGACGAGGCTGAGGCCTTCGATAACCGGTTCCATTGCGATAGCTCCTGCCTAAAGTGCGATGCCAAAAAGGCCCGGCTCATACTGAACGAGCAGGATGCGGTCGAAGACAAAGGCCACGACCAGCGGGAAGATGAGCGCGAAGGGCACGATCAGCCGCCAGCGCCGCTCGCCCCACAATAGCGGCAGCGCAAAACAAATCCCGATCGTCGACAACAGCGTGCCGACATAGGGCATGGCCACGATGGACAGAAACAGCAGGCCGGCGGAGAGGTAAGGCATTCTCTTGACCCGCTCGCTGCGATCGGAGTCGATATTCTTGCCCTGACGGCGAAGCAGGATATGCTCGAAGGGAAGGACCAGCGCCAGGACCATGATGATGGTCAATACCCCGCGCGGAAAGAATTCCGGCGGGATGTTCTGCGCCAGCATGTTGGAGACCTCCTCAAAGGTCGTAGTGGCGATATAGAAGAAGGCGCAGATCGCCAGGACGATAAGGGCGACGATGAAATCGGTCCGGTGGACCAGACCATCGCGTCCCTGCCCCGCCCAAAAGGCGCCGCCGCCTCGCCTGGTTCGAATGGGTCCGGTCATTTCCTCCCCCTTAAGGTAATACCGGGAACGTCGGGCGCCATTCGCCCCTCCGGCGCGGCTGTCGCCGCCATCCTCGTCTGGATATTGCACATCGGGCGCTGCAATGGACCGCCGCTTTGCCGAAAGCCACGCGCGCAGGGACAAACCGGCGCTAACGGCGTCGCGGCGGCGGGCAAACCCGCCACCGCTGACCGTCGACTTTCCTGCATCAGCCAGGTCTTGGCCCGGTCTCCGCCGTTTTTTCAGACCGCTTCTGAGCTGCTATTTGATCAGATCCAGCTCTTTGAGAGCCACAACGGCTTTCGCATATTCTTCCTTGATTTGCTTGTCCCAGACCTCGTAGCCAGCGACGCTGTCCTCCGGATCGAGGCCGGAATTCCTCAGATAATTGGCGAAGGTCTTGTGCTTCATGGCCTTGACCAGGGCCTTCGACAGGATTTCGATGCGGTCCTGCGGCGTGCCCTTCAGCACCCAGTAGCCGCGAGTCGTCGAGGTCTTAACCTTGTAGCCCTTCTCGAAGGTGGTGGGTACGTCCGGATAGTCGGCGAGCCGTTTTTCGGCCATTACCGCGAGCGCCAGGAAGGTGCCGTCCTTGACCTGTTGGCCGCCCTCGCTGACATTGGGCAGGGTGGCGACAATGGCGCCCGACATCAGCGCCTGTATCATCTGCGCGCCGGAACCGAAGGGGATCACCTTGAACTTCATGCCGGCCGCCTTGGCGAGCTGCGCCAGGCCGATATGCTCGGTGCCGCCGATCTGCGCGACGCCCCAGTTAAGCGCTTTTTCCTTCGACGCCGCGACCAAATCTTCGAGCGTCTTGTAAGGGCCGTCGGCGGACACGGTGATGAAAGTCGGGTCGTCCATGGCCCGGGCGATGCCAACAACGTCGTCGATGGTCAGCGGCGACTTGCCGCGGGCGATCGTATAAAGGTGGCTCTGGGTCAAGGCCAGGATGGTGTAGCCGTCGCGCGGCTTGCCCATCGCATAGGTGTGCGCCGCCGCGCCGGAGCCACCGCGCTTGGCGATCACCGCCATATCGACCTTGAGGTTGCGACGCGAGCGGATCATCATCATCCGCGCCGTGGTGTCGGTGCCGCCGCCATAGCTTGAATGGATAACGACCTGGATGGATTTGTTGGGGAATTCCTCCTGTGCCCCGGCTGGGCCGGAGAGCGTTAGCAAGGTGCTGGCCATCGCCAGCAGGAAACCGCGCCGAGCGGTCTTGATGCAGTTGTTCATCGTTTCCTCCCAGAAAGATCTGTGTGGTGCCGACCTCTTTTACGGATCGGGGAAAAGCTCAGCCGCCCTTGGACAACGGTGAAGTTGGGGCCAAACTGGGCGGCTGCGACAAGATGGTCGACGATGGGGCGAAGTGTCAACAAAATGACGCAGTTTATACGGGTTACAAAGGGGAATTTGGCGAAAATTCTCCAGATTCATGGTGGATTTCCGGGAATTTTCCGCCGAAAGCGCTAAAAACCGATAATGTATTGTAGACAGAATCCGCCGGAAAATTCCGTTCTGCAAGACAAGGAGGGGCGCCATGCCGGGGCCGGGAGCCAGCTTGAAACGCCTCATGGCCGAGAGCGCACCCTTGATTGCGCCGGGGGTCTATGACGGACTTTCTGCGGCCATGGCAAGGCGCGCCGGATTTGCGGCGATCTACGCCAGCGGCGGGGCCATCGCGCGCTCCATGGGCCTGCCGGACCTGGGTCTGGTCACATTGAGCGAAATGGCGCAGCGGTTGGCCCAAATTGTCGAGGCGGCCGGCGTTCCGGTCCTGGCCGATGCCGACACCGGCCACGGCACAGCCCTGCATGTGCGTCGCACCGTGCGCAGCTTCGAAGCCGCCGGCGTTGCCGGTCTGCATATCGAGGATCAGGGCTTTCCCAAACGCTGCGGCCATCTGGCGGGCAAGAATCTCGCGCCAACGGGCGAGATGGTGGGCAAGATCGAAGCGGCGGTGGAGGCGCGCCGCGACCCCGACTTTGTGATCGCCGCGCGCAGCGACGCCATCGCCGTGGAAGGCTTCGAGGCGGCCATGGAGCGGGCGGCGGCCTACAAGGCGGCCGGGGCCGACATTCTTTTTATCGAGGCGCCGGAAACGGAGAAGCAGATCGAGGCCATCCCTGCGCGCCTGCCCGGCCCGTTGATGATCAACATGTTTCGCGGCGGCCGCACGCCGCAAACCTCGCTTGAGCGGCTCGGCGCGCTTGGCTATGGACTGGTGATCATCCCCTCGGATTTGCAGCGCGCAACGATCCTGGCCATGGAGCGTGTGCTGGTGGCGATCCGCGCCGATGGCGACAGCGCCGCCGTCGATGCCCTGCTGGCGCCTCTGCCGGCCCGCGATGAAGCGGTGGAGCAGGACGACTGGCTGGACTTCGCCGCGCGTCACGGTGGCTGATTGGCGCGGCTGACCGACAAGGAGAAGCGATTAAGGATGCTAATCTTAAGCGAAAGCGAAGTACGCGCCCTTGTCGAGGACGACCTTGAGGGCGGCTTTACGGCGTGCGAAGCGGCCTATCGCTACTATGGCGAGGTGCGCGACGTCCTCTCCCACCCCTCCTCGGCCTTCATGACCCTGCCGCGCGAGAAGCCGGCCAAGTGCCGTCTGAAGGGCGCCCACCTGGCCAGCATGGGCGTTGCCGGAATGCGCCTGGCGACGCCCGGCTACTACTATTTCTGGCTCACCGACTTCGAGGCAGGACAGCCCATCGCCCTGGTCGCCGAGGATTGGCTGCATCGCCGGCGTACCGCCACCACGGGCGCCCTGGCGGCGCGCTGGCTGGCTCGTCCCGGGGCCCGGATCGCGGCGCTGATCGGGGCGGGAAAGATCGGGCGCGAATTCGTGCGGACCCTGGCCCACGCCCTGGCCCTTGACGAATTGCGCATCGCCTCGCGCTCAGGCGACAGCGCAAAGGCGCTGGTCAGGGAATTCGAGGGCGCGTTCGGCCAGACACGCCTGACGGCCGTGGCCTCATTGGAACAGGCCGTGCGCGGCGCCGATGTCGTCGTCACCATCACCAAGGCCAGGCAAGCCTTTGTGCAACCGGGCTGGCTGGCGGAAGGCGCCGTGTTGCTCTCCATGGGCGGCGTGCCCGAGGTCGCCTTCGCCGTGCTGGGAGAGATCGACCGGCTGATTGTCGATGACGCCGATTATGCGCTCGCCCAGGGCGATCTGCACGCCTGGGTCCAGTCGGGCGCCATCGGCAGAGAGGAGTTGCTGGCGCGAATCGATGCCGATATCGGCGAGGTGAGCATCGGCGCCAAGCCCGGCCGCCGCAACGGGAAAGAGCGGGTTCTGGCGGTCATCCAGGGCATGGCGGTCTGCGATCTGGCCATGGCCAAGATGGTGTTCGAGCGCGCCGAGGCCGAGGGCGTGGGTCAGAGCGTGACGCTCTGACTTTCTGCGCCGGGCGAGCAGGAAAAGCGTCGGTCAGGCAAGGATCGCCTGATCGCCCTTGATCTGCGTGCGGTGAAGGATGCGGCGCGCATCGGCCTCAAAGCCGTCGCGGCGATGCAGGATCCAAAGGTTCTGCCACATCAGCAGGTCGCCGGGCCGCCATTTGTGCACCCAGGCATATTTTGACTGGCTGGCATGGGCCCAGATGCGGTCGAGCAGCGTCTCGCTGTCGGCCGGCTCCATGTCGAGGATGTAGGCGTGCGGGCGCCGGCCGAGGAAGAGGGCGCGGCGGCCGGTCGCCGGGTCGCGATGCACCAGCGGGTGATGGGCGCCGGGAGTGGTCCGCGGGTCCGTGGCCTCTTCATAGCCCTTGCGCAACATGCCGGCGCTGTTGTGGGCCGCGTCATGGATCGCCAATTTGCCATCAATTGCGCGCGCCAGGTCGTCGGGCAAATCCTCATAGGCGGCGACCATATTGGCAAAGTAGGTATCACCCTGCCCCAGCGGCACCTCCAGCGCAAAGAGGATCGCCGCCTTTGGCGGGTTGTCGATATAGGTCATGTCGGCGTGCCATACGGCCTCGCCGGCGCCGAGATTGCCGATCGGCCGCCCCTCGGCGTCCTTCATGTTGGAAATCACGTTGATCTCCGGATAGTCCGGCAGGAAGGTCGTGCCGTAAGGGTTTGGTCCCGGCGGGTCGAGCTCGCCGAAGTGCCGGCTGAAGGCAAGGAGATCCGGATCGCTCATCTTCTGGCCGCGGAAGACCAGGACCAGATGCTCGTCCCAGGCGCCGCGGATGCGGTCCAGTGTCGCCTCATCCAGCGGCGCGGACAAATCGACCCCTTCTACCTCGGCGCCCAGCGCTGCTCCCGTCGCAATGATCTCCATCGTTTTTTCCTTCCTGAATATTTCTCTCAGCCTCTAGCGGCTACCACGGAAACCGCAAAACGCTCACTGTGCAGACAGTGGTCGGTGAGGCGCTTGCGGTCGATTTCCGGCCACCACCCGGCCGGAAGTACGATTTCGCCCGCTTCGAAATGCAGCGGCCGGGCGAGCAGGCGTGCCTCGGGCCGGATCTTCAAAAAACCGTTGAACTCCCCGGCATTGTCAATAACACCGTCGGCCAGGCACGCCTCCATCCAGCAGTTGATTTCCGCCCCCAGGCCGTCGCCCAGGACGACGCCCAGGCCCTTGCCGCGCACGCGCAGCACCGCCTCGCGCAGGCCGGCGAGCGAACCGAAGCGCTTCAGTTTCACCTTGCACAGGCCGATGCCGGGAATGCTTGCAGCGCGGTCGATGTCGGCCAGGGCGCAAATCGGCTCGTCCAGCATCAAGGGCACTCGCGATATTGCGGCGACGGCGGCGTTGGCCTGCCAATCCTCGGCGGCGCAGGGCTGCTCGAAAAGCTCAACGCCCTCGGGCGAGATGGCGGAGGCGAAGCGGCAACCCTCTTCGCGCCCATAGGCGCGATTGGCGTCAATCCGCAAAGTTGCGCGGCCGGCGATGCATTCCTGTATCCGGGCGAGGCGCTTTAAATCCGCCGTCACGTCCTTGCCGACCTTTATCTTGAAAGTTCGATACCCTTGCGCAAGGCAGCGCTCCACCTCCTCGCCTATTTCTTTATGATCGGTGGCGTTGAAAGCCGTCAGCAGGCGCAAGCGCCGCTCGCCGGCGCTGCGAAGCACGGGCGCGCCTTCGAGCATTTCGATGGCGGTGGTGAGCGCGGTAGCCGCAACCTTGCTTTTCACGGCGCGCGCCGCGACGCGGCGTTTGGCCTGTGCGGTATCCAGTCCCACGATTTCCCCGGCGAGTTCCCGCGCAAAGGCCCAGCCCCCCTCCCGGGTCTCCGCGCTGGAGCCGGGGGAGATGTGCTGCTCGCCCCAGCCGACGCCGCCCGCCCCGTCGCGCATTTCGACAATCAACGGCTCGAAACTCTCAAAGGTCCGGTAAGACAGTCGGTAGGGCGCAATCAGCGGCAGTTCGACGCGATAAAGGTTGATCTCGTCAAGCCGCATCGGCATTGCCTCAGCGTCCCTGCGGGGCAACCCAGGGAAAGCGCGTGCGGTGCGTTGCCTCGAAGGCGTCCATCTCAGCCCCGAATTCCAGAGATAGATCGATTTCGTTGAGACCCTTCAGCAGGCAGTGCTTCAAGAAGGGAGCTGGCGAGAAGGAGAGTTTTTCGCCCGAGGGGCGGGTGATGGTCTCCCCTTCCAAATCCACCGTCAGGCTGGGGTCTTCGGCCTCTTCCAGCTCCTTGCGCAAAGCCGCCGACACCGTCTCCGGCAGGACGATGGTGAGCAGGCCGTTCTTCAGGCAATTGGCTGCGAAGATATCGCTGAAACCGGGCCCGATCAGCACGCGCACACCAGCATCCATCAGGGTATAGACCGCGCCCTCGCGGGAGGAGCCGCAACCGAAGTTGATGCCGCAGACCAGGATTTTTGCGTTGCGAAAACGGTCCTGGTTCAAGGGAAAGTCCTGGCGCTCTTCACCGCCTGAATCGCGCCGAAGGTCGTGGAAGGTGAACGGCGAATAGCCGACAGAGCGCGGCTTTTTGATGAAGCGCGCAGGGAAAATCTGATCGGTGTTGAGGTTGGCCTGGTCGAGCGGCGCCGCCACCGCGCTCAGTGTCGTGAAAGGCTCCATTGCGTTCAACCCTTGGCCAGAAATTCGCGCACGTCGCTCAAGCGCCCGTTCACCGCGGCCGCCGCCGCCATCGCCGGGCTCATCAGATGCGTGCGCCCACCGCGCCCTTGCCGCCCCTCGAAGTTGCGGTTGGAGGTGGAGGCGCAGCGCTCGCCGGGCTTGAGGCTGTCGCCGTTGATGGCGACGCACATGGAACAGCCCGGATCGCGCCACTCAAATCCGGCGGCAAGGAAAATCTCGTGCAGCCCTTCTTTCTCCGCCTGGGCCTTGATGAGGCCGGAGCCGGGCACCACCATCGCCGGAACGCTTACCCGGCGCCCCGCGACCACGCTCGCGGCGGCGCGCAGATCCTCAATACGGCCATTGGTGCAAGAACCGATAAAGACGCGGTCGACGGCAATCTCCCGAAGCTCCTGACCCGGGAAAAGCCCCATATAGGAGAGCGCGCGCTCCATGCGCTGACGCCGGTCGAGGTCGCTCTCAGTGGCGGGATCGGGCACGCGCTGCGTAATGGGGGCGACCTGTTCGGGACTGGTGCCCCAGGTGACCATCGGTGCGATCTCCTGCGCCGTCACAACGACCTTTTTATCGTAATGCGCGCCCCGGTCGCTGGCCAGCGTCCGCCAATAGCTGAGCGCCTGGTCCCAGAGCGCTCCGGCCGGCGCATAGGGACGGCCCTTGATGTAGTCGAAGACTTTTTGATCCGGCGAAACCAGCCCGGCGCGCGCGCCCGCTTCGATCGACATGTTGCACACCGTCATCCGTTCTTCGACCGAGAGCCGCTCGATACCCGGCCCGGCATATTCAATGACATGGCCGACCGCGCCGGCTGCGCCGATCTTGCCGATAATGGCCATGATCAGGTCCTTGGCCGTCGTGCCGGAGGGGAGAG
>Ga0209988_10002084_pt1 | contig 13157 bp, 11 predicted proteins | sample N075metaG_FD_183115 | JGI IMG/M metagenome (GOLD analysis project Ga0209988, IMG submission 183115) | Deep subsurface microbial communities from Kermadec Trench to uncover new lineages of life (NeLLi) - N075 metaG (SPAdes) (version 2) | ecosystem: Environmental > Aquatic > Marine > Ocean trench... | reverse complement strand
CGGACGGGATCCGGATCGACATGGAGCCGTAGGCTCCATCCACCGGCCCGAACCCGAGCTCCCGCCCGCTGTGGTCCGCGCCCGACGCCTCGACGGTGCGTCAAGCCGACGGCTCGACGTGCGTCACCCGCGTGGACCCGAGCATCCTCTCGATCGCTTTCATCCGCCGCCCGAGAAAGGGCACGTGCTCGATCCGCGCGACCACTTTGCCCTCGCGGCGGATCACCAGCGTCCCGCCTCCGAACGTGAGGAGGAGCTCCATCACATCGCGGACCTCGCGGGTCACCGTGCTCCCAATGCGGGGGATGCTCTGGTCGCGTCCCCACGGCTGGATGTAGTGCACGAACTCGTTCGCCTCGAGGCGCCAGTAGTCGAACCGCGGCTGCACCATCCCCGCGAGGAACAGCACCCATAGGATTCCCGCCATCATCAGGTAGGCATGGTTGCTGAAGGTCACGTCCAGCCCGTCGATCCAGCCCGTCACCGCGCTCACGAGGCCCATGTCCTTCAAGTTGGAGACGTACGCCCCCAATCCGACGAGCGCGAGGAGCAGCAGCGTGATCGCGAACTTCTTCTGGTCGAGGTCCGTCACGATGACGATCAGGTTCACGGCCCAGATCGCGGTCGCCCAGAGTCCGATCGTGTCGTCCGGCAGGTCCGTGCTCCACTGCAGGAAGCCGCACACGAGGAACGCGATCATCGAGGGCCAGAAGTAGATGATCATGGGGAAGGACGCCAGGGGCACGGCCTCCTTGTCCACGTCGAGGTTGCGCGGGTAGTAGACCTCCCAGATCGACTCCTTCTTGAGTTTCGAGGTGGGTTGGCCGGTTTCTGCGGCTTCGCTTCTTCGCTCATCCGTGCTCCTTGAGAAGGCGCGCACGAGTACGTCGGGCACGCGACTGCGCCGGCGGGGAGTTGAGCAGGAACCCCACGGGCGTTCAAGCTCTCCTCGGGGGGCGTCCTACGCCCGACGAGGCTCGATGTTCACGATGGCCGCGGTGCAAGAGTCGATCGGTATCGGGGCTAGTCAGGCGGCCGGGCGATCACGGCGCCGCCGTCGCCGATCAGCAGGATCCCCACGAGCCGTCCGTCACTGCGCGCGACGACGCACGCGCCGTGCCATTCCGGATCGAACGCGAGCGCACCGTCCACGCGCCACCCGTTCGGGTCGGGGAGGAGGCGCGCGGCGGACAGCGCGATCGGCGCGGCGGGGTCGGCGACGACGAGGCAGTCCTCGGCCGCGCTCGCCGATCGAACGAGCTCCGACGGCCACTCGCTCGCATCTTCGATCCCGATGCGCACGCGCGCGAGGCCGCGCCCTTCCCAGACCGGGTCGAGTGAGAGGTCGAAGCGCTGGCCCGCGAGCTCGAGCACGGCGCTGCCGGCGCGCGCGTCCTCGCTCGCCTTCAAGAGGTCCGCCGGGCCGAGCAGGCCTTCGGAGGTCAGGAGCACCCAGCCCTGGCGCCGCGCCGTCGTGCGGAGGAGGCCCTTCTTCCAGCTCACCTGGGCGCGGAGCGGGCGCGGCAGGGTCGTGCCGATCGGCAGGAGCGCGCTGCCGACGGGTAGCGGGGGCTGCCACTCGAGCCACTCGTCCTCGGGCTCGGCGTGCAGCGCGAACCGGTGTCCCGTGCTGACCGGCTCGCCCCCCGCCGGCGGCGTGGCCAGGGCGATCCCACCGACCAGCAGCGAACGGAGCGAGTCTATCTCGATCTCGAGCCCGCCCATCCCCAGGTTGATCGCGAGCCCGCCGACGTCCCAGAACCTCGACTTCTCGCGCACGAGTTGCACGAATGGAGGCCGGACGTAGACGCGATACTCGACGCTCGTGGCGTCGCTCGACAGACCGACGGAGAGCACGGAACCGATCTGGATCCTGCGGTAACCGAGCGGCGCTCCGGGAGCGAGACCGAGCCGCCACTTCGACTCGAGCGTGATCTCCAGCCCCTCGGGATCGATCCGTTCGGCGATGGGCGGCTCCTCGAGCGCGATGAACTCCGCCTGCGGCTCGCCGCCCTCGGGTCCGGGCAACACTTCGAGGTAACGCGCGCCGATGATCGTCTCGAGGCCTTGCACGCTATCGAGCGAGAGGTGCGGGCGGACGATCCAGAATCGGCTGCCCGTGCGCGCGAGTCTGTCCGCGGCGGGGTCGAGGCGGACGGAGAAGTCGACGCTCGACAGGTCGGGCGCGAGCAGGACGCCCGTGACGTCGCCCACCGTGATACCGCGGTAGCGCAGGGGATCGCCGCTCTTGAGGCCGTGCCCCTCCAGGGCTCGGACCGTGATGACCGTGCCCTGGCCGCGCCAGGTATGGACACCGAGGTAGGCGACGAGGGCGATGGCGGCGATCGGGAGGATCCAGGCCCACGAGCGACCGCGGATCGGCTCCACGACCGCGACCGGGACCGCGATCGGGCGCGCGCGTTCCGGCGTGGAGCGCTCGGAGGGCTCGCTCAAGCGCTCTCCTCCCACAGGGCGTGGGGGTCGAACCACGCGCTCGCGAGCAGGCTCAGCAGCACGCACACGGTGAACGCGAGCGCGGCCGGGCCGGCGCTCACCTCGACGAGGTCGCCGATCTTGATCCACGCGACGACGACGGCGATCAAGAGCACGTCGAGCATGCCCCAGCGCCCGGCCCACTCGATCATCCGGTAGGTGCGCGCGCGGTGCCGCTTCGAGAGCTGGCGCCTGCCGATCGTGATCGCGAGCAGGCCGGCCAGCTTCAGGAATGGGATGACCACGGAGCACACGAGGACCACGGCGCCCACGAAGACCTCGCCCCGCTCGAGCATGCCGACGCTGCCCGTCCAGATGCTCGCTTCCGTGAAGTTGCCGAACCGCTCGAGGCGCATGATCGGCATGCTTATGGCGAAGGGGTACAGGATCAAGGCTGCGAGGGCGGCCGCCACCGCGCGCCGGTTGCTCGTCGCCCGCCGCCCCGGCCGGCTCATGCTCGAGCCGCAACGCGCGCACGAAGCCCGGAATCCCTGTGGCACGCTCGGGAGCTCCTGGACGAGGCCGCAGCAGTGGCAGGCCTTGAGGAGTGCGGTGTCGATCCCGGTCATAGGACTCGCCGGATGGTACTACGCGGACGGTGCGGCGGCGTTTCCGGGCGAGCGCGAATCGGCGGTCATTCAGGGCATCACTCGACCGAGCAGAGGTCGCGCAGCCAGCGCTCCGTGCCGAGGCACCACTCGTCCCAGCGCGCCGCGAGCTCGGGCTCCGAGGCTGCCTCGGCCGCCCCGCGCCGGAGGTTGCGCTCGAGCTCGTTGCTCGCGAGGTATCGCTCGAGGTCTCCCGGTCGGGAATCCGCCAGCGCGAGGGCGGTGGCCAGTACGGCGGTACAGGTCCGCCGGAGCTCCTCCCCGTCGAGCATCTCCATCCGGTCGAGGCTCGTGTGGTAGGTGAAGTCGGTGAAGTGCCAGATCAGAACCGCGGGAATCCTGCGCTCGAGGAAAACGTCGTGGTCGCTGCCGCCCTCCCAGGGGTTCTCGGACGTGCGCCAGCCGCCGACGCGCCGCCCGACGTCGGACAAGGCGATGCGCGCGATCAGGGCCACGCCGCTCGGGCGGATGTCCCGTTCGTCCACCTCCGCCGCGCCCCACGGCGTGTGCTCGTCGGGCGGCAGGGGCTGGAGCGCCCCCGGGTCCGGGCTCCGCTCGAGGAGGGCGATCGCGCCCGTCCGCTCCGGGGATTGTCCGAGCATGTCGGCGGAGATGCCGGCGATCACGCGCCGTTCCGTCGAGTCGAGGAACACGTGGGTCTGGCTCATCTCGTCGCCCCACACGAACACGATCGTGCGCGCCGGGCGTTCCAGCCGCTCCTCGCGGAGGAGCCGCGCCAGGGTGCACGCCGACTCGGTCATGCCGGCGATCCCGCTCGCATTGTCGCCCGCGCCTGGCTCTTGCGCGTGGCTCACGATCGCGACGACTTCGTCCGCGCGTCCGGCACCCACGATCGTCGCCTTCAGGACACGCGCGGTCCGCCCGCCGAACCGGACCTCCGACATGAGCGCGACCCGCACGCGCGGTCCTTCTGAAGCAGGAGTGGACGCAGGCGAGGACGCGGCCGCGCGGATGCGCTCGTGGCTGCGGGCGGAGATCGTGGCGACGGGGATGCTCGTGCCGGGCTCGACCTTCGTGAAAAGGACGGCGTCGAGGTGGCGTTCCGCCCCCGTCGGGTCGACCGAGAACGAGAAGAGCGCGGAGGACAGCACGGCCACGGCACCGCGCCGCTCGGCTCGCGCCAGGATGCTCTTGCTCGGAGCCGCGTCCATGACGAGGACCGTTCCGGGCTCGACTTCGTCCAGGCTGAACACGGGCGGACCCTCGACGTTGGCGGCGGGGGTGTTGATCGGGAGCATCACGCGGTCGACCTCGTGCGACTCGGAGAATGCGTGCAGCGTCACGGGCTCCGCACCCTCCACGTGCAACACGACCCGCGCCGCGAGCGGAGTCCACGCGGGATCGTCCATTTCGTACTCGAGGAACTCGAGCTCGAGGCTCTCCTCGTGCCCGAACCCCGCTGCTCTGAGCCGGGCGGCGAGAGCGTCGAGCGTAACGTCGTAGCCCTCGCCGCCCGGTGTGCGATAGAAGCGGTCGGCCGCTCCGGCGAGCGCGAGGGCGGCGCCCGCGTCGAACGCCTCGTAGATTTCGGTGACGAAGCGTGCGGGTCCCGCCTCGCCGGGGGCCACGGCCGGCCCCAGGTGGACGCGCGCGGATCCCGCGGGCCCCCCGGCCATCGGGGAGTGGGCGCAGCCGATGGGAAAGAGCAGGCAGGCGGACGAGATCGACCGCGCGATTTCACGTCGTGCGAAGTTCGGAAGGGACAAAGCTCGGCCTCCGAGTCCAGGCGTCGCGGTCGGCCGAAGTGGCTGCCGCAGGCGGTGGTCCGAATTATGGCAGGATCCGGATCGCGGAGCAAAGCGCCGGCGCAGGCACGGGGGGCCGCCGACGCCCCGGGCTGACGACCTCAGGACGGATGGACCGGAAACCGATTCCCGGTTCTCCGGCCCGGCTCCACTCGGAATCGCCCCTGCCGAGCGGCGCCCATGGCGCCTCGATCGGCACGCGACTCAACTCTCCCCCCTGACCGTTCCGATATGTGCTGAGACCTGAGGGTCCTCCTCTTCGTGCACCCGGCCTTGATTCTCTCGCGAGCGTCCGATTGGAGTCTCGCGACCCCGGTCGTGATCGTCCGTGTCCAGGCGATCCGGTTCCCATGAGCGATGATCGATACAAGACGCTGATCCAGACGATGCAGAACATCCTCCCCGAGGAGGACTGCGCGCAGGCCTACCTGATCGTCCTCTCCGGCGCGGAGATCGGGAAGATGCACCGGCTCGAGCCCGGCTCGACGAGCATTGGCCGATCACGGGAAACGAAGGTGTGCCTGGAGCACGAGGAGATCTCGCGCCTCCACGCGGAGATCCTCATCACCTCGAGCGGGGCGGCGTACATCCGCGACTGCGGTAGCAGCAACGGCACGCTCCTCAACGCGAAGCCCCTGACCGACGCTCAGCGCGAGCTCACGGACGGGGACAAGATCCAGATCGGGGGCACGGTCATCCTGAAGTTCTCGTATCAGGACCACCTCGAGGAGAGCTTCCAGCTCGCGCTCTACAACTCGGCCGTGCGCGATCCGCTGACCGGCGTGCACAACAAGCGTTACCTGACCGAGCGAATCGAGCAGGAGTTCTTCTACGCGATGCGGCACAACGTCCCGATGTCCGTGGCTCTGTTCGACCTCGATCACTTCAAGAGGGTCAACGACAGCTTCGGGCACGCAGCGGGCGATCACGTGCTGAAGTCCTTCTGCCTCCAGGTCGGGCGCCACACGCGGTCGGAGGAGCTCTTCGCGCGCTACGGCGGCGAGGAGTTCGTCCAACTGATGCTGGGATCGACCGTCGAGGAAGCGCGGATGAGCGCCGACCGGATGCGCAGGCTCATCGCCGAGCGCTACTTCGAATACTGTGGGGACAAGATTCGCATCACGGTCTCGATCGGCGTCGCGTCGACGTCATGCGAGAAGTTCGACTCCGCTGAAGAGCTGCTCATGCGCGCCGACGAGTACCTGTACCAGGCCAAGCGGAACGGCCGGAACTGCGTGTGTTGCTTCGACACGAAGCAGAGCGAGACGGAGACCTCCGTCGAGCTGGTCGAGAACCCGGAGCCGGACGGATCCGAGAGCGGCGACCTCCGGAAGGCCGAGTAGGAGTCCTGCACGGCAGGGTCCGCGGGCGCGGGCGATCACGGCAGGAACATCACCTCGAGCCCGTCCGAGAGGTTGAAGAACGCGCCTCCGCCGGCGGGGTCGCGGTACCAGTTCTGGAAGTTCCAGGTCGAGCCGGCGGTGATCAGCGTCTGGGCCGACGGCGGGCTCGTGACGTCGAGCGCGAACGTGTACTGGCCGCCGGCCGGATTGACGACATCGAGGCGTCCCACGACACCGTCGACGCACCGGAACCCGTTGCCGAACGGGACCTGTGTCTGTGCCGGCCCGTAGTAGAACAGGCCCGGCTGGGCGGGGACGGGTCCGGAGTGGAGCACGAGCGCGTTCGCTGCGACGCTCGCGCTGCCGGTCGCCGACATGAGCGCGCCGCCGCCCGTCGAGTTCGCCGCGGCGATGCAGTAGCTCGCACCGATCGCGGCGCCACCGGGGATGATCTGGATGCCGTTGATCGCGCCCGTGTCGAGCCCCGCGGGCCCGTTGCCCTTGCCGTGAATGATGAGCTCGCCGTTCGTGACGAGGACGGCGTGGATCGAGTGCGTCACGCCGAGCTGGAACGGCGGCCCGGTCCACGGACCGCCGAGCGTCTGCAGCGGATCGGTCGAGCCGTCGACGGTCACGTCCGTGAGCGTATTGCCGCTGGCGGTCCACGAGTACGTGTACACGGTGTACGCGCCGTTCGCGAGGCCGCGGAAGGTCCACGTGGCGGTGACGCCGAGGTTCGGGACCGCCTGCCCGTCCTCGAGCAGCTTCTGCTCCTCGCCGGAGAGGACGCTGGGGAAGGTCGGGAACGAGCCCTGCACGTCGGTCTCGAGCGTGGCCCCGGTCGGGAGACCGTCGAGGCCGTCGAGCGGGGTCGGCGCCAGCCAGAAGAGGGGCGGGTCGACGGCCGTCCAGCTCCCGACCTGGCCGCTGGCCGCGCCATAGTTCGGGCTCGGCGCCGGGAAGAGGATGAGGTTCGAGCCGACGTCGAGGTTGAAGCCTTGACCGGAGGCGGAGACGGCGAGCCAGGCCGCGGCGAACAGTGTGGCGGGTGGGCGGCGAAACCAAGGCGAGCGAGTGAGCATGACGGGAGCGCGACGGGGAGGAGAGTGGTGAGCGCGCGGCACGGTACCGCGTCGAAGCGTGCCTCGATCATGACCTGCGCCGGCGTCCTGCGACTCTTCGCCCGGGATTTTCCCGGGCCGAGGCACGCTCCTCACCACTCCGGGCGCCAGCCGTATTGCGCGAGGTCCACGCGGCCGTTCGCCTGCAGGCGCACACCCTCGCGCTCGAGCAGCTTCCGCTGCCGCCCGCCCGGCGTGCGGATCGCCCCGCGGGCATCGATCACGCGGTGCCAGGGAAGCGCGCTGCCCACCGGGAGATTCCGTAGCGCGGAGCCGGCCTGCCGCGCGCGGCCCGGGAGGCCGGCTTCCCGCGCCACCTGACCGTACGTCGCCACGCTGCCGCGCGGGATCGAGTCCACCATGGCGTAGATGCGGTCGAACGCTGCGTTCCTGCCCGGGGACTCCTGCTTCGCTCGCTTCGCCATGCTCGCGAATATACGGAGCCAGAGCAAAATCCGTCGGGCATGCTGATGCTGGGGGTGCGAAGCACCCCCAGCATCAGCATGCCCGACGGATTTTGCTCTGGCTCCGTATATCAGCGTACGACGACGGCCGGAAACTGCTGGACCGCTTCGCCCTCGAACCTGCCGTGGAGGTCGCGTTGCACCTGCGATTCCTCGTTCAGCTCCTGCACGGCCAGGCTCTCGTAGTCGACCCGTCGTTGGTCCGACGCGAGGAGCTGAAGCTCGGCCTCCTGGCGGCTGCGCAGCTCGGCGAGGCGCGCGACCACGTGCTCGAGGCTCGAGGCCTCGAAGCGGCTCATCTCATCGATCCGGCGCTGGCGCCGCTCGAGGAGCGCGATGAGGCGCTCGTTGCGCTCGATCGCGTCGACCTGACGCTCGAGCTGGGTGAGCTGCGTCTGGAACTGCTCGTACTCGCCCTGGAGCTCGATGAGGAGGTCATCCATGCGAACTTCCTGCAGGCGCAGGTACACGAGGTCGTGGGCGGCCTCGCTGGCACGGTTCGAGTACGCCGCCTGTGTCTGGCGGATGCGCCGCGCGCGCGCCCTCGTATGCTCGACGGCGTAGGCACCCTCGGTGCGGGCGGCTGCGAGCCGGGTATCGCCCGTGGCGGAGGCCGCGGCGAGGAGCGGCTGCAGGCTGTCGATGTCGCGGCGCGCGAGCTCGACGACGCGTTGGGAGACGGCCCGGTCGCGGTCGAGCTGCCGGATCTGCGTCTGCAGCTCCGCCAGGTCGCCGCGCAGCGCGGAGATTTTTTCGGGATACTCCCGCGCCAGCTCGCGGAGCTGCTGGCGCATCGCGACGGGATCCTCCAGATTGTGGTCGATCCTCTGGATGACGTCTTCGCGAAGCTGATGGAAGATCGCGGCGCTGCGCTGCGGCCCGGCGACCATGATGGTCCCGGCGACCACGACGCCGCCGACCACGCCGGCGATCACGCTCGTTCGGATGACTTTGCTGATGATGCCCATTTCGGTCCTCTCTGTGTCTGGTCTGGTAAGGGGAGCAAGGGAACCCCTCACGGGGCCGTCAGAGGGTTATTGGGGAATCAGGCCCGCGATTTCGGTCCTTTCGGGCATTTTGGGGGGAATGGCGGCCCCCTTGGCGCGTGTATAGGAGGAGTCCCGGGGCACACGCCTCCGATCCCATGGCGCTCCCGCTCTCCGACCTCTCGACCGGCTTCATCGCGCGGCTTCGGAGTCGTGATCCGGAGGCCTGGTTCGAGCTCTGGGAGACCTTCGGACCGATCCTCCGCCAACAGCTCAAGAAGTGGGGCAAGGGTCGGATCGGCATCGAGACCGTCCAGGACCTGTCGCAGGAGACGATGGCCGCCCTCGCGGGCGCGATCGACTCCCACGACCCGTCGCGCGGGGCGCGCTTCTCCACGTGGCTGCTCGCGATCGCGAAGTACACCTTCGGGGACGAGATGGATCGGCGCATGGCCAAGAAGCGCGGCTCGGGCGTGCGCCCCGTGAGCTTCGAGGAGGAGTGGGCCGGCAGCGACGGAAGTGCTTCTCCGCGGGAGAGTTACGAGCAGGCCGTGTTCGCGGCCAAGGTCGACGCGGCCATCCGCCTCACCGAGCGGGAGAGCGACTTCGTCGACTTCTCGATCTTCCGCATGCGCGTGCTCGAGAGTCGCTCGGGCAAGGCCGTGGCGCAGGCCCTGCGCGTCAGCGAGCCGACCGTCACCCGCAGGTTGAGCAAGGTTCGCGAACGGCTGCGGGCGCACCTCACCCGGGTCATCGCCAAGTACAGCTTCACGGAAGAAGAAAGACAGGAGTGTCTGCGAAACGGGCTCGCCCTCAATCCCACTAAGGCTGCCGACGCGCTCTTCGACGAGGCCATCGCGGAGATCCACCGACGGCAGGTGGACGTCAGGGCCCGGGACGCGGCGAACCAGGTCGGATGAAAGCCTTAGGTCGGATGAAATCCCCAGCCATGACACTCACGACGCCCGAGGAGATGCAGCGATGATCATCGAAGTCGGCGCCTTGTTCTTTGCCCTGGCGGCCGTCGTGCTGGTGCTCGCGATCCCGGTGATCGTGATCTGGCTCGTCTTCAGGCTCCTCTTCGCCGTCGGTTGGCTGCTGGCCAAGGTCTTCGCCGGTCTCGGCCGGGGCCTCGTGTTCGTGTTCCGCACGGTCTTCCTGATCCTCGGGCGCGTGCTCTTCTTCGTTCGCAGCGAGGTCGTCGACAGCCTGCGGATCGTCGGGGCCGCGCTCACGACGGTCGTCATGGTGCCGATGGTCGTCGCCAACGTGTTCCTCGGGCGCTGGTCGGCGGCGAACCACTACGGCCGCGCCGTCGAGCGCGAGCTCAAGGAGTTCGGCGTGCGCGTCTACCGCGTCGCGTTCGCGAATCCCATCCGGTTGTTCGGCCTGCAGGCGGTCACCGAGGGGCTCGAGCAACGGCTGCCCGACGTCGTCGCCAAGGCGCCGCACTCGGACCGCCCGCGCGGCGGGAGGGAGCGCTTCGAGGGCTACGTGGTCACCGGCGCCTTGCCGCGCGGCGGCTCGGGCGCGCGCCTGTACCTCGCCGAACCGCTCCCGGAGAAGTACGACGACCTCGCGCGCACCGGCGTGACGTGTCCCGGCCAGGTCGTGATCAAGTCCTTCTCGCTGGAGGAGGGCTCGAGCTTGCCGCAGATCGTGCGCGAGAGTCGCGCCCTGGACGCGGCGCGCAAGCTGGGCCTCGTCCTCGACCACCGGCTGGAGGGCGATAGCTTCTACTACGTGATGCCCTACGTCCCGGGCGAGGACCTGGCGGACGTCATCCGCGACCTGCACCGCAAGGCGGGCGACCTGGGTCTGAAGGACCGCGGTCTCGCCGAGGGCGTAGGCTACGTCGCGCAGTTGCTCGAGACGCTCGACCGCTTCCACCGCGGCGGGCTGTGGCACAAGGACATCAAGCCCGGGAACGTCATCGTGGCGAACGACGGGCGCGCGCACCTCGTCGACTTCGGGCTCGTGACGCCGCTCCGCTCGGCCATGACGCTCACGACGCACGGCACGGAGTACTTCCGCGACCCCGAGATCGTCCGGCTCGCCATGCAGGGGGTGAAGGTCCACGAGGTCGACGGCGTCAAGTTCGATATCTACAGCACCGGCGCCGTGCTCTACTCGATCATCGAGAACTCGTTCCCGGCGCACGGCAGCCTCTCGCGCATCACGAAGCGCTGCCCCGAGTCGCTGCGCTGGATCGTCCGGCGCGCGATGGCCGATACGAAGAACCGGTACGCGTCCGCGCGGGAGATGCTCGCGGACATCCGGACGGTCATGGAGGCGGAGGACCCGTTCGCGGTCCAACCCGCGGACCTCGTCTCCATCGCGGGCGGGGCTCTGCCCGACCTCGAGCACGAGGCCGCGCAGGGGGACTCGACCTTCTTCGGGCGCTTCGGCGCTCCGTTCGGGAGCTCCCGGCGCAAGACGGCGGGGATGCCCGTCGCGGCGCGCACGGCGTCCCAGGACCCGTCGCGGCCGAAGCAGAAGAGCCTGCGGCGCAAGATCTCGGCCGGGGTGTTCGCGGCGCTCGTCCTGTTCGCGTTCATGGGCGGTGGTGCGATTGCCTATGTGGCGAGTGCGCGCCACCACGGGTGGTCGATACGCGTGCCCTACGTCGACGCACGGGCGACGGGGATCGGTGACTACGTGCGCGAGATCCTGCCGGAGGGTTTCAGGATCCTGCACGGCAACCGCCTATCGCGCGCCAGGCCGACCGCCAGCGTCGGCGCGCGCGCCCGCAGCCTGCCGCCCGTTCCGGCCAACTATGACGTACTGGTGGTCAATGACCTCCCGACCGCGAACCCCGTGGTGGACCGGGTCAGGCGGAGCCTCGAGCAGGCTGAGATCGATGTGCACGGCATCGCGCTGGGGCCGCTGACCGAGCGCGAGCTCGCATGGCTGGCCGAGGCGCGGAAGGCGGCGGGCATCGGCCCGCGGTTCCCGGCGGAGGCGATCGAGCGGCTGCAGGAACTGCTCGCGGTCGACGAGGAGCTCGACGCGATCCTGTGGCTCTCGGTGGGCGAGCATGGGGACGATCCGGTGTACCGGGTGGTCACGCCCGACACCGCGCCGCATCAGGGCGCGGCCTATCGCGTGCTGAAGTGACGCGCGCTCACTCCGGTGGCCGGATCATGATGGCCGTCACGTAGCCCCGGCGCGCGAGGCCCGCGATCAACATGGGGCCCAGCGGGTTCTTCGTCGCCACCCAGTCCTCATGGCGGACCTCGAGGCGCTCGGGCATGGTCGGCGACTGGACCCAGAAGGAGCCGTCGCTGAGCGTCTCACCGATCGCCTCGCCGTCGAGTACCACGGCGACGCCGGCCATGGGGCGGACATTCGGGTCCGGACCGAGCACGACGAGGAGCGTGCCGAAACCGCGCTCGAGGTACACGTCCGCGACCCGCGTCCCAAAAACGCCATCGAGCGCGAAGCTCGCCTCATCTCCGAAGAACGGCGCGTAGCCCCGCGCGTGCAGCGACCATCGGAACCGCGCGCCTTCCGCCAGCGAGTCCGCGCTCAGCGGCCCGGCGTGCATCAGGACGCCGTTCTCGTTCGACTCCGTCTGGTTGAGGAGCCATGTGTCGTACTCCTGGAGCTCGTCGCCGGTCTCGCGGTCGAAGACGCGAAACGCGAGCGGAGTGCCCCGGTGCGCGTCGTAGCGCATGAACTCGAGGCCCGCGGCGGGGGGCGAGACGAACATCGACCTCGGGGTCCACCTGAAGCTCGCGAGCGACGACAAGGTCAGCTCGTAGCGGCCCACGGGCACGTCGCGGAAGGCGAAGGTGATCTGGTTCTCTCCGTGCTCGTCCTTCGCGATGCTCAAGACACCGCGCCAGTTCGCGCTGTGATCGGCTTCCGAGACGAGGTCGATCACGATCTCGTCCCGGGCCGGGAGCCTGTCGTCCGGCCAGGCGCCGCTCTCCGACAGGAGCCGGCCGGTGATGTCGCCCGCGATCTCGACCGTGGGAGTCAGCGGCCCGAACCAATCCTCCAGCATCTGGAGCGTGGGCACGACGGGCGCGGAACCGGGCTCCTCCGCGACGGCCGGAGCCGGCTCGCGCGTGGCCGCGGGCACCGCCGAAGGCTCGAGTGCTGTGACGTTGGCGCGCGCCGCGTCCTCGGAATCCTCGCGCACGAGAGGGAGCTCCGGCGCCCGATGCCCGTCCCCGAAGTCCGAACGTGCGAGCCAGAGGGCCGTCGCGATGGCGAGCAGCGTGAACGCCACGGTGATGACCAATCGGTACTGCACGGGGGAGCCTGCCAAGGGGTATTAAGCGCCGCGGTGCATTCGGTTACCACTCCCTCTGCCATGACCCGGACCGTTCGCCCAGAACCTCGGCGGCTCCCCCCCCCCCAACGTGCCC
>Ga0209988_10002080_pt1 | contig 13160 bp, 6 predicted proteins | sample N075metaG_FD_183115 | JGI IMG/M metagenome (GOLD analysis project Ga0209988, IMG submission 183115) | Deep subsurface microbial communities from Kermadec Trench to uncover new lineages of life (NeLLi) - N075 metaG (SPAdes) (version 2) | ecosystem: Environmental > Aquatic > Marine > Ocean trench... | reverse complement strand
CCGGCAATGCCATGGGAGCACGCCGGGGCGACCCTCGACGCGGACGGGATCGACCGGCTGCTGGCCAACCCCGCGGTTCTCGGTCTCGCGGAAATGATGAACTTCCCCGGCGTCATCGCCGGCGATCCCGACGTGCTCTCGAAGCTCGCGACGGCCGCCGGTCGCGGCGCGATCGTCGACGGCCATGCGCCGGGTGTGGCCGGACGCGATCTCGTCGTGTACGCGGCGGCGGGCATCCGCTCGGACCACGAGTGCACCGACGCCGACGAGGCCGCGGCGAGGGGGGCCCTCGGCATGCTCGTGCAGGTGCGAGAAGGGTCGATCGCCCGCAACCTGGACGCGATGCTGCCGCGAATCGTCGAGGGCACGCTCGGTGACTGGTGCCTCTGCACCGACGACATCGACGCCGATGAGCTCGTCGAGAACGGTCACATCAACGGGCTGCTCAAGCGTGTCGTCGCGGCCGGCGTCGACCCGGTCCGCGCCGTCCGCCACGCCACCCTCGTGCCGGCGCGACACTACGGGCTGAACGACCGCGGGGCCGTCGTGCCCGGACGCAGAGCAGACATGGTCGCCGTCGACGACCTCGTGGACTTCCGGGCCGCGGTCGTCGTCAAGGACGGCGCCGTCGTCGCCCGGGACGGGCGGTACATCGAGGCATCGACCCCGGGACGGTTCCCGGTCACCAACACGATTCGTCTCGGTCCCCTTGACGAATCGTCGTTCACGCTGCCGTTGTCCACGCCGACCGCCACCGTGATCGGGATCGTCGCCGAACAGATCGTCACGCGTCGCGAGCAGCTTGCCGTGAAGATCAGCGACGGCGCATGGCGGTTCGACGCCGAGGTCGACGCGATCCTGATCGCGTCGATCGAGCGGCACCACGCCACCGGGTCGATCGGGCTGGGGCTGGTGTCCGGATTCGGGTTCCGGCGTCACGGCGCCATCGGGTCGTCGGTCGCCCACGACTCGCACAACGTCATCATCGCGGGAACAAACACAACCGACATGCTCGCGTGCGCTCGGGCCATCGAGGACGCCGGCGGCGGCTTCGTGGTCGTCTCCGGCGGCACCGTCACCGCCCTGGTGCCCTTGCCGGTGGCCGGACTGCTGGCCACCGAACCCGCCGAGACCGTCCGCCGGCAACTGCGGGTCGCGCATGCCGCGGCGGCCGAGCTTGGGTGCCCGCTGGCGACGCCGTTCGGCACGCTGTCATTCCTCGCGTTGTCGGTGATCCCGGAACTGAGAATCACCGACCAGGGGCTGTTCGATGTCACCCGGCAGGAGTTCGCCGCCGTGGCGGGCTGAGGAGGAGGTAACGTGCGATATTCCGTTCTTGCCGCGGTTGCGGCACTCATGCTGGCGACGGGCGTCGAGGCTGATACCGGCAAGCCCGTCGCGGTCCGCTTCTGGGGCCAGGGGCTGGTCACGATCGAGACGTACTGGAACCTCCGCGTTGCGATCGACCCCTACGCCCTGCGAATCGGCTACGACGATCCGGGGATCGAAGCCGACCTCGTGCTGGTGACCCACGAACACTACGACCACAACAACGTGCGGTTGATCCGCGGCGCCAAGCACGTCGTCCACGCGCTCGACGACACCGGCGCGATGCGGACCGTGGACGTCGTGCTGGATCGCCTGCCGAACCGGGACGACGTTCAACTGACCAGTGCCGTCGCGACCGTACTGCGTTCGGCGCACGCCGTCCGCGTTCGGTCAGTGGGGGCGTACCACGATGCCGTTGCCGGCCGGGACCGCGGCGAGGTCGGCATGGTGCTCATCGAGGTTGACGGGGTTCGTATCCTGCACTGCGGCGACCTGGGCCAGCCCCTGTTGACGCCGTCGCAGCTCGAGGCGATCGGGACCGTCGACGTGCTGCTGGTCCCCGTCGGGGGCGTGTACACGATCGACGGCCCGCATGCGGCCCGGATCACCGAGCAGGTCCGGCCGCGGATCGTCGTGCCGATTCACTACCGGACCGTGGACCTCACGTTGCCGCTGGAGCCTCTCGACGGCTTTGTCGAGGCGCTGCCGGACCGCTACAGGCGCGTGTCCGCTCCCGGCAACACGCTGGCCGTCACGGCCGGCATCGGACCATCGGTCGAGTCGCCGCACGTCGTGGTCTTGAACACGCGGCCCTGGCCGATGCCCGAGGAACTCGCGACGCTGTTCGAACACAAGGAAGCGGCAGCCGCCGCGTCGGCAGCCGTCTTCGCGGCACTCTCCACGACACAGATGAACCACCGCCCCGGCAACGGCACGCACACGCCCCGGTGGAATGCCGAGCACATGATGGGGGCCGAGGCCGAATTCTTCACCGCGATCTACCAGCGGGAGGACCCGTCGCTGGCGGCTCTCAAGCTCCGGCCCGCGCAAATGCCCGACGCGTACCACGCAGCCCACCCCGATTGGACCGGCGGCGAGGAAGCACGGCAGATTGAACGGGTTCAGCGGCTCACCCGCCGCTTCGCGTACCTGCTGGCCGATCTGCCGCTCGACGAGAAGCCGCCCCGGAGTTGGTGGACATTGCGCGGATTGCTTCAACAGATGCAACGTCACTACGACGAGCACACGGCCAACGTCATGCGGAAATTCGAGCTTCCCGACTGGCCGGCTGCTCCGGCGCCGTAACACGATCCAGGAAACGTACGATGGCGGCGAAGACGTCCTCGCTGCCCTCACCGCGAATCACCATGTGCCGGTCGAAGGGCATCGTCGACAGCAGCTTGTCCGCGGAACCGAGCCGCTCCAAAAGCATGCGGCCGCCGTCAGGGTCGACCAGCGGATCCTGGTCTCCCTGCAGAAGAAACGCCGGCGCCCGCACGTCGCCGAGACCGCGATAGCACGCCTTCATGGCGCGTCGCAGTTCGCGTATGCCGCGGAGGTAATCGACACCGTAATTGATCTCGGGGCTCTCCGTACTCTCGTTGGAGATACTGTAGTAGTCGCGGCTCAGGCCGAGCCGACGCATCCACCCGTTGAATCGCACGATCGGGCCCACCAGCCGAACCCGCCGGTCGCGGAGCTTGCCCGGCGCGTTGATGCCGAAAACGCCGGCGACCGTGTCGGCCTGCCGTGCAGCCAGCAACAGTGCAAGCGTTCCGCCCAACGAGAAACCGCCGGCGACAACGGTGTTGCACTGGTGACGGAGCAGGGCCATCGCGCGGGAAAGGTCTTCCAGCCAGTCGTGCCAGGAGACGCCGGTCATCTGGTCCGGGGCCGTCCCGTGACCGTGCAGCCGCAGGGCGTAGACGCTGTACCCCTGGGCGTGGATGTACTCGGCCAGCGGGCGGACCTGCTCGGGTGATGCCAGGTAGCCATGCGAAAGGACAACGCCGGCCCGGGCGTTCTTCGCCTCCAGGAGAAAAGGCTCGCCGAAGTCCTTGCTCTTCGACTCGTCGGGGTCGAACGCTTCGGCGTACTTGCGTTGGAAAACCTCCGCCTCCTGAACCCGCAGCGCCTCGGCGGTCCGCTTGCGGAGTTGCGTCGTCGAGAGGTTCACGTTGCGTCGGATCGAATCCACGGCCGACCGGACCGGTTCGACCTCGTTGGCAAGCACCTGCATCATCTTGTGCAGGCGGATCGTGTGGAACCCGTGCTTCTGGTCGAGACGCTGCCGATCGATGACGAGGTGATCACGGTCCACCCGGATCACCTTCTCACGCATGGCCAGTTCCATGACCGTCTCCCACGGCGGGTAGGGATCGCCCGTCACGAGCGAAGTAATACCGTTCCGCATCGTCGGGTGCAGACGCACGCCATCGGTGCCGGCAAGCTCGCGGGCCGTCAGGTACATTGCCGCGCGAAATTCGTCGATCTGGATCCGGTCGTCGTCGACCACACGCAGGCCATAGCTGAACAGGTGATCGAAACTCACCTCGATGTTGCTGTACACGCCGTGCATGCAGGCGTCCGTCAGGCGGCGAGCCTGTTTGCGGAGGAAGAGGTCCGCGCCGCGTTCCTCGCTGAACATGCCCGCGACTCTTCGAGCCACCGCAACGACTTTGCCCAAGTAGTCGGCGACCTCGATCGGCTCGCCGAAGTGAATGCATATCTCCGAGCCCTTCAGCAGGATGCTGCCCTCGACGGTCAGTTCCTCGTCGATCCGCGGATCGAGGTCCCGTATCAGTAATCGGGCAATCCGGTTGGCGAGGTTGCGGCTGGGTCGCATCGGGTAGAACGTCAGCGTCACGGGAACCATGACGATCCCCTGCGAGCAGATGCTCTGCGGGCCGCGGAGGCCGTATGCGGCCTCGTAGAACTCGGTTCGGTGAAGGTCGTCGTCCTGGCAGGCCTGGAGATAGCGGCGTTTGCCGATCTCGGCCTTGAGCGCCAGCATCGCCGCGCCGGTGTGGGGCGGGCCGCGCCGATCCGGGTGATCGAGCTCGTACCGTCCGCGGCGGATCGTCTTCTTGTTCTTTATGAGGCCGCCCTCGGGGTAGATGACCCAGTCGCTGCGGCAGGTCATCAGCTCGCGAACGATCGTGCGGTTGCGCCGCGGGTGACGGGTGGACATCCCGCCGACCGCCTCGAAATACCGGCCGAACAGGCCCTTGAAGACGCTGTGCGTGCCCAGGCTGCGCACCTGCCGCCCGGCGTACTTGTAGATGATGTACGGAACGAGGAACGTCTCGACGCGTGTGAAGTGATTCGGCGCGAAAATCGTCGGCCGGCACACGAGGTTCTCCGTACCCGTGACGCGGATACGGAGGCCGATCGCGCGGCTCGCCAGTCCCAGGAGCTTGCCGCTGACCGTGTATGCCTTCAAGCCCATCTGGTTCTCACGCGCACCGTTCGACCACGTCGGCAGCGGGCGTCTGGGCCCCCGGTGCCTCGATGATGCCCTGCTCCAGCCAGCGACACTCGCCGTCGAGCACACGCCCGGCAAGTTCGTTGGCGCGGCGCCGGTCGCGGCCGGGCGTCCCGCGGAACAGCTGCTTGATCCGCTGCCGCGACAGGCGGCAGGCGGTGTCGGCGAGCATCCGGGCGGTATCGCCGGCTTCGTTGCGGGTCGCCAGTGATTCGGCGTAGGCACACGAAGCGGTCATCACGAACAACTCCGTGCCGATGTCCATCAAGCGGCCAAGCAGCACCTGCTGTCGCTCGAGCTTCGGCCCGTACCGTGCCATGGCGCCGAACAGCGACGCGGCAAGACGGTGGGCGTTGCGGTCGGCGAACCGGTAGTGCGACGCAAGCCGCCCGTAGGCACGGTGACGACGCGGGAACAGTCGGCCCCAGAGCTGCTTCGGGTACCACTTCGCGTAGAACGCCATGACGCCGCCGAGCGCCTTGAACCGTCGGACCAGCCCGATCCCGGGCCGGAGCAGGTCACCGGCGACCTTCAGGTGCGGGTCCAGCGCCTCGCGGGCCAGGAACAGCCGCATGATGTCGCTGGTTCCCTCGATGATCGTGTTGATGCGTGCGTCGCGCATCATCCGCTCGACGGGCCAGGGGTCCTCGCCGCGCTGCCGCAGCGACTCGGCCCGCTCGTACCCGCGGCCGCCCCGCAGCTGCATCGTCTGATCGACGATCATCCACGACGTCTCCGAGCAGAAGAGCTTTGCCATCGCCGCCTCGATGCGGATGTCGCGGTTCTGGTCCGCCCAGTGCGAGGTCAGCCACGTGACGGCTTCCATGGCGAAGGTCCCCGCCGCGATGTCGGCGATCTTCTCGCGACCCGCCTCGTGCCTCCCGATGGGCAGTCCCCACTGCACGCGATCCGCGGACCAGCGACGGGCAATCGACAGGCACTGCTTGCCCATGCCCGTGCACGCCGCAGGCAGCGTGAGCCGGCCGGTGTTGAGCGTCTTGAGCGCGAGCTTCAGGCCCTGGCCTTCGCCCAGGAGCACGTTCGCCGCCGGCACACGGACGTCGGTGAACCGCATGATTCCGTTCTGGATGCCACGCAAGCCCATGAAGTCGCAGCGATGGGTCGTCTCGACGCCCGGGGTGTCGGTCTCGACGATGAACGCGGTGATCTGCGTCCGCTCCTTGCCGCGAACCATCTTCGGGGCCGTCCGGGCCATGACCACCAGCAGTTCCGCGATGGGTCCGTTCGTGGTCCACTGCTTGACGCCGTTGAGCACGTAGTGCGAGCCGTCGTCACTGAGCACCGCAGTCGTCGTCATCCGGGCCGGATCGGATCCGACCTCCGGTTCGGTGAGCGCGAATGCCGACAACGCGCCGTTCGCGATCCGGGGCAGCCACGTCTGCTTCTGCTGCTCGGTGCCGAACATCTTCAGCGGCTGCGGCACGCCGATCGACTGGTGGGCCGAAACGAGAACCGCCGTCGAGCCGCAGTGCGAGGCGATCGCCATCAGCACGCGGTTGTAGTTGACCTGTGAGAACCCGAGCCCGCCGTAGGCCTCGGGTACCTTCATCCGGAAGACCCCCATCTCCTGCAGGGCCTCGACGATGACCGCCGGCACGGTGCGCGTGTCGTCGACCTCGTCGGCGTCGAGGTGCTCGGCAAGAAAGGCGGAGACCCGCTCGACGAACTCGTCGCCCGTGCGGCGGTCATCGTCGTCCTGCGTGGGAAACGGGTGCAGTTGCTCCGGCTCGTAGCTGCCCATGAACAGCTGCCCGGCAAAGCTCCGCCCTCCGTCGCTGCGTGCCGCCTCGGCGACCTGCATGGCCGCCATCTGCTGGTCGTTGAGACCCGCACCGGCGAGCAGGGCATCGGCTGCATTGTCATCGGGGTGTTGCGACATCGTCGTGTGTCCTGTGATTCAGGCGGCCTTCTCCGGATAGAAGCGGCCGCCGTTGCTCGCGATTTTCTCGATGAGCGGTGCGGCCTTGAATCGATCGCCGAACTGGGCGGCCAACTCGCCGAGCCGATCGCGTATCGCCACGACGCCACGCTCGTCGGCGTACCGCAGCAGACCGCCGCGGAACGGCGCGAAGCCGGTTCCCATCACCATCGCGATGTCGAGCGCTTCGGGATCGGCGATGACGCCCTCTTCGAGGCACCGTGCCGCTTCGTTGACCATGATCAGGATCGCGCGGTCGAGGATCTGCTCGTCGGTCAGCTCGCGCGCCGGAATGCCGTCCTCACGCCGCGCGTCGCGGGCGATTCGCTCCACATGCCGGTTTGGTTTCTTGCCGCCCTTGCGGTACTTGTAGAAACCGGCGCCGCTCTTGCGTCCCAGAAAGCGCCCGGACTCGGCAACCGCGCCAAGGGATTCGGGCACCTGCATCCGCGACCCGTAGGCGTCCTCGAGTACCTTCGCAACCTTGTATCCGACGTCGATCCCGACTTCGTCGACCAGCGCCAACGGGCCCATGGGCATCCCGAATGCCTCCAGCACCCGGTCGATGCGTTGCAGGTCCACGCCCTCCTCGAACATCCACGCCGACTCGATGAGGTAGGGAAGCAGGATCCGGTTGACCAGGAACCCAGCGCATCCACCGACGATCATCGGCGTCTTGCCTATCTTCTTGACCAGTTCGGCGGCGGCCACGACGGTTTCGTTGCTCGTCAGCGGTCCGGCGACCACTTCGACCAGCGGCATCTTCGGCACGGGGTTGAAGAAGTGCAGACCCACGAACCGTTCGGGGTGTTCGAGCACGCCGGCCATCTCGTCAAGCGAAAGCGACGAGGTGTTCGAGCAGATGATCGTCGACGGGCGGACGCTCTTCTCGATCGCGGCGAGCACCGTCTTCTTGATCTGCATGTCCTCCGCGACGGCCTCGATCACGATGTCCACGCCGTCGAAACCCGTGTCGTCGATGGTCGGACAGATCCTGTGCATGGCCATGTTCATTTCGAACTTCGTCATCTTGCGACGCTTCACGAGCGACCGGAACGCCGACGCCGCGCCGGCCATGCCGTTGGCCACCGCGTCCCAGGACACGTCCTTGAGCCGGACGTTGACACCCGATCGTGCGAGCGACCACGCGATCCCGCTGCCCATGATGCCCGCTCCGATGACCGCGGCCCGCCGAACCGGGTATGCTTCGGCCTTCGACGGATGGGCCTTGCTGAGCCGCTTGCTTGCCTGGAACAGCCACACGAGGTTCCTGCTGATCGACGTCGTGGCGAGCCCCGCAAACGCCTCGGTCTCGATTGCGGCGCCCGCGGAAAGACTGCCCGGATACGTCTTGCGTACGACGGCCAACGCCGCCAACGGCGCCGGGTAGTGCCCCTTGGTCCTGGCCATCACCTGTTTCCGTGCCTGACGCAGCACCAGACGCCGCCCCAGGGGCGTCGCGGAAAGCAGTCGGGCCAGGCGGCCGATACGACGGCGACGGCGGCGAGCGACCTCGCGCCGGCCTTGCTTTGTGAGCACGTTGGCGATGAAACGCCGCGCCTCGTCCTCGATGAACGGCTCGGCGGTGATCGCGTCGGCGAGACCCATCTTCAAGGCGCGGCGACCGTCCACCGGCCGCCCGCCGAGAATCATCTTGAGTGCCTGCGGAAGCCCGACCAGCCGCGGCAGGCGAAGCGTTCCGCCCCAGCCCGGGAGAATGCCGAGGTTGACCTCGGGCACGCCGAGGCTCGTGGCCGGGTGGTCGGTGACCATCCGGTACCGGCAGGCGAGCGCGAACTCCAGCCCGCCACCGAGACACGCCCCGTGGATCACCACCAGTGTCGGGACCTGCCGCGCGGCAAGTTTGTCAAAGACGGCCTTGCCCGCGTCGGCCTTGGCCCTCGCGTCGTCGACGCTGTCGATCGCGGCCAGTTCGTTGATGTCGGCGCCGACGATGAAGCTGTTCTTCTTGGCGCTGCGGACGACGATGGCGCGGACCGACCCGCCGAGTTCCTCGTCAAGGACCGTCTCCAGGTCGCGCAGCGCGGCGGCCGTGAACTTGTTGACCTTTTCGCCGAACAGGTCGAAGGTGAGCCAGGCGATGTTGTCGCCGTCGACGGTAATAGTCCACGTTCTGTTCATCGCTTACGCCGCCTCCACTGTGACTGCCGCGCCTTGTCCGCCCCCGACGCACAGCGTGGCCAGCCCCCGCTGCTTGCCGCGTCGCCGCAGTTCGTGCAGCAGGGTGAGTATGAGCCGGGTCCCGGTCGCACCCACCGGGTGGCCCAGTGCGATCGCGCCGCCGTTGACGTTGAGCCGGCCCGGATCGAGCCTGCCGACGGGCTCGTCGGCACCGAGGTGCTCGCGTGCGAACGACTCGCTCTCGAACGCCCGCTGGTTGGCGATGACCTGGACCGCGAAGGCCTCGTTGAGTTCGACCAGATCGAAGTCGTCCATGCTGCCGCCGGTCTTGCCGAGCAGCTTTGCGGTTGCGTACACCGGTCCGAGCCCCATCCGGCTGCCGTCCAGCGCCGCGTAAGCCCAGTCACCCACGAACCCGATCGGCTTGATGCCCAGTTGCCGGGCCTTGTCCTCTGAGGCGAGCACGAGTGCCGCGGCACCGTCGGTGATGGGGCACGTGTTGCCCGCGGTCACGGTCCCGGCCTGGCGGTCGAAGTATGGCCGGAGCTTTGCCAGTGCCTCCATCGATTGGTTTGGACGCGGCCCGTCGTCGACGACCTGGGCGTGGTTCCACGACGGCGGCCCGATGACGGCGACGACCTCCTCACCGAAACGGCCCGCCTGCAAAGCGGCGTTCGCCTTCTCGTGGCTGGCCAACGCGAACTGGTCCTGTTCCGTTCGACTGATGCCGAACTCGCGCGCCAGCACCTCCGCGGTCTCGCCCATGTTCAACCCGCAGACCGGGTCGATGAGCGCCTGCTGCAACGCGATGACAGGCTTCAGGAACGACGGACGGAACGACGCCAGGGTCGCGAGACGGCCCAACAGCGAGCGCGTCTTCATGAGGCTCAGCAATAACGCGGTCATGCGCTCACCGACGAGCAACGGGATCTGGCTCATCGACTCGGTGCCGCCGGCGATCACAAGGTCCGCGTGACCCGCCTGGATGTGCATTGCCGCGGTGGTGACCGACTGCATGCCCGACGCGCAGTTGTGGTGCACCGTGTGGCACACGAGGTCGTCCGGAAGACCGGCCTTCAGGGCGATCACCCGGGCGATGTTGGCCGCGTGCGGCGGCTGGGCGACGTTGCCCATAATCAGTTCGGAAAACTGCTTCGGCGCAATCCCGGTGCGGGCCAGCAACTCCTTGACGACGATCGCCCCCAGGTCGTCGGCGGGCACCGACCGCAGCTCGCCACCACTCTTGCACAACGGCGTCCGCAGCCCGTCAAGTATCGCGATACGTGGCCTGTCCATGACCCGAACATCCCCCGAAAAATACCAATGCCGTCAGGCTCTCCAATGGTACGCCGGCAGCGCCCCAGATCGTTCAGAAATCCAATCGGCCAATCGGTTTACAATCGTAGCGCCATTCAAGGAGGAAGGCCTTTGAGGGACCCTTCCAGCCCATCCCATTCGACACGGCTGCCTTCCCGGACCTTCCAGGGGGGCCGGGAACGGGGGGGTACCCGGCCAACCGTAGAATGGCCGTCCCATGAGGCCCCAGACCCTCAAACGCATCACCCGGACCGCGGCGCTCGTCGGGGCCCGCGTCGCGGTCGCGACCTTTCTCGTCGTCGCGACGCTGCTTCTTGTCGTGGCCATCGGCGACCGGTCCATGCCCGACCCCCGATTGTGGCACGAGCAGGCTCCGGCCGGCGAGTTCCGCGCCGGCGACCTCGACGCGGACTTCGACCTCGACGACTACCTCGCGTTCGAGGACCGCGTCTTTGCCGCGCTCGATGACTTCATGCTGGCCCCGGACGAACTCAGCGGAACCCCCACGGTCATCCGCTACGTCACCGGCGGGCCCGGCGACCCCGACACGTTCGAACGCAACTGGAACCGCACGTTCGAGATGACACCCGACGAGATCCGCGGCGGCGTCCTGCTCGTGCACGGCCTGTCGGATTCGCCGTACAGCATGCGCAGCCTGGCAGAGACGTTCCGCGACGAGGGGTTCTACGTCCTTGCGATGCGTATGCCGGGTCATGGGACCGTGCCCGCCGGCCTGGTCCGCGCCAAGTGGCGTGACTGGGCGGCTGCGATCGACATCGGCGCGCGCCACGTCGCGGGCAAGCTCACCGAGGGCCGGCCGTTCATACTCGTCGGCTACTCCAGCGGCGGTGCGTTGAGTGTGCTCTACACGCTGCACGCGATCGACGACGAAGACCGGCCCGCGCCGGACCACGTCCTGCTGCTGTCGCCGGCGATCGGCATTACCCGTTTCGCGATGGCGTCCAACTGGCACAAGCTGTTCTCGTGGATCCCGTATTTCGAGAAGTCCAAGTGGGTGGCCATCCAACCCGAATACGACCCGTTCAAGTACACCTCGTTCCCGAAGAACGCCGGCGCCCAGAGCTGGGCGATCGCCCGCGAGGTCGAGACCCAACTCGCCCGCGCCCAGGCCGACGGCAGGCTGGCACGGATACCGCCGATCCTGACGTTCCAGTCCGCCGTGGACTCGACCATCATCGCCGCCGACGTCCTGGGCCGTCTGTACCGGAGGCTCCCGGACAACGGCAGCGAGCTTGTCATCTTCGACGTCAACACCGTCGGCAGCTTGGACGAGTTCTACCGCGACCGGACGGATCGGACGATGGCGGGGCTCCTCACGGACAAGACCTTCCCCTTCCGGCTGACGATGATCACCAACGCCTCGCCGGAGTCCGTGGACGTCGTCGCCCGCACGAAGGAGCCGTTCACCGACGAGGTCAAGGTCGTTGGGCTGGCGCAGTCCTGGCCGCCCAACGTGTACTCGCTCGCCCACGTCGCGATCCCGTTTCCGCCGACTGACCCCCTCTACGGGCCGATCGGGGTGGACGGCCGCGTCCAGCTGGGCAACCTCGCACCGCGGGGCGAGAAGCACGTCCTGAAGATCTCGGCGGCCGACCTGCTGCGGCTGCGGTACAACCCGTTTCACGAGTACATGATCCAGCGGGTCGTTGAAATGATCGAGTCGGCGAAGCAGTAGCCGGCCGTATGATGGACCCGATGCCGCTGCCCCTGAAACCATTCGAGCAGATGACCGCCGGCGACTACGCCGCCATCGGCCTCAAGTGCGGCCTCGAGGTGCACCAGCAGTTGCTGACCCGGCGAAAGCTGTTCTGCCGCTGCCCGGCCGGCCAGTACAGCAGCGACTACGACGCCGAGCTGCTCCGCCACATGCGGCCGACGCTCTCGGAGATGGGCGAGTACGACGGCACCGCGTTGATGGAGAAGAAGACCCGGAAGAACATCATCTACCGCATCCACCACGCCACGGTCTGCACGTACGAATTCGACGACACGCCGCCGTTTCCCATTGACGACGAGGCGATCGACATCGCGATGAAACTCGCCCTGATGCTGCGGCTGAACCTCGTCAACGAGCTGCACATCGCGCGCAAGCAGTACCTCGACGGCTCCATCCCCGCGGGCTTTCAACGCACGACGATCCTCGGCGTGGACGGGTGGCTGCCCTTCAAGGACCGGCGGATCGGGGTCCGGCAACTCGGCCTCGAAGAGGACTCGTGCCGCGAGGTCTACGACCGCGGGCACGACCGCGGGTACCTGACCGACCGCCTCGGCACGCCGCTGATCGAGGTCGTCACGGAACCGGACATGCGCACCCCCCAGGAGACCGCCGAGGTATGCGACCTCATCGGCCGGCTCTGCAGGAGTACGGGCAACGTGCGTCGCGGCTCCGGGGCGACCCGCCAGGACGTCAACGTCAGCGTGACCGGCGGTACACGCATCGAGGTCAAGGGCGTCCCGCAGATCGGACGGATCCCGCGACTCATCTACAACGAGGCGAGCCGCCAGGTCGGGCTCCTGAGAATCCGCGACATGCTCAACGAACGCGGCGTCACGGCCGACACGCTGCAGGCGTCAACGCACGACGTCACCGACGCGCTCGCCGCGACGGCGTACGGGCCGATCGTCCGCTGCGTCGTCCTGCACGGCTTCGCCGGCTTGCTTGGCGAGCTCACGCAGGAACACACGACGTTCGCAAAGGAGTTCTCCGACCGCGTTCGCGTGATCGCCTGCCTGACACGGTTACCGAACATCGCCCACAGTGATGCCCCCGCGGACTCGCTCAGCGCGGCCCAGTGGCGGCAGTTGCGGCAGCGTGTCGGGGCCGGCGACAGGGACACGCTGATCCTGGTCTGGGGCGACGACCGCGACGTCACGACCGCCTGCCAGGAGATCGAGATCCGCGCGAGGGAAGCCGCCACGGGAATACCA
>Ga0209988_10002079_pt1 | contig 13161 bp, 11 predicted proteins | sample N075metaG_FD_183115 | JGI IMG/M metagenome (GOLD analysis project Ga0209988, IMG submission 183115) | Deep subsurface microbial communities from Kermadec Trench to uncover new lineages of life (NeLLi) - N075 metaG (SPAdes) (version 2) | ecosystem: Environmental > Aquatic > Marine > Ocean trench... | reverse complement strand
CCACGAGCCGCAACACTCCTGGCGGCAGGAACCGCGTCAGGCCGAGCCGGATGGGGTTGACCAGCCAGATGATCCACCCGTTGTTCTCGCGGCCGTAGACCCAGCAGGCGACCGACCCTCCCGGCCGGACGTGCCGCGCGATCGCCGCAAAGCTGCGCCCGGGCCGCGGCGTGTGGTGCAGCACACCGATGGCGTACGCCAGGTCGAAGTCGTTGCGCAACGGCAGCCGGTGCAGGTCGGCCTGGACGATGTGGACATTGTCCAGCTCGCGGGTGTTGGCGTACGCCACGTCGACCGCGTCGCTGAGGTCCACACCCACAAGCTCGCGCGCGCCGAACTCCGCCATGACGCGCAGGTGGCGGCCCTTCCCGCACCCGCCGTCCAGAAGCGTCTTGCCCTTGATGTCGTCTGGCGAGAGCGACGGCATCCATTCCAGTAGTTGCGCACGGTAGCGGTCATCGTCGATGTCGCTCCAGATCTTCCAGCTGGTCCCGAAGTTCTTCGCCGTGTGCCGGACATCGCCGGTCAGTTCGTCGCCGACGAACCGCGGCACGCCTCGGACAATCGGCCACCGCCGGCCGCACGGCGGGCACGAGAGGGTGCCCGTGATGATCTCGAGGCCGTCGCGCTCGGTGGGCTCCAGGACCAGGTCCCCCCGGCAATCGGGGCAGCACAGATGCTTGCAGAGCGTGTCACGCATGGGTCGTTCTCAGGCGGCAATCCGGGTCGCCGGTGTCTCGACGCCCTTCAGCCAGTGCTGCCGCCATCGCTCGAACATGAACAGTGCGAACAGGGGCTTGCGGTGATCGCGGCGACCGGCGATGTGGTCGTCGAGAAGACGCCGGACCGCCTCGGGTCGGAACAGCCCCTGCTCGCGGATGGTCTTGTCGGAAAGTGTGTCCAGCAGCATCTCTCGGAGTTCGTCGCGGAACCACGCCCCGATCGGCAGGGCGAAGCCCTGCTTGGGCCGCTGCAGCACCTCGGCGGGCACCAGGTCGCGAACGGCCTGCCGGAACACGTGCTTCAACGGCATTGCCCGTCTTACCTTGAAACGGCCGGGGATCGATGCAGCCAGTTCGACGAGTTCGACGTCGAGAAGCGGAGACCGCACCTCCAGCGAGCACGCCATCGACGCCCGATCGACCTTGGCCAGCACGCCCTCGGCGAGATAGGTCCGCGTGAACATGTGCGTGTCGCGGACGATCGGATCGGGATCGGACATCGAGGCGTCGAGCCAACGCAACTGCGCAAACAGCGCCCGTGGCTCGATCTCGCGCAGGACGTCCGGCATGAGCAATCCCGACAGTTCCTCCGGCGCCATCGCGCCGAGCCAGCGCCAGAGCCGCTCATGCGGCGGGACCTTCACGCCACGGAGGAATTGCCGGACCTTGAAGTCCCACGAGAAATAGCCGTTGTCTGTGGGAAGACGATCCGCCAGCGGCAACGCGACCAGGCGGTGCAGCGGCTTCGGAACCAGGCGGTTGTAGAGCCGGGCCGCCGGCAGTGCCCGGAAGGTCTGGTATCCGGCGAACAGCTCGTCGCCGCCGTCACCGCTGAGCGCGACCGTCACGGTGCTGCTGGCGAAACGGCAGAGCATCCACGTCGGGATGATCGAGCCGTCGGCGAACGGTTCGTCGAGGATCGCGTCGACGTGGGGCAGGGCGTCGATGACGTCGCGGGCCGAGACGATCTGTTCGTGGTGATCGGTGCCGATCGCCCGGGCCAGCTGCCGCGCCGCGGTCGACTCGTCGAACCGCGGGTCGCTGAAGCCGAGCGAGAACGTCTGGACGTGACGAGCCCCCAGCCGCCGTGCGATCAGGGCCGTGACGGCGGCGCTGTCGATGCCGCCGGACAGGAACGCGCCGAGTGGCACATCCGACTCGAGCCGTCGGGTCACCGCCGCGGCGAGGGCGCCGCGGATGCGACCGGTCCAATGCAACTCGTCGTGGCCGTCGTCGGCCGGCGCCGGGACCGGGAGTTGCCAGTACGGCTCGACCGAGAAGCGGCCGGTGTCGAGATCGAACTCGAAGCGGTGGGCGCTGGGCAGCTTACGCATGCCCTTGTAGATGGTCATCGGCGCGGGAACGTGTTCGAAGACGAGGTACCGTGCCATCGCCTCCGGGTCCAGCTCCCGGCGAGCCGCAGGATGGTGAAGCAACGCGCCGGGTTCGCTTGCGAAGGCGAACATGCCGCGTTCGCACAGGTAGCACAGCGGCTTGGTGCCCATGCGGTCGCGCGCGCCGAACAACCGCCGTCGGCGTTGGTCGTGAATGACGAACGCGAACATCCCGTTGAATCGTTGCACGCACTGGTCGCCCCAGGCGGCGTAGGCATGCAGAAGGGTCTCGGTGTCCGACCGTGTTCGTGCCGCAAAACCGAGACCGGCCAACTCATCGTTCAACGCCTGGTAGTTGTAGATCTCGCCGTTGAAGACGACGGCCAGTCCCCGCTGCTCGTCGCGCATCGGCTGGGCGCCGCCTTCCGGGTCGATGACGGCCAGCCGTCGGTGGCCCAGTGCCACGCCGTCGCCCGAAACGTACCCTTCATCGTCGGGGCCGCGGTGGTGCAGCGCCCGGGTCATCGCCTGGACCACCTGCGGATCCGGCGGTGGCGTCGTCGAGACGGCCGCTCGCGCGTGGCCCGCTATGCCGCACACGTGAGCACCTCTTCGGGTGCGGCGGGGCGGTCCTGGCGTGGCGGCGCGATCACGTATGCCCGCTTGCCCTGCGACTCGTAGTACGTGCGCATGAGCATCTCGGCGAGCAGGCCGATCAGGATCATCTGTATGCCCAGCAGGAACAATCCGACCGAGACGACCGGCAAGGGCGTCTCGACGAGGTCCTTGTGCCACATCGGGCCCCACGGATTGTCGAGCGGGATGAGCTTGAAGGTGACGGCCGCGACGAGCGTGAACACGGCCAGGGCGATATTCACCAGTCCGAAACCGCCGAAGACGTAGATCGGCTTCGTGAGATACGAGGTCAGGAACTTCACCACGATCAGATCCAGGACCACCTTGACCGCACGCTCCATGCCGTAGTTGGAGCGACCTCGGGTCCGAGGGTGGTGTGTGACCGGGATCTCGGTCACGCGAGCCCCGCGCCAGGTCGCGTAGATCGGCACGAACCGGTGCATTTCTCCATAGAGGTCGATGCCTTCCAGCACCTCCCGCCGGTAGGCCTTCAGCGAACAGCCGTAGTCGTGCAGTCGCACGCCGGTGACACGCGAGATCAGCCAGTTGGCGATCCGCGACGGCAAGACCTTTGAGAGCGAGTCGCGTCGATGGCGACGCCATCCCGAGACGACGTCATAGCCGTCGTCGAGAACTTCCAGCAGGCGACCGATGTCGGCCGGATCGTTCTGGAGGTCGCCGTCGATGGGAACGATCACCTCGCCGCGGGCATGATCGATCCCGGCGAGAAGTGCCGCCGTCTGACCGAAGTTCCGGGCGAAGATGATCACGCGGACGTGATCGTCCAGGTCCGCCAGCGCCTCGATGAGCCCGCGTGTCCCGTCCGTGGAGCCGTCGTCTATAAAGATGACTTCCCACGTCCGACCGAGCGCCGACACCGCCTCGCTCAGACGCGTGTACAGCAGGGGGATGTTCGCCTGCTCGTTGTACAGCGGCACGAGGATCGAGAGCTCGCCGAGGCTTGCGTGGTCATATCTTGGGTGGTCATCGGACATTCCCGGACCGGACTGAACCCGATAACTCGCCCTAGGGCTCCACGAATTCATGGGTGGCACGGTTGAGCGAGCGATAGCGAGCTCGCCCGTGGTTGGTCGTTCCAAGACACGGGCGACGTCGCTGTCGCTCCGTCGGCCGTGCCACCCGAGGGCACAGACGCAAACCGGGCTGGTTTTCGGTCGATAGAGCATCGAAGGAGGCACCGCCATGATCAACATCCTCAATACCGTTGCCGTGACCCTGCTGGTGGCCGTGCTGTCGATCTTTCCTGCGACGATCGTTGCCCAGTATGTGCCTGGCTTCTTCAACCCGACCTTGAAGCCGATCGCCGTGGCGGCGTGGCTCTCGGCCCTGGTGAGCTGGTACGTGGCCCGACACGTCATGCAGAAACAGCAGCGTGAGACGCAGTTGCACGAGGACCGCAGGTCCAACAGCCGGACCGTGGGGATCACGCTGGCGTTCCTGGCGATGGCCATCGGAATCGTGGTGGTCCTGCACTTCTTCGGCGACGGCCTCCTGCAGGACACGCTTTCCGCCGTCACGCCGTAACTACCCGGATTCGGCGTTACCCTATCCGGCATGACGACCGCACAGATTGCCGACATCGCCTCCATCAACCCCGCGACCGGTGACGTGATCGGGACGGTGCGTCTGCAGACGCTGGACGATTACGAGCAGGCGGTTGCCCGGGCCGAGGCAGTCCAGTCGAGCTGGCGCCGCTTGCCGGCACCCAAACGCGGTGAGGTCGTCCGGCGAATCGCCAATGCCATGCGCGATCGGATCGAGCCGCTGGGCGAACTGGTGACCCTCGAGACCGGCAAGATCCGCGCCGAGGGCATCGGCGAAATCCAGGAGTGCATCGACATCGGGGACTTCGCGGTCGGCTTGTCACGCCAGCTCTACGGAATCACGACGCACTCCGAGCGCCCCGACCACAGGATGTACGAGCAATGGCACCCGCTGGGGACGATCGGCGTGATCACCGCGTTCAACTTTCCCGCGGCGGTCTGGGCGTGGAACGCCATGCTGGCCGCGGTCTGCGGCAACGCCGTGTTGTGGAAGCCAAGCCTGCTGGCGCCGCTCACCGCCGTCGCCATGATCGATGTCGTGTACGACGTGCTCCGCGCGCAGGATGTCTTCAAGCCCGCCAACGGCGCTGACCCATGTGACCTGTTCCCGCTGGTGATCGGCACCGACGAGACGATCGGCCACGCCCTGACGGCCGATCGACGCCTGCCGCTGGTGAGCGCGACCGGCTCGTGCGCGATGGGTCGCACGGTCGGCGGCACCGTGGCGGGCCGGTTGGGCCGGTCGCTGTTGGAACTCGGCGGCAACAACGCGGTGATCGTGATGCCCGACGCGGATCTCGATCTCGCGTTGCGGGCGATCCTTTTCGGCGCAGTCGGTACCGCCGGCCAGCGTTGCACTTCCACCCGTCGCGTCCTGTGCCACCGCGACGTCATCGACACGCTCACGGCTCGGCTGGTCGAGGCCTATGGCTCGGTGCGGATCGGCGATCCGCTCGACCCGGCCACGCTGATGGGGCCGTTGATCAACGAGGCTGCCGTCGAGAACATGCGCACAACGCTGGGCGAGATCGCCAACGAGGGGCTTGATGTGCTCTGCGGCGGCCTCGACGGCATCGACCGCCGCGTCGACGAGCCGGGCTTCTTCGTCGACCCGACACTCGTCCGTGTGCCCGCCGGGGCCGATCCGCGGATCGCGTGGCAGGAGACGTTCGCGCCAATCCTTTATCTGTACGAGTTCGCCGACCTCGACGAGGCCATCGAGCGGCACAACGCGGTTGCCCAGGGGCTCTCCAGCGCGATCTTCACCGGTTCGATGCACGCCGCGGAGCGATTCCTGTCCGTGGACGGCTCCGACTGCGGTATCGCCAACGTCAACCTCGGCACCAGCGGCGCGGAGATCGGCGGCGCCTTCGGCGGCGAAAAGGACACCGGCGGCGGCCGTGAGAGCGGGTCCGACGCGTGGCGGGCCTACATGCGTCGCCAGACGTGCACGATCAACTGGGGGACGGACCTCCCGCTGGCTCAGGGGATCGAGTTCGAAAGCTGACCGTGTAGACCACCGCCGCCAGGACCGCACCAGTCATCGGCCCCACCCAGTACACCCAGTGGTAGTCCCACGCCCCGGCGACGAGGGCCGGACCGAGGCTCCGTGCCGGGTTGAGCGATGCACCGGTCAACGGTCCGAGGCAGAGGATGGCCGCCGTGACGGTGAGGCCGATCGCGAGCCCGCTTGTCACTTTTACCGCGCCGACGCCACGCTCATCGACAGCGGAGCCCATGATCACGAACATCAGGAAGAACGTCGCGATGATTTCCAACCCGATGGCGCGACCGGGGCTGACGGCTCCGGAATCCGCCATCGTGAGCGAGCCCAGCGTCGCCCCGATATTGCCGACGTCGTACGACGTTGACAATAATACCTTCAGCAGGAATGCCGCCGCCGTTGCCCCGGCGAGCTGCGCGGCCACGAACGTGGCGACCCGCGACCAGGGCTGCTTGCCGATGATGCCCAGCGCGACCGAGACCGCAGGATTGATCTGGCCGCCGGAGATGTGCATGGTCGCCGTGACCATGACGGCGAGGATCAGCCCATGCGCCAGGGCGATGGCGACGAGGTTCTCTCCGCCGGTGACGATGATCGCGCCACCGCCGATGAACATCAATGCGAAGGTGCCGACGAATTCGGCAAGGGCGGCTCGTGAGACGGGCATGTCGGCTTGCTCCCATGCGGTTTGGAGAAGATGATCAGGTGACTCGGTCTCGACGGGGATATCGTCCATGAGCGTCTCGGTCTCGTCAAATGTGCGGTCAGTCGTGGTTCCCGCGGTCATCGTGGTCGTGACGCTCGCCGTCTTTGCGCCCGTGCTCGGCAACGGCTTTGTCGAGTGGGGGGACCGCGGCGAACTCGTCGAGAACCCGCACTACCGAGGCCTGGATCTCCAGAGCCTGCAGTGGATGTTGACGACGATACACCAGGGCCACTACCAGCCGCTGACCTGGTTGTCGTTCGCCGTCGACGACGCGTTCTGGGGGATGCGGCCCGTCGGGTACCACCTGACGAGCCTGCTCCTGCACGCCGCCTGCGCCGTCGTCGTGTACCTGATCATCGGGCGACTGCTGGGCCCGACGGCGATTCTCGCGGCGTTGACCGGCGCGTTGCTGTTCGCGTTGCACCCGTTGCGGGTCGAGGCCGTCGCATGGGCCACCGAGCGGCGGGGGCCGCTGTCGAGCCTGATGGCGTTGCTGTCCATCCTGGCCTATCTGCGTGGCGCACGCTGGTGGTCGCTGGCGTTCTTCGCGCTGGGGCTGCTCGCCAAGGAGTTCGTGATGACGCTGCCGGTGGTCCTGGTGATCCTGGACGTCTACCCGCTGCGACGGCGGGCCTGGCGCGAGAAGATTCCGTTCTTCGTGCTCACGCTCATCGCCGCGGTCGTGGCGATCAAGTCATCGGGCCAGTCGGGTCTCGCGCTGTCGCTCGCCGAATACGGGGTGCTGGAACGGATCGGCCAGTGTTTCTACGGCCTGGTGTTCTACCTGCTCAAGACGCTCGTGCCCGTGGGCCTTTCGCCGATCTACTCGATTCCACCGGAGGTCGACCCGTTCGCCGCGCGATACGTCGTCAGTGCGTTGATCGTCGTCGCGCTGACGGCGGGCCTGGTTGCCGCCCGGAAACGGTTCCCGGCCGGCCTCGCCGCGTGGGCGATCTTCATCGTCATCCTGTCGCCGGTGCTCGGACTCGTGCAGACCGGCCACCAGCTCGCCGCGGATCGCTACACCTACCTGCCCGGGGCGGTCATCGCCGTCCTGGTCGCGGCGGGTCTCGCACGACTGGACCGTAGGCCCTTGGTCGTAGCGATGGTCGCATGGATCGCGGTGGCCGCCGTGCTGAACTGGCACCAGGTCGCCGTGTGGCGCGACGACGAGACGCTCTGGACGCACGCGGTCGAGGTCAACCCGCGGTGCCACATCTCGAACCACAACCTCGGGACGGCGATGGCGCGTCAGGAGCGTTGGGAAGAAGCGGCCGCCGCCTACCGGCGCGCGTTGGAGGCCGACCCGGACATGCTCGACGCGCGGCGGGCGCTCGACCTGTTGCCGTCTAGAGCAGGTCAACCCAAACCGTAGCATTCTGTGCACGATCATCTCCGCCGTGGCGGTGTCGCCGAATCTCGGAATATCAGAAATATGCCGTCGATCCGGCGGCGCCACCACGGCGAAGAGCATCGCACTCAGAACACTACGCTCTGGGTTGACCTGCTCTAGCGAACCTTCTCGACCTTGAGGAACTTTTCGACGCTCCTGAGATCGGGGATCACCTGGGGCGTCACCGTGATGGTGAAGGTCTCGCCCAGATGCGCTCTGGCCACCTTGGTGGCGCGAACGCGGTTGATCCACTTGCGGCCGGCGCGAATGCTCACGACGTTGTCGGACACCCTGCGACGTCGCTGGAGGTGCCGCAGCAGCCGCTGCCGCTCGGGTTCGAGCTTCATGAGACGCTCGATCGTCTTCACCTGGGCGGGGCGTCGTGGCACCTTGGCGACGGTGAAGGTCAGGGTTTCGAGGGGGGCGATGAGGTCGGGCACGGCAAGGCTCCTGCAACGGGAGCGGGAGTGTATCGGTGCAGGCCGTTGCGGGCAAATCAGTGGCTGCCGGCGACCCTGGCGATCTCGTCGAAGCTCGTGATGCCCTTTGCGACCTGCTGGAAACCGAACTGCTGAAGGGTCGTAAAGAGGCCCTGGTTGGCGATCTCGTGGATCTTCTGGATGGTCGGGGTCCCCAGCAGGACGTCCCGCATCTGGTCGTTGAAGTCGAGCAGCTCGAAGAGCGCCTGCCGCCCGTGGAAGCCGGTGCCGAGGCACCGCTTGCACCCGGTCGGTATGTAGATCTTCGGGACGCCGCCCAGGAGCTTTCCCATCTTCATGTTCTGGGCGGGCGTGGGGCTGACCGCCTTGCGGCAGGTGCACAACGTCCGGACCAGCCGCTGGGCGAGGATGATGTCCAGCGCGTTGGCGACCAGGAACGCCTCGACGCCGAGGTCCAGGAGCCGGAAGATCGCACCGATCGAGTCCTTGGAGTGCACGGTCGAGTAGACCAGGTGGCCGGTCATGGCGGCCTGCATCGCGACCGTCGCGGTTTCGGTGTCGCGGATCTCGCCGACGAAGATCACGTCGGGGTCCTGTCGCAGCACCGAACGCAGGATCGAGCCGAAGGTGTTCTCCAGCTTGTTGTCGATCGGGATCTGCGTGCAGCCTTCAAGGTAGTACTCGACGGGGTCCTCGATCGTGATCGCGTTGCGCTGCTTGACGTCGATCTCCCGGATGCACGAATAGAGCGTCGTGGTCTTGCCGCTTCCGGTCGGGCCGCACGCCAGCAGCAGGCCGGCGTCGCGTATGGCGATGCCTCGCAGCTTCTCGTACATCCACGGCAGCAGGCCCAGTTCGTGCAGGCGGCTCGGGGCGTGGGCGGAGTCGAGAACACGAATCACGAGTTTCTGCCCGTGCACCGCGGGGGTCAGGCTCACGCGGTAGTCCACGCGGCGTCCTTTTACCGACACCGAGAAGTGGCCGTCCTGGATGACGTTCTTGCGGCTCGTATCGATCTGGCAGAGGATCTTCACGATGCCGATGAGCCGCTGGTAGATCGCCATGCTCAGGTCCACCGCGGAGATCATGTAGCCGTCCACACGCATGCGGACCGTCGCATCGCCGATCCGTGGTTCGAGGTGCAGGTCCGTCGCGCGGGACCGGAAACACGCCAGCAGCAGCAGTCGGAACACGCGGATGCCCTCGCCGGTGTCCTGGTCGGAGCCGCTGTCGAGCCCGCTCGACTCGGCCTGGTGGAGTGTCGAGCCGCGGTTGTCGACCAGGCTTATGTCCGTGTCGTTGAAAGGCTTGTCGATGGCCGAGTCGATGATGGCCCGTAGTTTTCGCTCGTAGTTGGTCGGGGCATCGAGGACTTCGGCCATCATGTCGACGTCGAGCGTTTCCATGTCCGGTGTATTGAGCTCGGCGGCGGCCTCGAAGTCCGGCACGTTGCGGCGACGACGCGGCGCGAGCTGCTCCGGATCGATGAACCGCAGCGTCGCATTTCCGATCTGGACGACGTCGCCGTTGTCCAGCAGATCGCTGGAGATCCGCTTGTCGTTGAGCTTGGTCCCGTTGGCGGATTCGAGGTCGCGGATCCGGAATCCGCCCTCCCACGGCTCGATCACGCAGTGATGCCGGCTGGTGAGATCGTCCGGGAGCACGAGGGTGTTGTCGGTCTGGCGGCCGATCGACACGGGGCTGTTGCCGAGCTGCAGGTGCTTGGTGCCTTGGGGCGTCTGGATTTCAAGGTGTGCCATGAGTTCAGGGCGGCATTCTAGATGACAAACTCGGCCCACATGCTACGCTTGGGGCCATCATGATCGTAGGAGTTCCACGTGAGACGTTTCCGGGAGAGCGGCGGGTGGCGCTGGTTCCCGCGGCCGTTGCGGCACTGACGGCAAAGGACCTGGCGGTGATCGTGGAAGCCGGGGCCGGGGCGGCGGCGGGGTTCCCCGACGCCGAGTACCGGGACAAGGGCGCCGGCATCGTTCCCGACCGGGCCGAAGTCTTCGGCAAGGCCGACGTCATCTGCCAGGTCCGGACGCTGGGAGCGAACCGGGTCGAGGGCCGCGGCGACTTGGAACTCATCCGACCCGGACAGGTCCTGGTCGGTCTCGCCGAGCCACTGTCGGACCTGGCGCCGAGCCGGGATATCGCCGACCGTGACGCGATCCTGTTCGCGATGGAGTTGATGCCCCGGATTGCCAGGGCCCAGACGATGGACGTCCTGTCTTCGCAGGCCACGATCCAGGGCTACAAGGCCGTGCTGACGGCGGCCAGCCACCTCCCGAGAATGTTCATGATGATGATGACCGCCGCCGGGACCATCTCGGCCGCCCACGTCTTCGTCATCGGGGCCGGCGTGGCGGGCCTGCAGGCGATCGCCACGGCGAGGCGGCTGGGCGGCGTTGTGTACGCCTACGACATCCGGCCGGCCGTCAAGGGCGAGGTCATGTCGCTGGGGGCAAAGTTCGTCGAGATCGAGCTCGATGCCGCCGACGCCGAGGGAAAGGGCGGCTATGCGAAGGCTATGGACGACGAATTCATCGTCAAGCAGCGCGAGCTGATGACCAGGGCTGTCGCCGACGCCGACGTCGTGATCACGACCGCGGCCGTACCCGGCAGGAAGTCGCCGGTGCTGGTCACTTCGGAGATGGTCGCGGGAATGCGGCCGGGGTCGGTCATCGTGGATCTGGCCGCCGAACGTGGCGGCAACTGCGAATTGACCGTGGCCGACACCGTCACCACCGAGCACGGGGTCACGATACTGGGCCCGACCAATCTGCCGGCGGAGGTTCCGTATCACGCCAGTCAGATGTACGCCCGCAACGTCCAGACCTTCCTGCTGCATCTCATAAAGGATGGCGAAATGCAGTTCGACATGGACGACGAGATCACCGAGCAGACGATGCTGACCCGGGGCGGCGAGGTCGTGCAACGGCGCGTGCGGGAGATCTTCGGGATCGATACGGACGAACCGGCCGAGGTCTCGGCAGAGGGGAGCGCCGACTGAATGGATCTGTTCGTCCTATTCTTGACGATCTTTGTGCTGGCAATCTTTGTCGGCTTCGAGGTCATCACGAAGGTCCCCCCGACACTGCACACTCCGCTGATGTCCGGGTCGAACGCGATCTCCGGGATCACGATCATCGGCGCGATCATCGTGACCAGCACACAGCAGACATGGTGGTCAACGACGCTGGGGTTCCTTGCGGTGGCCTTCGCCACACTGAACGTCGTCGGCGGCTTCCTGGTGACGCACCGCATGCTCGCCATGTTCAAGAGGAAGGGCTGACGGCGTGGAATTCGACTTCGGCTCCGTCAAGAGCATCTTCTACCTGCTCGCGTCGATCCTGTTCATTCTCGGGATCAAGGGGTTAACCCATCCACGGACCGCCGTCCGCGGCAATCTCCTGGGGGGCCTGGGCATGCTGCTGGCGATCGTCGTGACGATGGTCGACAGCGAGCACTGGGCGTGGGTCATTGCCGCCATGGTCGTGGGTGGTCTCGGCGGGATCATCGCCGCGTACAAGATCCAGATGACGGGTATGCCGCAGCTGGTTGCGGTGTTCAACGGCTTCGGCGGTATCGCGTCGGCGCTGGTCGCCGGAGCGGTGCTGCACGAGCTCGTGGACAAGTCCGGTGACGGTGGTCTGGTCGAATGGCTCGTCGCCGACGGCCAGGAGCCCAACCAGGTCATCATCGCCACGATCGTGTCGGGCATCATCGGGGCGGTGACGTTCTCGGGCAGCGTGCTGGCCTTTGCCAAGCTCCAGCAGCTTATCTCCAGTGTGGCCAACACCAACCCGATGCTGAAGGTCGGCAACGTCCTGTGTGCGGTGGCGGCGGTCGGTCTCGGCGTGGCGCTTTTCAGAAGCCCCGACACTGCGATCCTCTATTGGGGCATCGTGATCGTGTCGCTGGCGCTGGGACTGTTCCTGGTCATGCCGATCGGCGGCGCGGACATGCCGGTCGTGATCACCCTGCTCAATTCGTACTCCGGCATCGCCGCCGCCGCGACGGGCTTCGTGATCAACAACACCGTGCTGATCGTCGCCGGATCGCTGGTCGGGGCGTCCGGGCTGATCCTGACAAAGATCATGTGCGTGGCGATGAACCGGTCGCTGCCCAACGTGCTGTTCGGCGTGATGGCCGAGGTGGGGGAGGGGCCCTCGTCGGACGAGGTCTACGCCGGCAAGGTCAAGTCGGCTTCGCCCGACGAGGTCGCGATGCTCTTCGACGGCGCACGCCGCGTGCTGATCGTGCCCGGATACGGCATGGCCGCGGCCCAGGCACAGCACGTCGTCAAGGACTTCGCGGACCTGCTGGGCACGATGGGCATCGACGTCGAGTACGGGATCCACCCCGTCGCCGGCCGCATGCCGGGCCACATGAACGTCCTGCTCGCCGAGGCCGACGTCCCCTACGACCTGCTCAAGGAAATGGACGAGGTCAACACGACCATCGAGCAGGTCGATGTTGTCCTGGTCCTGGGTGCCAACGACACCGTCAATCCCAGCGCCAGGACCGACCCGACGAGCCCGATCGCGGGCATGCCGATCATCGACGTGGACAAGGCGCGGACCGTCGTGGTGGTCAAACGCAGCCTGAGCCCGGGCTTTGCGGGCATTCCGAATCCGCTGTTTGCGTGCGACAACACCCTGATGATGTTCGGCGACGGCAAAAAGGTGATGGGGGAGCTGATCGCGGCGATCAAGGAAGCGGGTTAGCAGGCTACAATTCAACACGATCGGTAATGATGGGCCAGTGACCACCAAGACACCCAGCAGCGAGAAGCGGATTGAGACACAGGAGCTCGGCGCGGTCTCCATACGCTTCTGCGGCGACTCCGGCGACG
>Ga0209988_10002078_pt1 | contig 13162 bp, 5 predicted proteins | sample N075metaG_FD_183115 | JGI IMG/M metagenome (GOLD analysis project Ga0209988, IMG submission 183115) | Deep subsurface microbial communities from Kermadec Trench to uncover new lineages of life (NeLLi) - N075 metaG (SPAdes) (version 2) | ecosystem: Environmental > Aquatic > Marine > Ocean trench... | reverse complement strand
GTTCGCGGGCGCGTCGGCGTTCTTCGAACGATGGCGACCGCTCCTGGTCAGTGTTGCGGTCGTCATGCTGGCGCTTGGTCTCTACTTCAGCTACTTCCGCAAGACCGCCTGTGCCGAAGGATGTTGCGGCACACGCCCAAAGCAAGGGCGACGCATTCAGCGGGCCACGCTGTGGGGATCCGTGGCGGTCGTTACAGCTTTCGTCTTCTTCCCCAACTACATCGGCGTGCTCCTGGGCAGCCCGGCTGACGCCGGGCAGGTCACCGCGGCTTCCACGGATAATGCAGGCCCGGCGTATTTCTTTGACGTCAAGGGCATGCACTGCGCCGCCTGTGCCGCGACGCTGCAGAGTGAACTGTTCAAGCTGGATGGCGTGACCGACGTGCTGGTCGACTATGACTCGAAGACCGCACGCGTCAACGTCAACGCTGACGCCGATCTGGGTGCCGCAGAGCGTCGCATCGCCGATGGCGTCGCAGAGGCCGCAACTCGGCTCGGCTACTCGGCAACACTTCGTTCGCAGAAGTGAGTGTGTTACGAGTACGGCCCCCAGTTGGCCAGGAGTTCGAGGAGGTCGGTGATCCCGACCGAGCAATCACCATCGAGATCCGCCGGTCTCCGTACAGTCGGCCAGGCAGGGCACCCCTGCGCCGACCGATCCACACAAAACCAGTCCCAGGCCCCACGCGATCCTGCCGCCGCAGTTCATGCGTTCATCATACCGTTCGTCAGGCGGCCCGGATTGGCCAGTTTTCTCAGGTTGCGCGCAGGATGTGACCGGGTTGCGCATAAACACCCATAGAGGAGGCGTACTCATGCGCTACCACACGTTCCTGTTCGCGGCCGTCGTCACTGTAATTCCTGCAACCGGGCAGGCCGACGTCCTTTTCGTTGACGATGATGCGGCCCCAGGCGGAGACGGCTCCGGCTGGAGCACTGCCTATCGATTCCTCCAGGACGCGCTGCAGGTCGCCGCCGTGCCTGCCAACGGTGTCTCGGAGATCCGTGTCGGGCAAGGGACCTACCTGCCGGATCGCACCGAGCTCGCCCCTGGCGGCACCGGTGACCGCAGCGCGTCTTTTTCACTGGTGCTGGACGTGTCGCTGCGTGGCGGCTACGCCGGGCTCGGCGCCGCCGATCCCGATGCGCGGGACCCGGGCGTCTTTGAGAGTGTTCTCAGCGGCGACATTGCCGGGGACGATGCTCCCGGCTTTGTGAATAACGCTGAGAACAGTGCGCACATTGTCTCGGTCACGGATGCGACCGCGGCGACCACGCTGGACGGGTTCACGATCAGCGGTGGTAACGCGAACGTCTCGAAGCCCGACAGCCGGGGCGCCGGCCTGCTCAAGCAGGGTGGCGCGGTGACGGTGATCGACTGTGTGTTTCGGAACAACGCGGCCCTGGGCCAGGCGTTCAACGGCGCAGGCATCGCCGCCATCGGGGGCACGATCGCGATCACCGGCTCCACGTTCGATTCCAACGCCGGCGGTGGTCATGGCGGGGCGATCTTGTTGTCCAGCTGTGATGGCGTTCTCGACGATTGCCACTTCACCAACAACACGGCGGCGATCGGCGCCTGCATCCGATTCCAGGTGGCATCGCTGATCCTTACGGGGTGCACGTTCGTGGGGAACACCGCCGACGCCGCGGGGGGTGCGATCTTCGGTGTCGGCAGCCTGCTTCGGGCGATCGACTGCTCCTTCGTGGCCAATTCGTCGCAACTTAGCATCGGGGCCGTTGGCGGCGCGATCACCCGGACGGAGCTGATCAACACCATCTTTGCACAGAACACGACGTCGGATATCGGTGGTGGTATGGAGGTGACGGGCGACTCGATCGAGATCGTCAACTGCGTCTTCAGCCGCAACCTGGCCACCTGGGGTGGCGCCGCGTTTCTCGGTGCGCCGACCTCGATCGTCAACAGCACCTTCGCGAACAACGCGGTCAACGGCATCGGTGTCGAGCAGGGGAATGCCACGGCGCTTCTGACCAACGTCATTCTCTGGGGCAACGGCACGAACTTCGCAGGCGATCCAGGTGGCGGGTCTCCCGGCCTCGTCACGGCGACGTACAGCGACATCGAGGGCGGATGGCCGGGCGTCGGCAACATTGACGCGGATCCCGTCTTCGCCCAGCCGGGCGTGGACAATCTCCGGCTTACTGTCGGTTCGCCGTGCGTTGACGCCGGCAGCGACAGTGACCTGCCGCCCGATGTGTACGACCTGGATGGGGACGGCAACACGACCGAACCGCTGCCCGTCGATGCTGACGGTCAGGCCCGTGTCCAGGGCGCTGCTGTCGACATGGGCGCCTACGAAGGCGAAGACCAACTGTTGCCGCCCGCCGAGGGAGCCGACGGCCTCGACCAGGGTGAGTTTGCCGTACTCGTACCCCAGGGCGTCCCGTTCAACCCGAATGAGAACACCGCTGTCATCGTGACGAACACCTCCGGTCCGGACGGTGCCTGGTTCACTGCCACCGAGTTCATCGGCGCTCTTCATCCAGGCGCCGGCGGATACAGCGAGCTTTCGGCAATCGTGACGACCGAATCGTCACTGGAAGACGGGCAGTTCGAGGCGCTCGTCTATATCCCGTTCAACCTGGCCGACCTGGGCGGTGCGGAGCCTGGCAGCATGAACCTGACGTATTTCGACGAGCAGGTCGGCAACTGGGCGCTGGCGGTGTCGGGTAACACCGCAGCAGCGGACGGATACCCGGGCCCGATCGGCATGCGTGTTACCTCTCTCCTTGGGGGCGGGCTCGGAGGAATCAACGAACTCGGCTGGTACGGTGTCTCATGGGATCCGGTCCTCCAGCGCGGCTTCGTGGTGGCGACCGTCGATCACGCCGGAGACTTCGGCGTGGGTTTCGCCCTGTGCCCGGCCGACTGCCTGCAGACGCCCGACGGGCAGGTCGGCATCAAGGACTTTCTTGCAGTGCTCGCCAGCTGGGGCACCGAGAGTCCGTGTGACATCGACGGCAACCTCGTGGTGGGTATGACCGACCTGCTCGCGGTGCTCGACCTCTGGGGTCCGTGCCCGCCACCGGCCGCGGCGGCGCTGCAGGTGTTCCGGGGTGACGCGGACCTCGACGGGGACGGTCGCATCGGCACTGCCGACCACCTGCTGCAGTTCGCCGAATGGGAGCTTGATGCCGCGAGACCAGACGACGACCGAGTTCAGACCTCGACCATCTCCATGTCCGAGTCGACCATCGGGGCCACGGCGGGCAGGTGAACGTCGGTGAGGAACTCGGAGAGCTCGTGAACGAGGGCCATCTGCTGCCGTGTCGTGGCGGGGTTGAAGACCTGCGGGTCTTCGCCCGCCAGCGCGGCGGCAAGATCCAGTGCGATCTGCGCCTCGCTCTTGCAATAGTCGATTGCGTCGATCGCGCGTTCGAACGCCTGGAGCCGGTTATTCACGTTCTCGAAGGTGCCGGCCTTCTCGGCCCACGTGGCACCGGGGATCACGACCTCGGCACGCTCAGCGAGCTTTGTCGGGAACGTGTCGATGAGCACCACCGTTCGATCGCCGATCGCCTCCAGGAAATCATCGGTGACCCAGTCGCTGGGGTAGTTGCCGGTGAGCAGAAGGGTGTCGAATGTCGCGGTGCCGCGGAGCTGGCCGACAAACGCGTCGTAGTCCACGACGTTGGCGGAGAACTTCTCCAGGACGCGTCGGACGCCGCGGGCGTTGGGCGCCTTCTCGGCACGGACGGTGAAGCCCGACGGAAACGTCTTGTCCTGTCCGATACGGGGGACGGGCCCGACGGCAAAGGTCACCTTCTCGGACTGGTCGGTCACGAGCCGGGCGAGCAGGTACGCGTCCTCGCAGGTGAGCATCGGGCTGACCATCAGCGCGACATGCGCGGCACCGAGTGCGACGCCCGCGCGTGCGTAGGCCGCTTCCCACGCCAGCGGCGCCTCGACCGGCTCGAACGGGTCCTCGCCACGGACGGCAGGAATCGCCAGACGCGTCTCGTCGTGAATGAACTTCCAGCCGTAGCGCACCTCGTCGGTGATCCACCAGGTGTTTACGTCCGGGTTGGTTCGCGGCTTGACCCGGTAGACACGCCCCTTGTTGTGCTCGATCGTAATGTTGTCGCCGGAGCTCGTCAGGCCGTCGATCGACGGTGTCTTGCGGAGGAACCAGACACGCTGCTGGAACAGGAAGTCCTTGTCGAGCAGCGCCCCGACGGGGCACAGATCGATGACGTTCGCGGACAGCTCGTTGTCGAGCGCGATCCCCGGGAAGACGTCGATCTGACTGTGAGCGCCGCGGCCGTCGACCAGCAACTCGCTGGTGCCCGTCACTTCCTGGGTGAATCGGACGCACCGCGTGCACATGATGCAGCGGTCCATATAAAGCAGGACCCTGGGGCCGAGGTCCTTCTTCGGCTGCTTGAGTTTCTGCTCGTGGAAGCGAGACACGCCGCGGCCATACTGGTAGGAGTAATCCTGCAGGTAACACTCGCCGGCCTGGTCGCAGACCGGGCAGTCCACCGGGTGGTTGATGAGCAGTAATTCCATCACCGACTGCTGGTTGGCGATCGCCTTGGGGCTCTCGGTGAAGACGACCTGGCCGTCGCCGGCGGCCGTCTGGCAGGTCGGCAGGAGTTTCGGTATCGGTTCCAGCTTATTGTCGTTGCGTGGATTCGGGGCCCAGACCTCGGCCAGGCAGATCCGGCAGTTGGCGACGATTGAAAGCCCCGGGTGATAACAGTAATGGGGGATCTCGATCTCGTTGTCCAGGGCGACCTGGAGGATCATCTGCCCCTTTTCGAAGTCGTAGACCTTGCCGTTGATCGTGATGCTGGGCATGCTGTGGGGGATCATATCACATAGTTTCACAGGTGCCGTGAGTCATGACCAGCGCAGAGATCCAGCCGCCGTACCACCCGATCATCTTCGTGCGCGGCTACGCCGGGACCGATGCGATCGTCGAGAGCACGACCGCCACGCCGTATATGGGATTCAACCAGGGTGCCGTGAAGCTGCGGCAGCGGTGGACCGGCGCGGTCGTGCGTTACGTGTTCGAGTCGCCGCTGCTTCGTCTCATGAAGGAGTACGGGTATCTCGACGCGTACCGCGACGGGGCCGAGCCTGTCGCCGGCGGAACCGCGAGGCTGCCGGCGCGGAGCGTCTTTGTCTACCGCTATTACGACGAGGTCGCCGACGGCGGCGAGCGTGGCGAGATCGAGGCGTACGCAAGCGGACTGGGTGAGACAATCCTGCGTGTTCGCGACCTCGTGTGCGGCGATGACCAGGCCGCGCGCGACGCCTTCGCAGTGCACCTGGTCGCCCACTCGATGGGCGGTCTCATCTGCCGCACGCTGCTGCAGAACCACCAGGTCTCGACCGCCGAGACGCGAGACCTCGTCGACAAGGTGTTCACCTACGGCACGCCCCACAACGGCATCGACGTGGCCGTGCTTGGCAACGTCCCCGGCAACTTCACCCTGAACAACGCCGACAACTTCAACCGTAAACGCATGGCCCAGTACCTCGACCTGCCCGCCGAGTCGTCCCGCGTCGACACGTTGAATGACCGGTTCGATCCCGGACGATTCTTCTGCCTCGTCGGGACCGACGACCGCGATTATGCCGCCGGTGCCGGTTGGATCCGACGACTGGTCGGTCCGATGAGCGACGGCCTGGTCCGGATTGCCAACGCCGTGGTCCGCGACACGCCACGCGCCTTCGTTCACCGCAGCCACAGCGGCCAGTTCGGCATGGTCAACTCCGAAGAGGGCTATCAGAACCTCGTGCGTTTCCTGTTCGGCAACTGCCGGGTGGACGGCGTGCTCAAGGTCGCGAGCTTGTCGCTACCGGGCAAAGTGCAACGCGCCCTCGATGCCGGCCGCCAGGTGCGGGCGTCGTACCACTTCGAAGTGGTCGTGCGTACCCGTGGCGCGACATGGGACCTGCATCGCCGCACCGTGGGCGAACAGTCGGCGATCTTCCGGACCTGGGAGGATCTGTTCCCGACGACGGATGCGCCGGTTCGTCATCCGTATCTCTTCTCGGTGTTTCTCAGCGAGGCGTGCCGTGTGAAGGCGCGCCGGCCGTCACTGGGCTTCAGCGTCGACCTGGGCGTTCCCGTGCCGGAATACGAGATCGACGGCGAGCCGTGGCTGGACGACCATCACGACGGCGGGTACCTCTACCGTGACAAGCTTAATCTCGAGGTCACGATGCACGATGGCTGGTCGCTGCGGTACGGCTTCGATTCGAAGTCCCCGAACCGCGTGACACGCAGTGCCGGGAAACCGGTCGGACAGATGGGCGACACCGTTGTCTTCGAGATTCCGATCCGCCAGGCGACGCGGCCCGGTATGGAGGCCCAGGTCGAACTCCGTGTAGCCCTGGGCTGATATGATGGCCGCCCCAGCCGCCGGATGAACACATTCATCGAGAAACTCGCCGAGGCCTGCCGCGAGCACCGGGTCCCCGAGAAATGGCTCATCGCGCCGTCCCTGCGTGTCGGCCACCAGTGGCTCGACCAGGTCACCCGGTCCGGTGGGCCGGTGCTCAACGTACACGTCCTGACCGTTCGCAGCCTGGCAATGAAGATCCTGACGGCGCAACTCGCCGACGGCAGCGTGATGGTCGCAAGCCCCGCGGTCCGGCGACTGGTCGTTGCCGCAGCCTGGCAGCGCGCCATGAAAGACGACGGCTACCTCGGTACGGCGCGGCCCACACCGGGTCTGCTTGAGCTGGCCGAGCGGTCGCTGCTCGATCTGCGGATGGCCGGCCTCGGTCCCGCCGACCTCGATGGCGCCCGGTTCGAGGAGGCGACCAAGGGCACGGAATTGCGAAAGCTGCTGGCCGCATACCAGGCCGAACTCGATGACCGCAACCTCATCGACCACGCCGACGCAGCGCGACGAGCCGTCGAGGCGGTGCGGGAATCCCCGCCGCTGGACGTTGTCGTCTTCAGGCCCGACGACTTGCAACTGGCCGTCCTTGAAGAGTCACTGCTTGACGCGCTGCGGGCTCAAGCGGTGGTCAACATCCCCGTCGACCGGCCCGCTCACACAGCGACCCCGGAAACCGTCGAGTCGGATCTCGCACTGCTGGGGTGGCTGGAGCGTCCGGCAGATGCGCCCGAAGCGGTCGGCGACGGCTCGGTGCGGATCGTTCACGCCGTTGGCGAGATCAACGAGGTGCGGGCGGCGCTGCGTCTGTGCCTCGCCAAGGCGATGTCACTCGACACGGTCGAGTTGCTCTACACGGCCGCTGACACCTACGTGCCGTTGATCTACGAGACGGCACAGCGAATCTTCGAGCACGATCCGTCCCGTGATCTTGGAGTTCCGGTCACCTTCGCCGACGGTGTTCCGTCGCGCCTGTCGCGTCCGGGTCGGCTGCTTGGAGCGTGGCACGACTGGATCGACCGGGACTTCCCACAGTCGGGCCTGCTGCGGATGCTCCAGGCCGGGCTGCTGCGTCTTGGGGTTGAACACGACGATGATCCGATCGGTACCGCACGGCTCATCCGGATGCTCCGAAGCGTCGGCATCGGGTTCGGACGCGATCGCTACGCACCGTGCCTCGAAGAGAAGATCGAATCGGTGCGGGCCCGGCTCGACGCCGCGCACGACGAGGCGGCCCGGGATCGATACGGTCGGCGGTTGGCGACCGCACAGGCGCTGGCCCAGTTCGTCAAGACACTGCTCGACATCAGCCCCGACCGTGGCTCCGGCGCGGTGCAGACCGTGTCGGCAGCAAGGACGCTGCTGGCCGATTACGCGCAGTCGTCGGCGAAGCTGGACGGCCTTGCGTTGCACCGGCTCGGTGTGGAACTCGATGGCATGATCGGGGCGCTTCGTGGTTCGGGTGATGCGCAGGCGGGCTTTGACGCCTGGGCGTGGATCGCCGAACTGCCTGGCCGGGTCACCATCGGCGGCAGCGGTCCGCGACCCGGCCACCTGCACGTCTCGTCGCTACGCGGCGGTGGGCACTCCGGCCGTCACAGCACGGTCATCATCGGGCTCGACGACGGCCGCTTTCCCTCGGCGGGCCACCAGGATCCGCTGCTGCTCGATCTGGAACGCGAGGGCCTCGGCGACGGTCTGCCCACGTCCAGAACAAGACTTCACGACCAGGTCGAGCAATTCGGTCGGCTCCTGTGCCGGCTTCGCGGCCACCTGGTGTTGAGTTTCTCCAGCCGCAGCATCGACGATGATCGCGAGACCTTCGCCGGTCCGGCCGTGCTTGGGTGCTATCGGCTCGTGAGCGGTCAACGTGACGGCGACCACGCCGCGCTCATGGACTGGCTCGACCCTGCGTTCTCCTTCGCGCCGCGTGACATCGACGCATGCCTGGACGCCGGCGAGTGGTGGCTGCACCAGGCCGCGGGCGCGACGCCTGTAGAAAACCTCCCGGCGCTGGCCGACGCCGCGTTTGCGCACCTGGCTCGTGGCCACCAGGCCGCGGCTGCCCGCGAGTCCGACCTGTTCACCGTCTACGATGGTCGCGTTGACGAGCCTGGTGACGAGCTTGATCCGGCAGGGCCGGCGGCACGCGGCATGTCCGCCACGGCATTGCAGACGATCGGCAAGTGCCCGCTGCAGTACTTCTACGAACGCGTGCTCGGGGTCAGTCCGCCCGACGATGTCGAAGTGGACCCGACACGCTGGCTGAACGCGTTGGAATTCGGCAACCTTCTTCACGACGTGCTCTTTGAATTCGTCGGAGCCCTCATTGCCGACGACCAATGGCCACCGGAACCGGCCCGCGACCTTCCGCGGATGGCGGCGATCGTCGAGACGAACGCGGCCGCAACGCGCCGCCGTATTCCGCCGCCCGGCGAGGACGCGTACCGTCGACAGCGGCGGGAAATCGACCACAACGGCGAGATCTTTGTCAACGAGCAGGCGCTGCAGTCGGGCTCCGGCCGGCCCGTGTACATCGAAACTTCGATCGGGATGCCGTCGATGCAACGGGGCACGGATCTCGACGCGCCGGACCCCATTGCGGTCGCGTTGCCCGGCGGCGGCACGATCCGCGGCGTTGCCCGCATCGATCGCATCGATCGCGATGGCAACGCGTTCACCGTGTACGACTACAAATCCGGGTCGTACACGCGGCTGTATGACGCCGACGATCGGTTCCAGCAGGGGCGGCTCGTTCAGCACGTGCTGTACATGGTCATTGTCGAGGCCGCGTTGCGAGCGAAACTCGACCCCGCCGCCGAGGTGAAGGAATTCCGTTTCCTCTTCCCCGGGGTCCGGGCGACTGGTCGCGAGATACCGTTCGGGCGGGACATCGTGGAGCCCGGCTTGCGTGTGATTGAAAGACTCTGCCGGCTGCCGGCGGGGGGTGCCTTTCCCGCAAGCGACCACGTCGATGACTGTCGCTTCTGCAAGTACCGGTCGGCGTGCCAGGCGGTCAAGACCGACCTGAAGGCTCTTTGTGCCGCCAGCGCCAGGAAGATCGACAACCCGGACAACACGGCGCTCAAACCGTTTGCGGAGCTTCGTCGTGATGCGTAGTGCCAAGAGCCCGTTGCCGGACCAGGCCGAGCGCGACGCTATCGCCGACGACCTGGACACGACCATCCTGGTCGAGGCCGCGGCGGGGACAGGCAAGACCACCAGCATGGTGGCTCGCATGGTCCGTCTGCTCGGCGAGGGCCGTTGCAAGGTGGGGACGCTGGCCGCGGTCACATTCACCCGCAAGGCAACCGCGGAGTTGCGGGACCGTTTTCGGATGCGGCTGGAGCGCGAGTTGAAGGACGCCCACGGCGAGCGCCGCGACCGTCTCTGCGACGCCTTGGATCACGTTGAACAGTGCTTCATCGGAACGATCCACTCGTTCTGTGCGCGGCTCCTCCGAGAACGGCCCATCGAGGGGAAGGTCGACGTCGCCTTCGAGGAGTTGGACAGGGACGAGGAATACCGCCTGCGGGGCGCGGCGTGGGATGAGCACATTGCCGAACTGCACGCTGCCGGCGCTCCGATCCTCGCACGGCTCGACGAACTCGGGGTCGCACCGGCCGAACTCAAGGCAGCGTATCTCGACTTCGCCCAGTACCCGGATGTCGAGGAGTGGCCGGTGCCGACAACGCCGTTTGACGAAGCCCTCGCTGACGAGGCACGACGGGAGTTGCGGGCGTACTCGGCACACATGGCGAGTCTCGCCCCGGACAGGGCCTTGGCCGGCAACGACTCGCTCATTCCCTTCTTCAGCGATCTGCCCCGACGGCTGCGACATACTCGGCTCGACGAAACACGCCAGCTCATGGGAATCCTGGAGGACATGATGTCCCTGTCCGTCGTCCAGCGGAACTGGCCCGGCGGCAAGACACAGGGCAAGGCGGAAAAGGACCGGCTACAGGTGTTCGTCGACCGGTATGTGACGCCGCTCGTGACGCAGTGGTATCAGTGCCGGTACGGGGCGATCCTTGATCTGCTGCACGGCGCGGTGCGCCGATACGACGTGATGCGCTCCGACCGGCATGTGCTGAGCTACCAGGACCTGCTGATGAAGGCGGCGGTCCTGCTGCGTGGCTCGGCCAACGTTCGCCGTTACTTCCGACGCCGATTCACACACCTGCTGGTGGACGAGTTCCAGGACACCGACCCCATTCAGGCCGAGGTCATGCTGCTGCTGACGACCGACGACTACGGCCAGCAGGACTGGCGCGAATGCCGGCCGGCGCCGGGAGCGTTGTTTGTCGTCGGCGATCCGAAGCAGGCGATTTACCGCTTCCGGCGGGCTGACATCGTCACCTACAACGAGGTGCGCGGCATCATTGAGAAGTGGGGCCGCATTGTCGGACTGACCACGAACTTCCGGTCGACCACGGGCCTCATCACGTGGTTCAACAAGGTCTCCGCGACGCTCTTTCCGAAGAAACGGACCGCCTACGCACCCGCGGACAGCCCGATGCAGCCGCCGGGTGATGCGGCGCCCGACGACGACACTCCCGTGTTGTTGCTCGACGTGCCGGACGTCGGCAAGCGACCGGTCGTCAACCGGTTCGAGGCGGACGCGGTCGCCCGCCTGGTCCGAGATTGGGTCGATCGCGGATTGCACGAGCCGGGTGATTTCCTCGTGTTGAGCCGCGTGCATGGGCCGCTGGTCGAATACGCGCGAGCGCTCAAGCAATTCGGTCTTCCCGTGGAGGTGACAGGCGGGACCGCGATCAACGAGTTGAGCGAGGTCGCTTTGCTGCACACGGTACTCGCCGCCGTCGTGGAGCCGGACAACCCGGTGGCGCTGGTCGGTGCGTTGCGGAGCGAGTTGTTCGGCGTGAGCGACACCGCGCTTTACCGTTTCAGGAAAGCGGGCGGCGTGTTTGACATCTACCGCGCCGGGGACCACGACGGCGGTGATGATCTTGTGCTGATCGACGAGGCCCGGCAGCGTCTCAAGCTGTACGCGGCGTGGCTCGCGCAGCTGCAGCCGGTCGCCGCGATCGAGCGGATCGCCGGGCACCTGGGTCTGTTCGCCCGCGCCGCTTCGGGCGCCGACGGCCGTGACCGTGCCGGCGGCCTCTGCAAGGCGATCGAACTGCTGCGGTCCGCATCGGGCGAATACTGGAGCCCGGCCGACCTGGTGCGGTACCTGTGGAGCCTCGTGGATCCGGACTTGCAGGGCCGCGAACGACACGACGGTGCGTCACTGATTCCGCATGCCGAGCCGGCCGTTCGCGTCATGAACCTGCACCAGGCGAAGGGGCTCGAAGCGCCGGTCGTCTTCCTCGTCGACGGCCAGGGACGGCGGCGGACGGACATCGGGTTGCACGTCGATCGTGGCAGCGGCGTCGTGCGTGGCTATCTCCAGCTTCGCGCGGAGAGCAAGCGTCAATTCGTCAAGGGCTCCGTGCTGGCGGTGCCGGATGATTGGGAGGCCCGGACGCAGGCCGAGCAACTGTTCCAGGACGCAGAGGAAGATCGATTGCTCTACGTGGCGGCAACCCGGGCCGGGAAACGGCTGGTGATCAGCAGTCCGGCCAGGCAACCGCGTTGGGAGAAGCTCATTGCCCAGGTGCCCGACGGAGACGTGATCCCGGCGATCCCGACGGTCACCGCCCCGGTCGTGGCGACCCGTACGCTTCCCGCGGACGCGCCGGGTCTGTTCGCCGATGGCATCGGGCAGCGGTGGGCCGCGCGATGCGCGCCGACCTACGACGTCAAGCAGGTCAAGTCTCTGGCGGTTAAGGGTTCCAAGCCGGCGGCGCATTCGGGCGAACACGGCACGGAATGGGGGACCGTGCTGCACATGCTGCTGGAGGCGGCGATGGCCCGGCCCGGCGGCAACCTCGCACCGCTGGCGACCGCGGCGCTGCAGGAGCAGGGGCTTGATCCGCGCGACGCGCCCACGGCGGTCAACGTGGTGCGGTCCGTCATGGCCTCGGACCTGTGGCGGCGGGCGCAGGCGAGCAAGCCCTGTCTGACCGAAGTGCCGATCCAGTTCCTGCAAAGTGATGCCCGGCCGGTGATCGTCCGTGGCGTGATCGACCTCGTGTTCCGGGAACCTGCCGGGTGGGTCATCGTGGACTACAAGACCGACGATCGCGAGGGCGAGGCCGTCGAGCAGCTCGTCGAGCATTACGCCGGACAGGTGCGACTCTACGCCGAGGCCTGGGCCGATATCACCGGCGAGCCGGTCGTCGAGACCGGTCTCTACTTCGTCCGGACCGGTCGGTATCGGATCGTGGCTGACGTCCCGGCGGCGCGATGAGAACCCGCTTCCGTCCCGGACGAGGGAGCGCGGGACATGCAAACCCCGCACTAACTGCGATTTTGTGTTGCGAGCCGTCCAGAACGTGTTACTTTGAATGCACGAGAAAGAGCGGGGACGTATGCCTGTTGGGGCAGGAATCCCGCACTTCATAGGATTGGGCTGGTCGTGGGGGCCGGCCCGATTCTTTCTATAGCGCTCCGTACGGCCCTGCGGGCCGACACTCGCTCTCGTACGACCCGCCGAATTCATCCGGCGGGTCTGGGCGGACGTGCAAGGACAAACGCGCGGCGGATGGTCTCCGCGTGCCAACCGTTACTTTCGGGTTGTCCGGCACTCGATGATCATCTCGCCGTCACCTGAGACGACGTCCATCAGGCGGACCCGGCGGCCGTCGGTGAGGTCGAATGATGGTTCGAACCGTTGCTCGTTGGCCAGCATGTCAAGGATGCGGCGTACGGCGGGGTC
>Ga0209988_10002077_pt1 | contig 13162 bp, 10 predicted proteins | sample N075metaG_FD_183115 | JGI IMG/M metagenome (GOLD analysis project Ga0209988, IMG submission 183115) | Deep subsurface microbial communities from Kermadec Trench to uncover new lineages of life (NeLLi) - N075 metaG (SPAdes) (version 2) | ecosystem: Environmental > Aquatic > Marine > Ocean trench... | reverse complement strand
AAAACTGACACAAATCGATGTCAATCGATTAACGGGTGGCGATCAGGTAATCGCAGATATTTACCCGGTTACGCCCATGCAACATGGTTTGCTGTTTCACACGATTCACCAGCAAGACGGAGCTGCTTATCTCACCCAGGTGAACTGGGAACTCAAGGGTGAAATAGACACAGGGATTTTCGAAAAAGCATGGCAAATGGTCTGTGACCGTCATGCATCGTTACGCACCGGCATATTTGACGTCAATGAAATCACGCCTTTACAGGTCGTATATCAGGTCGCGTCGATCAAATTAAACTTTAATGACTGGCGCAGCAAATCACCTGAGAAATTTCAAAGCGCCCTGCAACAGTTTCTAGATAAAGAGGGATCAACGCCGTTTGATCTGCAAAAACCACCATTAATTCGTATCAACTTATTCCGGCGAGACGATGACCACTATCAGTTCATCTGGTGTTATCACCACATCATTATGGATGGGTGGTCCATTCCTATAGTAATAGGCGAAGTACTGCAGGCTTATAACGCGCTAAGCGAAGGTAAATCCCCGGATTTAACCGATGAGCGCCCCTACCGGGACTACGTGGCATGGCTGGCCGGACAACACCCAGAAGCTGCCCAAGCCTTCTGGACAAAGTATCTGCAAAACTTGATTGACCCTACTGCGTTACCGGCCATCAGCGCCCACGATCCTGGTCATCGGCAGGGTGACTATGCGTCACACGGCATCAAGCTGAACAGTGCCGCCACTACTGTTATCAAGGAATTCACCCGATCTGAACGACTGACACTCAACACGCTGGTTCAGGGCGTTTGGGCACTGCTGTTAAATCGCTACAACCGCGACACAGATGTTGTGTTTGGTGCAACCAGCTCCGGCCGCCCGCCTGCACTGAAGAATGTTGAATCCATGGTCGGCCTGTTTCTGAACACGCTGCCCGTATATACAAAAATGACCTCCGGCACCCCGGTCAAAAGCTGGCTCGCAGAACTCCAGGAACAGCAATTAACAGCACGACAGTACGAATATGCGTCGCTTGTGGAAATTCAGGGCTGGAGCGCAGTGCCGCGTGGCATCCCCCTGTTTAATTCGCTGCTGGTGTTCGAAAACTATCCGGAAGTGAGTTCCTTGTGGGCTAGCGGAAACCAGACGCTGTCTATCACCGACATGCGCGCCCTGGAATGGACTAACTATCCATTAACGGTGGTTGTGGCAATAGGCCGCGAATTCAACTTGCGGCTCGATTACGATCGCAAGCACTACGACAAAGCAACCATCGAAAAACTTGCCGTACATTTCAAAACCTTATTGAACAGTATCGTCGCCCACCCAGACTGCGCCATTGACCAGCTCGTGATGCTGGCAGAGGATGAACGATCACAACTAGTAACTGAATGGAACCGTACGAAAGCTGAATACCCACGTGACACTTCTCTGCACGCACTTATCACCCAGCAGGCAACAGTCAACAGCGATGCTATAGCTGTCATATGTGGTGATCAACAACTTAAGTACGGGGAACTGGAAACACGCTCGAACCAGCTCGCACACCGGTTAATTGAACTGGGCGCCGACCGGGATGTGCCGATCGCACTGTGCATGGATCGCTCGATCGATATGCTGGTTGGCCTGCTAGGCATTCTTAAAGCGGGTAGCGCCTATGTCCCGCTTGACCCTGACTTTCCACCTGACCGTTTGCGCTACATGCTCGAGGACTCGGAAGCCCCTGTCATTGTTACGCAGAGCAGCCAAACCGGACTCATCGAAGGCCTCGACATTCAGGCAGTTTGCCTCGACCAGCCTGACCCGGTTAGCAAACGACCAGACACACTCCCCGCTGTAGATGTGGCATCCGATCAGCTCGCCTACATCATTTATACCTCGGGCTCGACCGGCAAACCGAAGGGCGTAGCTATCGAGCATCGCGCTGTAATCAACTTCATTTTCAGCATGCTGCGCGAGCCGGGAATTACCCGCTCAGACCGCTTGCTGGCGGTAACCACACTGAGTTTCGATATATCCATACTCGAAATCTTTGGCCCGTTGATGGCCGGCGCTACGACTGTACTTGCACCCAAGACCGTGGCCATTGATGGCTTCGCTCTCGCTCACTCTCTTGAGCACGATGACATTACGATCATGCAGGCAACGCCTGCAACCTGGCGCATGCTTATACAGACCGGCTGGCAGGGCAAGTCCGGGCTAAAGATTCTGTGTGGTGGCGAGGCGCTTGATGCCGGTCTGGCCGCTCAACTAGTGGGATGCGGCACAGAACTGTGGAACATGTACGGCCCGACAGAGACGACGATCTGGTCTACCTGCGCAAGAATTCACGCGGATGATTCGCTCGTCACCGTTGGCCACCCGATTGCAAACACTCGATGCTACATCCTCGATGACCAACATCAACCCGTACCCTTAGGCGTAGCTGGCGAACTGTTCATTGGCGGTGACGGCGTGGCGCGCGAATATCTGAATCGCCCGGAACTAACGGCTGAGAAATTTATGACAGATCCGTTTGTCAGTGACGAACGCATGTACAGCACAGGCGACCTTGCCCGGTATAGGCCGAATGGCCAGATCGAAGTTCTGGGCCGCACCGACTTCCAGGTCAAACTGCGTGGTTTCCGGATCGAACTCGGCGAGATTGAGTCGACTCTGACCGAACTCGACAGCATCACTCAATGCGTGACTGTTTTACGGGAGGATACACCGGGAGATCAGCGACTCGTTGCCTACGTCACAGCGAGCGACGCAGCACCTATCCCGGACAATGACGCGCTGCGCGCCCACCTGCGAGCAGGCCTGCCGGACTATATGGTGCCCGCCGCGTTCATGCAGCTGGATAACTTTCCGCTAACACCAAATGGCAAAGTGAACCGCAAGCAGCTACCCCCACCGGAGTGGCACGCGCAGGAAGACTATGTGGCTCCGGATAATAAACTCGAAGAAGCCTTCGTGACTATCTGGCAGGATGTACTCGAGCTCGAACAGGTTGGAGTATCTGATGATTTTTTTGAACTGGGGGGGCACTCACTGCTCACCTTGCGACTTATCAAAGATATTCAGATAGCAACGGGACAGCAACTTACCATCGCCGATATCTTTGATAATCCAACCATTAGCGAACTGGTCACCGTAATCCCGACGGATGCCATAATCACATTGCCCAAGCAAACGACAGATAAATCCCTTAGCAGCTCAGCCAGCTGGCTTGCGCGTTTCATGTCCATGTTCGGCACCAAAAACGGTTGACGGAGTTGGACAATCTGCGCAGTAAACTGCCCGAAGTTGACACCACGATATTTACCGTGATGTCGCAACTGGCGCAAACCCATAATGCAATTAACTTATCGCAGGGTTTTCCCGATTTTTCGGCCCCGGCAGAACTGCTCGAGTGCGTCAATCGACATCTACGTAACGGACATAACCAGTATGCGCCCATGGCGGGCATCCCCGAACTTCGTGAACAAATTTCACTCAAGATACACGCGACCTACCAGCGGGCGATAAACCCGGACACTGACATCACGGTCACCTCCGGTGCTACGTCCGCTCTGTTTAGCGCTATCACCGCCTTCGTCCATCCGGGCGATGAAGTCATCGTATTCGACCCTGCCTACGACTCCTATGATCCGGCTATCCGGCTCGCAGGTGGCCGGGCAATTCACCTGCCCCTGACCGCACCTGAGTTCAGCGTTGACTGGAACCGTGTGGCTACGGCCATCAACCCGCATACGCGGATGATTATCCTGAATTCACCGCATAACCCAACCGGTGCAGTCTTGTCGGCGGCAGACATCGCAACACTGGCGGACCTGGTGCGCAACACCGATATCATCCTGCTCAGCGACGAGGTATACGAGCACATGGTGTTCGACCATCAGCGGCACGAAAGCCTGCTGCGACATGCTGAGCTTGCCGATCGCAGCCTGGTTATTTCCTCGTTCGGCAAAACCTTTCATGCCACTGGCTGGAAAGTCGGATACTGCGTAGCACCGCCCTCACTTATGGCCGAGTTCCGACGTATCCACCAATTTGTCCAGTTCTGCGTGGTGACCCCCATCCAGTATGCGCTCGCAGACTACCTGCAGAGCCATCCGCAACACTATCGGGACTTACCTCACTTTTATGCGCAAAAGCGTGACCGCTTCAATGAGTTGCTACGCGATTCGCGCTTTCAACTCACCCCGTCTGCGGGTACTTACTTTCAGCTCGCGGACTTTTGTCAGATCAGCCAGGATACAGATATCGAATTCACGCGGTGGATGACCATCGAGAAAGGCGTCGCCGCCATCCCGATATCGGTATTCTATGCGGCACCGGGCCTGCCGGATGGACAAAAACTCATACGGTTTTGCTTCGCCAAAAGCGATGCAACTCTTGAACAGGCAGCAGAGATTTTGTGCGCGATCTAACCCTGACATTATTACAGACGGATATTCACTGGCTGGACCCGGTCGCTAACCGGGCCATGTTTGCCGAGCAGATTGCCGTACACGCTGCCCAATCCGACCTGATCATGCTACCGGAAATGTTTGCCACCGGTTTCACGATGGATGCAGCCTCGAACAGCGAAGCGGATGACGGGGACAGTGCTCGCTGGTTGCAGGCGATGGCCACCGAGCACCAGACCTGCCTGTGTGGCAGTTTAGTTATTCGGGATAACGACCACTACTACAACCGGTTGCTGTGGGTCACCGCCAGCGGCGAAGTACAACACTACGACAAACGCCACCTGTTTCGCATGGCAGGTGAAGATAAAAAATACAGCGCCGGGGAACAGCGCCTCATCGTGCAACTGGGCGAGTGGCGTATCTGTCCCTTGATTTGTTACGACCTGCGTTTCCCGGTATGGAGTCGCAACATCAATGACTACGATCTGCTGTTGTACGTGGCTAACTGGCCTGCCGCACGGCGCTCGGCCTGGCGCACCTTGCTACCAGCCCGCGCAGTCGAAAACCTGTGCTATGTCGCGGGCATCAACCGCATCGGCGTTGATGGCAACGACATTGCTTATGCCGGCGACAGCTTGGTCGCCGATCATCTCGGCAACTTGCTGGGCGATGCCGGGGATAAACAGGCCGCGTTACGTGTCAGCCTGAGCCTTGATCAGCTAGAACGCTACCGAGAAAAGTTTCCCGCCTGGAAAGACGCGGATCAGTTCCATATCACGAACCAGCACGACTAGCCTGGCAATGAGTTCTTCTCGTCAGACTATGACGGCGCTGCTGTTTGCTATTTTTGTCAGTTCAATTCCGGCAACGCTGATATTGCCGATGATCCCCAGTCTTGGCGTAGAGTTCGGGGTAGCACCTGCTGAGCTCGGTCTCCTGGTCGGTATATATCCACTCATGAGCATGCTCGCCTCCCCATTTTGGGGTCGGTTGAGCGACCGCTATGGACGCAAACCAATTCTTATCGTCACGCTCGCAGGAGGCGCACTGGCCTTTTTGTGTTTTGCGTTAAGCACTTCGTGGACCGGTTTATTCATAGGCCGCGCCCTGCAGGGATTGGCCGGAACTCCGCGCGGCATCGGCTTCGCCGTTGCCAGCGATACATCCGATACCGATGCGCGCTCAGCCAGCATGGGTGCAGTCACTGCATCCATGGCCGTCGCTTTCATGGTGGGTCCGTTAATCGGAGGATTATTCATGGGTGAGAACCCGGACAGCTTCGCCGGCGAACTGCGCACAATGGTAGGTTTACCTGCTGACGGCTTTAACCACGTCCTGCCTTCGCTGGTGGGTATCGTCATGAACATCGCCGGCCTGCTAATCATCGCGATCGGATTTAAGGAAACCTGGCATCCGCACGCAAGTAAAACGACTGCGGAAGAAAAACACACCCATAGACACAGCATTCGAGAAGTGCTGGCTCATGCCAGCGTTTTGCTGGCAGTAGCGTTTTTTCTGCTATCGGGATTCATACAGGGCAGCGTGCAGTTTTCATTCACCCTATGGGCGCATATGGCCTACGGCTGGTCTGCCCAGTGGATCGCCTGGGCCGGAGCCGCTATAGGCCTGGGCTTTGCCCTCGGCAGCGGTGTGTTGCTACGACCGATGCTGAAGCGTCTCGGTCAGGAAAAAACCGTGCTAACAGGCACACTTATAGATGTGCTCGGTTTGAGTCTGTTTTTAACGTTTCAGGCTATGCCAGTGATCGCATTAACCGGGTTGATGATTTCCTCAGCCGGCGGCGCTCTCTGGGCCACGACTATCCTCGGGCTGCTATCTCGCGACATAAACCCGCGTGACCAGGGTCTGGCACTTGGCGTAGCCAACGGTGCGGCCCTGTTCGGTCGAGTTATGGGGCCAGTACTGGCTGGTTATCTGGCTGCAAGCATTGCACCGGCAGCCCCCTTCTTCGTTATCCTGATGTGCATCAGTCTGGCGGTTATCAGAGGTATTAGCTTAGTTCGGCACCCTTAAGCTTCAGCGCAATTCCAGGCTTGCACGTTTGTCCGTCAGGGCCGAAATCTCGCCACTGTCGAGAAATGCCTGCGCGGCAGCATCATTGCCTATGTACGCGTCCAGAAAAGCCATGGTGCTACCGTTGATGATTTTGAGCGCCTCAGTATCGTGCGGCCCCGGTACATCATCACGGCAAATTAAGCCACCGAGATAGTGATCCGAACCCTCCATATACAGATAATAGTGCGGCTGATCGGGGAGTATTGCTGCGACTGGCAACTGGTAAGCGTTACGACTCTTCTTGCCGTCCCTGGCACCCGTCGAGCTGAAATCATCGGACCCCGTAGCTATAAAAGTAGGCACTTTGGCCATGCGCCAAGGCTCATGCGGCATTATGCGATTGTTACTGGGCTCACTAATCAAAATCATTGCATCGAAACGATCTTCATCAGATGCCAATTCGCTGCCATCGCGGGGGTCAACTACGATGACCCCGTTCAACATCATTGCAGTGCCCGCCCCCATAGAATGCCCGGCCATTACGAGACGTTCTGCGTCAATTTTTCCGCGTAATCCGGCCACCTGATTTTCTAATTGATCAAACGAGTCGAGAATCAATTGAACATCCCGTGGCCGGCTGTCGACAACTTTGTTCATTATTTCTAAGGTGGCGCTCTTCATAGTAAAACCAAGCTCAGCCGAGTCTAGATGCACCGGTTGGATAACCACGTAACCCCAGGATGCCCAATGATCGGCAAACCCCGCGTACAGGTCCTGCAGACAACCGTTGCCATGAGAAAAAATGATTAGGGGATAGGATCCGGCTTGTTCAGGAAATACGACCCGCATCCGCAAACTTTTTTCCAGTTCAGGAAAATCCAGCTCGGTGCGATATGCAATCGTTATGGGCATCGGTCCTGGCGAAGTTTTATAGGCCGACTTAACTTCAGCCTCAGTAATACCGGTGGTCGCGCATCCCAAACACCCGCAGGCAAAAACCAGCAAAGACGAGAAGATAAATACGTTCTTCATTAGAGTCTCAACCCCAGGTTCCGACTATGAAGCCCATAAGGCCATATGCCACGAAGTGATACGAAGCGTTTACCCACATTACTGAAGCCGGGCGATGCTCAAAGAGATTGGCCATACCCATGGCCGTTATCACAAAACACAACGCGATAATCGTACCCAGTTGAACGCCCTCCTGGCCTGTGGCATTCGTCCCCAGCAATGCAGAAAGCACGGATGCCGCAATCATCTGCAACACAAACGCGCCGATGAATATGGCTGGCATATTCACTCTGCGGCGTCCCTTATTTTGATTAAGGCCATTCCCCACGTTCAAGAATCTGCCGAATAGCACAGGCGAATACCACAGCCCCCCCAGCAGCATCGCAACTACAGTCGCACCAAATACCACTAACCAGTTAATCGCTGCGAAATTAATCGTGAAGTCCATGGGATGCATTCCTCAGGTCATCGGGATCGATATAATGCACTGATTATAGCGGCAGTCGATTGACAGATTCATTCTTATATAAGATGTTAATCCACTTGCTCCATGGTCAGGCATATCTAACCAGCATATGAAAAGACTACTTGTATTCCAGCATGTTCCCCACGAGATACTAGGCACCTTCAACCCTTTGCTGAAGGAGGCGGGATTCAGAATCCGCTATGTCAATTTTGGCCGTACACCTGATGCCGAACCAAATACCGAGAAATACGACGGGCTGATCATCCTGGGAGGGCCCATGTGTGTCGACCAGACCAACAGCCATCCTCATCTGCTCACTGAAATCAGAGCAATCAAACTCGCTATGGAGCGGCAGATGCCGGTACTGGGCATCTGTCTCGGCGCACAGTTGATTGCCGCCGCACTAGGCGCACGGGTACGGCCAAATCCCGTAAAAGAAATAGGCTGGTACGACGTAACTCCAACCGAGGCAGGCCAGCTCGATCCATTGTTCGGATGTTTCAACGGCACAGAGAAAATATTTCAGTGGCATGGTGATGCCTTCGACATACCCCGTGGAGCGGTAAATCTCGCGAGTTCACCGGATTGCCCCAATCAGGCGTTCCGCTTCGGTGAGCGAACCTATGGATTGCAGTTTCACCTTGAAGTCGATGAAGCCCTGATCCATCGATGGCTCAAAACCCCGGTGCATGTACGCGAACTTGAGAATATGGACAATGGATTCAGCGCCACTCAAATTATCAAAGAGACACACGATAATATTGCCAACTCGACTGAACTCGGTAACCGCCTGTTCGGTGCATACATACGCCTGTTCAGCTCAAAAGTGCGCAAAGTTGCCATGCCATCACGCTAAGCAGAATATATTTCCATTTAAATACAATGACTTAGTTATTGTTTCTGCTAACCCTTGACTCTAGACTAGACTCAAGGGTTTACCCTACGCGCATGGTTACAGAAACGAGCACTCAATTAACGATCGGTCGCATGGCTGAACAGGCTGGCGTTGGCATCGATACCGTGCGCTTTTATGAACGCCGAGGTTTATTGCCCGAACCCCGGCGCACAGCGGCCGGTTATCGACTCTACGGTGAAGACAGTATTAACCGCATACGCTTCGTACGCCGGGCAAAGCGGCTCGGATTTACACTCGATGAAATCGAGAACCTGCTGAAGCTGCAGGATCAGGGCGGTCGTAAATCCGAGGTCAAGGAGATTACGACTCGTAAGCTGCAGCAGATTGACGCCAAAATTGCGGACCTTTCACGCATGCGCACGGTGCTGGAGACCCTCGCCACTGAATGCAGCGGCCGTGGCAACGTTTCCAGCTGTCCGATTATTGAAGCCATGTCCGGCGAAGATGAGGAATTTTCATGAACCAGGTAATAGCCGATACAGGATTAATGATTCCGGTCTCCGGGATGACTTGCAGCGCCTGTGCCGTACGCATCGAGAAAGCGCTGGGACGCGCAGACGGCATCACCAGTGCGAATGTTAACTTCGCAACGGAGAAGGCTGAGGTGCGCTGGGATCCAGCCCAGCTGGACAGTCAGGCAGTATCCGGACTGATTACGAAGGCTGGATTCAGTGTGGGGGAAGAACAGATCAGTTTTGCCGTTGAAGGCATGACCTGCAGCGCCTGTGCTGTACGCATAGAAAAAGTGCTGAACAAACTGCCGGGCATCATTGAAGCCAACATTAATTTCGCACTGGAAAGCGCCGTTGTAAAATCCATCGCAGGCACGCTCGACGTAACCGACATTATCAGCGCAATCGATAACGCCGGTTTCAAAGCGACGGTCTCGGAAGACGGCACGAGTCAAACCGATGCCGAAGCTCAAACCGAGAAACTTAAGCAAGACAAGCGCATGCTCATGATCTCTGTCGTCCTCACCGTGCCGCTGGTAATGCAGATGATTCTGCAATTCATAGGCTTCGAAGGCACTCACCTCGGGCCTGAGTTCGAGGTAGTGCTGGCCACACCCGTGCAGTTCTATATAGGCGCACGTTTCTACAAATCGGCGCTGAATGCACTGCGGGGCGGTTCCGCCAATATGGATGTGCTGGTCGTCCTCGGCACGACCTCGGCCTACCTGTACAGCTGGTACCTGATTGCAACCCTTGGTGCAGATGCTCAAGGTAAACTTTATTTCGAAGCCTCTGCCGTCATCATCACTCTGGTCTTGCTGGGCAAGTACATGGAAGCCCGGGCCAAACGCAGCACCACGGAAGCCATACGACAGTTGATGGACTTACGCCCCGAGGTTGCGACGGTACTACGCGAGGGTCAGGAGCTCACGATTGCCATCAGCGAAGTCGTCACGGGCGATCTCGTCATCATTCGCCCGGGTTCAAATATTCCGGTGGACGGGATCGTCAGCGAAGGCAACAGCGATGTTGATGAATCCCTGATAACCGGCGAAAGCATCCCTGTCACCAAGCAAACGGGCGACATCATCACCGGAGGCGCTGTCAATGGCACCGGCCGTCTCATCGTCGAGGCCACCGCGGTAGGTCAGGATTCCACCCTGGCGAAGATCATTCACCTGGTCGAGAACGCGCAAGCTGGCAAGGCGCCCATACAGCGCATGGTAGACCGGGTTAGCGAAATTTTTGTGCCCATAGTAATCAGTATTGCGGCACTGACCTTCGGGCTCACCCTGTGGCTGACCGGCGATGCTGGAAACAGCCTTGTAGCTGCCGTATCAGTACTCGTTATTGCCTGCCCGTGTGCGCTGGGTCTGGCAACGCCAACGGCTATCATGACCGGCACCGGAACGGCGGCTCGGGCAGGCATCTTGATACGCGATGTTGAGTCACTCGAGCGAGCCCACGAACTCAATGCAATCATTTTTGACAAGACCGGCACGCTGACGGAAGGACGCCCTGAAATAACCGCCCTGCATGCACATCAGTGTGATGAAGATGAACTCGTATTGCTCACGGCATCGATTCAACAAGGCAGCGAACACCCGCTTGCAAAAGCAATTATGCATTTGGCGGACGCCCGGCAGCTCACGCCGTTAAAGCTGGACGACTTTGCCAGCCACACGGGCAGCGGCGTTAGCGGTACGGTTAAGGACCACACAATTCAGATCGGTCGACGCGGCTTTGTGGCGGAATTCGGTGCCGATCTGAGCGCCGGCGATGCACTGGCAAAACAATGGGAAGAGAATGGACAAACGGTCATCTGGGCTATCCGGGATAATGCCCTGCTCGGCCTGTTCGCCATCGCGGACCAGCTGCGCGCAACATCGGTCGAGGCCATCCGCCAGCTGCGTGAGATGGGCGTCAAAACCGTGTTGCTATCCGGCGACTCGGACAAGGTAGCGCAACTGATTGGTCGTCAGGCGGGCATCGACGAATCGCACGGCGGCATTTTGCCCGATCAAAAGGCGGAACGAGTTAAAGCACTGACCGAGCAGGGTTACAAAGTCGGGATGATCGGTGATGGCATCAACGATGCGCCTGCTCTGGCAGCTGCGCACGTCGGCATCGCGATGGGCAGCGGCACGGATATCGCCATGGAAACCGCCAGCATAACGCTGATGCGATCAGACCCGCGGCTGGTACCCGCCGCCATTAGTATCAGTCAGGCCACCTGGAGCAAGATTCGTCAGAACCTGTTCTGGGCCTTTATTTATAATGTTATTGGTATACCGCTGGCAGCACTCGGTTTTCTGAGCCCCACACTGGCAGGTGCGGCGATGGCCATGAGCAGTGTCAGCGTCGTAAGCAATTCCTTGCTGCTGAAACGCTGGCGTCCGAACATCTGACACAGACAATATTATGCAATTAGCAATTTAGGAGATCACCATGCAAAACTTGGAACTAAAAGTAGATGGAATGACCTGCGGTGGGTGCGTAAAAAGCATTCAGAATGCATTGAACATACAAGACGGTATCAGTCAGGCAACCGCTGACCTCGACAGCAAGACGGTCCAGGTGGAGTTTGATCCTGCGGTTATTGAGGAAAGCGCGATTCGTAGCGCGATCGAAGATGCCGGCTTCGACGTTGCCGCCTGATTGAGTCACTGTTAATGGCTGTACGGTTCCGCGCTGGCTAAGCGTGGTTGTGGATACGTCGTCGCTTGCATCGAGCTACAGGCTACTCAACCGTTAATGTCGCCCGGTCACTGATCTTGCGAGGCTCGAGCCTATCCATCGCCGTCTCGTCGCCTTTAACGTAGACATCAAGAAATGCAATGGAGATATCCAGGAATACTTCCATGGCTTCAACATCAGGCTCGGTGGTAGCTACCTGCTTTTTAATCAACCCGCCAAACTGATGGTCCATGCCAATAATATTCAACAAATAGCGTTGCCCAACTGACGGATTCTCTGCAGGCAATACTTCATTTTGATAATCTGCCGGCCTGCGACCATCGCCCATAAGCCCATAGTCATCTGGCCCGGTTACGAGCAGGGCCGGTCTGGATCCACCCAACCAAACGTTATCAGGCATCAGCGCCATCTTGCCGGGATCGCTCAGCATAACCACTGCCCGGTAGCGGTCTTCGTTGACTGAGGTAAGCTTTCCGCTGACCGGGTTACGAACTTTGAGGCCCACCATTTGCATGGCAATAAAAGTCCCTACCGAGTGCCCCGCCGATACCAGCCTGGTCGTATCCATACGCATGTGTAAATCGGGAATCAACGTGCCTATCAATTGCAGTTGATCGACTATCGCAACCATGTCGCGGGCACGACTATCGATAATCTCTACCATGTGCGCATCACTTTTTGGCATCTCGCCATAATCGGCATCGCGGTGATCAGGCAGAATGACTACGTAGTCGTGCTCGGCCCAATACAGGGCAACGGGATCGTATTTTTTTCCGGAAGAAAATGTGCCGTGAGACAAGACAATGACGGGAACAGGGGTTGCACCCGGCTTATAAACCACTCGCAGCGCGAGCGTCCGATCCTCATCAACCGTAATACTGGCGGAATCATCGATGAGTACCTCACTGGCGGCCGCAGTTGCCGGCCCGGCAACCATACCTGCAACAACACACCCCCACACAACAATCAAGGGTCGGGAGATAAATGTATACGTTGACATGGTCATGACTATCCAGTGAGTGAGTTAGTTTGTTCCTGCTACCGCGGCGGCTCGACGAGGCCTGGGCATATCACCTGGCGATTTGATACGCACTACTATAGCAATAAGCACCACCACTGCATTCATCGCCCCTACCAGCACAAAGGGGCCATAACCGCCCATCTCATCAAACAACCTGCCGCCTATTGCTACAGCCACGAATATAC
>Ga0209988_10002076_pt1 | contig 13166 bp, 12 predicted proteins | sample N075metaG_FD_183115 | JGI IMG/M metagenome (GOLD analysis project Ga0209988, IMG submission 183115) | Deep subsurface microbial communities from Kermadec Trench to uncover new lineages of life (NeLLi) - N075 metaG (SPAdes) (version 2) | ecosystem: Environmental > Aquatic > Marine > Ocean trench... | reverse complement strand
AGGGTAAATCGAGACCGGGCAAAGTGACTTCGCCGGCCGTAATTCCGATCATCGCGTAGCGGTCGGTCCGCTCGCCGCGAATACCACCCGACTCCATGATTCGCTGCAAACTCGGCTTGTCCGGGTAAATCCTGACGCCATCGGCAAGCGGGGCTTCGATCACGGGAATCTGTGTTTCCAGCTGTCCCAATGCACTGACTGTGATGTGCCGCGAAATCGGTTCGCCCACACGCAATTCACCCGGGTCACGCGACCAGACTTCTGAGAGCCTGAGGTCCCTGGCCGGTAACCAGGTGGCATTCGGGTAATCGGCCGGCGGCGGTGGAACGGGATTGACCGTGATTGTCTGCGGCTCCGATTCGAACACCTTGCGACCCGTGATGCGTCCATCGCGTAACACCCGCGCCTCGAAGCGCGCCGGGGAAATTTGCACTTCACCGCTTTCCTGTGGAAACACAGCATAGGTAACTTCGCTGACGTTGTACGCGCGACCGTTCAATATCGCCTCATAGCTGCGTTCGTCGTTCACCGTTTCCACGAGCGCCTCGGCGCCACTGAAAACCGGCTCACGCAGCGCAGGTTGCCGCGTCGCGACGGCGCGGTAAATCTTGATCGTGTACAGAACTTGCGCCTGCACATAAGTCTCGCTGAAATCGAGTTCCGAGGTGATGAACACATCAGCTTCACCGGGCGGTTTGTTGCTCGGCTCCAAAATTCGAATCGTGACGGGGTTGCTTTGCTGATTACCCACGGTGATCGCCGGTATCGTGATCGTCCCTGCCCGCCTGGCCCGTAATGCGACCGTCCACGTCATGCTGCGCGAGATCGCGCCGTTGACAATGCGTGTGTTGCTGAGCTGGCTGGTCTGACCCACAAAGAAATCCGTCTCAAGTGCGGAGAAGTCCGGTGCTGGATTGCCCGTCGAATTGACGATGATTTCCAGCGTAAACGACTCGTTCTGCTCCACCCGGTCGCGATCGACTCGTGCCAGAATTTCTGCGCCCGCACTTGAGTATGCAGCAAACATTGCGAGAACCAGCGCCAACCTGCCGCGCGTGCGAGTTGTGAAAGCTCTTACCACGGTTGTACCTCATCGTCGGGCCACAGGTCGTTGCCGTCCTGGTCCTTGCCTAAACGCTTGTATTGATAGCGAAACTTTGTGCGCAGAAGGCGGCCCGGGTCATGGGGTATGCGTCGCAGCCACTGCTCCATCGCCTGTTGTTCTTCCTGGGCGCGGCGCAACTCCTCGAGCTGCTCGTCGGTCAGTTGCTGCTCGGACTCGCTGTTGTTCTGTGCCTCTGCAGCGCGTTCCAGCTCTTCTTGCAAGGCGTCGAGATCCTTTTGTTGATCGTCATCCTCGGCACGCTCGGTCGGCTCGCCTTCGTCGGAAGCCGATTGTTCTGAATTGTCTGAATTTTGCTGATCGGACTCATTTTCGCCGTCCGATTCTTCGCTCTCGCCGCCAGACTCCTGATCACTGTCCTGTGATTCACCTTCCTGCTGCGATTGCTGCTCCTGGAGCATCTCGTCCATCAGGTCACGATTGTATTTGGCATCGGCATTGTCCGGTTCCATTTCCAGAACCTGCTCGTAGGCATCGAGGGCGGACTCAAACTCACCCTGCATCGCCATCGCGTTACCCAGGTTGTAGAGATTTCGCGTGTCGCCTTTGGCCGCAAACTTTGCGGCGCTCTCGGCAAACTCGCCGCCACGGTATCGCGATACGGCCTGCCATTCGCCATCGTCAAATAATTCAGCCGCGGCCAGCACATCGCCTTCTTCGAGTCGCTCTTGTGCCTGTTGGTTTCTGGTTTGCCACATGTCGTCCCATAGACTTGCCTGTGCCGGCTGCGCCAGCGGCAGGACGAAGACCAGCAATACGATCGCCCAGCCACGGCGAAACGACATCGCCGCCAGCGGCAATAACAACAGCAACAGCCACGGCCCTTCTTCGCGCCAACGGTCCGTGCCCTGAGTTTCATCAGTGGCCGATCGGCTTGTGGTTTCGCCAGATAACAGTAGATCGAGATCACTATTGTCAGACGTTAGCGTTGCGTAGCGTCCTCCGCCCGCAGTCGCGAGCGCGCGCAAGGATGTTTCCTCGAGGCGCGCCACTGCGATCTGACCCATCTGGTCAGTCACGAAACCGCCCGTCGCGCGCGGAATTGGCGCTCCGTCGGTCGTGCCCACACCCAGGACCGACAATGAATAACCCGCATCTCGCAGATCACGAGCGGCGCGCTCTGTCGCGGGTGTCGAACCACCGTCGGTGATCAACAGCACTTCGCCGTAACCCATGCCGGCCTGTTCGAGCAAAGCGCGGCCTTTGTTGATGGCCGCAAGCGGATAACTGCCGCGACTCGGCATGATGTCCGTGCCGAGACTGTTGACGAGTGCGGCCACGGTATCGCTGTCGGTCGTCAACGGCGTCACCGTAAAAGCGTTCGCGGAATAGACGATCAGTGCCGTCTGACCACTCGCACGACGTTGCAATAAATCGAGAATCTTGAGCCGCGCGCGCAGCAGTCGGCTGGGGGCAACATCCTGCGCATCCATCGAGCGCGATAAATCGAGGGCCACGACAAGTGCTTGTTCAGAACGAAACACCGGTTGTTCGATGCGTTCCCACGCCGGCCCTGCAAGCGCGAGTATGCCGAGCACGCCCGTTACGCCGAGCAAGATCCATCGCGAATCAATGCCATTTGCCTGCGAGCCCGACAACACATGCGGCGCGAGTTGCGGGTCGACTACGAATTCCCAGCTGCCCGGGCCCAGACGTCGACGCGCGAACAATACCGCCGTCAGCAGCACGAACGGCAAGGCGATCAGCCATTCAGGTCGAATAAAATGAAAATCAGCCAGCACCTGTGTAGTTCCTCGCGGCGCGGCGGACGACGATGTTTTGCAGCAAGCCCAGGCCGCACATGAACGCGACCAGCGCGAATGCACCCGCCAGCGGCAAGTGAAACAGGTTCTTCACGGGCCGGAATCCGGCTTCCGGTTCTTCGACAGGCTCCAGTTCGTCGAGCAGCCGATAAATATCCTGCAGACCCGCAGTGTCCACGGCGCGAAAATAACGGCCGCCCGTGAGCTCCGCGATCTGCGTCAATGTTTTCTCGTCAAGATCCGCGGACGGGTTAATACGACGTCGACCGCCCACGAGCGAGTTCACTTCCAGCTGTTCGGCGCCAATGCCGATTGTGTATATGCGCAGGCCGACTTGCCGGGCAAGATCGGCGGCTTTGAGCGGTTCGATCTCACCTGCCGTATTCGCACCATCGGTCAGCAGAATCAGAACCTGCTCGCCCGCGTCTTCCTGCTGCTCGTGGATGAGTTTGACGGCCAGCGTTATCGCATCGCCGATCGCGGTCTTTTCGCCCGCAAGCCCGATAAACGCCTCCAGCAACAAGATCTTTACGGTCTCCCGATCGAGCGTCAGCGGCACCTGCAAATAGGCACGCTCACCGAACAGGATAAGGCCGATGCGATCACCTTCGCGGCGCCCGATAAAGTCGGTGGCAACAGCCTTCGTGGCCGTCAGGCGATCAACCCGCGTGTTGCCGAGTTCGAAATCCTTCTGGTCCATACTGCCCGACAGGTCGACCGCCAACATCAGGTTGCGGCCGGAGACAGGCACTTCAAGCTCGTCGCCGATGAGTTCCGGACGCGCCGCCGCAACCACCAGCAGCACCCAGGCCGTCGCAGCGACCCACAAGCGCCAGTTGAGTAACAACTCGGCCTGTGAGCGATCCCGCAACATCGTAAAACCCGTGAAACTCGGTACGCGCAGGCCCGCCTCTTGCAGATCATTGGCCTCGCTCATCAGCCGACGCAGGATGAATGGCAGTGGTAATGCCAACAGCACCCACGGCCACGCGAACGAAACCATCAGGCTGCACTCCCGACCGCTGTACGTAGCCGCAGGCGTACTGCGTCCATGAGCGCACCCACATCGGATTTGTCGACCTGTGAATCGGGATCCCGGTAGGGCCATTCAATAAGCACCCGCCCGTCACCAGCGACGAAGTGTGAACGATCCAGGCCGTGATCAAGCCACTCAAGCCAGGCCTCGCCCGTCAGTCCGGCGACGTCCGCCCGCGGCGCATAGGCAAGCATCGTGCGCCGCAAGAGCTCAGACAATTGAGTGCCGATGAGTACGCCATTGAGATGCGACAGGTAGTCCCGGCTATACAGGTCAAGCTGCCGCAACGCGTGTCGCCTGGCGGCGCCACGCGAATAGCTGTACAGCCACTTCCGCAGGAGAAACACGAGCCCGACTCCGAGCAGTACGATAACGACCCACCAACCGGGCGCCAGCGGCCACCAGCCGATCGCGGCGGGCAGATGCAGGTCCCTGATTGGAATGGCCGTCGGATCCATGCTTAGCGCGCCCGTTTGCCGAGTGACTTGCGCAGCGCAGCGACCGGGTCATCCTGCGTCGACAATGGCATCAGGCGAATGCCGTACAGATGACAAAAATTCTCGAAGGCTGCACTGCGCTCACTGAAGGCCTGCGCATAGTCTCGTCGGGCGGCGCCTGCGTAAGTATCGATCGCAAGCTCTTCATCGTCGGCAATCAGGCGGTATCGACCGGGCGGCGGCAGCGCTTGTTCGAACGGGTCGCTGATTTGCACGGCGAGAATTTCGTTATGGCGTGCAATGCCGGATAAATAGGCCTGTGCCGCGCGTGAAAAGCCGCCGAAGTCGCTGAGGATGATAACGAGACTCCCAGGTCGCGTAACGCGCCGCAAGGCCGCCATCGCCTTTGTCAGCTGCAACTCGCCATCGTCATCGGCCGCACGCACCTGCGTGCTCCAGTCCGGGTGACTGGCAATCTGGTGTACAAAGCGCAGCGCAGCCTGGCGTCCCAGGCGCGGTTTCAGCTCCCAATGCGTCGTATCACCGAATATCAGGCCACCCAGGCGATCGCCGCGATGGTGTGCCGCCCACGACAGCAACGCGGCTGCACGACTTGCGTTGACGGATTTGTAACAGCCTCGCGTCGCGAAATGCATATTGGCGCGCAGATCGACCATGATCAGTACGGGCCGCTCGCGTTCCTCGCGAAACAATTTGGTGTAGGCCGTGGTACTGCGCGCTGTGACGCGCCAGTCGATCGACCGTGGGTCGTCGCCAGGTTGATACGGACGCGACTCATCGAATTCCATGCCACGGCCACGAAAGTGCGACACATAGGCGCCCGTTTGCAACGAACTAACGCGCAGCACATCGAGCGCGATTCCGCGTGCAGGGCCATTGAGCTGAATCAGCCCGGCCTGGCTCACGCTAACCGGCGATGCGTCCTCCGGCATATGGTCCGGATACATTCCTGGTGGTCCAACACGGTTGTATTGATGGACCACTAGGGCACTCCTACTCCGTTGAGAATGCGTTCAATAATGGAATTGGCATCGACGCCATCGGCCTCAGCCTCAAAACTCAGAACGAGGCGATGCCGCATGACATCGGGTGCGATGGCCTGAATGTCTTCGGGTCCAACAAAGTCCCGGCCGGCCAGCCACGCGTGCGCGCGTGCCGCACGGTCGATGCCCATGCTCGCGCGCGGGCTCGCGCCGTACATGATCTGACCTTCGAGCGACTTGTCGACGGCGCCGGCGTTGCGCGTCGCGACGACAATGTTAACGATGTATTCCTCCAGCTCCGGAGACAGATGCAGGCGCAGTATTTCCTGGCGCGCTTGCATGATTGCGGAGACAGGCAGCAACTCAGGTGGCTGGAACATGTCGCGCACCGCGGCCTTCGCCTCCTCGCGGTTCAGAACCATGATACGGCGCTCGTCCTCCGGAGTCGGATAGCCCACCTCGACGTGCAGCAGGAATCGATCGAGCTGCGCCTCGGGCAAGGGATACGTGCCCTCCTGCTCAATCGGGTTTTGCGTCGCCATGACCATGAACAGGTCATCCAGCTTGTAGCTGTTCGAGCCGACCGAAATCTGGCGCTCTTCCATAGCCTCGAGCAATGCCGATTGCACCTTCGCCGGTGCGCGGTTGATCTCGTCAGCAAGAATCAGATTGTGAAACAGCGGGCCCTTGCGAAATTCGAAAGTGCCTTCCTGCGGCCGATAGATATCGGTACCCGTGAGATCCGCCGGCAGCAGATCGGGCGTGAATTGCACACGATGAAAATCGCCTTCGATACTCTCGGCGAGTACCTTGATCGCACGCGTCTTTGCGAGGCCTGGGGCTCCCTCCACGAGCAGATGGCCATCGCATAACAATGCAATGAGCATGCGGTTGATCAAATGGGACTGACCAATGATCAGGCTACTCGCGTGCGCCTCCAGCTTTTGTACTTGTTCTACGACAGTCATTCACAACTCCGGTCGATTAAAAGGCATCAAAAATGGGCGTGCCATTCTAGAGAGGATGCGCGGACAGGCCAACCTGTTGCCGCATTTATTATTAATTATCGCGTCACTTCGGTGATAATGGCCCCCTTTCTGACCATCAGGGTCCCGTTAGATTGCACATAAATAGTGACAAGTTGCGGCTTACTGCGCGCCGTTGGCCGCTGCTGCTGTTGATGCTCGCCTGCCACGCCGGCGCAGACGAGGCGCTCGACGCAGCTTTCGAGCGCGATGTGTTGATTATCGAAGCGAGCAGATTCGCCTGCTATCGCTTCGATGTCTGGCTCGCGGTCGATCGGCCTCAGCAAATGCGCGGCCTTATGCACGTACGCGAGATGCCCGATACATCTGGCATGTTGTTTATCTATGACAGCGCCGATTACCGCTCGATGTGGATGAAGAATACGTTCATAGCACTCGATATCGCGTTCGCGCGGGCCGACGGCAGTATTGCCAATATCATTGCCAATACTGAACCGCAGTCGCTGCAGTCCATAAGCTCCACAGATGCCGTCATGTATGTGCTCGAGTTGAATGCGGGCACGGCCGGCAGACTGTCGATTGACCAAAACAGCCGATTGTTATGGGGCCCGGTCTTCGCAAAGGGATCGGGCAATGACGAGCGCGGCGATCCTGATTCGATTGTCGGCCTTTATAAAACGGCGGCGATAGACTCCGCGAGGTAGTCGACATTGGCGGGTGTGATGCCCGCGATGTTGACGCGGCTCGAACCGACGAGGTAGACACCGTAGTCATTTTTCAGCGTCGCGATCTGCTCACCCGAAATACCGAGAAAACAAAACATGCCCGTCGCACGAACAAGATGTGAAAAATCATGATCCGGCGCTTTATCGTGCAACGCGTTTCTGATCAGTTCACGCATGTCCCGCAGGCGTTGCCGCATGTCCGCAAGTTCGCCGTGCCAGTCGGACGTTAATGAGTCGTCAGCGAGGATAGTACTGACGATGGCCGCACCATGGTCCGGCGGCATCGAATAGATGGTGCGTGCGATAAAACTCAGCTGACTCGCAACCGTGGCGCTGGTTGCAGCATCGGCTGTCATCACCGACAAGGTGCCAACACGATCACGATAGAGACCGAAGTTCTTGGAGCAGGAGCTTGAGACAAGCATCTCCGGAACACGCTCCGCCATATGACGAATTGCGAACGCGTCCTCATCGAGGCCGCGCGAAAATCCCTGGTAGGCCATATCGATAAACGGCAGCAATTCACGTTCGACGACGATGTCCGTTATTGCACGCCAGGTGTCATCCACGGGATCGAGTCCTGACGGATTGTGGCAGCAGGCATGAAACAAAACCGTTTCGCCCTTCGGGATCGTTCGCAATGTCTCCAGCATCGCGTCCACGCGAATGACGTGCTTGTCCGTGTCGTAATAGGGATAGGGCTGCAGCTCGAGGCCAGCACCGCCCAACAAGGGCACATGATTGCTCCAGGTCGGATCGCTAACCCACACAGGGCTGACCGTTGTGATTTGCTGCAGTAAACTCGCCGCAACGCGCAACGACCCGGATCCACCGGGCGTCTGCACGGTTGTCAACCGCTCACTGCTGACCGAGTCCGCAAATATCAGTGACTGCATTGCAGCGTTAAACGACGGCTCCCCCGCTGTGCCGAGATAGGCTTTGCTCGTTTGCGACTCAAGGATTCGCCGTTCCGCCTGTTTGACAACGTCCAGAACGGGCGTCTCACCGTCAGCCGTGCGATAGACGCCGATACCCAGATCAATCTTCTGTGGGCGCGGATCTTTTTTATATTCAGCGATCAGACCAAGAATTGCATCCGCGGGACGCGGACTCAGTGACGCAAACAATTCAGGCCTTCGGTGCCCAGACAGAACACCAACCAGCCGCGTTGACCGACTTGCCCGGGAAAATCTGGCAAGGACGCCATTCGTCGCCGTCTGCACCTTGTACCAGTGCGCAATTGGAGCAGTTCTGGTCAGCAGCGGGGTTTACGCGCGACGCGGCATCAACCGTGCTTGCGTCGTGCGTGTATTTCATCGCCTGTGCCATTGGATCGTCCAAGGTCAATTTCGGCAACTCGTCGGCCATGACCTCACGACTGTTTTGCATGAAACAGCCGGCGGCAGCCGCGGCTGATAACTGAATAAATTTGCGGCGTGCGATTTTGCTCAAGGTACTCTCCTAAAATCTTTAATGATCGGTGCAACGTCTGGCGCCAGTGTAAACCAAAAATGCGCTGCTGCGGCGCATTGTAACGTGGCTACATGAACCTCGGCATAACGGCAAACACCGCCGCTCAATGGAACTGCAATCCTCATGACAGTCAAAGCTTTCCGGGTACTGAGAACGATTATCATTAGCAACATGAAAAACATTGCATTAACGATATTCACGATCGCGGCGATTTGCGTATTCGCAGGCCCTGGCGTCGCGACGGCTGCCAATGCGCTGACGCATGAGTACGTTATTTCGGTCGATGCGAACCTGAGCAGCATGCAGGTCGAGGCCACTTTTGCTGCGCGCGTTCAGGCGCTAACAGCTCGCTCATCCGACGCCAGCAAATTCATTGGCGACGTTCGAAATTGCGATGACGATTCTCGAATCCGACTACGTGACGAACACATGCGCTTGCCCGACGAAGGCTTATTGTGCCTGCGTTATTCCGTGGACCTGAAAAAAGCAGCAGCAGCCGAACGACGCAACGCGTCCTTATCCGATCGAAACATCATTGTTTCTCCCGCCGCATGGTTTTGGCGACCGGAGCTGCGTGACAATGAGCAAATTATTGTGCGTTTCGATCTACCCGAATCGCTTGCCGTGTCAGCGACATGGAAGCCCGTTCCCGGTGAACGCAATACTTACCGCCTGATGAACTCTTTGCGAAGCTCACCGGCTATCACCGCGTTTGGGGAGTTCGAATTTGTGGAGACACGAATCCCTGGCGCGACGCTAAGCATCACGATCATGCAGCCCACAGCTGAGATTGATACGGTCAGGATTGTCGAATGGGTACGTGCGACAGCAAACAACGTCGTACTCGCTTACGGCCGCTTCCCGAACCCTGCGACCAACGTCGTGATCGTGCCGATCAGCGGTCAACGCGGGCGCGACGATTCTGCCGTAATCTTCGGTCACGTCATTCGCGATGGCACGGAGACGATTGAATTGTTCGTCGATCAGGCTGGCCCTATAGCCGATTATTACGAGTCCTGGATTGCGACACACGAATTTAGCCACCTGATGCTTCCCTATATCCGTTCGCGGCATCGCTGGATGTCTGAGGGCTTCGCAACCTACTACCAGAACGTTCTGATGGCACGCGCAAATCAGTACAGCGAAGAAATCGCCTGGCAAAAACTGTGGGAGGGTTTCGAACGCGGCCGTCTGTCGCGACCCGAATTGTCCCCGAATGGCGCCGCACGCGCCGGGATTGGCGGGGCCACGATGAAAATCTACTGGAGTGGCACGGCAATCGCGCTCATGGCCGACGTCGAGCTGCGTCAAAGGTCGAACGGCGAAGAATCACTGGATACGGTTTTCGAGAAACTGCAGGAGTGTTGCATGCCCTCGGATCGATCCTGGTCGGGAACAGAGCTTTTCAGAAAACTCGACAGCCTGATCGATGAGCCCGTTTTTATGCCGCTCTACGGACAATATGCGTCGGCGCCCGGCTTCCCCGACGTCGAATCCCTGCTGTCTCGCCTTGGTGTCGACCTAAGAGATGGCCAGGTACAACTGCAGTCAGGCGCCCCGTTGGCCGAGATCCGCTCCTCTATTATGCGAGAACGCTGATATAGTCAGCGCAGGCCGCCACAAGGCAGTTTCATCGATTAGCGCAGTGCTATGAACGCAGGCAGTTTCGCCATAGATATCAATAAGATCCGCGACGGGCAGCGTAGCTCGCAGGCGGACGCTGTTGCTGTGGAAGAACCCCTCGAGATTCGACTCGGCTTCTCAACGCCGGATGGCCGGGCCGTAAAGAGTATTTCGATTACGATGCGGACGCCGGGCTTCGATGAGGAACTCGCCACTGGCTTCCTGTTCACCGAGGCGATTATCCACGCCGCCGATGACATCGCCGGCATCGACGTCTGCGGACCGCCGGCGCCGGACAGCGGCAACCACAACGTTATTCGGGTCGAACTTCAGGGCAATGTCGAAGTGGATCTCGGCCGACTGCAACGACACTTCTATACGACCTCCAGCTGCGGCGTGTGCGGCAAAGCGTCACTCGATGCTTTGCGCGTGACGGGGCAGAAGCCGATGTCGGGCATGGATGTTACATTCAGCGAGGGCGTTCTCGTCGCGATGCCGGACCGATTGCGCAGCAGGCAGACTACGTTCGAGCAAACGGGCGGCCTGCACGCGGCGGGGGCATTTAACAACGACGGCGACATAGTGGCTTGCATGGAGGACGTGGGTCGCCACAACGCCGTTGATAAAGTTATCGGTCGACTGTTACTTGATGGCAAACTACCGGCGACCGAGTTGGGCATGATGGTATCGGGTCGGGCCAGTTTTGAGTTGATGCAAAAGACTCTTGTCGCTGGCATGCCATTGTTGGCAGCGGTCAGTGCGCCGTCGAGCCTGGCGGTTCAACTGGCACGGGAATTCAACATGACACTGATCGGCTTCCTGCGCGGTAACACTTTTAATATTTATTCCGGAGATGAAAGGATATGTCTATGACCAGCAACGGATACGACAGCTCGGTTGCAAGCGAGATTATCGCGAGCTTCGACGCGAAGCCGGAATTGCTCATCCAGATTTTGCACCAGTTCCTCGAGCGCTTCACTTATATATCTAAAGATGCGATTCGACAGCTGGCCAGCGAACTAAACCTGTCGCGCGCCGAAGTACACGGCGTCGTAAGTTTCTACCATGATTTTCGCACCGAGCCGCCCGGCAAGCACATCGTCAAAATTTGCGAAGCCGAAGCCTGCCAGGCAATGGGCAGCCGACAGCTTAGCGAGCACGCACAAAGCACGCTGGGCGTCGACATGCATCAGACCAAAGACGACGTCACACTCGAGCCAGTTTATTGCCTCGGCAACTGCGCCTGCTCGCCGGCCGTCATGATCGACGGCCACACCTATGGCCGAGTTGACGCGAAGCGCTTCGATGAGCTCATCGGCAGCATGGGAGGCGAGAAGTAATGGCTCACACCAGGGTTTACGTGCCGCGCGAAACCAGTGCTGTCTCGGTCGGCGCTGACGACGTTGCAATCGCTATCGCCCGTCAGTCCAAAGAGAAAGGCACGGAGATCGAGCTGATTCGCAACGGTTCATGGGGCGCGACATGGCTTGAACCACTGGTTGAGGTCGAAGTTGACGGCCAGCGCATCGCCTACGGCAACGTCACACCGGCCGATATCGAAAGTCTCTTCGACAGCGATTTTCTCGCGGGCGGCGCGCACGAGCGTCGGCTGGGTCCCACCCAGGAAATCGAATACCTGATCACGCAGGATCGCTGGACGTTTTTCCGTGTCGGGCTCATTGATCCGCTGTCAGTTGACAGTTATACCGATCACAACGGTTTCAAGGGACTTCAAAAAGCATTTGAGATCGGTAGCGAAGCTGTTGTCGATGCCGTTCACGAATCCGGCCTGCGTGGCCGCGGCGGCGCCGGGTTCCCGACGGGCATAAAGTGGCGCACCGTTGCCGATACCGACGCCGACCAGAAGTACATCACCTGCAACGCCGATGAAGGTGACAGCGGCACGTTCTCCGATCGCATGCTCATGGAAGGCGATCCGATGTGCCTCATCGAGGGCATGATCATCGCGGGCTTCGCGGTCGGCGCGAGCAAGGGCTATGTCTATCTGCGTGCGGAATACCCGCTAACCCACAGGATTTTTCTCAAGGCCGTCGAGTTGGCTCGCGACACGGGATGGCTGGGTAAGAACATCAAGGACAGTGGCTTCGATTTTGATATCGAGGTACACCTCGGAGCCGGTTCCTACATTTGCGGCGAAGAGACCGCGATGCTCGAGAGCCTGGAAGGAAAAAAAGGCATTGTTCGGTACAGACCGCCACTGCCCGCAATTGAAGGCTTGTTCGGCAAGCCGACCGTCGTCAACAACGTCATCACGCTCGCGTCGGTACCGAACATCATCAACCTTGGAGGCGAGCGATACGCAGGCTTCGGTCAGAACCGCTCGAAGGGCACACTTGCGTTCCAGCTCGCCGGCAATATCAAACGCGGCGGCCTTGTGGAAAAAGCCTTTGGCATTAGCTTGCGCGAAATGATCGAGGAATACGGCGGTGGCACCGCGTCCGGCCGGCCCGTCAAAGCCGTGCAGGTTGGCGGTCCGCTGGGCGCTTACGTTCCTGCTGAGCAGCTCGATACACCGCTCGACTACGAGGCCTTTCTCGACATAGGCGCCATGCTTGGTCATGGCGGTATTGTTGTTTTCGACGACCTCACGAATATGGCGCAACAAGCGCGTTTCGCGATGGAATTTTGCGCAATCGAGTCCTGCGGCAAATGTACGCCCTGCCGGATTGGCTCTGTTCGCGGCGTCGAGGTCATCGACAAGATGATAGCTGGCGAGGATCGCGACGAGAATTATGAGCTTTTGGTCGACTTGTGCGACACGATGGAAGACGCTTCCTTATGTGCAATGGGCGGAATGACCCCCTACCCGGTCCGTAGTGTTTTAAAATACTTTGCAGAGGACTTCGCTTCCGGGACGCGAGGAGCAGACGAATGAACAAGGTTCACCACTTCAAGCGGACTTTGGCCTCAAGGGACACGGAGGAATCACATGTGGAATGAAGTCAGGGGCCTGCGCGATGGCATAGATTTCGGCA
>Ga0209988_10002074_pt1 | contig 13181 bp, 11 predicted proteins | sample N075metaG_FD_183115 | JGI IMG/M metagenome (GOLD analysis project Ga0209988, IMG submission 183115) | Deep subsurface microbial communities from Kermadec Trench to uncover new lineages of life (NeLLi) - N075 metaG (SPAdes) (version 2) | ecosystem: Environmental > Aquatic > Marine > Ocean trench... | reverse complement strand
ACCGGCCGCTCCGATTATCCCAACCAGGTCAACAATGTCCTCGGCTTTCCCTATATCTTCCGCGGCGCGCTCGACGTTCAGGCGACAACGATCAATGACGACATGAAGATCGCCGCCGCCCGGGCGCTGGCCGAACTGGCGCGCGAGGACGTTCCCGACGAGGTCGCCGCCGCCTATCGCGGCAACCGGCCGCGTTTCGGGCCTGGCTACATCATCCCGGTGCCCTTCGATCCGCGTCTGATAACGACGATTCCCTCCGCCGTCGCCGAAGCTGCGATGAAGTCCGGCGTGGCGCGCCGGCCGATCGTCGACATGGAGGGCTACCGCGCCCAGCTTACCGCCCGCCGCGATCCGTTCGCCAGCATCTTGCAGCAGGTCACCGCCCGGGTGCGCCGCCAGCCCAAACGGGTGGTTTTCGCCGAGGGCGAGGAGGAACAGGTGATCCGCGCCGCGGTAAGCTTTGTCAATCAGCGGCTCGGCACGGCGGTGCTGGTCGGCCGCGACGAAAAGATCCACGAAGCCGCCGAGGCGGCCGGCATCGAAATCAGGGAGGGCGTGGAAATTGCCAATGCCGGGCTGTCGAAACGGCGCGAGGCCTATGCCGATTATCTTTATGGCCGGCTGCAGCGCAAGGGCTATCTTTACCGCGATTGCGCCCGGCTGGTGAATACCGACCGCAACCATTTCGCCGCCTGCATGCTCGCGCTCGGCGACGCCGATGCCTTCGTCTCCGGCGTCACCCGCAATTATTCGACCGTTCTGGAGGATGTCCGGCGATGCATTGATCCCAAGCCCGGTCACCGGATTATCGGCGTGTCGGTGGCGCTGTGCCGTGGCCGCACGGTGATTGTCGCCGACACCACCGTCCATGATGTTCCGACTTCCGAGGACCTGGCGGCGATCGCCGTGGAAGCCGCCCATGTCGCCCGCCGCCTTGGCTATGAGCCGCGCGTCGCGCTTTTATCCAATTCCACCTTTGGCCAGCCGTCGAGCGAGCGCTCGACACGCATCCAGGAGGCGGTGCGCATTCTCGATAAAAAACGCGTCGATTTCGAATATGACGGCGAAATGGCCGCCGACGTGGCGCTCAATTCCGAGTTGATGGCGGCCTATCCCTTTTGCCGCCTGTCCGGTCCGGCCAATGTCCTGGTCATGCCGGCCCACCATTCGGCGGCGATCGCCACGCAGATGTTGCAGGAACTCGGCGGCTCGACCGTCATCGGTCCGCTGCTTGTCGGCTTTGACCGGCCGGTGCAGATACTGCCGATGAATGCCCGCGACAGCGACATCGCCAATATGGCGGCGCTGGCCGCCTATAACATTTCCGGCTAGAGCGCATTTCCGAAAAGTTGGAACCGGTTTTCGGACAAAAAATGCGCGCGGGAAAACAAGAATTTAGAGCGCTTTATACCAAAGGAAGTAGGCAACCCTAATCCTCTTCGCCAAACCCGCTTTTCACCAATGCGGTGAGCGCATTTAAGGCCGCCGTTGCATCCGGGCCGCTGGCGGTGATGTGGATGGCGCTGCCCGGTGTGGCGGCCAGCGTCATGAGCCCCATGATCGAGGTCGCCGCGACCGCCTGGCCATCCTTGATGACAACGACTTCGGCGTCGAACTGTTCGGCGCATTTGACGAATTTTGCCGATGCCCGGGCATGCATGCCGCGCTTGTTGCAGATTTCAAGCCGCCGTTCATTGGTTTCCCCGGCAAGGTCGCCTTGCGCGGCGATGGGTTTGTCGAACTGCAATCCATTGCCGGCAGGGTCCGGTTTGTCCGCCTTGGGCTTCATTCGCTGCTGAGGATGCGGCTGGCGACATTGATATATTTGCGCCCCGCCTCCTGCGCCGCCACGATCACGTCCTCCAGGTCGCCCTCGCCACGCACGCTGGCCAGTTTGATGAGCATCGGCAAATTGACCCCGGCGACGACCTCGATCCGGCCCGGATCCATGACCGAAATGGCCAGATTGGACGGCGTGCCGCCGAACATGTCGGTCAACAGGATCACGCCGGACCCGTCATTGACATTTTCCACCGCTTCGATGATGTCGCGCCGCCGCTCTTCCATATCGTCGTCCGGACCGATGGAAATCGCCTCGCAAGCCTGCTGCGGGCCGACGACATGCTCCAGCGCGGCGCGGAATTCGCCCGCCAGCTGGCCGTGGGTAACAAGGACAAGGCCGATCATGAATATCCGCTTTCTGTGACGCGGCGGCCATTTTGGCCAAACCGGCGGTCAGCGCAAGGGTTGACTGCCATCGTGTCAACGCCAAATGGCTACGAGTGCTTCGCGCACCAGCATCGCCGCGCTTGGGCTCATTGTCGCAATTGGCTGGCATGGCAGAGCGATACCGAGCAGGGTCGTCGTCAGGGCTGACGGCTCCGGCAGCCGCTCGATCCGGTCGGGAGCAACCAGATCGACGACGAGCCGGAGTATCGCCGAGCGCTCGAAGGGGCGCGCAACAAGGCCGCGGCCGTGCAATTCGATGGTGCCGGCGATTGCGCCATGGCCGCCGGCGATGATGCGGCCGTTGCGGGCGCTGAGATGAACGCGGTCGTCGCCGAGCAGCCGTCCGCCGTCTTCGATCAACCGCAGCGCCAGGGTCGATTTGCCAGTGCCCGGCGCGCCGCGAATGAGAATGCCGGCGCCGCGATAGACAATTGCGCTCGCCGTGACCGTCACTGACATGACAGGGCAGGTCTCTCAGCGCGACGTCGGCAGGATGACGATGAGGCGCGCGCCGGCTATCTTGCCATCCTTATCCGTGCGGTTTTCCGCCGTGATCGTGCCGCGATGCGCCATGACGATCTGCCGGGAAATGGCCAGGCCCAGTCCCGAATTCTGGCCGAATTCCTCAAGTTTCGGCCGGTCGGTGTAAAAGCGTTCGAAGATCCGCTCCAGAGCTTCGGCGCGGATGCCGCAGCCGTCATCGTCGATGGTGATCCGCACCTGCCCCGACCGCCTCTCGGCATGGATCCGCACACTGCCATCGGCCGGCGAAAACGACAGCGCGTTGGCGATCAGATTGTCGAAGACCTGGCCCAGGCGGATATCGTGGCCAAGGACCTCGAAGGCGTTGCGGCCCGCGCGTCCGGGATCGACGGTCAGCACCAGATCCTGGCCTTTGCCGACGCGGGTCTGATGCGAAACTTCAACCACAGTTTCCAAAAGCGCGCGCAGATCGACCGGCTCGATATCCTCGCGCGCCATTTCCGCATCCAGCCGCGAGGCATCTGAAATGTCGGAAATCAGCCGGTCGAGGCGTTGAATATCATGCTCGATGATCCCCAAAAGCCGGTCTCGGGCCTCCAGCGTCGGAGCGATCGGCAGCGTTTCGGCGGCGCTTCTGAGCGAAGTCAGCGGATTTTTCAGTTCATGGGCGACATCGGCGGCAAATCGCTCGATCGCCTCCATTCGGTTGTAAAGGGCGGTCGTCATGTCGGCCAGGGATTGCGCCAGATCGCCGATTTCATCCTTGCGGTTGCCGAAATCCGGCAGCTGCACGCGGTTCTTGGTACCGCGCCGGATGCGTTCGGCGGCGGCCGAAAGCCGCCGGACCGGCCCCGCGATCGTGCTCGCCAGAATCACCGACAACAATATGGTGACGCTTGCGGCGACAAGAAAGACGCGCATGATCGCCATGCGCTCGGCCCGGACGATGGCATCGATATCGCCTGATTCGGTTGATAAAAGCAGCGCCCCCAGCACCGCCCGGAAGCGCTGCACCGGCACGGCGACCGAAACGATCAGACCGCCATCCTCGCTGACCCGCACAATGCTTGCCGCCGCGCCATTGAGCGCGTTGGCGACCTCCGGATATTCGTTGCCGTTGGCGCCGCCGATCTCGCGATAGGCCGGCAAGTCGCCGCGCCGCAGCCAGAGGCGCATGCCCTCCAGCCAGATCCTGTACCAGGGTTTTGACTCATCGGGCGCCGGCAGGTCGAAGCGCAGGATCTGGCCATGGGAATAAAGGCTGCGTGAATCCAGGAGCAGCGTGCCGTCCTGATCGTAGATTCGCGCCCGCGTTCGCGTTGGCGAGACCAGCCGCCGGAGCAGCGGCGCGACACGTTCCGGATTGATCGGGAAATCGGCGGCGCCTTCGCCGACATCGAATGGCGATGTGCTTTCGCCGGCCTGCAACTCCAGAAGGTCGTCCGGATCGATGGTGATGGAGCTGGTGTCGGCGCTCGCCTGCGCGGCAATGGCTGCGGCGATGATCTGGCCCTGCGTCAACAGGCTATCGACGCGTGCGTCGATCAGGCCGGCGCGAAACTGGTTGAGATACAGGACGCCACCGACCATCGTGGCGAGCGCTGCCAGATTGAGCAAAACGATGCGCCGTGTCAGGCTGGACGTGCTGGCGCGGGCGATGCCGCGGAAAAATCCCCCCACCGGCCGCAAAACCATGCCGGCCAGAGCCGGGATGGCCGTGAAGCGTTTCAGCCAGCCCTTTGATGCGCTGGCCGGGGCTTCGGGTCGGTGTGTTTCGGCGACCATGTCTCAGCCGGGTTTCTCATTTTGAAACTTCCGGCGATCAGGCCTCCCTGAACCGGTAGCCGACGCCGTAGAGCGTCTCAATCATGTTGAAGTCATCATCGACGAATTTGAACTTCTTGCGCAACCGTTTGATATGGCTGTCAATGGTCCGGTCGTCCACATAAACCTGATCCTCATAGGCCGCGTCCATCAGCGAATTGCGGCTTTTCACGACGCCCGGACGCTGCGCCAATGCGTAAAGGATCAAAAATTCCGTCACCGTCAAGGTCACGTTCTGGCCATTCCATGTGCAGGCGTGCCGTTCCTGGTCCATGATCAGGGCGCCGCGCTCCAGCACTTTGGTGCCTTCGCCGTTGCGCGCCGGACCGACGTCGCGTGGTTGCGCCCGGCGCAGAACCGCTTTTACCCGCTCCACCAGCAAGCGCTGCGAGAACGGCTTTTTGATAAAATCGTCGGCGCCCATTTTCAATCCGAACAATTCGTCGATCTCTTCGTCCTTGGACGTTAGAAAGATCACCGGCATGTCCGATTTCTGGCGCAGCTTGCGCAACAGCTCCATGCCATCCATGCGCGGCATCTTGATGTCGAGGATGGCAAGATCGGGCGGGTTCTGGTTGAGGCCGTCCAGAGCGGTGGAACCGTCAATATAGGTCTGGACACGATAGCCTTCCGATTCCAGCGCTATCGAAACCGAGGTCAGAATGTTGCGGTCGTCGTCAACAAGAGCGATGGTCGGCATCGGATTCCTCCCTGGCTCCCGGCGCGGATGCGGCCCGGCGAGAATGACCCCCTAGCGTTATGATACAAAATGCGAACAAAGTGTGGCAAGCACATAGATGAATGCCGTCAACGGAGCGGAAAATGACAGGTTCCGGTTTTGATCCGGTGGCGGCCGCAACGTCCCTGTGGCGCAAGGCGCACCAGGCATCGCTGGCGACAATGTCGGGGGACGGCATGCCGTTCAATTCCTGGGCCGGCATCGCGCCCGATCGTCGCACCGGCGCCCTTGTGCTGCTGTTGTCGGATTTGGCCGTCCACACGGCCAACCTGAAAGGCGATCCCCGCGCCGCGCTGCTGATTGTCGGTCGTGGCGCCGATATCGGCGATAGCGGGGCCGATGATCCGCTTTCCCCGCCGCGCCTGACGCTGGTCGGTCATATCCTTGTGGCTGGAGACCAGGAGATTGCCGCAGCGCTTTATCTGGATCGCCATCCCGGCGCCGCTGATTATGCCGGCTTTGGCGATTTCCGGTTTTACCGCTTCGCGCCGCAAAGCGCCCACCTGGTTGCCGGCTTTGCTCGCATCGCCGACATCGACCCGGCCGCCTTTGCCGGCTTTGCCTGACCGGCGCTACCTGGCAATGCGCTAATTTGCGGCGGTTTTTGCAGATATTGCATGTTGCCCACCGGCGCGGCAACCGGCTATGAGGCGCGACACGGTATTAACGGCACCAAGAAACGGGGCGATGGGTATCATGAGTTCAAATGGGGCAAATACCGATGCGGCTATCGATCTGGGCAATGCCGCCGCGATGGAGTGGAATCTTTCAGAAGCCGCCCTTTATGAACACGCAATCCGCAACGGTGAGGCGCGGCTCGCCGCCGGCGGCCCGCTTGCCGCCACGACCGGCGAACATACCGGCCGCTCGCCAAAGGACAAATTCATCGTCCGCGACGCAACGACCGAAGATACCATCTGGTGGGACGGCAACGGGGCGATGGAGCCGCAAGCCTTCGACCGCCTGCTGGCGGACATGCAGGCCCATGCAAGCGATCGCCGGCTTTATGTCCAGGATCTTTATGGCGGCGCCGATCCTGAGACGCGGATCTCGGTCCGCCTTTACTGCGAGCTTGCCTGGCACAATTTGTTCATCCGCAATTTGCTGATCCGGCCCGAACGCGCTGACCTGGCGACGTTCTCGCCCGGTTTGACGATCATCGATCTGCCGAGTTTTCGCGCCGACCCGGCCCGCCACGGTTGCCGCACCGAAACCGTTATCGCCATGGACCTGACCCGCGGCCTGGTGCTGATCGGCGGCTCGGCTTACGCCGGCGAAATGAAGAAGTCGGTCTTCACCGTGCTCAATTATTTGCTGCCCGAGCGCGGCATCATGCCGATGCATTGCTCCGCCAATGCCGGCCGGCAAGGCGATGTCGCCGTTTTCTTCGGCTTGTCGGGCACCGGCAAGACGACCCTGTCCACCGATCCGGCGCGCCCGCTCATCGGCGACGACGAGCATGGCTGGGGCGAGAATGGCATTTTCAATTTCGAAGGCGGCTGCTACGCCAAGACGATCCATCTTTCCCGCGAGGCCGAGCCGGCGATCTATGCAACGACCCGGCGCTTCGGCTCGGTTCTGGAAAATGTCATGCTGGATCCGCACACCGGCGAGCCTGATTTCGATGATGTGAGCCTGACGGAAAACGGCCGCTGCGCCTATCCGATGCATTTCATCGACAATGCCGTTTTAACCGGCCGCGCCGGGCAGCCGCGCAACATTGTCATGCTGACCTGCGATGCATTCGGCGTCCTGCCGCCGATCGCGCGATTGTCGCCGGAACAGGCGATTGTCCATTTTCTGTCCGGCTACACCGCCAAGGTCGCCGGCACCGAGCGTGGCCTGACCGGATCGCAGGCGACGTTCTCAACCTGTTTCGGCGCGCCCTTCATCCCGCGCCCGCCGAAGGTCTATGGTGAACTCCTGCGCCATTTCATCGAGCGCCACAACGTCAATTGCTGGCTCGTCAACACCGGCTGGACCGGTGGGGAATACGGCAAGGGCTCGCGGATGCCGATCGAGGCCACCCGGGCGCTGTTGACCGCCGCCCTCGACGGCTCGCTGAACAAGGCCGAGTTTGGCACCGAGCCGTGGTTTGCTCTGGCCGTTCCCAAGGCGGTTCCGGGCGTCGACAGCGCATTGCTGGACCCGCGCGGTACCTGGGCCGACCCGGCCGCCTATGATGCCCAGGCGGCGCGTCTGGTGGCCATGTTCACCGACAATTTCGCGCAATATACCGACGGCCTCGATGCGGCCATCTGCGCCGCCGCGCCGGCGCCCAGGAGCGCCGCTCCAGCGATTTGACCGGCATGCCGCCCCCCGCTTCCCGGGCCGCACCGATTGCCGGCCCGGCAAGTCTGCGTTAGGCGAATGCCATGAGCGCCAGCCTTAGGGTCCAGACCCATAAATCTCATACATTCTGTTTGACCCGAAGGGCGCGACATATTTTGCCCCTGAATGCGGTCGGAAAGCCTTGAAAATGAACCACATTTCCTTCATTTCCCGACCTGTTCAGCGACAAAATCTGCTCGCGCAGAATGGATGAGATTTATGGGTCTGGACCCTAACAAGGGCGCCGTGGCCGCCGGCCACAAGGCGACCGCTGAAGCGGCGGTGGAGATTTTGCGCGCCGGCGGCAATGCCTTCGATGCCATCATTGCCGGTCTGTGGGCGGCCTGCGTCTGCGAACCGGTGCTCGCCGCGCCCGGTGGTGGCGGCTTCCTGATGGCCCATGATGGCGGCAAGAACGCTGAAAGCGCGCGACTATTTGATTTCTTCTGCAATGCGCCAAGGGTGCGGCGCGATCCGGGCGCCATCGAATTTGTCGAGGTTTTCGCCGATTTCGGCGCCACCCGCCAGGCCTTCCATATCGGCGCCGGCGCCGCGGCGGCGCCCGGTTTCATGCCCGGCATCGAGGCCGTCCATGGCGAGCTTGCCTCCCTGCCGATGACCGATCTGATTGGACCGGCGGTTCTCCTGGCCAAGGGCGGCGTCACCGTCACGCCGTTCCAGGCCTATCTGTTCGATGTCGTCACGCCGATTCTGACCTGGACCCCTCAGGCGCGGGCGATCTTCGCGCCCGGCGGCGACCTGCTGCGCGCTGGCGAAAGGCTGACCAATCCGGCATTGGGCGAAGCGTTGACGATGATCGCGCAAGGCCGGCAGGCGCCAATCGCCCAGGCCATGGTGGAGGAATGCAAAACCTATCGCGGCCATCTTCGCGCCGCCGACCTCGACCGCTATCGGGTGGTTGAACGCCGGCCGGTCGAACTCGCCATCGGCGATGTCACGATCTGGCTCAATCCGCCGCCGGCCGTGGGCGGGATGCTTGCCGGCGCCATGCTGGCCGATTATGCCGCTGCGCCGGGACCGCGCTCCGCTGTCAATTGCGCCCGTGCAATCGCCCGTATCGACGGCGCCTGGCGGCGCGACGGCGCGGCCATTGCCAAAATGCTCGGCCATTGCGGTGAACAGCCGGCCGGCGGACCTGGAACCGGTAATCTGGCGGTTCGCGGCACGACCCATATCAGCGTCATCGATGGGGAAGGCCGCGCCGCATCGGCTACCGTCACCAATGGCGAGGGCAATGGCCGCATCCTTGGCGACTTCGGCTTCATGTTGAACAACATGCTTGGCGAGGCCGATCTCAATCCCGACGGCTTCCACAATTGGCGGCCCGGCGCCCGCCTGTCCTCGATGATGGCGCCGACCCTTGCGCGTCTGGCCGACGGCACGCTTGTAGCGCTCGGCTCCGGCGGCTCCAATCGCATCCGCACGGCGATCTTCCAGGTGCTGGCGGCCCGGCTTCTGGACGGCAAGAGCCCGGCCGAGGCGGTGGCCGCGCCGCGCCTGCATCTGGAAGAAGGGCGCCTCGATATCGAGGCGGCGGGAGAATGGGAGGAGGTGGACGCGCTGCTGGAAAGCTTTCCCGGCGCCAAGGCCTGGCCGGAGCGCTCGCTCTATTTCGGCGGCGTTCACTGGGCCGAAGCCGGGCCCGGCGGCTATGCCGGCGCCGGCGATCCGCGACGCGACGGGGTCTTCCTGATCGCCTGATGGTATGAATGGATTTTTTGCCGCTCAGCCGGCCTTGCGGAATGTCAGATAGGCTGGCCGCCGGCCCTCGCCGATCGCCTTGGCCTCGTAGCGGGTGCCCGGCCAGTCCGGCCACGGTTGGCGCCAGTCACCCGCCGTTTTCGCCGTCCAGATCAGCGCCGGCTCGCGCCGCACATGTTGCAGCGTCCAGTCCACATAGGCCGCGCTGTCGCTGGCGAAACGGAACATTGCGCCGCGTGCAAGCACACGCGCGATGCGTTGCAGATTGGCGGCATTGATGAAACGCCGTTTCCAGTGCCGCCGCTTCGGCCAGGGATCGGGGTAGAGCAGATCGACCCGCGCGATCGAGCCGGCCGGCAACCAGTCGAGCAAGGGTCCGCCATCGCCGTCATGGAGCCGGATATTGGCAAGACCGCTTTTTTCGATTGCCGTTACCGCCTTGGCCAGGCCGCCCTGGAAGACCTCCACGCCGATGAAGCCGGTTTGCCGGGCATCTGCCGCTTCATGGATCAGCCGCTCGCCGCCGCCGAAGCCGATCTCCAGCACGATTGGCTTCACCGAAACCGCAAACAGCGCCGACAGCGGATCGGGCGGCGGTGCGGCGATATCGATCCGCAATACCGGCAACAACCGCGCCAGCCGCTTCGCCGGTTCGGTCCGCAACGTCTTGCCCTTGCGCCGGCCGTAAATGGAATCGCGCCGTTCCGGCATCGTCCGGCTTCAGAGCGCGTCGCCGATGGCCCCGATCAGATCGGTCTTTTCCCATGAAAAGCCGCCTTCGGCGTCCGGTTCCCGGCCGAAATGGCCATAGGCCGCCGTACGGGCATAGATCGGACGATTGAGCTGCAAATGGTCGCGGATGCCTTTTGGCGAAAGGTCCATCACCTTGCCAATCGCCACTTCGATCGCCGCCTCCGCAACCGAGCCGGTGCCGTGGGTGTCGACATAGATCGACAGAGGTTGCGCCACGCCGATCGCATAGGAAAGCTGGATCGTGCAGCGATCGGCAAAGCCGCCGGCGACGATATTCTTGGCCAGATAGCGCGCCGCATAGGCCGCCGACCGGTCGACCTTGCTCGGATCCTTGCCGGAAAACGCGCCGCCGCCATGCAGCGCCGCGCCACCATAGGTATCGACGATGATCTTGCGGCCGGTCAGGCCGGTATCGCCGTCCGGTCCGCCAACCACGAATTTTCCGGTCGGATTGACGTGCCACACGGTCTCATTGGTAATCCAGCCCTCCGGCAGCGCCTCGCGGATATAGGGTGCCGTCAGGGCTCGAATGTCGTCGGAGGTCAGCGTCTCGTCCAGATGCTGGGTCGATAAAACGATGGCGGCGACCTTCTTGGGAACGCCGTCCTCATAGGTGATGGTGACCTGCGATTTGGAATCGGGGCCCAGCGCCGGTTCGCGGCCGCCATGGCGCGCTTCGGCGAGCAGGCGCAGGATGGCGTGGGCATATTGGATCGGCGCCGGCATCAGTTCCGGCGTCTCCCGGCAGGCATAGCCGAACATCAGGCCCTGGTCGCCGGCGCCCTCCGGTTTGTCGGCATTGCCATCGACGCCCTGGGCGATGTCGGCCGACTGCTCGTGCATCAGGTTCTCGATTTTCACGCTTCGCCAGTGGAAGCCGTTCTGGCTGTAGCCGATCTCGCGGATGGCTTCACGCGCCACCCGCTCGATGACTTCGCTTGTCACCGTGTCGGCGCCGCGATGCTCGCCGGCAATCATCACCCGGTTTGTCGTCGCCAGCGTCTCGCAGGCGACGCGCGCTTCGGGCAGCGCCGATATATGGGCATCGACGATGGCATCGGAAATGCGGTCGCAAACCTTGTCGGGATGCCCTTCGGAAACGGATTCGCTGGTAAAATGAAACGACCGTCGCGCCATGTTGTTCAACCTTGCGAAATTGCCTTGACCGGAACCACAAACCACCCCGGCAAGCAGCACCGTGACTTGCCCCGGCAAACCGCAATCGTCAAGTGTGGCGATGTTCAGAAAGGATGGCCGCCGCGCGCCGATTTAGTCAGCTGATTTCCGTCGCGGCCATTGTGCGCACCAGATCAATGACCTTGCGGCGCAGTTTGGGGTCCTTGATCCGGGCGAAGGCGCGGTTCAGTTCGATCCCCTCCGACGACATCATGAAGTCGGAGACATAGTCGCTCTGGCCGCTTTCGCCCATGCCGCCAGCGGCGGGCGTTTCCTGCGGAAAGAAATAGGAGATCGGCATGTCGAGGACCTGCGAAATCGTCTGCAAGCGGCTGGCCCCGATCCGGTTGGCGCCTTTTTCGTACTTCTGCACCTGTTGAAAGGTTATGCCGAGCTGCTCGCCAAGCTTTTCCTGGCTCATGCCCAGCACCTTCCGGCGCATGCGCACCCTGCTGCCAACATAGGCATCGGTGCTGTTGGGCCGTTTGGCCGACGATGTCTTCATCTTTGTCATTTTAGTCCCGATACTAACTCTCAGCTAAGTTCTGGAATCTGTCCCCAAGCCGGTCTGCGCGAATTAATCCTTTAAGGTGAAAAGAGTTCGCGCTCTCAACCGCTGGACGATGTTCCGCTGTCGGCCTGAAGTCAAACAAACATTAAAAACTAGGTAAAAATAGATTCAAATCGCGCGCCAACGCCGCGGAAGCAGCATTAGGAATACAATTAGAAGTAGTAATAGGGGTATATAGTAACCATAACGCGATGAAAATGGCGGTTCGATGGCGCTTGGCAATGGCGCCGTGATCGACGTTCTTTCGCCAAGTGCGGTGCGCGCAATGATTCTTCCGAACGGGTCGCTCACCATGGAAATACCGGTATTGGCGGCGCGCACCAGCGGCAGGCCTTCTTCGACCGCGCGGACCCGCGCCTGGTGCAGATGCTGATAGGGGCCGGGGGTGCGGCCATACCAGGAATCATTGGTGACATTGAGCAGAAAGCCGGGCCGCAGACCGTCGGGCAAAACTTCGCCGGGGAAAATGATCTCATAGCAGATCAGCGGCGAGAAGGCCGGCGCCGCCGGCAGGGCAAGCGCCCGCCGCCGCGGTCCGGCCGAAAACCCGCCGGGCAGCTTGGTCAATTGTTGCAGTCCGAAGGATTCGAGCATTTTCTGAAACGGCAAATATTCGCCGAAGGGCACCAGGTGGATCTTGTCATAGGCGTCTTCGATTTCGCCGCGGTCGTTGATGACATAAATGCTGTTGAAAACCCGCCGGCGGCCATTGCTGTCGCCGGCGTCGGGACGATTGGGGCTTGCCTCCACGCGGGCAGCGCCAGTGACCAGCGTGGCCCCGTCCGGCAGCATCGCACCGATCGCCGCCAGCGCCCCCGGTTCCTCCGTCAGGGCGAAGGGAAAGGCCGATTCCGGCCAGACCAGAACCAGCCCGGTGCCGTCCTCCGGCAGGCCGCCCTCAACACTTAAGTCCAGGAAGGACTGAAAAATCGCCTGTTTGTTCTCCGGCTTCCACTTCTCCGCCTGATCGATGGCCGGCTGCACGATTTTGATCTGCACGCCAGGAACGTTTCCCCGCGGCGCCTGATCGAGCCGGATAAAGCCGAACAGCGCCAGGCCGGCAATCCCGGCCACCGCCAGCGCCGGAACCGTGATATTGCGCCGCGCCTGCGCGTCGGGCGGCACCAGGGCGGCCGGTGCGGCAAAGATCAGGACAGCCAGGATATTGAGCGCGTGCAGCCCGAATATCGCGGCCGATTGCATCAGCACCTCGCCGGCCGTCAGCGCATAGCCGATGGCGTTCCAGGGAAACCCGGTGAGGAAAAGGCCGCGCGCCCATTCCGCCACGCCAAGAGCGGCGGCCAGCGCCAGGATACGCCGCCAGTCGTCGCGCCAGAAAAGCTGCGCAAAAGT
>Ga0209988_10002073_pt1 | contig 13186 bp, 13 predicted proteins | sample N075metaG_FD_183115 | JGI IMG/M metagenome (GOLD analysis project Ga0209988, IMG submission 183115) | Deep subsurface microbial communities from Kermadec Trench to uncover new lineages of life (NeLLi) - N075 metaG (SPAdes) (version 2) | ecosystem: Environmental > Aquatic > Marine > Ocean trench... | reverse complement strand
CTTTTTGTATGCGATTTTGTGCTTACGAGGATTATTTTTTTAATGTTATTTTCCAAGCAATATTCATTTAATAACATTAATTCTTCAAGAGTACTTCCAGCCCTGTTATTAGTGATCAATATCTGGCTTTTAGGTATCCCGAGACTAAGGGCTATCGACCTATTAATATTATGGCCTTCGGGAAAAGATATATTTCGCTCTTCCAAATATTTATAACCCTCTGATTTTGGATATTTTGAAATTATAATTAAAGGAGCAAAGCCCTGGTTATATATATCTACAGCTTCAATAATCCTGTTGGGAATAGATCCGCCAAATACAAAAATTGCATCGGCTTTTTCAAGACTGTCTTCAACTACTAAAAAATTGCCAGCGTATGGCAGATATCTATTTCGGAATAAAAATAAACAAAGGATGATGAGTAAAATAAATAGGGCTAAATAATAAGCCCTATTATTGCTTCTATTAGCCATCTTTAAACACTAATCGATTTTTCAGCCAATTTCTAACTGATTAAAAAAGTAATTAATCTCGTAGTCTGCTGACTCGGGGGAATCTGATCCGTGAACTATGTTGTGCTCGATGTCAGATGCAAAGTCTTTCCTTATTGTTCCATTATCTGCTTCTTCAGGGTTTGTTGCACCCATAATTTTTCTTGCTCTTGGAATAACATTTTCACCCTCCAAAACCATTAGTACGCATGGCCCTGATGACATAAAGTCAGTCAGGCTTCCAAAAAAGGGTCTTTCTTTGTGAACTGCATAAAATCCCTCAGCTTGTTCTTTGGATAGTTTTACCATTTTAATTCCAACTACCTTGATATCTTTGCTTTCGAATCTTCTTATAACTTCACCGATCACATTCTTTTCAACTCCATCGGGTTTAACAATAGATAAGGTCTTTTCCAATTTTGTTCCTCCAAAAAAATAAATTTGGCCTATATTTTTATGTTAATTGTGTATGTGTCAAATATAATATTAAAATCATGATTTTATCTTACTTATATTAAAAAATTCAGAGCTAAATATATGATTTTCAAAAGATATTTATTAAAATTCACAGTTTTTTTATAGCCCTGTTTTCATTTTTAATACTTTGTGAAATAGGTATTAGAAATCTGTATCCTAAATACGACCCTTCCGGCAGGATTAAATTTGAATATAATAAGGATTTTAACATAAGGATCGGAAAGAAAAATTATTCTGGAAGACAGATCAAGAACACGGGAGATTATGATACGTCTGTAACTTTTAATAAGTATGGATTCCGTGATGATAAGGATGTTACACAGATAAACCCTCAAGACTTATTGGTTGTAGGGGATTCTTATTCTCTTGGCTGGGGAGTAGAGAATGACAAAAGATATTCCGATCAGCTTCAAAAATTAATTAATAAACCCGTATACAATATCAGTATTTCAAATAACTTAGAGGGTTATAAAGGGTTAATAGGCTATGCAGAATCCAACGGTGCTAAAATTGAGAATGTTATCCTTGGATTTTGCATGGAAAACGATCTATTGGATTACGGAAATCTCGGTCAAAGAAAGATTAAAGATTATAGTGCTACTAACAAAATAAGTTATACCGCAATAAAAAACTATTTATCCAACTTCGCACTTTTTAATTTATTTACTGCATATATTCATTCAAATACTAGTTTGAGAAATTTTGCAGTTAAAAGTGGATTAATAATCGATAACTTAGGTGGAATTGCCAAAAATGAAATAAATGATCAAACGTTACGAAGCTCAGTTGCTATAATTAAAGAATTAAATAATAAATATAATCTATTGCTTATTATAATTGCCTCGCGCGGTTTGTGGGCTGGGGAAAACAAGGTAGTTGAAAATAAAGTTCATATTAATTTTACCGGTTTACTGAGAGAAAACAAAATAGATTTTATAGATTTACGGAAATCATTTGAATCAGGTGGCAGTCCGCTTAACTATCATTTCGAAAATGACGGACACTGGAATGAAAATGGACACTATCTTAGTGCAAAGGAAATTTATGATTATCTAAAATTGAATTGTGTAAAATCAGGGGCCAAGCACTGCCTGAACTAACATTTAACTCTATTCCACATTTTGTATCTGTTCTCTTATTTTTTCCAGATCTGATCTGAGTTCTATAATGTAATGGGAAATTTTTGCATCCTTTGATTTTGCAGAAATAGTTCCGGCTTCTCTGTTCATTTCCTGAATTAAAAAATCCAGTTCTCTTCCAACAGGAGTATTTTTGTTCATTGTATTTTTAAATCTTTTTATATGAGCGTTTAATCTCACTGTTTCTTCAGTAAAATCACTTTTTTCTGTAAGTATAGCAATTTCCTGAACCAGCCTAGAATTTTCAATCTGGCAATCCTCTAATAATAAATTAATTCTTTCTTTTAATTTGTCTCTTGTTTCTTTTGGAAACTTTTTTCTTCTGGCCTTAACATTTACAAGTAGCCTTTCAATTTTGTTTATTCTTTTTAAAAGTTCTTTTTTCAGATACTTACCTTCTTCTTTCCTTGCTTCGTGAACTTTCTTTATAACAGATTTTAAACCGTTTAGTATTTTGGTAATATCATTTTTATTAAGTTCTTCACTGGATTCGGTAGTAAATAAATCCTTTAACATTAACAGGTGCTCTAATTTAGTTTCGCCGTTTAATTTTAAATCTTTTTTAAGCCTTTGTAGCATCATTAAAGAATTTTTAGCAAGATTTCCATCCAGGTGGCTGCTTTTGTTAATTAATTTGGCAGAAATATAGATTCTGAATTTGCCGCGCGATATATGTTTTTTTACAATTTCGGCAATATTGTTTTCAATTTTTGTGAGTAAATCGGGAACTTGATATGTAATATCAAGGTATCTGTGATTTTCTGATCTGGCTTCAATGGAGATTGTTCCAAGTGATGTCTGCAGTTCTGTTATACCAAAGCCTGTCATACTAATCATAAATTTTTTCCTCTCTTAGATTGTCTAGGTAAATTTTCCTTATCTCTTTCAATATGTTTTGGATAACTAAAGTTTTATAATCTGGGTAAGTCCACTCTAATTCGTTAAATCTTTTATCCTTATAAATAAGGGTTAAGTCTGCATAAACTCCTTTTCCCAGGTAGGGACGATGAGCATAACCTTTTCCTGTGGATAATACAAAATGTTCTTCTGCAAGATAGCCAGGGTCAATATTGAAGATTCTCTTGTTGTTTAAAGATGTTTCTTCTTCTATTTGGTTCGTTTTGATCTTGATTTCTACAATTTCATCTCTTTTTAAGATTTGTTTTTTACTGAATATCTTTCTAGACAGATTTGTACCCATTTCCCGGGTGTAATAATTTGTTTTATCAAAATCGATTTTTTCACTTTCATAATCTATTTCGCCAAACTGTTCATCTATCTTTTTTTTTAACAAACTAATGTCTGCGCTGCCATTAAAAATTACAGAAAAAATAATCTTTACCGGTCTTGGTTCAACTAGATGGCTCATATGGTTTGGATAAGCGCAATAGGGAAGTACATCAAAGAATCAGGAGATTTTGTCGTCTTCTTTTTTCTCGTCTTTATTTTCTTCTTTACTCAGTTCTTTTTTCTCATACTGCTCAAATTCAGTATCCATACTTTGTCTCAGTTCATCTTTAAATCTATGTATATCCCTCAATGTTTTCCCTATAGTTCTTGCAACTTTGGGTATTTCCTTAGGCCCTAATACAAGCAAGGCTATGACAAGAATTACTAAGATTTCACCGGTTCCTATTCCAAACATTTCATTATTTTATATTAAAACTTTTTATTTTTAATAGAATATATAATATATTACATTTTAAAATTATTAAAGGACGGAGGATTTAAATGAAGGCAGCTATTTATCATGAATTTGGAGAATCAGAGGTAATTAAATATGAGGATGCCGACAAACCGGCTATCTCATCAGAAGAGGTCTTAATAAATGTGAAATCAGTTTCTTTAAATCAACTGGATGTAAGGCTAAGAAGCGGTAAATCTCCAAGACCCGTGGATTTGCCTCATATTGGGGGAATAGATATTGCAGGAGTTGTTTCGGAAGTTGGGAGTAATGTTACAGGTTTAAGTGAAGGTGACAAGGTTGTAGTAGACCCTACTGTAAGATTAGAAAAGGGGTTTGAAGTAATAGGTGTAAACAGGCACGGGGGTTTAGCTGAATTTGTTAAAATTCCTGCAAGAAATGTTGTTCCAATTGCCGGAGGCTTATCTTTTGATGATGCTGCAGCAGTTCCCATATGTAGTGTTACTGCATGGTATGGTCTTGTTGAAAGAGCTAATCTTAGAGCAGGTGAAAAGGTTTTGGTTCATGCTGCAGGAAGTGGGACAGGGTGTATGGCAATTCAGGTAGCAAAGTATTTGGAAGCAAGTTTGATTATTGCTACTGCGGGGTCTGACGAGAAACTTGAAAAAGCAAAAGAATTAGGCGCCGACGAAGTTATTAATTATAACACTCAGGATTTTGCTGAAGAAGTAAAAAAAATAACAGGTGGAAAAGGTGTAGATGTTCTTTTTGATCAGATAGGGGCTTCGGCTTGGGAAAAGAATATTAAGTGTCTTGGAAATAAGGGAAGGATTTTGCTTGTTGGAGTTGTTGGTGGAGTGAAAGCAGATTTGATGTTTGGTCCACTGATTATGAAAGACATTTCAGTTTTAGGCGTAACTGTATTTAACGCTCCCAGATCCAGCTTGGAAAAGGCTTTAAAACTCACATTGGATAAATATATAAAAACAATTATTGACAAAAAATTCCCTCTATCTGAAACTGCCGCAGCACATAAACACATCGAAAACCGCGCGCAGTTTGGCAAGGTTATAATAAATCCGTAAAACTATTTATTGAAAGGATAAATCAACAATATTAAAATCTACAATACTTATTTGAAGGGTTTTTTATTGAAATAATAAAAATCCCAAAAAACGATATATTGCATACCAAATTTCTGTAAATCTATTATATCCAGCCAAATAATGATTTAGTATGAAATACAGATGTACTGAAGTAAAAAGTACAATAACGAAAAATAAAATATGCTTTTCAAAAGTTTTAATCATATTTTAGAATTAAAATATAATATTATTTCCTCATTTTTTTTAAATACTATTTTGCCGATCACTTTAGAATCATAACCCTTAAATGTCTTATTGATGCTGTAGAACATAGTAATATTACTGTTTTCAATAAATTGGGTTTCTTTATCAACCGGTAAAACATGGACCGGATTATTAATTTCATCAATCATATTTAAATATTGAAAGCCCATACCATAATAGCTGGAAGTAATTATGGGTGCGCCATTATTAACCTTATTTTTGAACCTTGAAGCAACCTTAATTTCGTAATCGTAGTAGTTTTCATAATGCCTAATAAGTGAGTTTGAGATAATGCTATTTTTTTCTAAAAAATCTTTATGTAAATACAAATACGCTTTTTCTGCCAAATCTATTAATTTATAATTGTTGTTATTTAATACCTCATCTATTGTTATTTTCTTTCCGTAATATTTTACATTTTCTTCATCATGAATAAGAAAAATAAATGCATCTGGCATTTTAGATTTATCTTCTTTGAAATTCCAGACCCTGTTTTGGAGTCTGCTACCATAAATAGGTCCCGCGTAATCAAGAACACTGCTGGCAAAATAGCAGTCTAATCCTTTTCGATAGTTTAAAGTTATGTAGTCTAAAGTTTCCCATAAAAACGAAGAGCTGGATGACGCAAACCGGAGATATCTCATTTGCGAATAATCTTTTTTGCTCAATATGTCATAAATCGGAATATCAATTGCATATGAAGGCAGCTTTGCTCTAGCAAGCTGGAATGTTGATAGAAATGAAAAAACACAGCAGCTCAGAAGAATAGTATTTTTATATATTTTCTGTGATTCAAATTCTTCAATTAATTTTCCAACGGCTAGAATGCCAATACCAATCATAAAAATTGTGAGTCTTGGAGATCTATGAAATTTGAATGAAGGGACAAGGAATAAAAATAGAAAACCAGTTAATAATTGAAGTAAAATAAAAATGTTAACAGATCTAGATCTGTTTTTTATCATTATAGATTTTATAAAGAAATAGATCCAGCTTGGGATTGCAATTCCCCAAAATATAATTCCATACCCTCCGTGAAATGATCCAATGCCTGTATCATAAAGAAACAGCCCAAATATCTCTTTGAATTTATTTACTATATATAGAATATTTAGAGAGCTAATGCTTAAAAACTCCCTGGATTCAGTAAAAATTTCCATAGGGAATACAGGGTTTCCTAAAACTAAATAATTTCGTAAATACCAATAACATGAGAATATTGAGATTAAGAGAAAATAAATTAATATTTCTCGAGAGTTTTTTCGTATTAACTTAGGAAAAATTACTGTTTGCAGGATTATTGCTGTTAAGATCATTGTATACTTCATCCCTAGAATTAAACCTATAGATATCCCGGCTAAAAATAAATATGTTGATATTTGGGTAGAATAAAATCGAATAGAGAAATAAAGGCTGACAAGAAAGAGAACGCTTACAATTAAATCAATATATGCTACGCCAGCTTGAGTCAGTACAACAGGGCTAAAAAAAAAGATAAGACCTATAAAAATTGAGGTTTCCCTTTTTAATGATAGTTGTCTTGAAAGAACATAAATTACAGAGATTCCGTATATTCCATAAAAAAATTGTACCAGGCCTATTGGGATTAAATTCTTAAAGAACACCGTAGGCCACAGGAATAAGAGTTCTGCATTCATTGGAAATGCAACATGCCCACGATACTCAACAGGAAGCAGGAATATCTTTTGATGATAAATATATTCAAATACTGCAGGAAGATGATAGGTGAGGTCATCAATGCCTCTTGGAGGGAGCAATATAGCCGATAAGAATAACCAAAAACTTACAAGAGATAATAATAAGAACAGAAATATTATGTAAGGTGAATTTATAGACTTTAGATTACTCTTTAGGGAAATATAATCATCTGTTAAATAAGCTTTAATATTTCTTTGTTTTCTAAAAACTACAAATATTATGATGAGAGCGATAGCTGTGTTTAATAAAATTAAGTAGTTAACTGTTAATATTTCCAGAGTACCCAGTACAAGTTCACTTAAAATTATTTGAGCTGTAGTAAGGAGTACTGTAGCTACTAACTTCTCGGAAATAGAGGTAAGCTTTTTATTAATTAATAACAAATAAAATGACAAAAAAATCAGAAGGTTAGTTACGAAAAAAATTATCATTTATTCTAAAAAATATCCTCAAAAGTACTAATTAGTTTTGAGTTGTTTATGTCTTTAATTCCTATTATCTCTTCAAGCTTGCTACCGGTTAGATCAGAACACATTTCCCACCATTTCATTAATTGATTCCCAGTATCTGGTTCTCTCCACCATTGGTCATCAAATTTATCTCGCAGAAATTCTTTAATATTTGTTTCAATTAGCCAGGCTCTATAACTTATATATGGATTTATATCACTGAGCACTAAATCAAACAACACAGTATTTTCATTTGGCTTAACAAACATATTAGTTAGATATATTTCAGATATTTGTGATAAAGAATCATAGATACTACTGTTTTCATTAATAATTCTAAATAACAGCACATTTACACACAAATTTCTCAAGTATGCCAACTTTTTTAAATATAATAATTCTATAAAATTGTTATCGGTATCAATTTTCAGATATCTCTCTAACCACTTTTTCTCAAACACAAAATCCTGAAAAAGTATTTTAAATGTTTCCAGAGTGATTGGATCGATTAGCCTTTTGTTTTCAAATGTTTCATCAACATTTATTGAACTAAAAAATAGAGATTTACCAAGCTCACCCAATATAGATTCATAATCTTGGATGGTTTTAATTCTGTATATAGATACGAATATTTTATCAGGTATTTGAGCTGGATAGGATTTGGCCTGCCCGTTTTTTGAGGCTCTGTTAACGAGGTCAAAACTTATTGAGTCACTTAAATTCATCCCAATTTCAAAAAGAAATTGAGTGGATAATTTTAGAAGCGAAGTTTGCTTAAAATAGTCTTTGAATTCAAAAGAGTTAAATAAAAATAATGAGTCTTCATAGCTAGCATCTTTTATCTGTATATCCAGTTTGTTTTTAAGATGCCACCTAAATAAATCTTTATATATGTATTCGGTATCATTTAGAAATTCTTTGCAAAGATTTTTTACTTGTTCAATATCTATTTTATTGAGATCACGTGTTTGATCTAAATAATTATTAAATCCTAATGCCTTTGAAGTTTGATTTTTATTTTCAATTATGAGATGAATTCCAGCAAGGAATTCATCGGTTAATTCTTTATATCTTTGACTTAATTTTTTCCTGTTTTCTCTTTTCATTTCTGTTTTGATATTAGAAAATAAATTAAATAAATTCATCTCTTTATTATCAGATTTTTTAGTCTGGATGTTGAATTCATTTTTTAAATTTTCGATAGAATCAAAGCTATTATTAGTTTTTAGAAGTTCAGAAAGAAAAATTTTAAACAGCCTTATCTTTTCGTGTTCATTTTCTGAGTATTTATTACTATCAAGATTTTTAAAAATGTTTATATCAAACAATTCTCTATGGTTATATAAAATATCTTTTGAGTTAGACATTTTATTAATGCCGGAATCAAACAGGTAATTATCATAATATAATTTGTTGAGCAGTGATTCTGCCGATTCAGCAAATTCTATATCTATCTTAAAATTCATATTTTTGTTACCATTTTAATAATAAGCTAGCTAAGAGAAAGCTTCTTTACTGGTTTTTTTATAAAAAACGTTAGAAATGCGGCAAAATAGCAAAATATTATCGCTATAAGAAAAGGGTAAAAATAACTTCCAGTCCTATCAAAAAGATATCCGGCCAGTATTGGGCCGCTTATAGCAGCTACCGAGAATGATGTTCCAAAAAACCCATAAATAGAACCAAGAGCTTTTAAACCGTAAAAGTCTCCTAAAAGCATAGGAAAAATTGGGACCCATCCACTGTAAAAGAAACCGAATAATAAACCAAACAGATAGTAGTATTGTATATCATTTGTGAGCAGCAATATCAGTATTGAACTGCCTTGTACAAAAAAACATATTAATAATACGCGTTCACTTCTAATTCGTTCAGTTAAAATTCCTGAGAGAACAATTCTTCCAACTATGCTTCCCAAACCTATGGCTGCAAGGGCGCCTGAAGCGAGTAATTCGGGAATTCCAACATGTATTTCGTAGTTAAAAAGATGGGTGATAATAATTAGAAAAGTCAGAAAACCAAACAGCCACATTACATATAAAAGCCAGAACACTGGGGTCTTAATTGCTTCCTTTGCTTTCCAGTCCTGATTGTTATCTGATGTTAGATTTGAGTTTTGGGGGTCAGAGCTAATATCCTCAGCCCCATAAGGTTTTAAATTCTTATCACTTGGGCTCTTTCTCAGCAGCAGTGTTGCAAATATTGCAATAAACATAAAAGCGGATAAGCCAAAAAATGCATTAGATATACCATTATTAATGATTAACCAGGTGGTAAGGGGAGGAACAAACAGTCCGCTAAGCGGTACACCTGTTGTAATAATTCCTATTGCAAGCGATCTTTTTTTAATAAACCATCTGCTTATCAGGGTAACACATGTTATATATAAAACCCCGTCTCCGATGCCTATCAAAACACCAAAATATAAAAACAGTTCGAGCTTTGTGTCGGCAAATCCCGATAATAGCAGCCCGACTGCGCATATTAAACCACCAGAAAATATTATTATCCTTGGGTCGTATTTATCTACAAGCCTTCCTGAAATTGCAAGTGAAAAAGCGAGAACAAATGACCTGAGGGCATAAATGGACGACCCTCCTGCCTCGGATAAACTAAACTTATCATTTAGACTGGGAAGAAATATTCCAAAAGAGTATAAGAGCAGTCCATCGAGTATGATGAGTATCAGCGATGCACCTACTATATACCAACCGTAGAATATATTGTTCTTAGCCATTCAGGTATGAATAATATTATTAAAGAGGATTAAAAACTCAGATTTTAAGTGAGTATGGAAGATCAGGCAAGTTCTTATTTTCAAACATCACAAATAATCATTGAACTAAACATATTTTTTTTGATTTTTGCTTAATATTACATAACATTGATAATAAAATTAAATTTATAAAGGAAAAAATTATGGAAGATAATGCCGATAGATTCGATAAGTTTAAGGCTGGCTTTAGTAGAGGACTTAGAATAGTAAATGTGAGATCAAAAGAAGCTTATGTAGTATTAAAAACAAAAAACCAGATTCAGGGGAAAAACAGGTATAAAAAGAAATTGATAGAGGAGCTTGGAAATGCCGTCTTCAGGACATTTAAGCATAAAGGCAATATCAGTGAAGATAGTATTAAAAATAAATGCAGCGATATATTGAATTTAGAATCAGAAATAGATGATATGAATGAAGAGATAAAAAATATACATGAAAATGCTCTCAAAGATCTTGGAAAATTAAAAGCTATCACAAAGCCCAGTGAAGTTACAAAATGTGAATGCGGCACCGAGGTAAAAGGGGATTTGAAAAAATGTCCTGAGTGCGGGAAACAATTGAATCAAAATTAGAATAAAGGGGGAGTTTTATGAAAATTATACTAATTGCTGTTTTTTCGATTATTTATTTAAGTATGCAAAGTTCTTTTGCAGAAATTCCGATAGTGGCTAAATCTAAAATTAAAAACAATTCAGGAGAAATAGTGGGTCTGGCTTCATTTATTGAAAGTAGTGAGGGCGTAAATATTGCCGTGCTGGTGCAAAGTTTAACCCCGGGGCTTCATGGTATTCATATTCATCAAATAGGCAAATGTAATAAGCCTGATTTTAAATCTGCAGGCGGGCATTTTAATCCATACAGTATGAGCCACGGCACAAAAAATCCTAAGGGGTATCATGTTGGTGATTTAGCAAACATTTATATAAAGCCCGATGGAACAGGCTCACTTCTTATTACTTCACACCTTTCTACTCTACAACATGGAATTAATTCACTTTTAAAAGAAGAGGGTACTTCCATTGTTATTCATTCAGGCCCCGATGACTTAATTTCCGATCCAAGTGGAAATGCAGGAAAGAGAATAGCTTGCGGAGTTATTAAGAAACTATAATAGATCCAGTTCTATGGTTTTTTTTATTAGCATGTTTATTAACAAAAGGCTTAAAGCTTATTGTGAATTTGTAAAATAGGACTTTTAACTAAGAAATAACCACGGATTACATAAATATTTAATATCCTTCAAATGTTTTAAAAATATCACGGAACTCGTTATTAATTTCTATGAATACATCTAATATCTCTGGGTCAAAATGCTCCGGGCTTGTTTTATCATCACCTTTTGTAATAATGTCAAATGCCTCTTGATGGCTATATGCTCTTTTATATGGTCTTGAGCTTCTAAGGGCATCGTATTGGTCGGCTATAATTGTAATTCTGGCAGATATTGGTATCTGTGTTTTGCTCAGACCATATGGGTATCCTGAGCCGTTCCAGGTTTCATGATGATTCTGGGCAATTTCCTGCCCCATTTTTAGAAATATAGATTCCGATCCCTCGAGGATTTTGGCCCCAATTGTTGTATGTGTTTTCATTATTTCCCATTCTTCACTATTTAAAGCACTAGGTTTTAGAAGAATACTGTCTGGTATTCCCACTTTTCCAATATCGTGCATGGGTGATCCGTGGAATATGTTTTCTATAAAATCAGTGTTCATGCCAAGTATTTCGGCTATTTTCTTAGTATATAGGCTAATTCTTCTTATATGAGAACCAGTCGCTTGATCTTTGAATTCAGTTGCCAAAGTTAGTCTGTATATTGTTTCCAGGTAAGCTGCTTTTGTATTGTCATGAGACAGGTTTAATTCAAAAAGGGCTTTTTGCAGCTCTTTAGTTCTTTGCTGTACCTTATCTTCTAAAATATAGTTACTTTGCTTCAATAAATCATTATATTTTTTGATCTTAAGATTGTTTTTTATTCTCATTGCCAGTTCTTCAAAATCATAAGGCTTAGTGAGAAAATCATCCGCACCCTTGGATATTCCTTCTAACAAGTCTTCTCTGGAACCAAGAGCTGTTACAATTATTATAGGAATTTGCTTTGTATTGTCGTTAGATTTTATTTTTTGCGTAGAATCAAAGCCATTCATTTTAGGCATAATAACATCCATTATTATTAAGTCGGGTTTTACTGTGAGTGCAATTTCTACGGCTTCTTCACCATTTGTTGCCTGAAATGTTTGGAAGCCCATATTTTCACACATATTGTTGAGCAGAAGCCTGTTTCTGGGCTCATCATCAACTATTAGTATTTTTTCAGTTTGATTATCCATTAGAACTTTCTTTAGATTGTATATATAACATTTTATAATTTTTAAATTTTATTTCAATTAACCAATATTTTTTTATAACTGCTATGGTCTTTTTTTTAAATTAAGTTTTAATAAGTAAATATCAAGTTTATAATGACTATTTATTTTTTTGTGGAGATGATTAATAATATAACTTAAATAGTATTTGTCCGTCATTTTGATTTTAAATAATTTTTTATAGTAATGCGTGAATTTAGAATAGAAAATCTCTTATTAAATGATCAGGCTGATTCGTTCCAAAGGATCTGCCTAGAAGGTCAGGTCCCGTGTGTTGTTTTTTATAAAGGTGATAAGCCGGATAAATCCAATATAGATCTGTCCAACATCTTTTCTCATCGCGGTTTCAAGCCATATCTTGTTCCAGAAGATTTTTTAATTAAAGGCAAGCAGGACTTAAAAATATACGAGGAAATAATAAACAGTTCATGCCTTTTCATTTTTTATATTGACGATAATAGATCAAGTTTCCTATATTGTCTTGGTCATATAAGAGCTAAAAACCGCCCTATAATTACTTTTTCCAGAGAACAACTGCTTTTAGAAATTAGTTCAGAATATGAAAACGAGCTTAAATCTTCCAGCCCAATCTATGAAATAGACTTTAACAAATTGAGTGAGATTGGTGAACAGAATAATTCTCTTGTTAATTTTATGGCTTCATTGGATAAGTCAAAAAACTTTGTGCTGAAAGGGAGTGCAGATGATGATGGCGATATATTTGAAATCGACAATATAATTAAAGACATATTTGATTTTTTGATACCCAACTTGA
>Ga0209988_10002070_pt1 | contig 13189 bp, 9 predicted proteins | sample N075metaG_FD_183115 | JGI IMG/M metagenome (GOLD analysis project Ga0209988, IMG submission 183115) | Deep subsurface microbial communities from Kermadec Trench to uncover new lineages of life (NeLLi) - N075 metaG (SPAdes) (version 2) | ecosystem: Environmental > Aquatic > Marine > Ocean trench... | reverse complement strand
CGGAACAGGCGCGTCGTCAGGCAATGGTGTATGCACGCGAAATTGCCGCGAATTATTCGTATTCAACCATTGTCATGGCCGAAGCGCTGGCGTCCTGGTTCTGGAACCGCATCTATAACGGTATCCAGGTAAATCACTTTGAAGACTTCCAACACCAGGCCCTCGGCCACGAGGTTATCTATGTGCCTTGTCATCGCAGCCACCTTGATTACGTGTTGGTTTCGTACCTGGTTCATGCACATGGTTCCGTACCCCCGCACATCGCTGCCGGCCTGAACCTGAACCTTCCGGTTATCGGTTCGTGGCTACGTCGTGGCGGCGCGTTTTACCTGCGCCGGTCTTTCCGGACCCACAAGCTTTATGCAGCGGTATTCAATGAATACCTGAGCACCATACAGTCCCAGGGTGTTTCAATTGAGTACTTCATCGAGGGCACCCGTAGCCGCACGGGTCGTTTGTTGCCACCCAAAGGCGGTATGCTAGCGATGTCCGTCAAAAGCTATCTCAATGCCCCGGTCAGACCGATCATGTTTCAACCGGTTTATATCGGCTATGAACGAATGCTGGAAGGCAACAGCTACACCACGGAATTATCCGGCAAGGCCAAGCGCTCGGAGCGATTATCTGATCTTTTCAAGGTTTTCGGGGTCATGCGACACAATTATGGACAGGCACACGTAAGCCTCGGCGAGCCTGTTTTTCTGGATGAGTTGCTTGATCAGCATAACCCGCAATGGCGGGAGGAAACAGATCGGGACGGAACCCGGCCAGGTTGGCTAAACACGGTTATTGATGACCTTGGGCAGTTGATCATGACACGCATCAATGCCAGCGCTGACGTGAATCCAATCAACTTGCTGGCACTGATCCTGCTGGGCACACCCCGACATGCACTGGGCGAGAAACAACTGGCCAGGCAGATCACATTGTACAAGTCACTGCTGACCAACAAGCCCACACCTGAGCGCGTCACAGTGACGCAAAAAAGTGCCGCTGAAATCATCGATTACGGCTTCGAGATGAAGGTGTTGAAGCGACAACGCCACAGCCTCGGAGATATCATTTCCATCCAGTCTGATCGCGCGGTCGGATTGACGTATTTTCGTAATAACGCCGCGCACCTGATGGCGTTGCCATCCGCCGTCGCCTGTTGTTTTCTGGAAAACCGTGAATTAGCACTCAGTGACCTGCATCGAATTGCGCTCACCGTGCAGCCATTTCTAGCGGCCGAATTATTCCTTCCGTGGAGCCAGCGCGGTGTGATCAAAGCGCTGGATGAAAGCATCGGGCAATTGATTCAACTCGGTTTATTGACCCGCGATGATGACAGACAAACATTATCCCGCGCCACGGAAAATGCTGAGGCGGGTATGCAACTGAAGATTCTCGCCCATAGCCTGCTGCAAACTTTGCAACGCTACCTGATTACGATTTCCGTATTGGCCAGGAATGGCCCTGGCGTGCTGAGCCGGGCTGACCTGGAGAATCTGTGCATAAGCACTGCGCAGCGTATATCCATGCTGCATGAATTCGATGCACCAGAATTTTATGACAAGGCGCTGTTCAAGGGGTTTATTGCACAGCTACGCAAAACCGGCATCCTCAAGACCGACGAGGGCAATATGCTGGTATTTGACGAACGTCTGCAACAGATCAACGATGATGCAAAATTCATATTGGGAGAGGCCATCCGGCAGGAGATCGAACGGCAGACACCCGTCGCCGATTAAGCAAGTTGCGGCGAGCCGATCTTGTATCAGGTTACGCTTTCAAAATCAGGCATCAAGGTCCGGTATCAGCCTCGACTCAAGACGCGCAATCCAGTCTTTCAATTTCAGCTTACGTTTTTTCATACGCCTTAAACGCAGTTGATCCTGCCACGGATCCGACGACATGCGGTTGATCGCCTGATCCAGGTCGCGGTGCTCATCACGCAACTCACTCAACAACTGTGTTATTTCTGCGGTATCGTCTGATCTCATCTGCTCATCTTGCGTCCCGCGACCGACTGGTGCAACATGCGGGCGAAACTGCTACCTTTCACTATGTTCACTATACCATTACGAGTGGCTCACATGAGCCTGTAAGGAGACAGTTTCCATGGATCGAAGAAAATTTGTTACCGCCGCAGGTGTTGCCGGTGCCGCCGGGCTGTTGAGTGCTTGCGGAAAACAACCCACCTCACAGACGGATTGTCCCGGGGCTTCGTCAGCAGAAACTTTTGAATGGAAAATGGTCACCTCATGGCCGCGTGATTTTCCCGGTCTGGGTACCGGTGCAAACCGCCTGGCCGAAAATATCACCAGGCTGAGTAATGGCCGTCTCAAGGTGAAGGTCTATGGAGGTAATGAACTGGTGCCGCCTTTTGAGGTATTTGATGCAGTATCCCAGGGGACGGCAGAGATGGGACACAGCGCCGCATACTACTGGAAAGGTAAAACCGCTGCCGCGCAGTTCTTTGCCGGGATACCATTTGGCCTGAGCGCGCAGGAATTTCATGGCTGGATTTATTATGGGGGTGGGCTCGAACTGTGGCGGGAGGTCTATGCTCCGTTCGATCTCATTCCGTTTCTTGCCGGCAGTTCCGGACCGCAGATGGCCGGTTGGTTCAATCTTGAAATTAACAGCCTGGATGACCTTAAAGGACTCAAGATGCGTATCCCGGGATTGGGGGGTGAAATCCTGAAGCGGGCCGGCGGAACGCCAGTCACCATTCCGGTGGCAGAGCTGTTTACCGCGCTGCAAACGGGCATCATCGATGCGACTGAATGGGTTGGGCCATATAACGATCTCACCATTGGCCTGTTTCGTGCGGCGAAATATTATTATTACCCCGGTTGGCATGAACCCGGTACAGGCCTGGAGTGCATGGTCAGTCGAGACGCGTGGGAATCGCTTCCAGAGGACCTGCAGGCAGTGGTCGAAGTCGCCTGCCAGGCCGTTGTCACCGACATGTTGTCGGACTTCAATTCGCACAATGGCATCGCCCTCAAACAACTGGTCGAGCAACATGGTGTGCAACTACGGCGGCTACCAGATGAAGTGCTCATTCATTTACGTGAAATCGGACATGAGCTGATGCGGGATTTGGCTGCTAAAGATGAGTTGTTTGGCCGGATATACGAATCGTTCACCGCATATTACGAAACGGTAAGTCCGTGGACGGCAATTTCCGAGCGTAGCCTGCTCAATTTGCGCCCCGACCCGTTCGCTGGCTAGCACCAACAAAGGACGATTAATTCAGCTAATTCTCATTAATGCTGAGAAATTCTGCGCCGACTGGTGAAAATGCGGACTAGTAAATCTCTGCAGGCAGCCAGGTGGCCAATTCGGGCCACAGTGCCAGCAAACCAAGCACCAGTATCTGGATCGCGATAAATGGGATAACCCCCCGATAAATGGCCATCGTCGGGATTTCCGGGGGCGTCACACTGCGCAAGTAAAATAGTGAAAAGCCAAACGGTGGTGTCAGGAAAGATGTTTGCAGGTTGACTGCGATCATCACCCCAAGCCAAATGGGGTTCAAGCCCATGGCCAGTAATACCGGGCCAACGATGGGGATGACCACATAGGTAATCTCAATAAAATCCAGAATAAAACCCAGCAGGAACAACACCAGCATCACAACCAGCAAGGCACCGACCGTTCCACCCGGCAGGTTCGTCAGTAACGATTGAACAATTTCATCACCACCATAGCCGCGAAATACCAGGCTGAACAATGATGCACCGATCAATATCATAAACACCATTGCACTCACCCTGGCCGATTGATAAGCCACTGCCCGCATGGTTTCCCAGGAAAGTTTCTTTTGCTGCAACGCCAACAGGATGGCGCCGGTCGCACCCACCGCTGCCGCCTCGGTTGGGGTTGCCAGACCCACCAGGATAGACCCCAGAACCGCCACTATTAGCAGCAATGGTCCAGCCAACAGGCGCAGCAGGGCTAACAGGGACACGTTTTCGCCCGGCACTGGTTTTACTGCCGGCATCAACGAAGGTTTGAACGCGGCCAGCAGTGTAAGGTACAACATGTATAAACCCACCAGCATCAAACCCGGCACCAACGCTCCGGCAAATAACTCTCCAACCGAAATCGTCTCGGGGCTGAAAATGCCCATTTGTAACTGTGCTTGCTGATACGCGTTTGAAAGCACATCCGCGAGCAGTATCAGAACAATCGAAGGCGGGATGATTTGCCCCAGCGTACCTGCTGCACAAATAGTTCCGGTGGCAACCGATGGATCGTAATTATTCCTCAGCATGGTTGGTAATGAAAGCAGACCCATGGTGACCACGGTTGCACCGACGATTCCGGTGCTGGCGGCCATCAACGTACCCACCATCATCACCGCGAGCCCCAAACCGCCGGGGACTCTACGCATTATTTGCGCAAGCGCCTGCAATAGCTGGTCTGCCAGCTTTGAACGTTCCAGCATCACCCCCATAAACACAAACACCGGTATCGCAATCAGTGTTTCATTGCTCATGATTCCGAATATGCGGCTTGGGAACGCACTCAGGAAAGAAGGATCGAAAATACCTGTAGCTATCCCCACCAGCGCAAATATCAACGCAACACCGGCCAGCGTGAAAGCCACCGGAAAGCCGGCCAGCAGGGTCAAACCGGCAGCAACAAACAAACCCAGTGACATTAATCCCGCCATTTCAATCCCTGTCCCGCGTTTGAACCTGATGAATTGCAATGACTTAAATTTTTATGCATGCATAACGCATAATTCTGGAGCACCCTATAAAAGCCATATTGCCACAGTGTTTTCTTATGCACAGCGCCGACCGCTATAAAAAATAACATGAACTTAATGATCCTGTTGATATAACGTTATTCAAAGTATCCCGTATGCATATGTTATTTATCATTTATTTGGTTTCAGACAGGATTCTGATATGCCTGATAATGATAGCATGAACATAAGCCCCACTTGATTTTCAGCAGGTTATTCACAGAGTTATCCACAGGCAGATCGGAAACACGCGCTATAATCCACCCCTGCCGGCGTAACCAGCCCGCATATTTCACCAGTCGGTATCAGGCCTGTTTATAATCATATGAATCAATTGAATTAAATGACAGATATACCTAAAAGCTCCATGGCACACTTTGTACACGGCCCGATACCTATCCCGCCCTGGCTTGTCCATATGCAACTGGCCTTGAGCTTCCTTCAGCCCATAGCTACGGCTATGGTCTTCAGTCCAGCCCGGCGCCCAGTCACATCTGTCCGACGCCATCATCCGGGATACTGGTGAAATATGCGGGCTAGTTGAAGTCAGTCGTTTTCAGCGTCTGTTCAAAGGTTTACAATAGCCCGCTTTTACGCGCTTAACCACGGGATTCAAATTCTTGAAAGAACATATTGAAGAATTGTTGATTCAGGCTCTTTTGCACCTGATACGCGAAGGCGTGCTGTCGGCGGATTGCGAAATCACACCACAACTGGAACGCGCCCGTTCACCTGAGCATGGTGAATTCGCGTCCAACGTCGCGATGGTGCTTGCCAAACGCGCAGGTATGAAACCACGTGACCTTGCCGAGGCGATTATTAAAAAATTGCCGCGTTCCCGACAGTTGGACCGTGCAGAAATAGCAGGCCCCGGCTTTATCAATTTCTACATGAACCAGCTTGCCCTGACCGGTATTGTCAAAGACATCCTGTACCACGGCGATTCCTACGGACATTTGCCGTGCAACCCGGAACATGAAATTACCGTCGAGTATGTTTCTGCCAACCCAACCGGGCCTTTGCACGTTGGCCATGGCCGCGGTGCCGCCTATGGTGCGAGTCTTGCCAACATCCTGCAAGCTGCCGGGCACACCGTTCAGCGAGAATATTATGTCAATGACAACGGCAGACAAATGGACATTCTCGCGGTCAGCGTCTGGTTCCGCTACCTGGAATTGTGCGGTGAGCAGTTGCGTTTTCCGGAAAACGGTTACCGGGGTGATTACATCTATGACATCGCACGTGAAATTCGCAAGGAAGAAGGCGACAAGTGGCGGCGGAAAGGGCAAGACGTGCTGGACAATTTACCACCCGACCATGCCGATGGCGGTGATAGCGAAAAATACATCGATGCACTGATTCAACGTGCCAGCGACATGATGGGCAATAAAGGCTACCGGACGTTTTTTGATGTATCGGTCAATAGCATCCTCACTGACATACAGGATGACCTGACGGATTTCGGTGTTGAATTCGATGTGTGGTTTTCTGAAGAAGAACTCGAAAAAAGTGGCGCAATTGTACATGCCATTGCCCGGCTTGAAGAAAATGGCCACTTGTATAAAAAGGATGGCGCAACCTGGTTCCGGGCCTCCGCGCTTGGTGACGAGAAAGACCGTGTTGTCGTGCGTGAAAATGGCAGGACAACATATTTTGCTTCCGACATTGCCTATTTTCTGAACAAACTGGAGCGCGGATTTGAGCACGCGATTTATGTTTTTGGTGCCGACCATCATGGCTACATCGCCCGTTTGCGGGCAGCGGCCATCGGTTTGGGTGAAGACCCGGATCGACTGGAAATACTGCTGGTTCAGTTCGCGATCCTGTTTCGTGAAGGCAAGAAAGTAGCAATGTCCACGCGCTCCGGTCAATTTATAACCCTGCGCCAACTGCGCGAGGAAGTCAGCACCGATGCTGCACGGTTCTTTTATGTCATGCGCTCGCATGAGCAGCACCTTGATTTCGATATGGACCTGGCCAAATCCCAAACCAATGAAAACCCGGTTTATTACATCCAGTACGCACACGCCCGCATTTGCAGCGTATTCAGAAACCTTGAGCAGTTGAATGAAATTCACAACCAGGCTATTGGTGAGGCCGCACTGAACCTCCTGACTGAGCCAAATGAAATAAAATTGTTGCGTGCCCTGAGTCGTTACCCGGAAGTGATTGAATCGGCTGCCCGCTTACGCGCCCCGCACCTTGTCGCCCATTATTTGCAGTCGCTGGCCACCGAATTTCACGCATACTACAACTCTCACCAATTTCTCGCTGAGGACGAAAACATCAGGAATGTTCGTCTGAACCTGATCCTTGCAACCCGTAGTGTGCTGGCCAATGGCCTCAAATTACTGGGAATTTCCGCGCCGGAAGCGATGTAATGGCAGCAGCACGCAACAGAAGAGGAAAGCGCTCAAGAGGCCGTAATAAAGGATCCGGCGGCATACCTGCGTGGTTCTGGTTACTCGGTGGCATTCTAATCGGCCTTGGTGTTGCGCTGTTGCTAATGTTCAAAGGGTACCTGCCAGAATTGAAACAACATTTTCCTGCCGCCGATGACACCCTCACCAACCCCTCCGGCCCAGCCGTGGTTGAAGACGTTGATGACGGCGAAGCCAAACAGAAAAAGAAACAATATTCGTTTTTTACCGTACTGCCGGAAATGGAAGTGGTTGTGCCTGAGCAGGAATTGCGCAGCCAGGCAGCGCCCGCCGTCAGCAAGTCAACCATTACCGATCAGGACAGCTACATATTGCAGGTGGGCTCTTTTCGCAACGCCTCTGATGCGGAACAGATGAAAGCGCAGTTGGCATTTATGGGTTCAATCGCCTCGGTGCAAGTCGTCACCATCAATGGTGACACCTGGCACCGCGTCAGAATAGGCCCCTTCGAAGGCGCGGCCAAAGCAGACGAAATGCGCCGCAAACTGGTCGACAACAAAATCCCTGCGCTGGTAATGAAAATAAAGTAGCGTGCGAGGTTGGGAAATGGCACTGTCATCCCGGGGCTGCGAATAGCAGACGTCTCTTCGCACATCCATGTGCTCTCGCGACAGTTGTACATCCATGTACAGGCCCGGGACCCCTTAACGATCCCGAGAGGGTAAAGAGTTCCACGGATAAAACTCTCAGTTATCCACCGAGGTCCCCGCTTTCGCGGGGATGACGGTGCGGCTTTTAACCTGGATACAATTCAGGTGTTTTGCTGACGGTTTCCCCTGATGGCTTTTGGGACTGCTTTTGCCAGTGTTTAAACGCGACCCACAGGGCTTTGCCGTTCCAATCCCCGACGGTGGTACTTGAAAACCCGCTGCTATCGAGTGTGGTGATTTCCTGCTGCAATGTGGTGTCACCACAAGCGGCGGCAAATTCTCGCATGCTTCCATTTAAATCAACCGGCGCGTAATTCCTGATCCATTGCGACATGTAGTTACGCGCAGCAGATGCATCCGCCCGTTGGCAGGCTTGTTGCAGTTGTTTTAACAAGTCACTTTGCTCCGCTGAAACCAGGCCATTGCTGTCTGTCTGCACTGCCTCTGTACGGCCCCGGAACATATATAAATACGCCGTCAACAGCCACAAAACTGCAAATACAGCGGTGCTGATTTTCCACCACAACGAATGCCCTTTATCGGTTACTGAGCCGGAAAAATTCCCGCTCTGCAAAATTGGCATGACCGCTGAAACAGGCGGTAATGTGCTGGCTGCGGTACTGAGTTCAGATGGGGCGACGCGCAGTTTATGTTCCGGCAGGATGGCTGTACGTTGCTTGTCCGCTACCGTATCCCACCAGTCCAGCCTGATTTCAGGTAGCACAAATTCACCGGCTTTTTCCGGTACAACCGCATAGCGGAACTCTTTGTGCCCCAGTACCCATTGCCCGTCATCACGACTGATACCCTGGGGTTGGTCAGGGTAAACTCGTGAATCGGGTATATCCGGCCACACAGGCTCTTCCAGCATGTTTTCTTCAAGGCCTACGGCATCCAGAATGATGGTACGTGTCACCGGCTCGCCCACGTGTAATTTTTCACTGTCAGAAATTTTCTGCGACAGCGTAATGCGTCTGGCCGGCAACCAGAAATCACCGGTGTAGGTCGCAGGGCGGGGGCTGATCTCAAGCGTCAGTGGCTCACTCTGGACATGTACGCGGCGACCGCGCACCGTTGGCTGCCATAACCGGTCAGAGGGGCGCTCGATCAGTCGTCCGCTCAATTGCATAGGCGGAATAAGCAGTGAGCCGGAGCGCTCTGGAAAGATCGCATAACGGCGTTCCAATACACGGTATTGCACGCCGTTGCGGTCAGCCTGATAGGGCACTTCGTCCAGCAGACGCACCGCAGCCTGTTCTGGTGCCGGTGGGTTAATCGCGGCCTCGGTCAGATTGGTCTGGTAGAAAATCCTCACCATCAAACCGACCTGTGAATGCACATAGTAAGGCCCGGACTCAGGATGGACGGTGACTTCGATAAACACCGGTTCGGGATCACCCGGTGCAGTCACGGGTGCTTCAGCCACCTTGAGACTCAATGGACGTGTGGTGGCTCCCGGCAACTGCAGTGCCGGAATGACCAACTCGCCCGCGTGTTTGGGCTCAAGGGTAATCACCAGTTTGACACTGGCACTCTGACGTCCGTTAACAAAGGACATTTGGGTCTCGGAACGCCGGTTGAGTATATCGAAATCCCGTTGCAGCACAGAGAGATCGGTGTCCAGGCTCTGATCGGTGTCATTGGTTTGCAGTACCAATGTTACCGTTTCACCCACAACAACATGATTGCGATCCAGTTTGGCGGTGACCGTTGCAGCGACTGCCACGGATTGCAGCATCAACCCCCAGCTTAGCAATACGCCAATTGCGCCAAAGCGACATATATTTATCTTTCCGGTTATCTTCGAGGTCATTTTCGGGCTCTGTTTGAAATATTTTTGAATGCGCTGGTATTGGTAAACGCGCTCCCGGGTTTTGGAATTTTTCTCATCAGACAGCTACCAATCCTCAGATTCATCAGCGGGCTTCCCGCGGCGCTGATGCTCGTTACGGAATTTTCGTCTCAACAGGCCGCCCGGGTCATCGGGAATCCGTCGTAACCACTGTTCCATGGCCTGTTCGTCCTCTTCGGACCAGTTCTGAGCCACTTCTGACGGCGAAGGTTCTCCTTCCTGCTCGCCTTCATTTTCCTGTTCGGATTGCTCATCACCCTGTTCGGAATCCTGTTGTTGTTCAGAATTCTCATCACCCTGCTCGCCACCTTCCGATTCATCACCGGATTGTTCATCGGATGATTCCCCTTCTGACTCCTGCTGCTGATCCTGTTCCTGCTTCATCTGCTCAACAAGCGCACGGTTGAATACCGCATCTTCCATCTCCGGTTCCAACTCCAATGCGGCATCAAAGGCGGCTAACGCCATTTCCAGTTCACCTGCCTGCGCAAGGGCGTTGCCCCGGTTGTAATGCGTATCCGCTGTCGCGAGTTGTGACCAGGATTGGTCGGCCCGGACATAATCGGCACTGCGATAAAAAGCCTCTCCGGCGATGGCAGGGTCTTTTGCCAACAGCGCAGCATCAGCCACGCGTTCCTGTCGCAGGGCAGTCTGGGCCTGTTGATCCCTGGTGGCCCAAAGGTCATCCCACAAGCCTGCGCTGGCGCTGGGGCTGATTAAAATGCCAGGCAAAACCAACAGCGGTAAAATAAACAATACGCCGCGACGAAAACTGAACGCGACCAGTGGTAACAACAACAGCACCAGCCACGGCCCGGTATCTTTCCAGCGCTCACCCAGGGCATCATCACGGCGGGCAAACTCACTTCCCTCTACCGACGACCATGGCGACTGAGACGAACTGCCTGTGATCAATTCAGAATACAAACCGCCACCGGCCCTGGCGACAGCCTGCAGCGCATCCCGCTGCAACCGCGACACCACAATACTGCCCTTGTTATCACTGACAAAACCATCACCGCTCGGAATCGGAGCACCCTGCATGGTGCCGACACCCAACACCGATGTATAAATTCGTTGTTTCGCCAGAGTCGCTGCAACATCGACCGCAGCGCGATTGGCGCTATCGGCAATAAGTAGGATTTCACCGCTGCTGAACCCGGATCGTTTGAGCAAATCAGCGGCCAGTTCCAGCGCCCGGTCCGGGCGACTGCCACCGACGGGTATTACATCCGGCCGCAGCGCGGGTAACATATTGCTGATCGTGTTGGTGTCGCTGGTTAACGGCGAAACCACATACGCATCACCGGCAAAAGACACCAGGCCCAACTGGCCTTCGACCGTGTGTTCGAGCATATCGGACAACCTGAATCGTGCCTGCGTCAGGCGGTTGGGCTTGAGGTCTTCGGCCAGCATGGAGCGGGACAAATCCAACACCAGCACCCGCGCGTCACGGGACGAGAACGAACTGTCCGGCAGTTTTTCCCAGCTGGGACCAGCCAGCGCGATAGCGGCGACCAGCCATACAAAGCCCGCCAGCCATGGACCGACCCGCCCGCGTTTACCGGAGGCATTACCAACGCTCAGCCAGCGCAGTAAATGCGCATCGCATATTTTGCTCCAGTCGCCGGACGGCCTGCGCAGCCGTCGCCACAAAACCGGTATCAAAACCGCCGCCGGCGCCAACAAAAGCCAGGCCGGCCGGATAAAATGCATGGGCAATATGTCCATAATTGCTGTTTCCATCATCCCGCACCCCTGGCAGGGGCAGTACGAAACGCAATTGGACGTATTGTCAGCAGGGCAGCGAGCAGGGCAAATCCGTAGGCAAGTCCCAGCGGCCAGTAGAACAATTCATCAACGGGCCGGATGATTTCAACATCACTCTCGACAGGCTCAAGCTCATCCAGTATCAGGTAGATATCTTCGAGGGCTTTTGCATCGCGGGCCCTGAAGTAACGGCCGCCAGTGCGCTCGGCGATGCTGCGCAAAGTGTCTTCATCAAGATCTGCCGACGGGTTGACCACCCGGCTGCCAAAAAAGTCCGAGACCATCATTTCATCTGCACCGACCCCCACGGTATACACCGTCAAGCCCTCCCGGCCAGCGAATTCCGCAGCTTGCAGCGGCTGTACTTCACCGGAAGTGTTGGCGCCGTCGGTCAGCAGGATCAGCACGCGGTCGGCCGCTGAATCATCCCGCAATCGCTTGACCGCCAGGCCGATGGCGTCACCGATCGCGGTTTCGCGCCCTGCGAGACCGATTTCTGATTCATCGAGCAGGGTCGCCGTGGTTTCGGTATCAAATGTCAGCGGTGTCTGTAAATATGCCCGGCTACCAAACAGGATCAAACCCACCCGGTCGCCACGACGTCGCTGGATAAATTCACCGGCAACCTTTTTAACCACTTTCAGGCGGTTGACCGCCGTCCTGTCCAGGATCATGTCCTGGGTGTCCATGGAACCTGATATATCGACGGCCAGCAGCAGGTCGCGCCCGGTCACCGGCAGCGTTTCTATTTCGCCGATCCACTGCGGTCTGGAGGCGGCCACCAGCAACAGCAACCAGACCAACGCTGCAGCCATAGCCAGCCACGGATGACGTATCCAACCGGAATTCTGTGAAATAACGGACCCGAACCAAGGCACCCGCAAGGCCTGTACGTCATTGGACGACGATGCCGGTAACAGCGCACGCAGCAACCATGGCAACGGCGCCAGCAGCAACAGCCACGGCCAGGCAAAAACAAACCCGCTTGTAACTACGCCTTCAGCCATGTCGCTTTATCCACGCACGTGCCAGATCAGCAATGCGACCAGCATCAAACCGGGTTGCAGGGTCGTAAGGACCCGAGGCCAATGCTTCGAGTGCTCCATCCGCCGCTGGCGTGCTGATGTGTTGCTGCAGAAAGTCTGTCCATTGCTGGCCTGCCATGGCCGCGCATTGCTGTTCCGGGAAGGCCCGTAATGCGACCAGTTTGAAAATACGGTTTATCGCAGAAATATACGCTTGCGGATGACTGTCCGGATCAATCAGGGCGTTCAATTGATCAACCCAGAGCAACATTTGATTACGCCGCTTGCGAACCCTGATGCGTTCAACCAGGTGGTGACCCAACCAGACCAGCAAGCTCAACAGCATAATGGCCACTAGCCACCAACCGGGCGCAGGAGGCCACCACGGCACCAACGCCGCTGCGTGTATATCACGTAATTGTGCCAGTGCATCAGGATTCATGCGGCACGACCGGTCAGCATACGCAATTCCCGACCCAGCACTTCAACCGGGTCATCGGTGGTTTTCAGTACCATCCAACCACATTTATGGCGCTGAAACATACGTTTTGGAATCTCACCGTGTTTCACGCTCATCAGGTCAAACTGCCGACGTGGTTTTTGCTGGTTTGTGTCGAGCATTGCGCTGTGCTCGCCATCTGAAATCGGAAACCGGCCTGCGGGAAGAAACTCCTCGGCAGGATCCATCACCTGGCAACCAATGACAT
>Ga0209988_10002069_pt1 | contig 13190 bp, 10 predicted proteins | sample N075metaG_FD_183115 | JGI IMG/M metagenome (GOLD analysis project Ga0209988, IMG submission 183115) | Deep subsurface microbial communities from Kermadec Trench to uncover new lineages of life (NeLLi) - N075 metaG (SPAdes) (version 2) | ecosystem: Environmental > Aquatic > Marine > Ocean trench... | reverse complement strand
ATTGCTCGGGCTCGTCGCATTCGTGGCTGCAAGCCTCGTCGTGGGGGGTCGCATCCTGCTGCTCGCCGCCAGGACGCGCCAGCTTCCGGAGACCTCCGTCGGATTGTCGCTCTTCCTATCGGGTGGGATAGGCACGGCCCTGGTGATCCTTCCGCTACTCCGCCCTGGCCTCGATCCGGACTCGCTCTATTTGATTCATCAGACGGACTCCGCCACGAATCATTTCGGGTGGGTTTGTCTCTTCGTCTTCGTCTGGCAGGTATTTCGCCCCACTGAACGCTGGGCAGCCGGGCTCTTTTTCGTCTCGACGGGCGTACTGCTGCTCGGCGGAGCCGGCCTCGCCGTCAATCTCGAACCGGGCGGAGGCCTCGCTGGCGGATCGGCGCCCCCCGACCTCTGGTTTTGGATGAGCCTCGGCGCGCGGCTCGTGGTCTATCTCTGGGCGACCTTCGAGTCGTTTCGCTACTACGGGATGCTGAAGCGTCGACTTGCGCTTGGGCTCTCGGACCGGAACATCGTCGATCGATTCTTCTATTGGGGAGTCTGCACCGGCGCGGTGGTGTTGATCTGGATCAACCTCGGCGTTCGCTCCGTCCTGTTGGATGTGGAGCTGGCCCAGGCGATTTCCTTTGTCGTGTCGGCTCTGCTCGGATTCGTCGTCGCGGGCTCTCTTTCCTTCGCATTCTTTCCAGGGAAGGCGCAGACCTCGGACTCGCAATCGTCCGCCTCTGAAGTCACCCACCCGTAGAGCGGGCGCTCGGCCCGAAGGTCGCGGCGGATTGGGCCGTGGGGCCTCCCTCGGTGAGTTCATGGGCGGAATGGCGTCGCCGCACCGAATTCCGAGTTCCGTCCAAGCCTACTCCCCGCGCGGCGGAGGATTTCGGGCAGGCAAGGTATGCTTCGGATCCCCTATTCGAGGTATTGGATGTCTTCTTCATCGGACGTTTCATCGCTTGTTCATGGCACGGTCGAAGCTGGCTTCGAAGCCGTTCGCTTCGAATTCGAGCGGAACTTCAGAGAGCGCAAGGAGTTGGGCGCGGCCTTCGCGGTCTATCACCGAGGCAAGCTGGTGGTCGATCTGTGGGGCGGCCATCGGGACCACAAGCGTGAACAACCCTGGCAAGCGGACACGCTGACGACGATTTTCTCGAGCACCAAGGGCGTTGCAGCCCTCACTCTTGCCCACGCACATTCGCGCCAGCTCTTCGAATGGGACGCGCCGGTCGCAAAGTACTGGCCAGAGTTTGCACAGGCCGGCAAGGCGGAGGTGACCGTCCGCCAACTGCTCGCTCATCAGGCGGGACTCTGCGTCCTCGACGAGCCGCTCGACGTCGCGACGCTCGCCGATCTCGACCGACTCGGGGCGATTCTTGCGAAGCAATCCCCGGCCTGGACTCCCGGAACGCGCCACGGTTATCACGCCATCAGTCTGGGTTGGTACCAAAGCGAACTCTTGCGCCGCGTCGACTCTCAACACCGAAGTCTCGGACGTTATTTCCGAGAGGAACTCGCCGAACCCCTCGGACTCGATATCCACATCGGTCTACCCGAATCCTTTCCGGAATCGCGCATTGGCTGGATCGTTCCCGGGTCACTCTGGTCGTTGCTGACCCAGTTGGGCAAGCGACACGTGATCCCCGCTCGGATGATCTTCGCCATGCTGAGAAAGAAATCGCTCACGCGTCGCGCATTCAACAACCCGAAAGTCAAGGATCTTACGTCGATCAATCGCGATCCCGCCCTGCGCGCCGTCGAGATCCCCTCCGCCAACGGCATGGCCGACGCGCGCAGCGTCGCCAAACTCTATGGCGAGTTCGCAACCGGCGGTGGCACGTTGGGGATTCGCAAGCAGACTCTCGACGATCTGATGGCCGACCCCATCCATCCAAGTGGTGGACTCGATGATCTCGTGCTGAAGACGAAGACGATCTTTTCGCTGGGCTTCATGAAGCCCGATTTCGACTTCGATTTCGCTTCGAGCCCTCGCGCCTACGGATGTCCCGGCGCTGGCGGGTCCTTTTGTTTTGCGGACCCGGACGCACGACTCGGCGTGGCCTATCTCATGAATCAGATGGGCCACTATCTGCTGGACGACCCGCGCGAGAAGGCGCTGCGCGACGCCACCTATCGAGCTATTTCGAAGCTCGGACCCGGGACCTAGAACGCGGCGCAGTCTCGATCGCGACGAGCCACCTCTCCTGTCCAGGCGGGTCAGGCTCCGGGTCCGGGTAGACGCTAAGCTCTGTCCCATGGGCATCGCCGAACTGTACGACCAATCCGACCCCGTCGTCTCCTTCGAGTTCTTTCCACCGAAGACCGACGCGGGCTATCGCTCACTCTTCCGCACGATCCAGGAGCTGAAGCAGCTCTCGCCGGGTTTCGTTTCGGTCACGATGGGCGCCGGAGGCAGTACGCGCACGAAGACCGTCGACATCACGATCGAAATCATGCGCGAGATCGGACTCGTCACGATGTGCCACCTCCCGTGCACCGGTTTTCGACCCGATGAGGTGGGCTCCATCCTCGATCAGCTCGAAGCGGGCGGCGTGCGAAACGTACTCGCCCTACGCGGAGATCCACCCGCGGACGACCCCGACTTCGTTTCGCCGAGTGACGGCTTCCAATATGCCAACGAACTCGTCGGATATATCGCGGACCGCGGCGACTTCTCGATCGGCGCCGCATGTTGCCCCGAAGTCCATCCGGAAGCGCCCGACGCGGCCACCGATCTCGCGAACCTGAAACGTAAAGTCGATGCAGGGACGAATTTCCTGGTAAGCCAGCTCTTTTTCGACAACAGTAAATTCTTCGATTTCGTCGAGCGAGCCCGTTCGACGGGGATCACCGTTCCGATCGTGCCGGGCATCATGCCGATCGCCACGGTCGCGGGCATCCGCCGTATGGCGGGCATGAACGGCACCGCTTTCCCGCCCGAACTCGAGGCCGAACTGCAACGCGTCGACGGCAACGAGGAAGCCACCTACGCCCTCGGCGTGCGCTGGGCGACCTCGCAATGCGAGGAACTCCTGGCAGCCGGCGTGAGTGGAATTCATTTCTACACCTTGAATCGCTCGCCGGCGACGCGCGAAATTTTTCAGAGCCTCTTCGGCTGAGGGGTCGCCCGTGGAAACGCCTGTCGACAAACTCCCCGCCAAGCTTCGCATCGCCGTATTGCTCTCGGGCAATGGGACGAGCCTCGAGAACCTCTTCGAACATATCGACAGCGGCCTTCCGGCCGAAGTGGTCTGCGTTCTCTCGTCCAAGAAAAATGCCTTCGGCCTGGCACGTGCCGAAAAACACAATGTTCCCGCTAGCGCAATCCCACGACGCGAGTACAAGAACGTCGGCGCTTTCAATGACGCACTCCACGATGCGCTCGAAACATACGATCCAGACCTGGTCTGCCTGCTCGGCTTTCTATCCCCATTCGAATTGCGCGAGCGTTATGCGGGTCGGGTGCTGAACGTCCATCCTGCCCTGATCCCGTCCTTCTGCGGCAAGGGCTTCTATGGCCATCACGTCCATCGAGCGGTGCTAGCGGCGGGCGTCAAGTTGACGGGCGCGACGGTCCATTTTGCGAGCGACGACTATGACGAGGGGCCAATCCTTCTCCAGGGAACCGTGCCCGTCGAAGACGACGACACGCTGGACAGCCTTGCGGCGCGCGTTCAGGCCCTCGAACGACGGCTGCTGCCCGAGGCCATTCGGCTGATCGCTGCGGGGCGCGTCCGAATCGAGGCGGGGCGAACTCGAATCCTGCCTGCGCTCGATTGACGCAGATTCCATTTCGAGAGTAGAACCAACGTCAACAACAAAGCGCCGATCCCAATCGGATCAAGACTCGGAACGGCCGGCGTCGATTCAAACCGAAAGAGTTCGTCCCAGACGTATTGGAAATAGGGAGTCCCGTCCGGAAGCGGCGGCGGCATGAAGCCGTCGACGCAGTGGCAGTTGTGATAGAAGCCATTCGCTTGAGGATCGCCCGTGCAGTTGGTATTCGAGGTCGTGAGTTGTTGACTGGTCCCGAATGGCGCTCCGACACCATCCACCGACGTTGGGATTCCGGGGATCCCGATATTGTCCCATGAACTCTGGAAGGCGGAAATGAACGCCTCCAATGAATGACCGAACGCCCAGATATTGGATGCCGGGGTGACGAAATCGCCCGCCTGGGTCCAGGCGGCCGCTTCGGTCCCCGAAAAAAGCACGGCCCGAGCCACAGATTCGAGTCGGGCGATGAAGGCTGCATGTCCTGCACCCTGAGAGTGTCCCGCCACGACGACTCGCTCCCATCTCAGCTGTCCCACCGCATTGCGATAGCCGTCCCAGCCCTCGTTCGGCGCGATAGATTCGAGATGCGCGAGTAGTCGATCCAGACGGTTCACGATGCTGTTGTCGAAATCGACATTGACGAGGGTCGTTTCGTCCGTTCCGAGAATGATCTCCCGTCGAACCTTCTCCTGGCAGCCGCTCGCGGCCATTCCGAAACAAAGCACATTCACCGCCGCCGGATTGACGTACGCGAGGCCGATCGCGTGATAACCCTGCCGGGCCGCCCCCTCGATCAGCTGGGAGTAGAGCTGTGGAGGCGCCCCCGTCCCGGGAAGAAAGACGAGCAAACGACCGGCGCGTTCGACTCCCGGACCAAGCGCCACATGATGCATGCCAATCACGTCGTCGATAGCCGGGTCGGTCGTGCTGGCGGCGATCAGTTGAACCGTCGGGGGGATATGCCCGGCGAAGACGGGGGCGGCCGAGATCAGCAAGCCCAGGCCGGCCAGGAGCGAAATCGTCCGAAGGCCGCCGCGTTGCGATCGCTCGATTCGTCTCTTCGTCAACTCGAATTCCCCGACCTCATCGCTTGCGCATTCTTGCTCAACCGGGCAGGCGAGCAATGGTTTCGAAGCCCACGAAATCCTCTCTTGACATAGGCGAATAAAAAGCGAAAGTAGGGCGATGCCCCCCGCGCCCCCCGACTCCTCGGTCGGACGGGCAAGTGGTCCCGTGGGCGTTGCTCGTCGGATTCAGACGCTTCAAACGCTCCAAGCGCTCCAAGCGCATAGACAACAGGAGACGCGTGGGAAGCCTCGAGGCCGAAGCCACGCGCTCGAGGCCCTGCTCGTCGATCTCGGCTCCCAGATCCATCTTGGCATCTCGGACTCGCAAGGCGAGGAGACTGCAGAAACCCTTCGCCTCTGCCCGACGGGCCTTGCCGCATTGGACGCACGGCTGGGGGGCGGCTTCCCCCATGGCCGCCTCTCCGAGATCTGTGGCGCGCCCTCTTCGGGGCGAACTGCGCTCGCCTTCAGCCTGCTTGCCGAAACCCTGAAACGCGGAGTCCTCGCGGCCTGGATCGATCTGCCGGACGCCTTCGACCCGGCCTCCGCCGTCGCCACGGGTAGTGATCTCGAGCGTTTGCTCTGGGTCCGCGCCCGCTCCGAGGACGAAGCCCTGCGCAGTTGTGAGCGGTTGCTTCAGACGGAGGGGTTCGAGCTGGTCATTCTCGACCTGGCCCTTGCGGGCGTGGCGATCCGGGATGTCAGCTGGCTACGACTGGCACGCCTCGCGGCGAACTCGCGCACGGTTCTCGTGGCGCTTTCGAATGCCTCGACGACGGGCTCCCGGGCCGAGCTGGTTCTCGAAATGAAGCCCCTGGGCGCGCGCTTCATCGGTCCACCGAGCCTCTTCGACAGCCTCGAAACGACAGCCATTCTCAAGCGCCACCGAAGTCGGCCCATCGGCCACGAAGTTTCACTCTCCATGCGTGTCGACTCCGATGAGATCTATTAGTCGATGCGGATCGCGTGCCTTCTCGTCCCCGACTTGCCTCTTCACGCAGAACTTCGTGCGAGCCCCGAACTCAAAGGACGGCCTCTCGTCATTACGAGCGGCCACGGCTTTCGTGCAGAAGCCCTGGCCGTTTCACATGAAGCCTTCGCTCAAGGTGTTCGACCTGGCCAAACCCTGCCCCAGGCACGCGCGGTCTGTCCCGAAATCGAAGTCCGGGTCGCCTCTCCCGTACTCGAGAAAGCCGCTCGCGAGGCGATGCTGGATGTCGCCCTCTCCCTCACACCCCGCGCCGAATTGGCGGATCGGGCCTCGGGGTCGTTCCTCTCCGAAGCTGCGGTCTACCTCGATGCCAGTGGAATCGAAGCGTTGCATGCAAGCGAGAGCGCCTTCGCTTCCGTACTCCACGCCCGCGCCGAACGCGCTGGAATCCGAGGCGTCGTCGCCCTCGCCTCTTCCCGTAGTATCGCTCGACTGATTGCTCGACACTTGGCGCATCGTCCCGCTTCGTCTTTCGCTTCGGGAGAGGAGTCTTTCGAAACTACTCGAATCCTCTCGCCCAAAGGGGAACTCGCCTTTCTTTCCCCGCTGCCCATCGATCTGCTCGATCCAGACGACCGAACTGCACGAGCCTTGACTCGCTTTGGCATCCATTGCATTCGCGACCTGCTTCGCTTGTCGCGTCGTGACCTGGCCGCTCGTCTCGGCCCTGAACTCCTCGAACTCGTCGCTCGGGCTCGTGGCGAAGAGAATGAAACCCCCATCGCCGAACCCCGAATCCTGGCGATCGCAGAAGGCATCGATCTCGAAGCGCCCATCGAGAATCTCGAGCCTCTCTCCTTCGTGTTTCGTGGCTTGATCTCGCGCCTGGTCGAGCGCCTCTGCTTGCGATCCTTGGGCTGCGTGGAACTGCGCCTGGCCTTGGAACTCGAAAACGGAGCTCGAGAGAGCCGGCGAATCGGAGTGGCCTCCCCTTGCCAGGACGAACGCATACTTCTTCGACTCTTGCGTCTGGCCCTCGAAGCCAAACCGCCCGCTGCGGCGATCGAACGAGTGACACTCGTTTGCGAAGGCGTGCCGCTGCGACGGGAACAGCTCGATTTTTTCTTGCCCCGAGGTCCGAGCCCGGGTGAACTCGATCAGACACTGGCCGAACTCACGGCCATCTGCGGGGCCGAGCGGGTCGGCTCCCCCCAGATCGTCGACAACCATCGGCCCGGCGCTTTCGCGCTCAAACCATTCTCTAAAAAGAAACTTCGTTCTAAAGTTGATATCGAAGCCAACCAACACATTCAACGAAGACCCATGTTGACGCTACGCGCCCTCAGACCGCCCCTACGAGCGGAAGTTCGGATCGAACGCGGTCGCCCCGTCTTCCTGCGTAGCACGATCAGTCAGGGAGAAATCCTCCGCGCGGCAGGTCCCTGGCGAACAACCGGACATTGGTGGGAAAAATCCACTCACTTTGCGATCGACCACTACGACGTGCAGATGAACGATGGCCATGTGCTTCGACTCGGCTTTGATTGGACGACGAAGCGGTGGCAAGTCGATGGCCTCTACGACTAATATTCTTTCCCTCAAGCAAGGAGGCCGAGTTGCCCGAAGCCAATCCCCTGATCCCCCAACCCGACCATGCGATCGCGTTCCTGCGCGGATTTCTCAAGCGCCCGAAAGAGGTGGGATCGATCATCCCCAGCTCCCGTTGGATGGAACGTCGAATCACGCGCACCGCAGAAATCGCGACCGCAGAGGTCGTCATCGAACTCGGTCCCGGAACCGGGGGGACGACGAAGGCCCTTCTCCAGGCGATGGCGCCCGAAGCTCGACTGCTCGCAATCGAGATCAATCCTCGTTTCTGCGACCTGCTCCGCCACAGCATCGACGACCCCCGACTCATCGTGCACGAGGGCAGCGCCGCGGAAATCCCCGAGGCCCTCGTGAAGCACGACCTCGACGCGCCCGACGCGGTCCTGTCCGGGATTCCATTCTCGACGATGCCCCAGGATCTCGGTCTCTCGATCCTTCGATCCGTTCGCAAGAGTCTCAAACCGGGTGGCCGCTTCGTCGCCTATCAATTCCGCGACGTCGTGCACACCCTCGGCAAGCGGGTCTTCGGCCCGGCCACCGTCCAGATCGAACTCCTCAACATGCCGCCGATGCGCGTGTATCGCTGGGACATCTGACGGAGTCGAAGTCCGAGTGGGCTTGCCCGGCGGAAGGCTAGTCGGGCTCGGGTTCGGGACCGTGCGTGTCCCGGCTCCCCTTCTTCCATTGCCCAGACAACGTTGCATGACGAATTTCTGCCTGGCTCGCGCGCCGCACGACGTCGTCACCAAATCGATCGGCCAACGCGTCGAGCGCACGATTCAAGCGGCGGCGACGGGGCGGCGCTTTCGCGAACTCACCCGCGTCATCGTCGGCGGAGTCGAAGAGCGAGAGTTGGGTCGCTCGTCCCGCTTCATCGAGCAGCCCGCTGACGCCCACACCGAGTAGTCGCACGGGTTCGACTAGCGCATCCTCGAGCAGCGAACGAGCGATACGCGCAACGATCTCTCCGTCATCGGTCGGCTCGATCAGCGTGAGTTGTCGGGTCCGAACGGGATAGCCTCGTGGTCCGTTCCGGGTCCGACGCCCGATGCGCCACTTGAGAACGACCGTTCGGGCCATCAGCCCCTGGCGACGCAGTCGACGCGCAATGGCCTCTGCATGGGTCAGGATCGTCGCTTCGAGTACCGCGCGACTACTCACGTCGCGTTCGAAGGTGTTCTCCTCGGAGATCGAGACCGCGTCTCGATGGGGCTCGACCTCCCGGAGATCCTCGCCCCGCGCCAGTCGACCGATCCCCAATCCCCAGTCGCCGAGATGGCGGCGAAGCGCTTCGGGGTTCGCTCGGGCGAGATCACCGATCGTTCGATAGCCGAATCCCTCGAGCTTCTCACCCGCGACGGGACCGATTCCCCAGATTTTCCGAATCGGAAGCGGGTCGAGAAAATCGCGAACCGCCTCCGGCCGGACTTCGAGCAGACCGTCCGGCTTGGCGGCGCCACTGGCGATCTTCGCCACCATCTTGATCGGCCCGATCCCGACCGAAATCGTGAGCTCCGTCGCCTCGCGAACCTCTCGACGAAGCCGTTCGCCGACATCACTCGGAGGGCCCAACAACCGCTCACTTCCAGTCAGGTCGAGGAAGGCTTCGTCCAGCGAAAGCCCTTCGACCAGCGGTGAATAGCTTCGAAAGATCTCGAAGATGCGCCGTGACTCCGCCGCATAACGCTTCATGTCTCCGGCGATGAAAATGACTTCCGGGCAGCGCTGTTTGGCCTCGATGCTCGACATCGCGGAATGGATGCCAAAGATTCGCGCCTCATAGCTCGCAGCAGCAACGACGCCGCGCGGCCCGGCCCCACCCACCACGACCGGACGACCCCGCAATTCCGGATGATCGCGTTGTTCGACCGACGCATAGAAAGCGTCCATATCGGCGTGAAGGATGCATCGGACGTCGGACCTTTCGGACGACATCGGCCGTTAGTCCGACAAGTCGGGCGAGGTGGCGAACGAAACGTCGCGGGTGAGCATTTCCTTCACATCCGACGCGGCACGCATCCCGGCCGTGACTCGCCCTTCGAGGTCGGGCGTCGTCAGGGCTTCGGTTGCGAAGGCGAGTCGCGGTGTTCGCTCCGCGCGGTTTTCGAATCGATCGCGTCGAGCCAGCGCGCCTCGCCCCTGAATCGAGATGATTTCATCCAGATGCTCTACGCGCGACGGTCCCGACGGCAAAGCCCCCAACGGCGATCCGCGAAAGGTCGTTTCCACCTTGTGAACCAGCGCTTCGTCCGAATCATCCCAATGATGATCCACGGATTCATGTTCGAGGGAGATGCGAAGCCAGAAGGGATCGGACGAATAGGGCTCGGAAGGCGGTCCAAGAATACGCAGGTCCCGCATATCCGGCAGCTCGCCCGGCACGAAGGTCACACCGGCCAGTCCGCGCAGAAGCCAGGCGTCCTCTCGCACCAGTCGATGGATCACGATCGACCGACGTGCCTGGATCGATTCGAAATGTCCGCGCTCGATCGGGGTCAGCTTCGGACACACGCGCAAGATTTCGCTGGGCGGAAGTGCGACGACGGCGCCATCGGCGAGCGCGACCCCCTCTCGCCCCCCAGCCCGGTAGTGAATTCGCACGCCGTCCGTCGTCGTTTCCAGATCGAGTGCACGGCATCCAAGCCGCAATCGCAAGTTTTCGGACAAAGCGTCCACGAGCCCCGAAAGGCCACCCTCGAGAAGCACAGAGCGTCCCGCCCCCGCCAACAAGCGGCATAACATCGGAACGATCACGGCGGCGGACTCGGCGGAGAGGTCGACGCCCGTTCGTGCCAACAATGCGGGCGCAAGCCGGGTCGTGCACCAACGGGTGCCGAAGGCTCGAATCGACGCACGAGACCAGGCCGCGTCGTCGAGCGCCCGAACGGATTCCGGGATGGCCGGACTGGATCGGCGAAGCGAATCCCAAAGCGCACGGACCACGATCTTTCGATCCGACCAGCGAGGCGGCCGAAGGAAGATGGCGTCGATCGGTCGATCCATTCTCGGCGAGAGTCGTGGGAAGAGAAATTCGAGGGGACGCAACGGGGGCGGCCGATGGAGCCGGCCACCCAATACGAGTGCGTGCGGACGTTCGACGCGTCCGGGCCGTGAGGACTCGAGCCCGAGCCCCGCCACCAGCGCACGCAGGTTGGCGTCTCCCCATCCGATCTCGCCGACCGCCGGGGTGAGCAAGCCGTGTTCCGTTTCGACCGGCCTGAGGCGGCCGCCCACGGCGTTCTGCATTTCAATGATCTCGACTTCGTGACCCGCTCGCTGCAGCCGAGCGCCGCAGACCAAGCCGGCCAGTCCGCCTCCCAGGACGACGATCGAGGCCATCTAGGCGGCTCCCGTATCGGCCAGCGCGATTCCCTGGATGCTTTTCCTTGGGCTCGAACCCGAAGCATCCGCCCCGTCGCGACCGCTCTCCAACATCGCGATCAGCGCCTTGGGTGCGAAAGGCTTGCGAAGGAATCGTCCGCCGACCGAGGCCAACGTCTTTTCCAGTGGCGCCGGGAGTATGTCACCGCTCGTCAGGAGCACTTCGAGATCAGGCTTCTCTGCGAGCAGAGCGGGCAAAAGCTCGATCGCTCCGGCACCCGGTGGATGGATCACGTCGAGCACGACCCAATCGATCTCGTCGGCATGCTCACGGAAAACGCGAAGGGCCTCGACGCCATCCTGGGCCGACCACGTGACGAAACCGGCACGTTCCAGCACGCGGACCAGCAGCCGAAGCAATGGGGCTTCGTCGTCGACGATGAGCGCGGTTTTGGACTGATTCATGGGCGACTCGGGAGCAGAGAATGAAGCAAGTATAGGGTTGAAAAAAGACGAAAATAAGACGAAAATGAAATATGGTCACTCCCCAGGACTACGTAGAACTGCGCACGCGCAGTGCCTTTTCTTTTCTCGAAGCCTGCAGCAACCCCGAAGATCTCGTCCAGGCCGCCGCCGCACTCGAATATTCGGCCCTCGCCCTGGCCGATCGAGACGGCGTCTACGGCGCGCCTCGCTTCCACCGTGCCGCCCAAGCCGCGGGCCTCCGCGCCCTCGTGGGCGCCGAGATCACGGTCGGCCCGCTCGCGCCCTCTCGCACCCCCGAAGCGCCCCCCTGCACCTCCCCGGTCCCACCCGCCCAGACGGGTCGACTGCTCTTGTTGGCCGAGTCTGCCGAAGGTTGGCGGCGTTTGTGTCGACTGCTCACGCTCGCCCATTCTCGCCGCGACAAGGCGCTCGAAACACGTGACCCGCGCGCTCGAGATCGGATCAGGGTCTCCTGGGAAGAGATCGAAGCGCATGCCGGACATTGGAGCGTGTTGTTGCGCGGCGATGAAACTCTCCACCCCGCTCTGCTCGACTCGGCAAGCCACGCTTTGGGTGATCGACTCTCGGTCGATGTATCCCATCTGCTCGATCGACGCCTCGCACGAGCGGGGCGACGCGCGGCGGCCATGGCGGAATCTCGCGGCGTCCAGGTCGTCGCCACGGGCGATGTCCGCTACGCCACGCCCCGCGACCGACGACTGCTCGATGCACTCGTCTGTTTGCGTGAGCGCAGGACGCTCGATACCGCGGGGCGTTTATTGTCTCCGAACGGCGAGGGACATCTCCACTCTCGCGAGGAAATCGTACGCCGCTTTGCCGATCGACCCGAATGGATCACAGCGACACGGACCATTGCGGAACGCTGTGAGTTCACGCTCGAAGACCTCGACTATCGATTTCCAGAATATCCGCTTCGCCCAAACGAAACCCAGATAAGTCGCCTACGCGAGTTCGTTCGAATCGGTGCGCGAGAACGTTATGGCCAACGTCCAGACCCGCGCGTTCCAAAACAGCTCGAACATGAGCTTCGCGTCATCGAGAAACTCGACCTGGCGGGTTATTTCCTGATCGTCGAGGACATCGCCCGCTATGCACGCAATCAGGGGATCTTGTGTCAAGGCCGTGGGTCCGCCGCCAACAGCGCCGTTTGTTATGCGCTCGGCATCACAGCCGTCGATCCCGTTCGAATGGATCTCCTCTTCGAGCGGTTTCTCTCGGAGGAACGGGGTGAATGGCCCGATATCGACATCGACCTGCCGTCGGGCAAGCAACGCGAGAAGGTCATCCAATACGTCTTCTCGAAATATGGCCACTCGGGTTCCGCGATGACTGCAAACGTCATCACCTATCGAACCAAGATGGCCGTGCGCGACATGGGCAAGGTCCTCGGGATGGATCCAGAGGCGATCGGCCGCTTGTCCAAACTCATCGCACGACTCGACTTTCCCGCGGAACCCCGATCCAGCGCCTCCCAACGCGGAAATGGAAACCTTCGATCCGAAGCCAGGCTCGAACTCGACCTGCGTTTGCGCGAAGCCAAGCTCGACCCCGAGTCGAGCGATGTACGACATTGGACCGATCTGATCGGTGCGGTCCAGGGACTTCCGCGACATCTCGGCCAACACAGTGGGGGTATCGTCATCGCTGCGGGGCGTCTCGACGAAGTGGTCCCCATCGAACCCGCAACGATGGCGGATCGACGCATCGTACAGTGGGACAAGGACGACTGCGCGGACCTTGGCATCATCAAGATCGACCTCTTGGGCCTCGGCATGCTCTCCGCTCTCGAAGAGACCCTCCCGCTGATCCGCCGACACGAGGGAAGGGAAGTCGACCTGGCCAAACTCCCCCCCGACGACCCCAAGACCTATGCCATGATGCGCCGCGCCGATACCATCGGTGTTTTCCAGATCGAAAGTCGCGCGCAGATGGCGACGCTGCCACGCCTGAAACCCAGGACTTTCTACGATCTCGTCGTCGAGATC
>Ga0209988_10002067_pt1 | contig 13195 bp, 10 predicted proteins | sample N075metaG_FD_183115 | JGI IMG/M metagenome (GOLD analysis project Ga0209988, IMG submission 183115) | Deep subsurface microbial communities from Kermadec Trench to uncover new lineages of life (NeLLi) - N075 metaG (SPAdes) (version 2) | ecosystem: Environmental > Aquatic > Marine > Ocean trench... | reverse complement strand
ACATATAATTAATTTAAAAAATTGATTCTCTCTTATTTATCTATCTTTCAACTCGGCAGACCGGGCCAAGGCCGTCTGTGACAAGGCCGAATTTTCCAACCGTTTAGCAAGATTACCGATATTTTCATAAAGCCACCACCTTCCCGGAAGGTACGCTGTTAAGGCCTGGTAGTAGTCAATTCCCGCTTGATAAAAATTGGCGTTCTCCCAAAAAGGCGTAGAAATCATCACAATATCCTGCTCGGCTTGCACGGGGTCAATTTCCAGACATTTCTTTGTGTAATCTAAACTTTCACGCCAACTTCCCAGCCCGGCATAAGCAGTGGCCAGTCTATTCTTAAGCCGGTAAAATTGTAGATTCCTGGGAATGGCGTTTTGAAAATCGGCAAGTGCCAGAGCGTACTCCTTTATCTTTAAATAATATTCCCCCCGGTAAACTAAAGCAGCTGAGGTGTAAATGTCGGTTGCCACCGCCCGGTTATAATGAAACAGCGGCTTCTCATTTTGACCGAGTGATTCGTAAACAATGGCAAGATTAATATGGGTAATGTGCCAATTGGGCGCCAACTCTAGAGATTTCTGGAAATGTTCAAGCGCATTTTCGTTGAGTCCCTGGCGCATTTGAGTGAGTCCGTAATTCACGTGCGCGCGCGACGAGGGCGCTTTTTGCAGAATATCCAGCCAGTAATTTTCGGAAGTTTGGTAGACAACATTTCTTTTCCAGGTCAGCGCTGAGAAGGAAAAAAATAGCAGCAGAAAACCGCCAATTGCCAAACCTTTAAAAAACCGCCCCGAACTGATACTGGCGAACATAAAAATAGACAGAGGAATTACCCAAGTCAAAGACAAAATCGCCAACGGTAAATACGGCCGGTGTTCGTTCACCATCTCAGCCAAAGGTGCGATTGAAGATGTGGGTGAAATCAACGCAAGAGCTGAAATACTCAAAAACATAAAGTGAGGATATTTTCCATAAGTTCCTTTTAAAATCGCTGCAACGACCAGCCACCCGGAAATCGCCAGGAGCACATTCGGATGCCAGAGAGTGCGAAAGATCGGGTAGACGAGATTGTCCGCTACGAGATTCACCGGCACGAACCACTGAAAGACATAATGCCACCACACCGTTAGTTGGGTGTAAAAATAGGCATCCGGTGTCATATCTAAAGTGCGTCTGGCTTCTGCCAAATAGTCTGGCAGAAGAACACTTCTGATACCAAAGTAAATAGCAGTAACGGCTAAAAACGGCCACAATCGCCGCAAGGTCGTTTTATTGAGAGAAGTTAAAATATTCTTCAGAAACCCCTCTGCCCTCTTTTGATTTCCAAAAGGTGTAATTTCATAAAGCCAATAAACGGCCAATGCACCGACCGTTTCAACCTTAGTAAACAAAGCAAAAGTAAAAAGCAAGAAAACCAACCAAGGCGTTTCCGCGTAGTTCGGGAAATCCTTTGATTTCATATAAATGACGAAAGAAGGCAACAAGAAGGCCGCAACCAAAAGAGATGATCTGGCCGAAAAATAATTCACCACTCCGGATGTGGTTGGATTGGCAGCAAAGAGTAGCGCGGCGAATAAAGGTGTGTGTATTTTGAATGCCGCGCTTTCGCCGGCATGCCAAAACGAAATAATCTTCCTGCAGAAAAAATAAAGGCCAAAAGCGCAGGTCAAATGCAAAAAAATCTGAGTCAGGTGCCACGACCAAGTATCGTACCCGCTTATCCAGTAGTTTAGCGCGTAAGACGTTTGTAAAACGGGCCGGTAATCCGCGTGATCCCGCAACGTACTGAATGTTTCCGGATCGACAAAATAGTCAGGAATATTTTTTAAACTTCGAACGGTAGGATTTTCAGAAACGGTGTGGCCGCTATCGAGTAAGAACTGATGCTGAAAATTGTTTGAGAATACAGCCAGACAGGTGAGTGAAATGAGAGCGAAATGAAAATAGAAAAAATGGTTTGTATATATATTTTTAAGGTTCAATACTGTGGCCGAGTTCATTTAACAATAAGATTCGAGTCAGAACCTCAGCACACGTCATTCCGAACAAAGTGAGGAATCTTGTTGCGAGTGATGCACGGCAGATTTCTCACGGCGCTTCGCTCGTTCGAAATGACGCACTATTATAATCTTTCAGGAAGCGTCACTTCTTTAACTGACTCAACGGCAGCACATTGGTCTCTTTCGGGCTGGAAAGCACGATATCCGTTCGTGTGTTTACCACCCCCGGCCATGCTTGAATTTTAGAGAGCAGATTTTCCAAAGTCTCTGTGCTTTCAGTGCGGATTTTTAAAATATGCGAACCGTCACCTGTGATAGCGTGGCATTCGAGGATTTCCTCATGCTCTTTTGCGCGCTCGATGATTTTCGCATAAAATTTGGAAGATTCCGTTGTCAAAAAAATAAAGGCAGTGACTTCCAAACCGATACTTCTTGCATCAAGCAAGGTGTGATAGCCGCGAATGACGCCGGACTCCTCGAGTTTTCGCAAACGTTCACTCACAGACGGAATGGACAGTTTAACATCCTCGGCTAACTTATTTCGTTTGGTTCGTCCGTTCGTTTGCAGGGTTTTCAGAATTTTGAGATCGATTTCGTCGAGTTTGATGTCAGGCATTTATTTTTCCAATCTGTGTTTCAAGGCGTTAAATCCAATGACCCAAAAAGCATTCTTTTTTAAGTTAAACAATATTTATTTGAAGATCAACCGAACCGTAAACCTGAAACAAATGTTTTTTTTGTGCGGCACAATGAAGTTTTCCGGAATAAAAAATCTCCTTGCATCTGTTGGGTTTTATTAGTTAATTAACGCGCTTTAAATAAAGTAACTCATCTTAAACATTAAATCCTAATCGAGGAGGTAACATGCGTAACAAAAATATCATTTTAACCGTTTTGCTGACTTTTCTAATTGCAAGCTTTGCTTTTGCTGGTGACAAGTACCAAATTGATGTGACCCACTCATCTATTGGTTTTTCGGCGAGACACCTTTTGATCAGTAATATCAAAGGGCACTTTAAAGATTTTTCGGGTGTCATGGATTTTGATGAAAACGATATCACAAAATCTTCTATAGAGGTAACCATCAAAACGGCAAGCATCTCAACTGCTAACGAAAAACGCGACGGCCATCTGAAAGGCTCTGATTTTTTTGATGCTGAAAAACATCCCGAAATTACGTTCAAAAGCAAAAGCGTTGTAAAAACAGATGATGGTTACAAAATGGTTGGCGATTTAACCATCCGCGGCGTAACGAAAGAGGTCGCCATGCCATTTACTTTAGTTGGACCCGTCGAGGCAATGGGAACGCGAATTGGCCTCGAAGCCAGCTTGACAATTAAACGGCTTGACTACGGCGTTTCCTGGAGTAAAACTCTCGACAGCGGCGGTCTGGTTGTCAGTAACGAAATCAAGATTACTTTGGAAATCGAAGCGGTTAAAGCCACAGAGGGCACGAATTAATCTCTAATCATAACATCTGGAAAATTTAAAGGCGGAGACGATTCTTCGCCTTTTTTGTTTAAATATTGAAATCATCCACAAATCTGCATTTTGGGCGAGAGACCCTACGCTATAGATGGTTGCGAAAATTAGCGTAGCTGTTTCCGCAACCCAAGCAATTCAGGCTAAATATTGAACTAATTGAACTATAAACTTTTCATCAGAAGCATTGACTTTGTTAGCCTGTTCGACCTCTTTCTTATAAAATTATCCGCTACAAAAGAGATGACGGTAAAGTAATAATTGATTCAAGCGGCTGCTCAATTGAGTGGCGCTTTCTTATTTTTTAATGAATCAAATAAAGATTCGTCTGCCTGCCGTCGATAAACCGCGCGCCCTCTTTTGTAAAAATAATATCCTGTTCCAGCATAATTCTAATCTTTTTATTATTCCATTCCGGAATGGCGACCTGAACGTTCAACTCATTGGAGTACGCGGTGTTATAAAACAGCTCGTAGTCGCCTTTTCCGGGCACCCCGCCCTGCTGATCCCAAAGCCCAATCGTGGGGCCAGCCCCGTGACCATGAAAGCCAATTGGATGGGTGTAAATACTCGGTACAATTCCTTCGGAATTTGCTTGTGTCAGAGAGAGCTTTAAGATTTCGTTGCCGCTGCGGCCTGCTTTAAAATTTGAATTAAGAATGTCCTGGAGTCGGTTCCCGGTTGCCAGCGCTTTTTTCAATCCCTCGGGCACATCCGTTTCCCCGGCCTTTAAAACATAAGCATGCTCCTGGGTATCTGTATTTAATCCTAAATAAGTAATACCAAAATCGACGTGAATCAGATCACCGCGCCGGATGGTTTTAGCTTTCGGTTTCGCAGCAAACGACCCCGATCTCTCCGGCTCTTCGGCCCGCTGCAGCGAAACTGAGGGGTGAAACCAGGTCACGAGTTTCAACCCCCGAATTCGCTCACGATACCACCACTCGACATCCTCCGTTGTTGTGATTCCCGGTTGAATGACTTTATCCGAAAGCCCTTCTGCAATAATTCGATGTGCTATCCTGCAAATCGATGGATAAACTTCAAGCTCCGCCGGGATCCGGGTTTCCAGCCAGCCGATAGCTAACCTTTCTCCTGAAACAATTCGATTCACGTACTTTTTGGGCAGCTTTGCATTTAGTGATTTGAATCCTGTGTGAGCAATCCCGTCGGCAAGGCCGAAATCTGCGGAATAGTTCAGAGCAATTCGTTTGGGATTTCTTTCATCGATGATCCCCACAAGCCGCTGCCACTGATCGGGCTGCTTTTCTTTGTCCCAGGCCTTTTTAAAAAACTCGCCGATGTCGTATCGCGCAACTGCCAGGCGCTCTACCCCCTCTTGCCGGCCTTTATCAAAAAAAACTAAAATCGTACGTCGTCTTGCCCTCAACCATTTTGCCGGCAGCATGGTTGCGATCACCGGGTCTTCGTTATATTCGCGGGCAATGATCAGCCACATATCGATTTTCTCGCGGCGCATTAAGTCAGGAACAAGTGTCTCTAACCGGATTTTCAGCCAATTATCAACGACTGCTGCTCGCGCGCGCATCGACAGAATTTCGGGCATATTTGATTGAGCCTTTAAATTTGCAAACAGAAAAAGACACGTTAGAAAAACAAAGGTCCTACTTTTCATGGTTTACCCTTTAAGTTTAAGTGCAGAAAGTCCTTTGATTTGAAGTGCATCTAAAATAAACACTCACTCACAAAGATGCAATTACAAAAAGGTTGCCTTTTCTACTTAGGAGTTTTATTTTAAACCCACACTGACAATAAGAATTCCGGACATTCACCGATAGTTTTCTTCCTTTCACCGATTTTGGATATTCTTTTTTAAAGCGATGGCGTATCTTCCCTTAACGGAAACGCAAAACGCTTTAATCAAGGGTATTAAATGGAAAGAAACAAAACTTTCACGGGGCAAAATTTGTTCCTGGCTTTGGCAACTTTGTTCCTTCTCGTAAGCGTCGCTTATTTTTTCGCTGAATATGACATCATCATTATTGAAGAAATAGAAAATGCATTTTCCGGATTAAACGGCACAATAAAAAAATGGCTTAGTATATTACTCACATCAATTTTTTCATGAAAGAACTCGGTTATTAATTCAGGAGATTAGAATGGAAAATAGTCCTAAAACCACAGTAAATAGACGCGGTCCAAATTTTTGGCTTGCCCTAATTTTGATTGCTGTCGGCACTCTTTTTTTATTAGACAATTTGAATGTTTTTGACATCGGCGATTTTTGGGAATTTTGGCCTGTCATTCTAATCGCCGTCGGCCTTTCGAAACTCACCGGCTCGAATTTTCAGGATAAATCCTCGGCTTCTGTCTTGATTGGCATCGGTGTGCTATTTCTTCTATTAAACCTTGACATTCTGTACTGGGATGAAATCTGGCAATTCTGGCCGCTCATCCTTATTTTAATCGGGGTTTCAATCATTTTTAAACATAAAACCCAGTCTGAAAGTGATGGCAGCAAACACTCGGAAAATCGGGTCGATGTCGTTGCTATTTTCGGCGGCAACAGTAAAAAAATCACTTCGGATCATTTCGAAGGTGGAAACATAACCGCTCTATTTGGGGGAGCAAAGCTCGATTTTGGCGGAGCTAAGCTTGCGGAAGGTGAAAATGTGCTGGACGTTTTTTCGATGTTTGGCGGCACCGAAATCCGCATCCCGGAAGACTGGAATGTGCAGATCAAAGGTGTACCCATTTTCGGCGGCTTTGAAGACGGCCGACGGAATATACCCGCTGAGAAAAAGACAAAAGACCGGGTTTTGATTATAAAAGGTTTTGTCGTGTTCGGTGGTTTGGAGCTCCAAGATGCATGAAAAAAGTGTTCGGGTGTTAAAGTTTCTGGTGTTTCCGTCAAAACCGTGAACACTTTTAACAACGGAAAACTCGAACAATCTTTTTTAGGACAAATTCATGAAACATCCAATACTCAGACGAAGAAATCTAACCTTTTACATTTCAGCCTGGATTGTTATCTCGCTGATTCATGTTCTCTTTCTCAGGTTTAGTCAAAACATTGAAGTGCTTTGGGCGTTTATCGACAGCCTGGTTTTTAATTTACTCTATGCAGCATTTGCCTTAAGTTTTTGGTACATGTGCAAATCCATTTCTATCGAAAATCTGAAAATTCTCAAACTAATTGAAAACCATGGAGCCGCAGCCGCATTCTCATCGTTAATTTGGTTTGGCCTTTCGTATGCATTGCTGATGAACATTTTTCCTGTTGAAGAAAATTACCGACTTTTTCTACGCGGTTCCTTAGTTTGGCGAATTTTCATCGGCGTTTTATTTTATTTCCTCAGTGTCGCATTTTACTATGTTTATATCTATTCCGTGAATTTCAAAAAACAGTTACTTAAGGAAGCGGAGTTGAAAACGCTTGTCAAGGAGGCTGAATTAAAATCGCTGAAATTTCAAATCAACCCGCATTTCATTTTCAACAGTTTGAATTCAATTAATTCACTCACCATGAGTGATCCCCAAAAAGCAGGTGAGATGACCATCAAGTTGAGCGACTATTTAAGGTTTACGCTTTCAAAAAACGAAAAGCACAAGACCAAACTGAAAGAGGAAATCGATTCAATCAAGCTCTATCTCGATATTGAGAAAGTGAGATTTGGCGACAAAATTGAATATGTCGAGGAGATTCAAGACAAATGTCTCGATGCGCAGGTGCCGAGCATGATCCTCCAGCCTTTGTTCGAGAACGCCATCAAACACGGCGTTTATGAAAGTTTGGAAACAGTGGGGATTAAATTCTCCTGCTCCTTGAACGGTGATTATTTGAAAGTGGTGGTGGAAAATGAGTATGATCCTGAGACAAGCACCCAAAAAGGCGAAGGCATAGGTTTGAAAAATATCAGAGAGCGACTTGAAAAAACCTATTCAAAAGGAAACTTGCTGAAAATTGAAAAAGAATCCAATGTTTTCAGAGTCAAGTTGTTTATTCCAATTGTGGAGAAGTGAACGTGGCAAAAACCCTCAATGTCGTTATCATCGATGACGAGGCCCCTGCAAGGGAAGTCATCAAAAATTATTTAAAAAAGTATGACTATCTTAGGATTAAAGCAGAGTGTGAGAATGGCTTTGAAGGCATAAAAGCAATTCAAGAGTTTAAGCCGGACATTATTTTTTTGGATATCCAAATGCCTAAAATCGCCGGCTTTGAAATGCTCGAACTTTTGCAGAAAAAACCGGTACTCGTTTTTTCCACGGCTTACGATCAGTATGCCATGAAAGCTTTTGAAGTAAGCGCAGCTGACTACCTGCTCAAACCCTACTCTCGCGAACGATTTGACGAAGCCATGAACCGGGCTTTGACGTTGACAAACGACAAACCAGCCAACGATAAAATTGTCAATGGAATTTTAAAGCACCAGGACGAAAATGTGGACTACCTCGAACGGATTGTTGTCAAGACCGGTTCCAAAATATCGATCATTCCTGTTAGAAAATTGTTTTGGCTCGAAGCCCAGGATGATTATGTTATGCTGCATTCAAAAGACGGCAATTTTCTGAAGCAAAAAACCATGAAGTATTTCGAAAGCCATTTAGATCCAAAGGAATTTGTGAGAGCGCACCGGTCTTACATTGTGCGGATTTCAATCATTAAACAGATCGAGTTGTTTGGCAAGGAATCTTATCGGTTGATCTTGTCCAATGGACAAAACCTGCCGGTTAGCAGGACCGGGCATGTGAAATTAAAGGCAATTTTAAGTTAAATGGTGAACTGGAACGAGAGTCTTTATTATGCCCGTCTTTGCGGGGCGTCTTCGGTTATGGCATTAAATATAATCAAGCAGCAAGGGTAAATTTAAGATAGAACTCATCCGATCGCCGAGGTCGCCTCAACGAGGCGTTCAATTTCGCTCCTGATTTTAAGAAAGTACTTTTCCTGTACTTCCTTGTCAGCGTTTGGAACAAACGCAGATGCGTCCAGAGCAGCTTGATGCAGCGCGTTCGCACCTAAGTTTTTCGCTGATGAAGACAAATCGCGAGCAAATAACGAAAAATCCTTAAAATCACCAGCTTCGACCTTCCTGCCAATAGTTTTTAATCGTTGTTTACCGTCATCGACAAGGAGCGTTAACAATTCTCGGTATTCTGCAAAATCTAAACCCAACTTATTCGTTATTATTCTGGGATTCTCAAGAACTGGTTCGATTTTTTTTTCAACCTCCTGTACTTTTTGCAGCAAATCCTTAGCATTGATTGGTTTGAGGATATATCCATTAATTCCAAGTGATAGTGCCTCATGCACAATATCCTCTTCAGATACTGAAGTGCATAAAATGACAGGTATTCTGGCCGTAATCGGGTTACTCTTAAATTTCCTAAGAAACTCAATTCCGGTCATTTCCGGCATAAGAACATCAAGCAGAATCACGTCAATATGCTCAATATCTAAAACCTCGAACGCAACCAGGCCATTCTCGGCCTCTAATACCCCATAACCTGCACGTCGAAGCATCATCTGCTCAAGTTTGCGCGTGGAGATATCATCTTCCACGATCAATATTTTCATGTTCCTTCTGTCTTTTTCGCCATTTAAGCTCATCACCCTTATTATCGAAACAAATCTATAAATTCTTAAGAAATTAAGGTGATTTCCATGCCATTCGAAACAGCAAGAAACGGGTGGTGGATCTTTATACTATTCCTTATATTGCAAATATTCCAAAAAAGGAGTGAGATTTAAATGTCTGAAAAATTTCAACAATTATCGTTAGACTACAAACGAATAGAGCAAGCCATCATTTTCCTGGAAAAGAATTTTCACCGCCAGCCAACCTTAAAAGAAATCGCCGATAGCGTTTACATTAGCGAATTCCATTTTCAGCGTCTTTTCAGTAGTTGGGTCGGCATCAGTCCTAAGCGGTTTTTGCAATATTTAACAAAAGAGTTCGCCAAAAAGTTGTTAAAGGAGTCCAGAAATATCCTGGATGTGAGTTTCGAAACCGGTTTGTCAAGTCCCGGGCGGCTGCACGATTTGTTTGTAAATTGTGAAGCGGTAACACCGGGAGAATTCAAAGAGCGGGGTGATGGACTTTGCATTGAATATGGCATCCATCCGAGTCCTTTTGGCGATATTTTGCTGGCGACAACGGTTCGCGGCATTTGCTGGCTTTCTTTTATCAAAAAGGGAGGCCCAGAAAAGGAAATCGAAGCACTTGAACAAAACTGGCCAAATGCGGAATTATGCGAAAATGCTTCAGAAACAACAAAACTGGCCAATAGGGTGTTTGCCATCTCTTATCATGGCAGCACCAAGCCTCAGCCTTTCAACTTGTTTCTGAAAGGTACGAATTTTCAAATTAAGGTTTGGGAGGCTTTGCTTAAAATTCCCGCCGGCCAAGTCGTTTCGTATGAAGACGTTGCAGCTTATATTGGCAAACCGAAGGCTGTCCGTGCCGTTGCCAATGCTGTGGGCAGCAACCCGATTCCATTCCTTATACCCTGTCACAGAGTGATCCGAAAGATTGGTGAATTTGGCGGTTACGCAGGCGGGACTGCACGCAAGAAAGCGCTGCTGGGATGGGAAGCGGCGAGGTATCAGAGTGTTTGAAATTAAAACAGAAACCCCGAGACCTTAAAGACCTCGGGGTTGATTGGTTTCTCTATACTACATCCTATTTCATCGATGTTGTTGCTTCCTGCTGAACCGGATTCCCTTGCTTATCCAACATAATTGGCTCACCCAAACCTAACGCCTTGAGCGGTTCCAATTGCGTTTCAGCATCTCCGACCACCAGATAAATCATCTTATCGGGAACCATGTATTTTTCTGCCAATTGCTTGTGACTTTCCCGGCTCATGTCCTGAACAATTTTTTCGCGCTGTTTGATGTAATCCGTCGACAAATTGTATTTGGCAATATCGTCCAGCATACTCATCAAAGCGCCCAGGGTCTCAAAACGACGGGCGTTGGATTTGATCAGGGCATTTTTGGTAAAGGTTAAATCCTCTTCCGAGATTCCTTTTCGGTATTTTGTCAATTCATCCTTAAAAATTTCCATAGATTCAAAAGTCGTATTTGATTTAACCGCTGACGAAGCGACAAAAGGTCCTCGATGGTAGGAGCCGTTAAATCGTGAACGAGCGCCGTAGGTGTATCCCTTCTCTTCACGTAAAATAAGATTTAAGAAACCGCTAAAGCTGCCGCCCAATTTATAATTCATGACTGTTGCAGGATAATAATCATCATCGGTGTATGCTAAAGATAGATAACCGATACGAATTTCAGACTGTTTTGCTTTTGCCACGTCTACAAAATAGAGCTGCGATTTGCTTACAGCAGACGGCTCAGGATACTTAGCGAATTTTACCTCTTTTGCATCCCACTTCTTTTCAAAGGATTTAATAGCGGCGGTTGCTTTTTTCTGGGAAATATTTCCAACAATCGTCAGGTGTGAAACCGAGGGTGAAAAATTGCTCGCGTAAAAATTCTTCAAGTCTTCAATTGTAATCTTCTCAACCGACTCAGGTGTCCCCAAAGTCGAATTGGATAAAATATGATCTTCGCCGTAAATCAACTTGTTGAACACATCGGTTGCAACTGTGGAAGGGCGCACACGCTGGCGGTTAATCGTTTCAATCGTCTGACGCTTGATTCTATCGAATTCTTTTTCGTCCCAGCGCGGTTCGAGCAGGATTTCTTCCACAAGTTTATAGACTTCGCCGAATTTGGAAGCCAATGTGTTCGCCCGAATGACAATTGACTCGCGGGTGGTAAACATGTTAATGCGCGCGCCAAGATTGTCAATAGCCTCTTCCAACTCAAGCGGCGTGCGATTTTTGGTACCCTCCATCATGATGTCTGTCATCAGGTTTGCAACGCCGACTTTATTCGGATCGTCAAGCAAAAGACCGCCTTTCAAGGTAATTGAAAACTGAATCAGGGGCAGTTCATTGTGTTCGATGCCATAAATTTTCAGCTTATTGGCCAATTCATCTTGCCATACCGTGGGCAAAGTCAGGCCGGGCGCCGGGCCTTTTTTAGGTTCAATTGAGCGGTCAAAATTAGACGGAATCTTCTCAACAACCAGATCGGATTTGGTTGCAACCTTGTCTGTTTTAGCCACAATAGCTTCCTCTACGACCGGAAAACGCTCTGAATTTTCGGCAACTAAATCAGTCTGCCCTTTCGGCACAAAACTGGTTAGAACATAGTTCTTGCCTTTGATATACTTGTTGTAGACACGCCAAATGTCCTCCTTGGTGACGTCCAAAGAACTTTGCAAGTCTTGGTTGATAAAACCGGGGGTCCCTGCATATTCATTGTAGAAAGCAAGTTGAAACGATTTATTCAAGATACTTGAAATTTCGTTGTAAAAGTTGGTTTCGATTTTGGCTTTAATTCTATCCAAATCCTGGTCGGTAAACCCATCCTGCTCAAATTTCGCAAGAGACTCGAAAATAGCTTTTTCGACATCTGTCAGGTTTTTATCGGGGAAAGCTCTAATGCGAATCCGAAAATCTCCGGTCATTTCCTTGCTATCCTGATATGCAGAAACGGAAGGCGTGAGTTTCATTTCCTCCACAAGCACTTTATACAACGGGGCTTTCTTACCATCGGATAAAAGTTCGTCTAGCAAATCAAGTGCATAGGAGTCTTTACTGTAGCTTTCACAGGTTGGGAAAACCATAGTCAGTTCCGGAGATTTGGCAAAGTTGTCCTCATGAAATGCACGCTTGACTTCCGACAATGAAATATGCTGCACCTTAGGATCAGGCTGCTTCGCACGGGATTTGACTTCACCAAAATACTTTTCAACCCACTTCTTAGTTTGTGCGACATCATAGTCACCGGCGATCACGAGAGTCGCATTGTTTGGACTGTACCATTTTAGATAAAAATCCCTTACATCCGTTAAGGTCGCATTTTGCAGATCTGCCAATGAACCGATAACTTGCCAATTGTATGAATGATCTTCAGGGTAAAGAAGTTTATGAATCACATAGTTTGTGTGACCGTAAGGTCTATTATCAACGCGCAGTCTTTTTTCATTTTGTACAACGTCCTGCTGGTTGACAAATGCTTCCTGCGTCACGGTGCTCAGCAACCAACCCATCCGGTCTGACTCCAACCAGAGCGCCATTTCCAGCGCATTTTTAGGCACGATTTCAAAATAGCCCGTGCCGTCCCAGAACGTAAAGCCATTTAAAGTACCGCCAGCATCCTGGATTTTCTTGAAAAACTGATCCTGTCCAACGTGCTGTGATTCCTGAAACAGTATGTGCTCAAACAAATGAGCAAAGCCAGTGCGTCCCTTAGTTTCTCGATTTGATCCGACATGATATAAAATTGCAACCGAAACGATTGGGTCTGATTTATCTTCGTGAAGAATGACCTCCAAACCGTTCTTTAAACTATACTTTTCGTAATCGATTTTTAATTTGGAATTCTGGGCAAAACCGGATGTAAATAGAAATAGAATCCCCAGAACAACGTTTAAAAACTGCAGCTTTTTCATAAACAACTCCTTAATTTTAATTATGACAATATCGGGCGAAAATATAACCATATTTCAACGATAATCCAAGCTAATTTTGATATGTTAGCAAGATCGGATTGCCTCATAATTTATGTTACCGAAAATTGAGGAACATAAATCTATGAGAACGTTTAGCAAAGATGAACATATATCGCGATTTAAAGACCGCTATCTCTATGCGACCAGAGGCGCCCGCCAGG
>Ga0209988_10002064_pt1 | contig 13212 bp, 13 predicted proteins | sample N075metaG_FD_183115 | JGI IMG/M metagenome (GOLD analysis project Ga0209988, IMG submission 183115) | Deep subsurface microbial communities from Kermadec Trench to uncover new lineages of life (NeLLi) - N075 metaG (SPAdes) (version 2) | ecosystem: Environmental > Aquatic > Marine > Ocean trench... | reverse complement strand
GGTTTGCGCTGCGTTGTTCGCGGCGTTCATGATTTTGAGACGCTCTCTGCGGTTCACGTCGCGGTTCACTACGCGGTTCACGTCGCGCTTCACTATGCGGTTCACGTCGCGCTTCACTATGCGATTCTCTTCGCGGCTCGTTTCGCGCCACGTGCCTTGCTTCATTCCGCGGTTCGCTGCGCGTCGTTTGTCTGGTCTGGTGCCGTGGCTCGCTGTGTGTCGAAGGCCTGGTCTGCTGCCGCGGTTCATTTCGAGCCACATATCTCGTCTCATGCCTGGGCACGCTGCGGCTTTGTGTCTGACGACGGGCTTTGTGCTGGTTAGCGGTTGCGACGGCGCGGAAAGTCGAAGTGTGCGACCGGGTAGTCGTCACTGCATGTTGCACGTTTCGATTTGTGTACTGCCTGTTCCTCGTTACGCGTTGGTCCGAGTGGCGCAGGTGACGGTTGCGACTGGAACGCCAATAGTCGCCATGCGAATACCAGTTCGACGCACGGTAGTGGTTACCGCCGCGGTAGATCGTGTTGTGCGTGTAGATGGAAGGCTGTCGGTACCACCAGCGAGTACGATAGTGGTGACCGTAATAGGGGTGTCCATAATAGCTATGGTGATAGACGTGCAAGCTGTCCGATGCCCAGGCGATCGTGAACGCCGTCGTTACGCCCCAAAAGAATCCGCTATGGAACGCGTAGGTATCCGCATAAGGGTAGTAATACACCGGGCGCGGGCGTTCGTAATAGAAATAAACCGGCCGCGGTTGATAAACGACAACGCTTTCAGGCTCGTAATAGGGAACGTAAATGATGTCGTCGTTCAGCGGCGTGATTTCAATGACACCCTCGTCACGTGATACCTGCTGGTAGTCGTCGCTGCGAAGATTTCCGGCCGCGTAGGCGGTGTTCCGAAATGCCTCCACGGCATTCACAACATCGGCTTGCTGTGCGACAACGGCTTCACCAAGCCGCCAGGTCCAGTCCAGGTCCTCATTGAGAAGCTCGACAATCTCGGGATAGTTCAGGAGCGCCACGATCGCATCATCCCAATCGGCATCGGGTTCCAGACCGGGATTCGATTCCAGCTCTTCCAGGAAGCGTGATGCCTGAACGACTTGTAGCGGATAAGTGGCCGCCGGCAATACAATAGCCAGCAGGTCGTCAGGATACAAAGCCACGGGTCCAACGAGATCCTGTAATTCCTGACGTGTCAGCAGCGGGATGCCTTCATTGCCGGTCCCTGCGGCGCTTGTCGGGTCTTGGTATGTGCCTATGACATTGCCGCCGTCATCGACCGGGACCTGCGCCAGGGCAGGGCTAGCGGTCAGGACCATGGCCATCAGGCCTGGCCCGAATAACGTAAATTTCTGCCCTGTGTTCATCGTCTCTAGCTCCTCTTCCGCGGCCAAATGGCCGATGGATCAATGGATCCTGGATAGAAGCTTAGCGCCGGCTGGCTGAACCGGCGCTTAACCAGCCCTTATTCGTCATCTCCGCCATGCCAGGCAATGAATTTCCAGCCGTCGTCGGTGCGGACCAGCACATCGGTGTAGCGCCCATTGCTGACCTCGACCTTGCCGTCCTTGTCCTCGTTCGCGCTGGTGTATAGGTAATGTGCGATGGCTACGTCGTCATGAACGACGATCGACAATGGATATAGCTCGTGAGCAAGCATGTCACCTTGCTTGTGGTTAAACCGATCCCACATGATTGTGGATTCCTTGCTGCGCGGTGCAGGGGAATTCTTGCCCCAGCCCATGAAATTTTCAGTTAACACGCGCTCGAGACGTCTCTTGTCGTTTGATTCGTCCGCATCCCACTCTGCTTCGACAGTTGACCAGACATCGGCAGCATCGTCGCTGGCATCCTGTGCCTGCACAATGCCGAGCGTGAACAGGCCGACTCCAAGTAACGCAATCCTGAGCTTCGTATTGTTTTTCATTGCTCGTTCCTCGATCCGTTTTACGAAAAGTGCTGCGAGTTTAATCTTTATACTGATTGGGCAGCAAGACCAGCGTCGAGAGCTCGCGTAATTCGTCATCCGTCAGTACCGCGGGTGCATCGACGAGATACAGGGCGGTGAGCTCGTCCTTGTTCAGATAAGCGGGATGATGAGCCTCAACTATCGTAGCATAATCAATTGTTTGTAGACCTTTCTTCAACAATAATCTATACGCGTGAATGGCAAGACTGCTGTCGGCAGCTAGCGCCATTAGCTCGAGCACCGCGCTGGACTCCGCGGGTACTCGCAACTCGCCGACGTAGCGGGTTTCTTTGTAGATCGTCCAGCCGTTCGTCTTGAAGGTTTCTCCAATGGAGGCGCCCTCGAGAATTTGCTTATGCTCATTTCCAATAATGTCTGCCGGTACGCTATCGAAACGCACGACAGAGCAAGTTCGGCAGACCTTGCTGCCGTTTTCGATCGAATGCAGACTTGCGCGGCGCAGGCCGTTTTCGCTGTCCAGGACGTCTATCCCGTAACTGTTGAAGCGCTGTTTAATACGCTCGCTGTTGAGAAGCTCGGGTTCGACAATGCAGGCGCTCAATGCGATCGCGCGGATTGTTTCTGGGACAGGTGTTCGGGGCATAGTGCTTGTGGCTAACAGATTGAACGCGCACCATATACGTTGCCTTGAAAAGCGTAAAGGGGCGCAAGACGGCCTCAAGAGCGAAATTCATGGAAATATCTGAATCGAAATCGTCCTGACATGCATCTACGGGGCGTGTAGACAAAAATTGGGGCGCAACGCGCCTTACATCAGGGAAAATTACAATGAAACCAGCGTTTCGCTTAGGCGCGGTATTGCTTGCCGCGTGTGTCCTGACCGCTACAGCTCATGCAGATGAGGCTGATTGGGTCGCCAAAAGTAACGAATATTCCAGCCTGGTGTTGGAGGAGATCGCCAAATTCAGTCCCGAGGGGGCCGGTGGCCTCGGTGTTGACGGCCTGGATGAGGAAATCAGCGATCTGGGTCCGGGTGTCTTCGAGCGCAGCATGGAGTCGTCCAGAAAGCTGTCCGCTCAACTGCAGGAAAGCCGGGAAAAAGAGACAGATCCTCGCGTACAGCAGGATCTCGGCATCCTGATCAAGGTGTTGGAAGATGGCCTGCACAGCTCGCAACTCGATTACGACACGATGTTGCAATATTTCAATATCAGCCAAACGATCTTTGGCGGCATTCGGGGTCTCATCGACGATCAGATTCCTCGCGAGCGCTATCCGGCCGCGATCGTTCGTATGCAGAAATACGCTGGTCTGGTTGACGGCTACACGCCGATGGTCGAACTGGCGAAAGATCGCAGCCGTGAGCGTTTTGACGTAGAGGGCCTTATTGGACCTTATAGAGGCGAAGTCGAGCAGGATCTCGAACGCGCGGAGACGATGATCAGCGGTATCGAGGAATTGCTGGATGGCACCGACTTGCAAGGCTGGGAAGAGACCTACGCAACGCTCGCCACACAGATACGCGAGTACAACGACTGGGTTCGTGCCGAGATTCTTCCGCGCACGCGTGAGCATTTTCGTTTGCCCGCAGTCATGTACGCCGATGCGCTCAAGAACTGGGGAGTGGACGCATCGCCCGAGGAGCTGATCGAACAGGCCACCAAAGGCTACATGGATATTCGCGGTGAAATGGAGGCGCTCGCGCCACTAATTGCGAAGGAAAAGGGCTACGACACTACAGACTATCGGGAAATTATCGCCTTGCTCAAACGTGACGGCGCGATCGATGGTGACAAGATGGTGGACCATTATCACGCGATTCTTCGTGACATCGAAGAGATTATCATTCGCGAAGACATCATCAGCCTGCCCGAACGCGAAGCGGGCATTCGTATTGCCACTGCGGCCGAAACGGCCGCCCAGCCTGCACCGCACCTCGATGTGCCGCGGCTGATCGGTAATACGGGCGAGTATCCGTACTTCGTGATTCCGTTGCTGACGCAACACGAGGACGGTAGCTGGGAACAGACTGACGATACCTATGTTGCCGGTTCCTGGACGCTGACGGCGCATGAGGCACGGCCCGGACACGAGATGCAGTTCTCCAGCATCATCGAGTCGGGCGTGTCGATTGCCCGCGCCATTTTCGCGTTCAACAGCGCCAATGTCGAAGGCTGGGGACTGTACGCCGAGGCAATAGTACGTCCGTATTTACCGCTGGAAGGCCAGATGATCAGTTTGCAGTATCGGCTGATGCGCGCAGGCCGCATGTTCCTCGATCCGATGCTGAATCTGGGCCTGATTACGCCTGCAGAGGCAAAGCGTCTGATTATGAATGATATGGCGATCGGGGAGTCCTGGGCGCAGAACGAAATCGAGCGCTACACCTACCGGATGCCGGGTCAGGCAACTGCTTACTACTATGGCTACGGCAAGATGCAGACCTTGCGTGCGATGACTGAACTCAAACTGCGAGACAAGTTTGACCAGAGGGCGTTTCATGACTTCGTACTGGATCAGGGCATGCTGCCGCCGGACATCCTCATGGATGCGGTCATGAACGACTTTGTACCCGGTCAATTGAACTGAGCCGTTATAATGCGCCCCTCGGGTTTGTCCGTAGGGCCGCATGTCTCACAATATTTCCTGCTTTCGTTGTGGTGCGTCGCTGGCAGCGATGTCATTGCCGCTGTCGCGCCAGGACGAGTGCCCGGAGTGCTCGGTTTACTTGCACGTGTGCCGCATGTGCAAGAACTTCGATCCGACCGTGCCGCGGCAATGCCTTGAAGACGGGGCAGAGGATGTCACCGAAAAAGACCGCGTAAATTTTTGCGACTGGTTCTCTCCAGGTGCTTCCGCATTCGATGCAGTCAGTAAAAGCCAGGCTGATTCGGCGCGACAGTCTCTCGATGCTTTGTTCGACAGCGGCAAGGGCGGCGAGGGCAGCGCTGCCTCGAATACGAGCACTGATTCAGACGACGCCGAAAAACTCTTTAAGTAGGTGATGTCATGACACTCAATCGGCGAGGATTTTTACAGGGTGCCGGCGCCGCTGTCGCAGCCTCGTCATTGTCCGCCTGCGGCGGATTCGACACGGAAGCAGCTGACGGTGTGCCGCGCAGTGCGTTTGATGAAGACTCAACAGCCGAGGAAGTCACCGAGGGGCTGGATCTCAAGGGCAAACTCGCAGTCGTTACCGGCTGTACGTCGGGGATCGGTTTCGAAACCATGCGCGTGCTCGCGATGCGCGGTGCTTATGTTGTTGGCACCAGCCGTTCGCTGCAGCGTGCGCAGGCGGCCTGCAACAAGGTGATCGGTATTACATCGCCCGTCGTACTGGATCTTGCGGATCCGGAATCCGTCGTGCGCTGCGCCGATTCCATTCGCTCACTCAACTCAGCCGTGGACATTCTTGTGTGTAACGCGGGCTATCGCGGCGGTGGCAATGACATTGAACTCGTCAACGGCGTCGAAAAGCATTTTGCGATCAATCATCTCGGCCATTTCATTCTTGTAAACCGATTGCTCGACCGGCTTGTTATTTCCTGGCAGGGACGAATTGTTATTGTTGCGAGCCGGACGTCCTATCGTGACGCTCCAGAGAGCGGAATCCTGTTCGATGCCCTCGACATGCAAAACGATTACAGTGATGCGATGGCTTACGGCCATTCCAAGCTGGCCAATGTTTTGTTTGCGCTGGAGCTGGGTCGAATCCTGCGAGGCTCACGTATCACTGCAAACGCATTGCATCCCGGTGTAATTAATACCGAGATCGATCGACACCAAAATTCAATTACGCAATTCGCCTTCGGCGTGCTGACCAGGTTTGGCGGCAAGACTGTAGAGCAGGGCGCTGCAACAAGCTGTTTCGTAGCAACGAGCAAGTTGCTGGGGTCAACGAGTGGCCGCTATTTCGAAGACTGCAACGCAGTTAATGTTCTCGGCCGAAATCATCTGACCAACATGCCGATGGCCGACAAGCTTTGGTTGCGGTCCGAGGAGTTGACGGCCGACTACCTGGTGACGCCGCAACGACCTGAGGCAATAATTAAATGACGGCGAAGGACCGAAAAGCACTGGTCGTCTTGTCGGGTGGGCAGGACTCGACGACATGTTTGTACTGGGCGATCGAGAAATTTGGATTGGAGTATGTCAGCGCAATCACCTTCGACTATGGTCAGCGACATCGAATCGAACTTGAGTGTGCGCAGGACATCGCAGAACGTATCGGCGTGGCCCAGGTTTGTTTGCCTATCGATACGTTCGCGGCGCTTGCTGGTGATGCGTTGACCGACATGGATATCGATATTGCGATGCAGGTGGACGAGGTGACATCGCTGCCCAATACCTTCGTCCCGGGCCGTAATATTGTTTTTCTGACATTTGCAGCCGCGTGGGCGTGGCCGCGAAAGATTGATGTCCTCGTTACGGGGGTTGCCGAAACAGACTACAGTGGTTATCCGGATTGTCGGGAGAACACGCTGGCGTCATTGCAGGAAAGTTTGCGGCTGGGAATGGAGAGCAATGTCGAGATTCATGCGCCGTTGATGCATTTGTCGAAGAAAGAAACCGTTGAGCTCGCACGCGATCTTGGCGCGATCAAGGCGATGGCCTGGACGCATACCTGCTACAACGGCGTGCGTCCGCCCTGTGGATCTTGTGCAGCCTGTGAACTGCGCGCGCGAGGCTTTGCGGAAGCCGGTATTGAAGACCCGTTGCTTGCTCAATCATGACGTACTCGGTCAAGGAAATTTATTTCACCTTGCAAGGCGAAGGTGCACAAACGGGTCGTGCAGCCGTATTCCTGCGGTTTTCGGGCTGCAATCTGTGGTCGGGGCGAGAGCAACATCGCGCAGAGGCAGTCTGTAAATTTTGCGACACGGACTTTGTTGGCACTGACGGGCCGGGCGGTGGTAAGTTTGCGTCGGCCGAGTCACTGGCAGAGGCCATCACAAATGCGTGGCCAGAAAAAGCAGTCGCCAGTCCAAAGTATGTTGTCTGCACGGGCGGCGAACCGCTGTTGCAGCTGGACACCGTTGCTATCGATGCGCTTCATGAAGCCGACTTTGAAATCGGTGTGGAAACGAACGGCACAGTAGCCGCACCAGATGGCATTGATTGGCTGTGCGTCAGCCCAAAAGCAAATGCGCCCGTTGTCCAGCGATCGGGCAGTGAATTGAAACTGGTGTATCCGCAAAACGAGGATGCGGCGCAGCCATGTGAATTTGCCGATCTCGATTTCGAGTATTTCTTTTTGCAGCCCTGCGATGACGAAAATCTGGAAGCGAATACGCGCGCTGCCGTGGACTATTGTCTGCAGCATCCGCAATGGAGGTTGAGCGTACAAACACATAAGATCCTGGGCATCGACTGAGGGGCGTCATGAATCATCGTGCCGGGAGTATTGTTTTTGGTATCGCAGCAGGACTGCTTGTCGCAGTGCTGTCTTACCAGTGGCTTACTGATCCAACGAATCGCGCGGAACGTGACGAAGAGGTAAATGTCGTGGAGTTGTCTCGCGGGATTTTAAGCGGCACGCTCGGTATTCAAGAGCTGCAGATCGTGGATGCGCTCGCGCCGCAACGAAAAGTTGGCAAAGTGTATGTCTATCCGCTGGAAAACGGCTGGGATGTGTCGGGTTACTATCGACGCGACGACGCTGATCGCTGGCATCCTTTCCTGATGGCATTGGATACCGAGTTGTCGTTGCGATCGCTGAAGGTCCGGGACTCTGACAAAAGCCTGGCGCAGCGCGCCGCCACAGACCCATTGCTTGAGGTCCAACAATAAGTTTGCTGCAGGCCTAAGCGGCGATCCAAAGTATCAATGTCACTAATGTGGCCGCATAGCCGAAGCCAAGCAGCAGAACCGAGGTTTCAATATCCTGGATGTTTGTGTCGTCAATCATTGTCGTTCTCCAATCTCGAATGTCGAGGTTGGATCTTCGAAGAGAATCGGGCTAGTGGCCTGCGGAGATTGTGATTTCGCCGTTAGTCTTTTCTGATGGTTTCCTGATGGCCCTGTGTTTATTGGGTTTGCGGCAGTTTTTCGTGATCCTCAATGACTTCATTACGCCACTCGATAACGTTTAATTCGATGAAGAAGAACGCCACGAGCCATAGGAACGCGTCCCAGAAATCCACGAAATCGCCCTCGAAGCCCCAATAAACCGCGGCAAGCAGTAGCGTCGCGTACATCAGGTACTTGGATTGATTGATGATTCGAAATATGAGGCCCTCAAAACGCTCGTGTTCCTGCAGCCAGACTTCGATCTCGAGGACAATAACAATACCCAGCCAGACCCCCGCATTGATGACGTCGACCCAGGCAAGATACTGAATGTCTCTGAGGCCCGTGGCATCAACGACCGCCGAAATTCCGTCGTAGTGGAAAAAGACAGTGCCGTCAGAGAGCGTCGTGCAGTTTGCCATAGTGATCCCAACGTATTCATCCAGAGTCACTGCGTACGACCATTGACCGGATGCGAGAGCGCAAAGATCGCCTACGCCGGGCAGCGCGGATACGAGATACGTCGCAAACAGGTTCGCCAGGTATCCATAGAACGCATAGACGATGAACGCATAGGTGATCGCACGTATGCCGCGCAGGGTCCAGGAGACCGTGGGGGTGAAATGCCGATCCTCGAGCACGCAGGTTTCGAGCTCGAACATGAGCAGCAGTAGGACCCAGGCGACTGTGTCGATGGTTGCGGCATACGCCTCAATCAGGTCCGCAATGGCGACACCGCCCGGAAATTGCAGCTGTGCTGCTAGGTACTCGGTGGAAAAGAACAGATAAATGTTGAGTGTCAGCAGTGCATAAATCGCGTATTTAAAATACTGGAACAGGGTCCTGCGGTCGATGTTCAAATGCTGACTCCGGAAGGCATCGCGACAAATCTAAGCATGAAAGCAGTTTTTTCACAATTCCGCGGCTAAACTGTAGCTCTCATGAGCGACTCATCAACCTTCATAAGCTTCCTGCGAAATCGCGACTGGCGAATTTGGTTCGGACTGGTTGTCACCGTGTTCTGGATTGGCGGTGGCATTTGGTTTGTCATGCTTTCTGCATCGAAAGATCCGAATCAGGCCTTCACACTTGAGGCAATTGGCAGTTTCCTGGAGGGCGCGTTCGCGCCGTTGGCGTTTCTCTGGTTGGTACTGGGGTTGTTCATTCAGCAGCGTGAACTGACACGCAATACCGAGGTATTGACGCGCACGGTCGAACAATCTGAGAAACAGACGGTTGCGATCGCAGCGACGGAAATGAATGCGCGCCAGGAAACGTTTTTCAAAATCGCCGAAAACGTAAAACATCAACTCGGCGGTATTTCGGGCATGCTGTTCATGTCTGGTCTCGGTCCTGTCGGCAGCGGCCGGTTTTCCCACGAAGATATGGATGAATTATTTAGAAATTCCGCGGGTGGCGACTGTGAAATCTTCGCGCGTCAATTCATGACGATGGATACCGAGGAGGAGGGTGGTTTGACCGCCTTGTTCTATGAGACTGAAATTCGACGCAAGCACACGCAGAATTTTCGGCACACATTTTCAAGGCTCTTACGACTCGCAGAAGGTTGCGACGTCGATGGCATCATTACGGATTCATTGCGGCAATCCGCGTTCGGCATGCTCGACAGGCGCATGGAGATGCATCAGCCGGCGTCGACAGAATCTGTTTCGACTCCCGCGTAATACACCCACACATTCTCTTCGCCCGTCAGTAATTCGATGTACTTCGGATGTACGAAAATATTCTCCCGGCCCGATTTGATTTCCTTTAGAACGCCGACGTCACACAATTGTTTGAGGTAGACGGATGCTGTCTGTCGTTTCGCCACACCTGCATTAACCAGGTTATTGATACGACAGTAGGGTTGCTTGAACAGCTGTTCGACCAGTTCCCAGGTATAGATTTTCGGTAGGCGGCTTTGCACATATTCAGCGGTGTGATCCATGAGTTCGCGAATCGCTTTGATTTTGTCGGTTGTCCAGGTACAGGTTTCTTCGACGCCGTCGAGGATAAACATGATCCAGGGTTCCCAGGATTGCTCATTGGTCACGTTCTGCAGCAGACGGTAATAGGCCGCTTTGTGGTTAATAACATAGCGGCTCAAGTACAGGATCGGCGAGTCGAGCAGGCCGTGCTCGACCAGGAAAAGAATGTTTAGGATGCGCCCGGTACGGCCGTTGCCATCGGAGAATGGGTGGATCGCCTCAAACTGGTAGTGCTGGATCGCCATGCGTATCAGCGGGTCGATCTCAGTGTTGCGGTGCATAAAGTCGGCCCAGTTATCGAGCTTGGCCTGTAACAGCTTCTGCCCAACGGGCGGCGTATAGATAACGTCGCCGGTCATGCGATTTTTGAGCGTCGTCCCAGCCTCATGGCGCAGATCGAGCTCTCTGCCCTTGATCGTGCTGCAAATCTGAATCGCCATGTCGGTCGTCAGCATGCCTCGCTGAACCATCTTGGTGCCTTCGTAAAGCGCGCTGCGGTAGCGAAGGGCCTCCTTGGTCGCAGCGTCGGCGCTGTCGTCTGCAATGTCCATGTACTCAAAGAGCTTGTCAGTCGTGGTGACAATATTCTCGATTTCTGAGGATGCTCGGGCCTCCAGCAAAGGCAGGGCATTGACCAGTACTGCCGAATTCGGGATCAATTCGGCTGCTTGCTTGAGCTCGGCGAGTGCCACGCGGGCGTTGATGCAATGCTTCAATATCGTTGTGGATTCGACCAGTTCGGTGGGTGGTGGCAGGTCTGGCAAGTCGTTGTAAGGTAATTTTGGATCAAAAACAGCCACTTAGGTGCTCTCCTGGTGAATGTTGCTGTATGTCGATCAAATCGACAGGTTTCGCTAATATGTCGATTAAACGGTATTTTATCGACATGTTTCCAGTATGTGTCGATCAAATCGACAAGTCTTGCTTATATGTCGAAACTTCACTGTTTTATCGACATGTTTCCAGTATGTGTCGATCAAATCGACAAGTCTTGACTATATGTCGAAATTTCACTGTTTTGTCGACACGTTTGCAGTATAGGTCGATAGTATCGACAGGTGCGTGATCCACGTCCTGATTTAGAGCTATGCTGGCGTTGCCTGGGCAGCACGGAGTACTTGAGATGAATTGCCGAATTTTGCGAATTGTACGGTGCCTCGCGCTGGTCATTCTCGTGCAGGGATTTGCCGTTATTGCGGCCTGCGGTGGAGGCAGCGATTCCGTGACATTGCCACCGCCACAGCCACCACCGCCGCCACCACCCCCGCCGGCGGCACCCACCGCCACCGTGCAACAGGTATTTACGATGTTGCCGGCATTTGTGCAGCCGGTCGCAATGACGCAAGCGCCGGGCGACTCGTCACGCTGGTTTGCGGTAGAGCAAAGCGGCGTTATACGCGTGTTCGCCAACGACCCGAACGTAACGGCGTCAACAATTTTTCTAAACATCGCGGCGCAGGTCGATGCCAGTTTCAATGAATCCGGATTGCTGGGCATCGCGTTTCACCCGGCCTGGCCGGTTACGCCCGAGCTCTATGCATCGTATACCGTGACCGGCTCCGGAGCGGGTAATCCGCTCGTCTCAAGAATTTCCCGTTTTACGAGCATTGACGGTGGCCTGACACTGCTGGGGGCACCCGAGGAGATCATCCTCGAGATTCTGCAACCATTCGGAAACCACAACGGCGGCGATCTCAAATTTGGGCCGGACGATTTTCTGTATGCGTCCTTCGGTGACGGCGGTTCCGGCGGAGACCCGCAAGACAACGCGCAAAACGAGGCCAACCTGCTGGGCACAATCTTGCGTATCGATATTGACGGTGTATTGCCCTACGAAATACCAGTCGATAACCGAAATGCTGGCAACGCGCTGTGTATGCAGGGCTTTGTCGGCGCAGATTGCCCCGAAATCTACGCATGGGGTCTCAGAAATCCCTGGCGCTTCAGCTTCGATTCTTCGACCGGCGAGCTTTGGGCCGGAGATGTGGGGCAAGGTGACTGGGAAGAAGTGGACCGCATCGAACTCGGCGGCAACTACGGTTGGCGCGTGCGCGAAGGCGCGCATTGCTTCAACCCTTCGTCAGGTTGCTCGACGGCATTTGAAGACCCGATTACCGAGTACGGTCGAGGACTGGGCGCGTCGATCACGGGCGGCTACGTGTATCGCGGCGCAGCGAATGCCAATCTCGTCGGCTGGTACGTATTTGCCGATTTCATCTCGGGGCGAATTTTCGCTGTACCTGCCGATAGCCAGCCGACAGTCACAGCGACGGTAATCGACGACACGGGAATGCAGTTCGCGTTCTCAGCTTTTGCCGAGGACAACAATGGCGAAATCTACCTGCTCCACTATTCAAATGGATCGGTTTACCAATTGGTGGACGTCCCCTGATCTTTCGGTGTCACCGGTAGGGGATCGTCTTGGAGAGGTCTTTCCGCTAGACTCCGCAGCCAATCAAGCTGTCGAAAACGTGGGGAGACATTACCTTGGGCGTGAAAAGTGATATCGAAATTGCACAGTCGGCGAAGATTCTTCCTATCCAGGAAATCGGCGCGAAGATCGGCATACCTGCCGAATCACTGATCCCCTACGGCCATGACAAAGCCAAGATAAGCTCCGAATTCATCCAGTCGAACGGTAAGGCAAAGGACGGCAAGTTAGTACTTGTAACGGCTGTCTCACCGACACCGGCGGGTGAGGGCAAGACCACGACGACAGTCGGACTTGGCGACGGCCTGAATCGAATCGGCAAAAAGGCTGTGATTTGTCTGCGCGAGCCGAGTCTCGGCCCTTGTTTTGGCATGAAGGGAGGCGCGGCCGGCGGTGGTTACGCACAAGTCGTGCCGATGACCGATATCAACCTGCATTTCACGGGTGACTTTCACGCCATAGGCGCTGCACACAACTTGCTTGCAGCATTGATCGACAATCACATGCACTGGGACAACCAGTTGAATATCGATCCTCGTCGCGTTACCTGGCGGCGTGTGGTCGACATGAATGACCGTGCACTGCGAACGATAACCTCGGGTCTGGGCGGCTATCACAATGGTGTCGTCCGCGAAGCCGGTTTCGACATCACGGTCGCATCGGAAATAATGGCAATTTTTTGTCTTGCGACGGACTTGCAGGATCTCGAAACACGGCTGGGAAATATCGTTCTGGGTTATACGCGCAACAACGAAGCCGTCACGGTTCGTCAGCTTAATTCCCAAGGTGCGATGACGGCGTTGTTGCGGGACGCGTTCCAGCCCAACCTCGTGCAAACAATGGAGA
>Ga0209988_10002063_pt1 | contig 13213 bp, 12 predicted proteins | sample N075metaG_FD_183115 | JGI IMG/M metagenome (GOLD analysis project Ga0209988, IMG submission 183115) | Deep subsurface microbial communities from Kermadec Trench to uncover new lineages of life (NeLLi) - N075 metaG (SPAdes) (version 2) | ecosystem: Environmental > Aquatic > Marine > Ocean trench... | reverse complement strand
GCGCCATGTCGCTGGCTTCGCCCCGGTAGATGAAGTGCACGATGTCATCCCCTTCGATGACCGGAAATTCCTTTTGCTCAGCCATAAACTCGTCAACCAGCGCGATCTTATCCCTGGCCTGTTCTGCTTTCTTTACAAATTGTGCAAACTTCGAGTCCGGCACCATGCCGTCGGCGTTCGCGACGGCTTGCACAACGGACTGCGCGGGCACGATATCGACGCCGGCGATTTCGGTCATGCTGCGCAGAAACAATCTGCCGCCTGCAAAGCTTGCCGGCGTCCAAACCAGGTTGGCGAACAAGTCCAGACTGGCGATTTGTTTGTACCCCTCCGGCGAAGCGGGCGCCACGCTGAGTCTGCCGTTTTTGGTAATGACCACCAGATGTCCGTCCACCACAAGGGGGAATCCGTCACCCGGGGCGCGCGAACGCCACACCCGTTCGCCGGTTTCCGCATTCACGCAGGCGAAGATGCGGCTGTTGTAGCCGAACAGGTGTCCATCGTGATAGACCGGAATCACATAAGTGCCTTTGATGGCTTTTGTTTTCCAGACTTCGCTCACCTGATACATTTCGTTGGCGTATTCAATCTTGAACAGCATGCCGCCCTGATTCGTGTTCTTCAAGAAGAATTGATTGCCGCCGACGGGTACGAGGTTGCCGCTTGGTGCGCCCATTGGATGGCCGGTGCCGCCATGCTCGAAGCGCCACAAAGTCTTGCCGGTTTCGGGCTGCAGTCCGTACACAGCGCGATTGGTTATGCCTACTAACTGGCTGCCATCGCTGGTTTGCAACAAATAGGGTGATTGGTATTCCACGGTATCGCTGCCGGCAGTCCACAGCACCTGTCCGGTATTGGGGTCGAAGGCCGAGATCGCGTTCTGCGCAGCGCCGCCGGTTTCGACCACAAGGATGTTATTGTACAGAATTGGGGAGGTGGCAAAGCCATAGAAAGGTATTTCCGCCTGGTGATCCACCACCAGATCGCTGTCCCACACCAGCTCGCCGGTTTTACGATCCAGGGCAAACAGGCGTCCCCCTGCACTCAACCCTACGACCTTGTTTTGCGAGATCAACGGGGTCGAGATCGGACCGTTGGCGGAGCCAAATCGACCCGGAAAGGTTGGACCGATTTTGAAACGCCAGAGCTCGCTGCCATCTTCAACGTTGAGGGCAATGGCGTAGTCGAAAGTGCTATCCGAAAACATGGTAACGGCCATGCCGTCCATTACCGAGATGGCAGAATACCCGGAGCCCAACTCCTTCTTCCAGGCTATTTTCAGCTCAATCGGTTGTTCCGCTTTGATAACCCCGGGGGTCACGGTAAAATTGCGGTGCGGGCCGCCCCAGGCCGGCCAGTCATCGCCGCCGGTTGAAGCCCAGCCAGAGTGCGTGGCGAGCAGCAGGGCAAAAGCGGCTGCGGTTCGAAACAAGTTAGTCACATGAGTCATGATTCCTCCCTTTGCGTTATGGCGTATTGTCAAAAGTTTTAGACTAATTAAAGCGCTAAGTTTAATGTTGACATGTGATTACGTGAATTTTGTTAACCCTCTCCTAAATTCCTGCATAATTTCAGGTGAAGTTCTTATGATTTGTATCTCTCACTTCGCAGTGTAAATCTAGCCTAAGTTCAATCTGTTGGCTCCCGGTAATGCCCATGCCTTATAAACGCATTCCCATATCTATGCTATTAAGACCCAAGCCGCTTTCTTCAGCAAACCTCATTTTTTTTATAGAACTTTTGACACTACCCGTTATGGTTAGAGCTTCGCTGTAACTGTTTTTGACTTCTGCAAAAAAAGTGCAAAACAACAGAGAAATCTTCGACGTTAAAAAAAATTGCAATTCTAAAGAAATTAAAGGAAATCGAAAAGCAAAAACAAGGAAAAGTTGATATCTAAACAGGGTTGGCAGCTTTAGGCAGTTTTGACTTTTTTCAAGGGAACGACATTACCGCGATCGGCTACGGTAATTTTTTTCTCTTCACGTTTAGGACGCGCGTTAACGCGGTTGAGCCCGTTGAGCGCAGCAACCCGGTAGGCTTCTGCCATGGTGGGATAATTGAAAGTGGTGTTCATAAAGTACATGAGGGTGTTGGCTTTACCTTTCTGGGTCATGATCGCCTGGCCGATGTGCACAATTTCCGAAGCATGGTTACCAAAACAGTGGATGCCGAGAATCCTCAAGGTCTCGCGGTGAAAAAGAATTTTCAGCATGCCAATCGTTCGTCCGGTAATTTGTGCCCGTGCCAAATGCCGGAAAGAAGCATGTCCGACTTCATAGGGAACTTTTTGGGCGGTGAGTTCGCGTTCAGTTAAACCAATGGAGCTGATTTCCGGGATCGTATAAATACCGGTGGGAATATGCTCAACCAGTGAGTGTTCGCATTTTCCATAAACCAGGTGGGTAGCAGCAAAGCGACCCTGGTCGTAAGCGGCGCTGGCAAGATTAGGATAACCGACCACATCGCCCACAGCGTAAATATGAGACTTGGCGGTCTGGTAACTTTTATTAACAACAATTGAGCCCCGCTTATCATGATCAATCCCGAGGGATTCCAACCCCATATTAGATGAATTCCCGGTTCTGCCCTGGGCCCAGAGCAGGACGTCGCTGTATATTTGCTTGTTGGATTTTAGAAAGAGTGTCACACCCCGATCATCTGCTTCAATTCTCTCATATTCTTCATTATGCCGAATGAGCACCCCCTGCTCCCGCAAATGATAACTCAGTGCATCAACAATTTCATCATCGAGAAAAGATAACAGCTGGCTGCGGGTATTGATTAAATTTACCTTGATGCGCAGTCCCCGGAAAATGGAGGCATATTCACACCCCACGATTCCGGCACCGTAGATGGTAATTGACCTCGGATTCTTTTTAAGATTTAAAATCGAATCACTGTCGAGAAGGCGCGAATGAGAAAAATCGATTCCTTCCGGCTGCCGGGGTCTGGAACCGGTGGCGATAATAAAAGCATCGGCGCTATATTTTTCTTTCAACACACCGGGCAGTGTGACTTCTATGGTATGGTCATTCATGAAGTTTGCGTGCCCATGAATAATATCGACTTGATTCCGTTCATAAAAGCCGCGGCGCATATTAACCTGCTGCCGAATGACAGACTCAGCTGACTTCAGCAGGTTGAGGTAGTTAGAGTCGCGAAATTTGCCGGTATCCGCCAACAACTGTACCGCGTGCCGCAGCGCCTTGCTGGGAATCGTACCTTTATGAGTACAATTGCCGCCAACCTCCGGCAGACTGTCGATAACGACTACACTTTTACCGGCTTTCGAAGCCTGCATGGCGGCGCCCTCACCCCCGGGGCCGCTGCCGATTACGATAAGATCGTATTTGTTTTTCATGAACTTAAAATTTCTTGTATCCTATCACTAAATTAAGCGATTGGCTTTTTGCAGCTGGCTTTCGCTAATAAAAATTCAATTTGTTAAAATGGTTATTGTAAATCACCTAACAGATCAGATAATATTCACGACGTAAATTCTCAAAAATTTAAAAGCCAGAGGCCAAAGGCTAATGGCCAAACACTTATTTAAGGTATCAAACAGATATATCGGCGAATAGTTATTTGTCTTTACGTTTCTTTTCACACGCATAAAACAATGGTTATTTTTTCAAACTTCAGAAATTCCCAATTCTTGTAATTTTTTTTTGGCTTCACGACGGACCGATTCAATTTTCACATTCGCTTCCGGTTTGCTAAGCGTACCTTTTCTTACCCTGGTCTTGATCTCATGCTCTTTTTCCCTCAGAGAAAGCAGAATTGAATCTTTTTGACTTTCAAAAAATTGGGCAGCTTTAGGTTCGGAAACATGAGTTCTCTTTGCAGGAAGATTTTGTGCAGTGAGTTTAGGCTGAGGTTTTTCTCTCTTCCTGGTAGCCAGAATATCACGAATGATTCGCTCAAATTCCTGCGGCGCGACTCCCTGGTCGCTTAATCTCTCCAAAGATACCCTATCATATCCGACACTTGCTAACTGCGCACGATAGGAGTTGAAAATTTTTTTACAGTTTAGAACCATCATAATACTGTGCTCTTTTGAAGCCATGTGTGCCTTCGCCATCGTTGGGAGTTTATCGATCAGGCCGAGTGCACAGATAATAAGAAGCCCTAAAAACAGAAATACTATCAGGTCAAATTTTCCCACGGTTAACCAGTGGGTAATCACATTATCAAGGGCAACAAAAAAAAGAATCAGAAAACCGATAGACCAAAGTCCCGCTTGTTTAAAAATTCTTTGATGTTTCCTGTAAACCGTTTCATAATTTATAACCGCTTTCCGGTGTCCGCGCTGTTGATTCGGTTGAACATTCATCGCTGATCTCCCCATTTGCGCCCCATAGCTTAAGCCGAAAACCGCAATCATAAGATACAATACGACAATCCATTAAGCAAGAAAAAACACTATTCCGTTTGGCAAAGCTCGCAGGGACATAAACCCCTTAAGGTTTCCCATCCATAAATACCTGTATTGTGCCCGTCTTCCCAAAAAATTTGTAGGGCATAATTGCCAACTTCCTGCAAATCTGAAATTTTCCAGATTTGAGTCGCCGGCACCTTGAAAAGCGCCGGATTAAACGGTTTACCCATTTGATCGTGACCACCGGCGCACTCAACACACGGGCAGGCAAAACGCAATCCTTCCAGGGGAAAGACCGAGCGATGTTCATCCGCCCAGACGATCGTCATGGTTTGTTCTTCTGTACCTACGGAAATCTCTTTTGCAAAGAATTTTTTGTCCATTAGCTGTCAGAGAATAAGAAAATAGCAAAAATCAATTGCCCGCTGATTGCAGAATCATCCTTTAAGAAAATAAAAACTATCCCATTACCAAAAAACTTACAAATTTAAAAAAACAAAAGCCGTCAGTTTTTTCAATCCTTGTATCAGAAGATACTAAATCTACGTCAGTTCGACGTAAGGAATAAAATGAGGATCAAAGACCAAAAACGACCCGTCCGATGTCATTCCTGCGGATTGCAGGCAGGAATCTTTTCGTTATTACAGCTGGATTCCGGCTTAAAGATTGCCGGAATGACGGTATATGTAAGTTTTTGGCCTTTGATTTCTTATATCGAACTCAGGCTAAATCTGGTAATTTAGTCAATTTTTCTTTAAAAAAGGCAACAAAAGCCGGAATACATTGTCTCTTTAATAAAGAAACATTTAAAAGAATACAACCGTAACTCAACCTGGCTTCTATCTCAATAATTCCCAAATATAAATATCTATTCTCGAGGAACCTATGAAAAAGAAAAAATTTTGGTTCATTGGCCTTGGCCTGATCGTTTTGGTCGCTGTGTTTGTCATGTTTCTTGACGGCTCAAACGGCGATGGCAAAGACGCCTTGCCAAAAATCAAAGTCGTTAAAGATAATATCGTAGACATGGCGCTGGCAGTCGGGACTATTGAACCGAAAAACGAAATCTCCATCAAATCAAAAATCTCCGGCGTTGTGAGCTACATTTTTGCCGAACCCGGATCCTATGTTAAATTCGGTGAGCCGTTACTGGAAGTTAGGCCGGATCCAACGCCATTGGAACTGGCAGAAGCGAAGCGTAACGTTGAGCTGGCGCAAGTAGAACTGGACAACACGACTAAAGAAAAAGTTCGGCAGGAAAGCCTGCTAAAAAGCGCGTTGATTTCCAACAGAGAGTTCGATGACTTTTTGCAAAATTTTCAGCAGTCGGAGCTAAAGCTGAAAATTGTTAAAGAAAAGCTCGCCCTGATTGAAAGCGGTAAAATAACCATCGGTGGCAAGAAGATCGAAACCGTCATCAAATCCTCAATTGACGGCTTCGTTCTCAGCAAAAGTGTAGAGGTCGGCGACCCGGTCACACCGCTCAATTCGTTTCAGGAGGGCACGGTTTTGATGAAACTGGCCAATATGGAAAACCTGCTCTTCAAAGGCACCGTCGATGAAATCGATGTCGGCAAACTGCAAGAGGGCATGGAAGTGGAGATTAAGATCGGCGCTTTGCCGGATGCTAAAATAAAAGGCATATTGCAAACAATTTCATTAAAAGCAATAAAAAATGATAATACAACCGTATTCCCAATCGAAATCTTACTATCACTTTCGAATGGCACGACTCTTCGCGCCGGCTACTCTGCCAATGCAAATATAGTTATTCAAAGAAAAGACAGCGTGCTTGTCATTCCCGAACGTGTGGTGACCTTCAGAAACGACTCGGCTTTCGTAAAAATTGTGCTCGCGGATGAGGAGGAGGCGGAACGCTACATTGAAACCGGTTTGAGCGACGCGATTAGTATCGAGGTTATTTCCGGACTGACGCTGGGTGATGAGGTTTTTGAAAAACCAATTAAGAAAATAGAGTAGCAAAAAGCGTAGAACGAGGAGCGAATTGAATCAACTTTTGTCTACAGTAAAAGAATTTATACGGGATTTGCAAGCACAAAAGCTGCGCACATTTCTAACCATTTTTGGCATTATGTGGGGAACCGTGGCAATTGTAGTTTTGCTAGCATTCGGAATGGGATTTAAAAAACAGCTTTCCATCAACATGCACGGCATCGGCGAAAGCATTGTCATCATGTTTCCCGGCAAAACCACTAAAACTTTCGAGGGTTTTGGCAAAGGCCGCAGAATCAGGTTTCTTGAAAACGATGCCGCTCTTCTCAAAAGAGAGGTGAGAGGTATCAAAGCCATCAGTCCGGAATACAGTCGACGGAATACACCGGTTCGTCTTGGAAAAAATATTTTAAGTCCGAATATCACCGGAATTCATCCGATTTACGGGGACATCCGCAACATTATTTGTGAAGCCGGCGGCCGCTTCTTTAACGACCTCGACATACAATCCCGGCGCCGCGTCACTGTCATTGGCGATAAAGTGAAGGAATATCTTTTTGGCGATGCAGCAGCGATCGGCGAGTTGATCTATTTAGGAGATATGCCGTTTCGGGTTATCGGGGTCATGCAGAAGAAGACACAAAACTCTTCCTACAATTCCCGCGATCAGGATCGGGTTTTCATACCGGCCTCGACATTTGCGTCGGTGTTTGGAGATATTTACATCACCAACATCATTTATCAACATGCGGACCCCACACAGGCCGAAGCAACCAATGAGAAAGTGCGCACTGTGCTCGGCAAACGCTACAAATTTGACCCAACCGACGAAGATGCCGTCTGGCTTTGGGATACCTCCGAGTTTGATAAATTTGTATTTTACTTTTTTTTAGCGTTTAACATTTTTATGGGAGTAATCGGCAGCTTTACGTTGGCGGTCGGCGGCATCGGCGTGGCCAATATTATGTATGTGGTTGTTCAGGAGCGTTTCAAAGAAATCGGCATCAAAAGGGCGGTCGGCGCGACTCGGGCGAATATTCTGTTTCAGTTTTTTATGGAGACCTTTTTTATCATTGCGCTCGGCGCAATAGGCGGCTTTTTGATAGCCTTTGGTATCACTCAAGTCATGCAGTTAATTCCCATTAAAGAATTTGTCGGAACACCTGAAATTTCTATTGTAGTGACTTTGGCTACAGTTGCGGTGTTGATGCTCATTGGGCTGGCAGCGGGACTGATGCCGGCCAGAAAGGCCGCGAATTTGGATGTTGTGGAGTGTATAAGAACTTAACGAATATACACATTTAGTCATTGCCGCGAAGGCGGGAATCTATACGTTGCCGCCAACTGAATTCCTGCCTTCGCACGAATGATATCTAAAAAAAGTAAATATCATGTGGAAAGAACTCTTAAAGGAATTTTTTCAAGATCTTAAAGCACATAAAACGCGTGCGTTCCTGACCATTATTGCTATCGCCTGGGGAACGTTAACGGTGGTTATCCTGCTTTCATTTGGCGCCGGCTTGGGACATCAAATGCAGAACGGTTTGCTCAATGCCTACAACAGAATTCTTACGGTTTACGGTGGGCAAACAGGGATGGAATTTGAAGGGCTGCCAAAAGGCCGACGGATTAGCATGAGCGAAGACGATATAAATCTAATTAAGAAAACCATCCCCAATATCGATATGATTTCTCCCCAGTATCGCAAGAATGTAACGCTGACTTACAACAAAATCTCAACGACCACGGAATGCGAAGGCGTCAATCCCGCATTTGAGGAAATGCGTAGAATGTACGCGGTAGCTGGAGGGAGATTCCTGAACGATGCGGATATCCTCGAGCAACGCCGGGTGCTCTTTCTCGGTGTTAAGATTGCCGAGGAAATTTTTGGTAACGAAGACCCAGTCGGGAAAAAAGTTACTGTAGACGGAATTCCTTTTACTGTAATTGGGGTCATGCAGAAGAAAATTCAAACCAGCATGAACAACGGTCCGGATACGCAGCGTGCCATCATTCCTTACAACACATTCAGAACTCAGTATGGCAGAAAGTATGTTAATTCCATCCTCATCCGACCCCGGGATCCGAGTAAGCAGGAAATGATTAAAAGTGAGCTTTACCGAGTGCTGGGCAGAAAGTATAAGTTTGATCGTGAAGATGAGCGGGCTATCCAGATTAGAGACTCAATTGAAGAAGAAAAAATCGGTCAGAAAATCAGCTTTGGCATGTCTATCTTTCTCGGTTCAATGGGCTTCCTGACTTTATTGATCGCAGGGGTCGGAGTCGCTAATATCATGTATATTGTGGTAAAGGAACGCACCCATGAAATCGGCATCAAAATGGCGGTCGGTGCGCGGCGGCGCTATATCCTTGCCCAGTTTATTTTCGAAGCGCTGCTCATCGCCTTTATCGGCGGCGCTGCCGGAATTTTGTTTTCCTGGTCGTTGGTTGAGTTGGTAAGATTAATTCCAGCCGAGGACGGAGCCATGCAATTTCTCGGCAAACCAATTCTGTCAAACGGTATTATGCTGCTGACAACCGGCATCCTCGCCACCATTGGTTTACTCTCCGGGCTCTTTCCTGCACGCAAAGCTGCTTCCCTCGATCCGGTTGAGGCATTGCGGTATGAATAAAACGGATCTTTACCTAAACCTCAAATTTTAGTAAAGATATATTGATTGGCATCCGATTGAGCAAGACATTAGAGCAAGCGCTCCCGCCGCAACCCCTCGTTGCCAGATTCCCTTTTTATTATGGCTGGGTCAATATGGTCTTTGCCGCCATCGCCATGGTTGCGACCCTGCCCGCCCGCAGTGTCGGCATCGGCCTCATCACCGAACCCCTGCTGCAGGACCTCAATCTCCAGCGCGTCAGTTTTGGCCAGATGACCTTCTGGGCCACTCTGGCAGGGGCTTCTTTTAGTCTGCTTTGCGGGCCTGCTATCGACCGTTTTGGGGTACGTACTGTGATCTCGGTCGTCTTATTTGCACTCAGTTGGATTGTCCTGGCATTCAGCAGCGTTGCTTCAGCCACAATGCTGCTTGTGTTGCTGATTCTCATGCGCGGCTTTGGTCAAAGCGCACTCTCCGTGGTTAGCCTGACGATGATTGGCAAGTGGTTTGTTCGCAGGTTAAGCAAGGCGATGGGGGTTTTCTCCGTTCTGGTTAGTCTTGGTTTTGTACTTGCCATTGTCCTTTCCGAAAATGCAGTGCTGGAACACGGCTGGCGCACCATGTGGGCCACACTTGGCTGGGGATTGATGTTCGCCGCGGGATTAAGTCTGCTGTTCGTGCGCCGAAGTCCTGAATCGGTCGGCCTTGATCCGGATCGAAAGTCATCAACGGAAACCGAGCCTAAAGAACCGGCAACGGGTTTTAATCTGAAAGGCGCTTTGATGACCCCGGCCTTTTGGATTTTTGCCGTGGGCAGCTCGCTTTATAACCTGGTTATCGCCGGGGTCTTACTCTTCAACCAGTCGATTCTAAATGAACTCGGATTTGATGAAACCGTCTTCCGCAATGCCATGGCCATCTTCATGTTCATGGGATTAGCCGGCAACTTGCTGGCGGGGTGGCTCGGAAAGCATCACTTTTTAGGCCGGCTCATGACAATCGCCATGCTATTGGTTTCGGTCTACCTGTTAACGTTTCCTTACCTGAGGTCGCAGGCGCAGGTGCTGGCTCACGCGGCGACTTTAGGGTTATCCGGCGGTGTGGTGTCGGTGGTATTTTTTACTGCATTCGGTAAAGTATTCGGCAGGCCGCACCTGGGGAAAATTCAGGGGCTGCCCAGGTTCTCACCGTCTTTGCTTCCGCCAGCGGGCCGTGGATTCTCGCCTCTGTTTTTGAGAATACAGGGTCCTATTCACCGGCTTTTACTGCCATTGCCCTGCCGATTGCAGGGGTTGCAATTGCTGCCTGGTTTGTGCGAATTCCCAAGCCAGAAGAAGCACTTGAAATGAAATAAAGTTTAGAAAAATAAAAACGATAAAATAGTAAGAAAAGTATTGATTTTTGAGTCACAGTTGACTATTATTGAGATACTAATCACCCCCACGGTTTCGACCTGGGATGCAAGGCTACAAATTTATTTGTAGCCTTTGTTTTTTATTTTATACCCCCATATTTGTATGCGCACATCAATTTATATTGATGGTTTCAACTTCTACTACGGCGCTGTTAAGAATACTCCCTATAAATGGTTAAACTTTAAAACCTTATTTTCATCGCTACTAGATGATAAGTATCAAATAATAGAAATCAAATATTTTACAGCGCTTGTTTCAGGCTTGCGGGATCCAAGGCAACCTATTCGACAAAAAACATTTTTAAGAACGCTTGAGGCTTACATCCCGGAAATATCTATTTATTACGGACATTTCTTGAGTCACAAAGTGAATATGCCGTTGGCTAAACCGAGCAAAAAACGAAAATTTGAACAAGTAATAAAAACAGAAGAGAAGGGTTCTGATGTGAATCTAGCTGTTCACTTGCTAAATGATGCCTGGTTAGATAAATTTGATTGCGCAGTTATCGTCTCGAATGACAGCGATTTGACTGAAGCAGTTAAGCTCGTAAGGAATCAATTAAAAAAAAGTATAGGTATTGTTTTCCCAGGAGAAGGACATCCATCAAAAGAGCTTATCAAACATGCAGATTTTATCAAAAAAGTCAGACGGGGAATCTTAAAAAATTCGCAACTGCCAAATCCAATCCCAAATTCTAACATAAGAAAACCAGAGGATTGGTAAACTTATCCAGTTGTTAGAATCTATAGAATTTCGATACTCACTTCCAACTACTTAGAACAGATACTCATCAATATCATGTAAGGCTGTGGCCCAGGCAAGGCACTTCTCTATCAGGATATCCAGAGATTCCTCGGGATCCCCCCTCTTTAAAATCGATGATCGTGGCAATCGCTTCACACTCGTTTAGTGCGCAGTTTTGCAGGTTGCTATAAAAGTGGCGAGTGACAGACTGATTCGAACTAACCTCGCGAATGGGGGTGTTAGAAATCATTGCGACCAACTTGCTTGCATTTGCATCTGCCTGGTAAGGAAATTCGTTTGCTATTGTCTGAGCTATCCCAAAAAATTTTGCTACGCCATCCTGTCTTAACACTTTGTAGGCGTATTCCTCTGTCAGGTTAAACAGCACTTGCTCTTTATGCCAGGCTAAAGCAGCGCCATCCAAACCCTCATAAAATCGTTTGCATGTGAGAAGTGCCGGTCTGACAGTCTTTCTGAGATTATCATTGCTCTCCTTCCCATCGAATGCATTTTTTGAGAATTCCCGGGCTGCGTCCAAAAGTGGCTGTGTGACCTGATAGAATTTAAAAGTGAGGTCATCCGGTCTACCGAAGTAACGCAGATAAATATCATTTCTCTGCTCTTAAGGAGGGGAACAGTTCATGGGTACCCGTCCTTGCTTTTAATGTTGCAGATTACGAGCAAGCCCACCGGCCTTGTTGTCTTGCACTCTAGAATACAAGTGCGGTCTTTTTGAGAAAAAATCATCAGAAACTTCACGGGCCAAACTTATGAAACAGTCCAGTTTCATGTAAAAGTAAAGGCCGGCGAGACGCCGCGCCCCGGCTGTGACCTGGAGAAACGATTGCAGATTTTCTATTGTATGTCTGGGAATTGCTCCCGCTGTCTTGTCGTTTGTCTTGTTTGTCTTCAGTGTCTGGGTGTTCATTTCATCTCTCCTTTCAATTCAATAATTTCATCAAGCCGGCCGGGGACATTGCCTCTTAAAACATTCTTACTAATAGTCTGATCGGACACACTTTTTGAAAATTTTCTGGCGGCGGCCAGGAGAGGTTGGGTCACCTGGTAAAATTTTGAAGTCAGGTCGCCCGGCCTGCCAAAGTAACGAAGATAAATATCATTTCTCTGCTCCAGGGAGGGGAACAGTTCATGGTACCCTGTCCTTGCTTTTAAGGTAGCGAGAATACGAGCAAGATCAACGTCCTTCCTGGCTTGTAACTGAGAATACAATTGCGGCCGTTTTGAAAAAAAATCATCAGAAACCTTGCCGGCCAAACTGATTAGACAATCCAGCTTCATGTAGAAGTACATGCCGGCGAGACCCCGAGCTCCCGCCGTGACTTCGGGAACGATTGTAACTTTTCGGTGTTGTGTCTGCCAATTGTGCCAATAGACTTGCCATTTGTCTTGTTTGGCTTTAGAGTAGCGGTATTCATTATATTTTCCTTTTTTCTTAAGAGGCCACCGAGCCTTGTGCCCAGTGGCCTTTCTCATTTAGAAGTACATACGAAGACTACCGAAGTTGGCCTTCCGCTTTGGGCCGCGACACTGGCCATCGAAAAAAAGTGGATTTGAGCGCGGCCTGACGGTTGAGTTTAGCGTTTTGAGAAATAAAAAATGTACCTAGGAATCTTCATAAAATTTCTTATTGACTACCACCCCCAGTTATACTAACTTTGCGCAGTTCAAACGCTGCTAATTAAGCCTTACTAAACCAAAATGACTCAGGCGCACCCTTTTCTAAAATGGGCTGGCGGTAAGACCCAGCACATTAAAAAATTCCAGAATTTTTACCCGGCTGAGCTCAAAAGCGGTAAAATCAAACGTTATTTTGAGCCTTTTCTGGGCAGCGGCGCGGTCTTTTTTGATGTGGCGCAAAAATACAAAATCGACTCAGCGCTTCTTTGCGACATCAACGAAGAGCTCATTTTAACTTACCTGGTTATTCAACGCGATGTCGACAAACTCCTCGAGTATCTGCAGCGTTATAGAAAATCTTATCTGAAACTGGACACGGAAAAACAGAAAGAATTTTACTACGAGCTGCGCACCAATTACAACCTGCAGCGATTTAATATCGATTATAAAAAATATTCCGAGTACTGGAT
>Ga0209988_10002061_pt1 | contig 13216 bp, 12 predicted proteins | sample N075metaG_FD_183115 | JGI IMG/M metagenome (GOLD analysis project Ga0209988, IMG submission 183115) | Deep subsurface microbial communities from Kermadec Trench to uncover new lineages of life (NeLLi) - N075 metaG (SPAdes) (version 2) | ecosystem: Environmental > Aquatic > Marine > Ocean trench... | reverse complement strand
GCGATGCCGGCTCCTCCCGGTCCGCCGTCGTCCGCCGCCGCTTCGGCCAACGCGGGGACTTGCACGAAGTTGAAGTAGTACAGGAGCCCGATCCAGGTGATGCCGGCCAGGACGTGGATCCATAGCATCAAAGTGGCCTCGTTAAGTCTAATGCCCATGGTCGCGAGTCCGAGTAGGACCGCCAGTACTATGCCGCTGATAATGGTGCCATTCACCGAATTCAATGGGTTCATTGGAGTTCCTCCGCGTGGGTTATCGTCTTATTGCTATCCACATGCCGGTCAGGCGACTTGCCCTGGCCGGGATTCTCTAGAAGAATAGGGTAGGGGTAGCCATTATTCAATGATTCCTGATCGACATCGGGCTCGAACTTCGGTGGTAGAACCTTACCGTAGCCCATGGCGACAGACAGTGGAGGTCGAGTGATATGGATGTCAGCGAACGAATACAGAAGCAGTTGGCGGATAATCCCGTGCTCTTGTATATGAAGGGCACACCGGATTTTCCGCAGTGCGGGTTTTCGGCGCAAACGGTCGCCGTACTCCGCGACATCGGCACCAAGTTTGCTTCTGTCAATATCTTCGAGGATCCCGAGGTCCGCGAAGGCCTGAAAGCGTATTCTAACTGGCCTACTTTCCCCCAGCTGTACGTCAATGGCGAGTTGATCGGTGGTTGCGATATTACGCTGGAGCTCCACCAGTCCGGAGAGTTAAAGGAGATTATGGCGAAAGCCGGATCGGCAGCAGCCGAGGCCTAGCCCCCATAGACTCCTCGGAAGCGGTTAACGAGTTCGCAGAACAACTTCGCGGTCACTTCTGCATCGTAGGCGGCCGAGTGCGCCTTGCTTTCATCCCAGGAGAATCCGGCTGCCGTCACCGCTCGCTCCAGAACCGTCTGACCGAGCGCAACACCGGCGAGCGTTGCGGTGTCAAAACTCGAGAACGGGTGAAACGGATTGCGCTTGATCTTGTTTCGTTTCGCTGCGGCGTTTAGAAACTGCAAATCAAAAAAGGCATTGTGTCCGACGAGAATAGCGCGAGTACACGATTGCTCTTTGACTTCCGCTCGGACCTCTTTGAAGATACTCTGCAACGCGTCGTCTTCATCGATCGCAGGCCGCAGCGGGTGAAAAGGGTCTATGCCGGTCACTTCGAGCGAGGCCGGATCAAGCCCGGCTCCGGGAAAGGGCTTAACGTGGTAGGAGATGGTTTGCGCGAGTTTGATGTCGCCATCCGTATCGAGGTGCAGTAGGACAGCAGCGATTTCCAACAGCGCATCGGTAGCAGGATTGAACCCGCCTGTCTCCACGTCGACCACCACGGGTAAAAAGCCTCGGAATCGCGCTGCTATCGGCGACGATGGCCGGTCAGCAGTGGTCTGAGGCGGCGGTGGCTGAGTCACGCGGGCAGTTTTCTGCAAGAGTTTGGTGAATGGATGTCGGTAGTATGATCGCGACAGATTATCCTAGCAGGAGCGCCCGTTGAATTACACTCACTCTCTCAGTATCCGCTAGCAAGAAACGGAGGAAACGACGTTTCCGGCGGCTGTGCGGCCACTGCTACACAGTCTTTGGCTTGTAGTCGCAGAGATCCGCGATCAAGCACTCCGGACAACTTGGCTTTCGCGCCTTACACACATAGCGGCCATGCAGGATCAGCCAATGGTGTGCGTCGCGTTTGAACTCATCCGGCGTGAACCTCTCGAGCTTTTTCTCGACCGCTAACACGTCCTTGCCGGTCGCCAGACCTGTCCGGTTCGATACTCGGAAAATATGAGTGTCCACGGCGATCGTCGGTTCGCCGAACGCAGTATTCAATATCACGTTAGCGGTTTTTCTGCCGACGCCCGGTAGGGCCTCAAGTGCTTCGCGACTGCGAGGCACTTGTCCGCCATGCTGCTCGACTAGAATTTCGCAAGCGCCGAGAATATTTTTCGCTTTGCTGTTGAACAGTCCTATCGTTCGTATATAAGGTTTCAGGCGATCCTCGCCCAGAGCGAGGATGGTATCGGCAGTATTGGCGACCGCGAACAGCTTTGCAGTTGCCTTGTTGACGCTTACGTCGGTGGCCTGCGCCGAGAGCACGACTGAGACTAATAACTCGAAGGGTGATCGGTAGTTTAATTCAGTCGTCGGGTTTGGATTGGCTTTGGCCAAGCGTTCGTATAGCTGTCTGCGTTTCTCTGCATTCACGGCAGATGTTTCTCAGCCTGTGCCCTTTGCGTCGCGGTCGTCGAAACGCCGTGTTTGTCGCGATCGAGATAGTTTTTCAATGCGATCAGCAAGGCCAGGCCGAAGAATGCGCCCGGTGGCAGTGCGGCTACCAGGATCCCATCGACAGGTAGATTGATGACAATGCCGGCTGCAGCGTCACCGAGCAGTTGCTCGAGTCCCGCAAACAGAGTGCCTTGGCCCACGATCTCCCTGCAGCCGCCCAGGGCGATCAGCGCCATCGTGAAGCCGGCGCCGGTACTGAGTCCGCCCAGAGCAGCCACGCCGATGCTATGACGGCTGGCGAATACCTCAGCCTGGGCAAGGATCGCACAGTTGGTGACGATCAGGGGAATAAACAGGCCCAGGGTCTGGTGTAACTCATACAGATAAGCGTTGGCCAGTAAATCCACGATCGTAACCAAAGAGGCGATGATCAGAACGAAGACAAGGATACGGGCTGCAGGAATTAGCGCTCCACGTATCAGTGACACAGTCATATTGGTAACGACCAGCACGGCGGTCGTCGCCAATCCTAGCGCCAGGCCGTTCACGAGCGTGGTGGTAATTGCGAGCAACGGGCACAGTCCCAGCAGCTGTACCAGGGCAGGATTGTTACGCCAGATACCGTCGAGTACGACGGTCTTTACATCAGTCATCGGCAGTCTCACCTGCTAAGGAACTGCTACCCGAGGGCTCTGTGAACAACGTGTCTTTGTGTCGTTGAAAGTACAGCAAGGTATTTTTCACGCCATCGATAACCGCACGCGGTGTAACGGTCGCACCGGTAATCGCATCGAACTGACCGCCGTCTTGACCGGCTGCCCAGCCGTCGAGCGGTGGTGATAAGAGGCTAGTTCCGTCGAAGCTTAAGATCCAGCCGGATTTCTCAATCTCAATCACGTCGCCCAAGCCCGGTGTTTCGCTGTGACTCGTCACTCGGACTCCAGTGACCGTACCGTCGACAGCGATCCCGGTCAGCAGGTGAATGGGGCCGCTATAACCTCTGGGAGCAACGCTAGATATCAATGCGGCAATCGGTCGTCCCTCCCTCGTGGCGATGAATACGTCCATTGGCTCTGAGCTACCGAGAAGCTTCAAGTCCCGCACTGCGCGCCGATTCTGTGTCAGCTCATTATCATGGCTGGCCGGGTCCAGAACCTGATGGAGCGTGCGTAGAAGTCGCGCCTGATGATTCTCCTCAATACGCTCATAGCTGATTTCGTAACTTCCCGTGACGAGCACTGCTGCGCTGACGGCAATTGCCGTGACCGATGCGATCGCGCGCAACGTCCGTTGCTTAGAAGTGGCCATAGATTCGTGGTCTCGTATATCGATCCAATAGTGGCACCGTCGCGTTCATCAACAGCACGGCGAAGGCTAGCCCATCTGGATAGCCGCCCCAGGTCCGGATGGCGTAGGTTATCGCGCCGATAGCGGCGCCAAAGATCAGCCGGCCGCGATCTGTCGCGGCAGCAGTGACCGGATCGGTGGCGATGAAGAAAGCGCCCAACAGTGTAGCGCCGCCGAACAAATGAAAGCCGGGAGACGAGTAGCGACTAGGGTCTATGATATGCAGCGCAGCCGCGCAGCCGCAAAGACCGGTGATCAAAGCGACCGGGATGTGCCAGCGAATGACACCGCGATACAGAAGGTACAACCCGCCCAGCGCGAAGCAGCCGTTAATCCACTCCCAACCTCGGCCGCCGTAAAAACCGAACAGTCGACCTAACCGGATCTCGTCGAGCGTTCGCATCTGACCTAAGCCTTCTTTGACCTGGTCGAGTGGCGTCGCCTGCGTGAGCGCGTCGATGTCGACGCCCGACGGAGTGTGGCCGGTCAGCGCGTAGTTCAGATTCGACAAGAACCCCAGTTGCTGGACACTGGGGTCGAACCCGACGGGCGGCAGCCACTGTGTCATCTCGACCGGGAAGGAGATCAGCAGGATGACGTAGCCCACCATCGCTGGATTGAATAAATTGGCTCCCAGGCCGCCGTAGAGATGTTTTGCCAGGCTGACCGCCACTCCGGCGCCCAATGCCGGTATCCACCATGGGGCCAGCGGCGGGATCGCAAAAGCCAATAGAATGGCCGTAACGACTGCGCTGGCATCCGCGATTCCAGGCCTGATTGCGCGCCGTCTCGCTCGTAACATCAACGCTTCGGCTGCGAGCGCCGCCGCAACGGCGATGACCATGTTTATCAACAGACCCCAGCCGAAGTACGCTGTGTAGACGATCGTCGCGGGTATCAGCGCATAGAGTACTCGGCGCATGACCAGCGGCACGCTGGTCGCTGGAGTTACATGGGGCGCGGGCTTAAGCGCGAACGACACTAGTGGTCCAACAAGGTTGTATTGATGGGTTTAGCGAGCATCGTCAGCATCGCGTCGACGCCGGACGCGATCGATGGCCGCTTGGACGGTTTCTTGTCGCAACTTCGAATCGGCGGCTACTTGCGCTTTCAAGTCAGTCTGTAGCCTCTCGGTCTGCTCCTGTTGCAGGCGCAGGCGCTCCTGTTTGCTCAGGTAGCGGCTCTGCGCTGTATCCGCGAGGCGCCGGTGACGTTCGTGTGTTCGTCTAGCTTGCTTGGCATCTCTAAAATAATCGGTCAAAGGAATTTGACTTGGGCACACGACATCACAGCAGCCGCACTCTATGCAGTCGCTTAACCCCAAGACATCCAGCTGCTGATAGTCGTACGATCTGGATCGCCGCAGAAGATCCTGCGGTAAGAGCCGAGCGGGACACACTTCTGCGCAGTTTCCGCAGCGAATGCAGGGCCATTCTTGGTAGCTGTCCCGGACTTCATCGCGGTGTGCTGCGATGACGCAGTTGGTGGCTTTGGTCACCGGTAACTCGTCTGACGACACCGAATAGCCCATCATGCTGCCACCGAGAATCAATCTTTCGACGTTACCGACATAGCCGCCGCAGTGTTGAATCAATTCCCGGATCGGCGTGCCGATGGGCACCTCGACATTTTGCGGCTCTCGAACCCCCTTGCCGGTAACCGTAACGATTCTCGTCATCAGCGGCTCCCCGGCGCGTACGAGCCGATCCAACGCATAGGCGGTGGCGACATTCTGGCAAACACAGCCGGTTGCGATCGGATAGTGGCCGCTTGGGACTTCCTCTCCCATCAGCAGCTCAATCAGTTGCCGCTCACCGCCGGCAGGATAAACGCTTGGAACTGTCGCGATCCGGATACGTTCGTCCCCGAGTTCGGCGATCGCTGCCGCCATCGACTCGAGCGCCAGCGATTTGTCTCGCTCGATCGCCAGCAGGCAGATATCTGCGCCGACTAGACTCATCATCGTCTGTGCGCCGGTGAGTATCTCTGCGGCACTTTCACGCATCAGCATGTCATCGCAGCTGATGTACGGCTCACACTCGGCGCCGTTGAGTATCAACGTGCTGCAGCTACCGTTCGTGGCAAGCTTCTCGGCGGTCGGAAACGCTGCGCCACCCAGGCCGACGATGCCGGCGGTCCGTATCGCCTGGATGCGGTCGGTGTGCCCATCCGGCCAATGACCCTGCGGTTCGGTCCGTGGTTCAGTAGACTCATCGTCCACTGCGAGCACAACGCATGGCGATTGAACGAGCCGGTTGCCGCCGGGCACCAGCCTTTGCTCCAGCTTTAGGACCGTACCGGCTCTCGGGGCGTGAACTGCCGCTGATGGCGTCTCGCCGGGATCGCCGACGCTCTGCCCTCGAACCACTCGCTGACCGACCGTGACGGTCGGCGTCGCCGGCGGGCCAAGCTGTTGGGTCATCGGAATGATGAGGCGTTCAGGTGCCAGGTTGCGATTGATACGCGTGGCCGTCGAGATTGTCTTGCGAGCGGCCAGGTGCAGGCCGCCGGTCGGTCTGCGATGGATTTGGTACTCAGCCATCACGCGACTCCAGGACGATGCAGTCGACCGGGCACGGAGGTAGGCATAGCTCGCAGCCCGTGCAGTGACCCGCAATGATCGTGTGCATCATCTGTGGGATTCCGACGATCGCATCGACTGGACAGACTTGTGCGCAGAGATTGCAGCCGATACAAAGCTCCTCGTCTATGCGAGCGACGCTATCGAGGCTGGCATGGCCTAGGTCCGTGAGCAGGGGCTCGGGTTCTTGGCCGAGCACGCTCGCAAGCTGACGCACGGTTTCGTCTCCCCCCGGCGGACAGCGGTTGATGGATGCGTTACCCGCGGCGATGGCTTCCGCGTAGGCGCGGCAGCCGGGATAGCCGCACTGTGCGCATTGGACTCTGGGTAGAAGTTGTTCCAACCGATCAGCGATAGGGTCCGCTGCAGGCGGGAGATAGCGACTGGCTAGAATCAACAAAATCGCGAGTGCCACGGCGAGACCGGCCAGGATAACAGTGCCGGTAATCATGACAGGCGCGCAAAGCCGGTGAAGCCGAAGAAAGCCAGCGACATGATGCCGGCCGTGACGAGCGCTATAGCAGGGCCTCGAAACGGCGATGGTACGTCGGCGTCTTCCAGTCGCTCGCGCAGGCCGCTCAGCAATGTCAGCACGATACCGAATCCCAGCGCTGCGCCCGCGCCGTAGAACAACGCGGAGAGCAGGGTCCGCTGTTGTGTCGAGTTGAGTAAGGCGACCCCGAGGACAGCACAATTACTCGCGATTAGAGGAAGATAGAGGCCGAGGATGCGATGCAGTAACGGTGAGACTCTGCGCAAAGCCAACTCGGTAAACTGAACCGTAGCGCCTATGACCAGAATAAAAGAAATCAGCCGTAAGTATCCTACGCCAAAAGGCAAGAGCACGTAGTGCTCGATCAAATAGCTGAGGCCTGACGAGAGCGTAAGGACCAGGCCTGTCGCCAATGCCATGCCCAACGCACCGTCCATGCGTTTCGAGGTACCCAAAAACGGGCAGAGCCCGAGAAACTGAACCAGGACGAAGTTATTCACCAATGCCGCAGCGAAAATAATAAGCAACAGCTCGGTCATCGTATTTAAGTCACCTTCATGCCATTGGATACCGATTTCTATACCGGACTATGGGCCTCTTGCGTCATCGCTTCTATCCTCTCGCGGTCAACGCGTTCGAGCAGGCTTTTGAAGTGCTCGATGCCGCTGCCCAGTAGAGGTTTTTGTGCGTCTGTCCACGTCAGCGGAGCGATAGCAAGGAAGATTTCGGCTCTCTCCGCGACACCCGGTATGACCGGCTTCAGATAAATCATTAATGTCCGGAACAAGTTCAAGCCCAGCGTCGCAATGCCCACCACGGCGTCGTTCTGCTCCGGGTTTTTCGCTTTGAGCCAGGGCTTTTGATCATCAATGTATTGATTCGCTTTATCGGCAAGCGCCATGATGCGCCTGATGGCGCGTGCATAGTTTCTGGCTTCATAATCCGCGGCGATCTCGTCTGCCGCCGCAGCGAAAACCGCAAACAAAGCCTCATCCGGCAGCTGGTCGGCCAGACGACCCGCATTGAGCCGATGTATAAAACCCGCGCAGCGGCTACCGATATTGACAAATTTGCCAACCAAATCTGAATTGACGCGCGCAGCGAAGTCATCCATATTCAGGTCGATATCGTCAGCCGTCGGTCCGAGCTTCGCGGCGAAATAGTAACGTAAGCAATCGGGCTCAAGATACTTGGCGTACGTTGTCGCCAGGATAAAAGTGCCCCTGGACTTCGACATCTTCAGGCCGTCAACGGTCAGAAATCCATGGACAAAGATGCCAGATGGCTTGCGGTAGCCCGCTCCGCTGAGTACCGACGGCCAGAACAACGTGTGAAAATAGACGATATCCTTGCCAATGAAATGATAGAGCTCGGTGGTGCTGTCCGCATCCCAGAACTGCTCAAAACTGAGGTCCAAGCGCCGGCAGAGGTTGAGGAAACTCGCCATGTAACCGATCGGTGCATCAAACCATACGTAGAAGTATTTGCCGGATTCGCCGGGGATCTCGAAACCGAAGTAAGGACTGTCCCTCGAAATATCCCAGTCCCTTAGGCCGGCTTGGAACCATTCATCGAGCTTCCGTGCGAGCGCTTCATCGATGTGTTGTGGCACCCAGGAGCGAAGCTCTTCCTCAAAGTCTCCGAGCCGGAAGAAGAGGTGTTCCGACTCCTTCACTGAAGGCGTTGTACCGGAGATTACGGAAACCGGGTTCTTCAGCTCCATGGGCGTGTAGGTCGCGCTGCAGTTTTCGCAGGCATCACCATACTGGTCAGCCGTGCCGCAAATCGGACATTCGCCGCGAACATAGCGATCCGGTAGAAACATCTGCTTCTGCTCGTCATATGCCTGCTGTATCGTGCGTCGATGAATGTGCCCGGCCTTGAGCAGGCGCCGATAGACTTCCGCTGTCAGTTCCTCATTCTCGGCGGAATGAGTCGTCAGATAATTATCGACGCTGATCCTGAACCGAGCGAAATCGCTTTGGTGGCTAGCAGCGATCTCGGCTACCAATTCTTCCGGTGTTACGCCGGCAGCCTCCGCAGCCAGCATCGTCGGCGTGCCGTGAGCATCGCTGGCACAGACGTAATGGCAACGGTGCCCCTGCATTCTCTGAAATCGTACCCAAACGTCCGTATAGGTGTACTCGACCAGATGCCCGATATGCAGTGGCGCATTGGCGTAGGGCAAGGCGCTGGTAACTAGAATATCTCGATGCTGGCCCAACCGCGGCACTCCATTGTTCACGATGGAGCGGCCGCACAATCGTGGCTGAACGATACGGCGAAGCGGCCGCTCCGATCGGGATTATGCCACTGGTGTCGAAGCGATGCTGCTCAGGAGACGTCTCTAAATTTTTCGAATTTGTTTTTATCGAAGGCCTGCATGTAGGCTTCCTCACCCGAAATCACCCGCCGCTTGTGGAGTTCCTCGAGAGCTCCATCCATCGTTCGCATGCCATAAGCTCCGCCGGATTGCATCACGCTCTCGAGCTGCTCCAGCTTGCCCTGTCGAATCAGGTTTGCCACGGCCGAGGTATTCACGAGGATCTCCAGCACAGCAACCCGGCCTTTGCCGTCCTTTGTCTTCGCAAGCTGTTGCGAGATGACACCGCGCAAAGACGTAGACAGCATGTTTCGAATGTGGTCCTGCTTCTCGGCGGGAAAAATATTGATCACGCGATCGATGGTGGATGCTGCGCCATTGGTGTGCAGGGTCCCCAGCACCAACACGCCCATTTCTGCCGCAGTCATCGCTACGCTCATGGTCTCCAGATCTCTGAGTTCGCCGACCAGGATGACGTCGGGGTCCTCGCGCAACGCGGAGTGAAGCGCGTCTGAGAAACTATCGGTATGGATGCCAATCTCGCGTTGGCTGATCAGGCAGTTCTGGCGCTGGTGCACGAATTCGATCGGGTCTTCGATCGTCAGAATGTGGCCGTGCTGGTGCTGGTTAATCTCGTCTATCATGGCGGCAAGCGTCGTGGTCTTACCCGAGCCGGTCTTACCTGTTACGAGTATCAAACCCCTGCTGGCGCGCGTGAAATCGCGCACGGATGTCGGCATGCCGAGTTGTTCGAGCGTCAAGGCTTGCGAAGGAATCGAACGAAACACGGCGCCGATGCCGCGTAGGTGACGGAAGACATTGACTCGAAATCTGGCCAGATCCTTAATCGAATAGGCGAAATCAGCTGCGTCATTGGCCTCGAACTGTTCTCGGGATGCTTCGGTCATGATGCCGAATAGGGCTTCCTGCAACTTCTCGGGGTCGAGCGGCTGTTTCTCCAGGGAGATGAGATCGCCGTTGACTCGCATGCGCGGCGGATCACCCGCAATCACATGCAGGTCCGAACCTTTACGAAGCTGAATGTTACGCAGGAAATCTTCTATCATCTGCGGCGCAGCCATATCGGTCAGGCGATCTTCACGGCGCGCAAGATGGTCGAGTCCGTGACGAACCGTTCAAACTTCTTTACGTCGGAGGCATAGCGATAGGCGTCGTCCGGGTCTATCAGCTTGTTCTCGACGGCATCGAGCAGAGCTTGATCCATCGTCTGCATTCCATAATCCTTGCCGGTTTGCAGCTGGCCGAGAATCTGATGGGTCTGATCCGTTGAAATAAGTTTCGCGATGGCCCGAGTCATCACGAGGATCTCGAAAATAGCTTTGCGTCCACGACCGTCCGGCGCCTTAACGAGAGCCTGCGTCACGACGGCTTGCAGGCTATGGGCGAGAAAGCTCTTCGTTTGTGCTGCCTGAGCGGGTGGCAGTGCGTCGATGATGCGGTCTATCGATTTGACTGCGCCGGTCGTATGTAGCGTGCCCAAGACCAGATGTCCGGTCTCGGCCGCGGTCATCGCCATGCTGATGGTATCCGCGTCTCGAAGCTCGCCGATCAAAATGACGTCCGGGTCTTCCCGCAGGGCGGCGCGCACGCCTTCGGCGAAGCTTGGAACATGCGTACCTAACTCGCGCTGTACGATCTGAGCCCGCCTACTCTGATGCACAAATTCGATCGGGTCCTCCAGGCTGATGATATTAAGATGTCGGGTGCTATTGAGATGATCGATCATCGCGGCCAGTGTCGTAGACTTGCCGGTGCCCGTCGATCCGGTTATCAGCACCATCCCTTGGTGAAGATCACAGAACTTTGTCATCACCGGCGGTAGCTGGAGAGACTCCATTGTCGGGATTTTGTTGGGAATATTCCGAAACGTTGCGCCGACGCCAGTGTGCTTGTGAAAAACGTTGACTCTGAAGCGCGCGCCATCCTTGCTGATGTATGAAAAGTCCAAATCCTGATTCTGGGAGAAGAGGTCTTGCTGAGTCTGCGTCAATATTTCATTGACGTAGCCGTCCAGCTCGGTCGCGGTGAGCTCCCGAAACTTGATCGGCACCAAATCGCCATGCAACCGGACCATGGGTGGAACTCCGACAGCCAGGTGAACGTCTGAACAGCCCTGCGCCAACCCCAACTTCAAGAATGAATCGATTCTAGCCATGGCGTCTAAGCTGCTTTCTCGACAGCACCTTCCAGGGCGTGTCTGAAGTCATCCATCGATTTGAAGCGCTTCTCCTTGTCGACCGTCATGGCCTGTAGCACGATACTACTGAGTTCCTTGGACACCTGTTTGTTGAGTTCATTGAGGGGCGGCGCCTTACCTTGGACATGCTGATACATGACTGACATATGATCGCCCCGGCTGTAGGGCGGCTTTCCGGACAGCATCTCATACAGAACGATCCCAAGGCTATAGACATCGGCCGTGATGTCGACCCTCCTACCGAGTATCTGCTCTGGCGCCATGTATTTGGGAGATCCGATCACGTAGCCCGTTTTGGTCAGTTGTGTCTCGGCACTCGATGCAGCGGCCGCGACACCGAAGTCCACGATTTTCAGCAGACCGTCGTCATTAATGAGGATATTTGCCGGCTTCAGGTCGCGGTGGATGATTCCCTGATGATGGGCAATCTGCATGCCCGTGCAGACGTCACTCGCATAGGATACGGCTTTCCGAGCATTCATCGGGGCATGGTCTATGATTTCCTGCCCGAGCGTATGCGAAGGGAAATACTCCATGGAGATGGCGTAACCGCTACCGATGGACAGGAAATCGTAAATACGGATGACGTTTTTGTGGGTGATTTTTCGCGAGTAGCGCAGTTCGTGGACGAAGCGCTTCATTATCTCCTCGTTGGAGGCTACGTTCTCATTCAGGAATTTCAGAATCAGCTCATCGTCCACGACCGTGTCATGCACTAACAACACAGTGCCGAATGCGCCCTTACCGATCTTCCGGATGAATTTATAGCGGTCCTCGATCATGTCGTCAGGCTTCAGGGTAGTGAAATCGAACTTAGGCGCCGATGTCTTGACGGAGGCGTTTTTCTCGAGCGTGGCCGTTAGGCCCGTGAGGATCTTGTCGACTTCGGTCGAGGTCGATTTAACCTCGCTCAGATGTTCTCCTTCACCGTCGAGTTTCTGAATCGCGTCGGCCGCAATCTTTCCTATCGTGCTGCCTTCGCCGCTGGCATGTTTGCTGATATAGGCCCTGATGGTTTTGGCATGTCGTGGCTCTGTCAGGCGTGAGACCGCCTCCATGGCGCACGCCTTGACATCTTTATCTTCGCTTTTGACGAATGGAAGAAGTTTTTTCAATACCTTCTTGTCACCCAACTTGCCTATGGCTCGAAGAGCCGTCGGTACGGATTTATCTTTACGCTCAAGCATTTTCAGCAATGCCGGGACGGCCTTGATGTCGCCAAGTTCTGCCAGTGCATCCGCGGCTCGCTCGCTGACCCACCAATCGCTGTCGGTGGTCGCTTGCATTAAAAGCTCGACGACTCGCGGATCGTTACAGGTGTTGAGAATCTCGATTGCGGCGCGGCGAATATCCTCGTTCTTATCCTTGATGAGCTCGAGTACGGCATCAACGACGCGCTCGCCGCCGATACGGCCAAGGGCGTCCGACGCTCGTGCTTGGACCCACCAGTCTTCGTCGGCGACAGCTTCGAGCAGATGTTTGATGTCCTCGGTCGTGCCGATTTCGTTCAACACCTCGACCGCAGCACGGCGAGAGAACTCACTCTCGTCCTTGAGTGCCGGCAGCAGGTAATTGATGGTGTCGGGACGCTTGAGTTTAACGATCACGTCGATGGCCCTGTTGATCACATCCACATCGGGGTCTAGGAGCAGCGCGCAGATCGCCTCGATAGCTGTGGTGCTCTTCAGTTCGGATAATCCGGTGAGCGCCGCTTGCCTGACCATTTTGTTTTCGTCCGTCAAACACGCCTGCAGTGCGCGTTGAACATCGTCGCGGTCGAACTGAGCGACGACGTTGATCAAGTGCATCTTGACCGCGGGATCCTTACCGTTCATCCGGGCCAGCAGCTCCGGCACCTGGGTCTCGGTGGCAAGGTCCTGCACGATCTTGAACACCGCTGTTTTCTCGCTGGGCTGAAGCTCGTACACCTGAGCGAGGAGATTGTTAACACTCAACCGGTTTTTGTGAGCAAGCAGAATATCCACGATGGCCGATTTGGAATAGATGTCTTCCCCGAGGAGCTTAACAAGCCGATTGGG
>Ga0209988_10002060_pt1 | contig 13217 bp, 11 predicted proteins | sample N075metaG_FD_183115 | JGI IMG/M metagenome (GOLD analysis project Ga0209988, IMG submission 183115) | Deep subsurface microbial communities from Kermadec Trench to uncover new lineages of life (NeLLi) - N075 metaG (SPAdes) (version 2) | ecosystem: Environmental > Aquatic > Marine > Ocean trench... | reverse complement strand
CGACACCAAGTACGAATGCAATGGATTGCAACATATCTTGAAATCTGTTGCAATACAATTATGCAATGCATTTCATTTCTCTTTATACTCATTCGGACTTAGAGTGGTATTCGGGCAGTGACCACACGCCGCCTATCCCAGCCAGGAGCAATGAGACAGTGACCAAAAAGCGCGCCGTTACAATGGACGACATTGCCGCGCTCGCCCAGGTTTCCAAACCCACGGTCTCCCGGGCGCTGGGTAATAGTCCCCTGGTCAACGCCAAAACCCGAGAGCATGTGCTGGCCGTCGCCCGCAAGCACGGCTACGCGGTCAATCGCAATGCCCAGAAGCTGCGCCACAACCGCAGCAACACCATCGCGGTATCGATTGATTTTCAGTCGCACCAGAAAAACCACGTATCCGATCCCTTCATCTTCGAACTGCTCGCCGGGGTATCCGAAGCGCTCGGTGATCTGAATCAGGACCTGTTGCTTACCGCGCCCTCTCACAATGACATGGATTCTTTTCAGCAGATGCTGCTGTCGCGAGGCGTAGACGGCTTTATATTTCTCGGTCAGGGTCACCGCGAGGGCATCATTGAGGAATTAGCCGCAACCGGCGCACCACTGGTTGCCTGGGGCGCGCGCCGTAAGAACACCAAATACTGTGTGGTGGGAAGCGACAATTTTCTTGGTGGCCAACTCACTGGCCGCTATTTCATCGAGCAGGATCGCCGCAACTGGCTGTTTGTGGGTGACCACTCCCACAATGAATACTACTGGCGCCGCGAGGGCCTGCAGCAGGTGGCAGACGAGTGCGCCGATGACGTTACGCTGGACAGTATAGTGCTGAGCAATTTCTCTTATGAGTCGGCTTTTCAGGACGCCGGGAAATACATTGCCAGTGTAGGCACGCCCCCCAATGCGGTGTTTGCAGCCGGTGACACCGCGGCGATGGCATTTATTCGCGCTTTCAGCCACATGGGGTTGCGCATTCCTGACGATGTTTCAGTCGTTGGCTATAACGATATTCCGTCGGTCAGTCTTTTCAGCCCGCCGATCACCACTATTCGACAGGACACCCACAAGGCCGGTGCGCTGCTGGTCAGGAAGCTGCTGAAAATCATCGATGGCAAACGCGTTCGCTCCGAGAAAATCAAGACCGAACTGATTGTCAGGGAGACCTGATTCGAGTAGAGATAGCGCATAGCCGGAACACCAGGCTCTGACATCCAGGATAAACCGCACCGCGGCACGCTGGGTGGAACCAAACCCTCAGAAATTAAAAGCGATAAGTGAAATCGACCCCCACACGGCGAGGCAATCCGACTGTGTAATAGTCATAATCAAATCCGCTCTGAAGGTTAATACTGTAAGTGTGTGTCATCGTCTTCAATGTTTTTCACCTAGAGGGCCACACCCATCGTGTCATCGGCGAGGGAGTCGTCCGTGCAACCATGGCAAACCACATTCCTCGACCATCAGGCGCTACTGCGGACGATAACGCCGTTCGAGCTCCGCTACTTTTCCGCATTCACTGAAGCAGAGTAGCTGGCCATCCGATCCCGTTACTGTCGGGCAAGTAAAAAGACCAAGGTCACCATACTCGACGAATTCTGTGCCGTTTGCGACTACGACCGCAAATACGCGATTCGGTTACTGAACCAGCGGAGCAAACCCATGAAAATGGATGTTGTTCGGCTCTACGCGGATCTTGATGCACAGTCGGAGGCGGCGTAAAGAGAGTGGCTATCATTGGGTTTGGCCGATTTGGGTATCGATGCCGTGGTGGAGTGCACCGGCGTGTTTCGCAAGCGTGAACAATTGCAGCAGCATCTTGATGCCGGTGCGAAACGGGTTGTGCTGACGGTTCCCGCTGCGGAAACCATCGACTACACGGTAGTGTTGGGCGTTACTTGCGGGTGCTCAACTGGTATGACAACGAATGGGACTACTCCAGCAGGGTCTGCGATTTGCTTGCCCGTATTGTCCAGTGGTGAGTTGAGGCAATGGGTCATGCCGAAGAAGTGGGCCTAGTCGGCTCGTTGTAGCCCTGGCCAGGCGGCTTGCACTCAATGGCTAATTGCCAGATGCCGGGCAAAGCCCTGTTCCACGACACCGTCACCCAGACGTAGGCCCAGCCAGGCGTCCACATACTCCTTCCAGACTATGTCTTGCGGTAGCAGGTACGCCTTTTCCGAGAACGTGAGCGTGGCCCCACCCAATACGGCGCACAGTTCGGGGTGCAGCGCCACCTGCAGTCGCACTTCAATCTGATCGGTGATCATCACATCGGCCCTGGCGGCGATTATCTCGTCAAAAATGCTGCGGTTGTCAGCGTGCACCAGCACAGTTGCCCGCACGATATTGGCCTTGACGAATTGTTCATTAGTGCCCCCGGGATTCACTACCAGCCGAGTCTGAGGCTGGTCGATGGCTGCCAGCGAGGGAAATTTGTCGCGATCAGTGCAGCGCGCCACAGCGGTTTTGCCGCCGCGATGATAGGGCCGGGAGAAGTATGCCGTTTGCTGGCGTCGCAGATTAATGGAAATACCGCTCATGCCAATGTCGTAGCGCCCGCTGTGCAAGTCGTCCATTAATGTCGGCCAACTGGTTTGTACCCAATCTATCTGCACCCCCAGGGAGCGGGCCAAGTCCTGCGCAAGGTCTATATCAACACCGCTCCAATCACCTGCCTCATCCTCCTCGGTCCGGTGAGATGAGAAGGGCGGGTAGTCGCCGGTCGTGCCCACCCTTAGCACGCCGCTGTCTAAAATCTGGGTCAAGCGATTGGAGTAGCGCGCTACCGCTCCAGCGGCCTTGCTCAGTTCAATAGCCGTGGCGCGAGACAGTCCCCGCATATCCAGTGCCGCTACCTCGGCCCCGGTGCGCGCCAGGGCCGCGGTTATTTGATCACCGAGTTGTATCAGGGCGGGACGTAATTCGCGCTCGAGATCCGGCGCCGACGGAATCTGCCCCTCGCCCCCGCCGCGCCAGTGCTCAAACCAATAGCGCTGGATTTCCTTGGCCGCCTTAATTTGTACGCTGAAAAAGTGTCGGCTGCTGTCCTGGCGTAGCCCGTAACGCAGGCCCTGTTGCACCGCCCTCGTCAGCACCACCCGCTCGCGTTCGAGATTTTCTATCGGCAGCTCGTGTTGCCATTTATAGGCGGCCACGTCTTTCATATACGCCAGGCGCTGGGCCAGCAGGCTCGATAATTCGTCGCCCTGGGCGGCGAGAGGTACCGCCAGGGCCGAGAGCCAGAGGAGGCACCTCAAGGCGCGCCAGGCGCGGTGACATAAACGACTGATCATGTTGTTCCGATGGGTAGATTATTAGGGTATTGAGATAGTGGAATATATCAGCCCAGACCACGTATTCCCAATGGGGGCAATGGCTTTTGGCTGGAGTGCAATGTGGGGTAAAGTGTACTAGTGTTTAATTAGCGTGGTTCAATAAATAGGCATGGAGAGGTTCATGAAGCTGCCCTTGTTGTTCATTGTTGTGTCTCTGGTTGTGGCCGGGTGCATCACCACCGACGAGATCATTATTGATCGCAAAGGCGTCAATATGGCCAGCTACGAGGCGGACTTGGCCGAGTGTAGTGAGTATGCCGAGGAAGTGGCGGTCGGCAAAAAAGCCGCTAAAGGCGCAGCTTCCGGTGCGGTTGTGGGCGGCGCCATTGGCGCAGTGGTGGGGAACAGCAGTGACGCACAGCGCGGGGCGGGTATAGGCGCAATCTCAGGCGGTGCCAAGGGTCTCAGCCAGGGCGAGCGCGACAAAATTGGGGTGGTCAAAAACTGCCTGCGAGGGCGCGGCTACCGGGTGTTGAACTAGCACATTGCCAACTTGGACATAAACCTGTCAGTAGCAATTTAAGTCCTTTATAGTGTGTTTTCTTTCAACAGCAGCAACAGAGGGAACAAGCGATGCGAATTGGACTAATGGCCGGCGCCACAGCGGCGGCAGGCAACGGTATTCAAGCGATTGTCGATTACGCCAAAATGGCGGAAGAGCGAGGCTTCAGTACCATTTGGCTGGCCAATATTTTTGGCATCGACGCGGTGGGTGCCTGCGCTATTGCCGGCTGGGATACCTCCCGCATCGAGTTTGGCACCGCCGTCACGCCGACCTATCCGCGTCATCCCACTGCGCTGGCGCAGCAGGCGGTGACGACCAGTGTCGCCTGTGACGGTCGTTTTACCCTGGGTATCGGACTGTCCCACCAAATGGTCATCGAGGATATGTTGGGTTTGTCCTACGCCAAACCTGCGGCCCACATGAACGAGTATTTGCAGGTCATTGCCCCCTTGCTCAAAGGCGAGGCAGTGGACTACGCCGGCGAGCAATACAAGGTAAAGCTTGCCCTGGACGTGCCCGGTGCCGGCGAGGTGCCGCTGATTGTGGCGGCCCTGGGACCCGCCATGTTGAAGTTGGCCGGCACCTACGCCGATGGCACCACCACCTGGATGACGGGCCCCAAAACCATTGAGAGCCACATAGTGCCGGCTATTTCCAGTGCCGCCAGCGAAGCCGGCAGGGCGGCACCGCGTATCGTGTGTGGTTTGCCTATTGTGGTCACCCGTGATGTCGACGCGGCCAGGGAGCAGATCGCCAAAGAGTTGGCCATTTATGGCATGTTGCCCTCCTATCGCGCGATGTTGGATCGGGAGGGGGTCGCGGGCCCTGCGGAGCTGTCTATTGTGGGCGACGAGGCCACCGTACGCGGGGAAATTCAGCGCTTGCGCGATGTCGGGGTGACGGATTTTAACGCCGCGATCATACCCATAGAGGACGGCAGTATGGACGCCACCCTGGATCTGCTGCAGTCCGAATTGTGAGGGCCGCAGATCGCCAATGAAAAAGCTGGAACACGAAGCGGAACTGGTAACCTCCGCCCTGCGTGTGGGTGCGGTATACGCAAAAAAACGCGGGGTGGGGGAGTTCGAAGCCACCGATTCCGCCAAAGATAAAATTACCTTCCTGTATCGCTTGCTGGTGCGCGACAAGCTGATTCAACCCCTGGCCAGGGGGCAGGAAGATGAACCCCATATGAAACACAAGCTGGCCCTATGGATGTCGCGCCAATTGCCGGAAGATCACCCACTTTTGAAGTGAAAATTGCGCCTATCTAGCGTAGAATGGCGCGCTTTTGCGATATTAACTCCAGAGAACTACGAATGAAAAACTACAAAATCGCGCTGTTGGCGGGAGACGGTATCGGCCCGGAAATTATGCGAGAGGCCGTTAAGATATTTAAATTGGTTGAGGAGCGAAACGATGTCAGTTTCGAGCTGATTCCCGCAGAATTTGGCGCCAGTGCCTACTTCAGCTGCGGTCATCCCTTTCCCGACGAAACCAAGGCAATTTGCGATGAGGCCGATGCCATTATCAAGGGGCCTATCGGGCTGAGCCATGAAGAGTCACAAAAGATACCGGTTGATATGCAGCCTGAGCGGGGCGCATTGCTGCCTCTACGCAAGCGCTATAACACCTTTGCCAATTTCCGCCCGGTCTTTCTGCCCAAGGCCCTGGGCCATTTTTCCCCGCTGAAAGCCGAGATTATTGGTGAGGGCATCGACCTGATTATGGTGCGCGAATTGGTGGGTGGTTTGTATTTTGGCGCCAAGGAAGTGGGCGTTAACGAGCAGGGCCTGCGCTATGTGAAAGAAACACTGGAGTATGACGAGGAACAGATTTCACGGATTATGCATGAGGCCTTGCAGTTATCCATGCGCCGCAAAAAAGTGCTGCACAACATTCACAAGAGCAACGTACTCAAATCGAGTGTGCTGTGGAATGAAGTGCTGGGGGAGGTCGCGGTGGAATATCCAGAGGTTGAAATCAAACATATTCTGGTGGATGCGGCGGCAACTTTGTTGTGCCTCAATCCCGGACAGTTCGACGTTATGGTAATGGAGAATATGTTTGGCGATATTTTGAGTGACCAAGGTGGCGGTATTCTGGGTTCGCTGGGTTTGATGCCATCTGCCTGCAAAGGCCCTGACAAAAGCTATTACGAGCCCTCGCACGGTTCCGCCCCCGATATCGCCGGTAAGAATATCGCCAATCCCTACTCTATGATTGGGTCGGTGGCGATGATGCTGGAAAGCAGTTTCGATATGGTGCAGGAGTCGAAAAATGTCTGGAGCGCGATGCAGAGCGTCTTCGCCGATGGCTATTCCACGGCAGATCTGTCAAAGCCCGGTAGCGACGTGAAGATGATCAACACCGATGAATTTGGCGACAGGGTTGTCGCCGCCCTGAGGGCAATGCCGAAAGTGGGATAGAACGGCTAAACCGTTATGCGCGCGAATGACGGTTTATCGACTGCCCATGAGCGACAACACGCCCTCGCTATTGTCGCGTTCGTGCAATTGCAGGTTTATTATCCGCAGCGTTGCCAGGATAGCCGCAAATACCTGGTTGGAGTGCACGCCCCGCGTTTTAAATTCCTGCTCGCCACAATCCCAGGTGATCACACATTCGGTCAGGGCGTTGGTGTGCCCCCCCTTGGGAATGCGCACCTCGTAATCCAGCAAGGTGGGTAGTTGGTAATTTTTCTCCGCCATGACTTTGTTGATGGCGAAGATAAAGGCGTCAAAACCGCCGTTGCCGGCGCCGGACGCTTGATGGATTTCGCCGTCCACATCCACCCGTATACTTACCGTGGACTCCAGGTCCAGGCCACTGGTCACCGAGCAGTTCAGCAATTTAATGTGGTGGTAACTCTTGCTTTCCAGTACTTCGGCAATGATGAAGGGCAAATCTTCGACGGTAATCAGTTCTTTCGAATCACCCAGCTTTACGATTCTGGCCAGTACTTTTCGCTGGTTTTCCTCCGACAGGTTTAGCCCCAGGGCCTCAAGGTTTTTGGCCAGGGAGGCTTTACCGCTCATTTTTCCCAGGGCATAGCTGCGGGTGCGGGCAAAACGCTCGGGGCTGAGCCGGGTTTCATAGAGCCCGGCTTTTTGGTCGCCGTCGGCGTGAATCCCTGCGGTCTGGGTGAAAACATCGGCGCCCACGATGGGGGAGTTGGCAGGCACCCGCTTGCCGGAAAATGTTTCTACCATGGCGCTCAAGTGCATCATATAGCTTTCGTCGATGGATAGTTCCATGCCTAACTTGTCGCGCAATACCACGCTTATCTCGGGTAGCGAAGCATTGCCAGCCCTCTCACCCAGGCAGTTGATGGTGCAGTGCACGGAGCTGATCCCGGCACGCACCGCCGACATGACATTGGCGGTGGCCAGGCCGTAATCATTGTGGGGGTGGAAGTCAAATTCCTGCTCGGGGTAGCGGGCACACATGTCTGACAGGCTCTCGTACACTTCTTCGGGTGACATTACGCCCAGCGTATCGGGCAGCATAAAATGCCTGATACCGCAGTCTTTCAGTTGATCCATCATCTGGTAGACATAGTCGCGGCTATCGCGATAACCATTCGACCAGTCCTCCAGGTAGACATTCACCACCAGGCCTTTCTCGCGCGCGTAGTCGACGGTTTGGAGAATCTCCGCCACATGTTGCTCCAGAGATTTACCCAACTGCTCGCGGCAGTGCTTTTCGCTACCCTTGGTTAACAGGTTGATGACCTGACCGCCGGTTTGCAAAATCCAGTCCACGCTTTTTTTATGGTCGACAAAGCCCAGCACTTCAATGCGGTCGCCAAGATTATGTTCCCGGGCCCATTCATTGATGTTGGCGACCGCTTCCATTTCGCCGCGTGACACCCGCGCCGACGCCACCTCAATACGATCGACTTTGAGCAGTTGTAACAGCGCTTTCGCGATGTTCACTTTCTCGGGAGGGGAAAAAGATACACCCTGGGTCTGTTCACCATCGCGCAGGGTGGTGTCCATCAACTGAATATGCCTGGCGGGTGTATTCATGCCCGATGCCACAACCAGGGCAGCGCTTGTTTTTGGGCTGTTTCAAAGGCAGAAATCTTATCTTCGTGTTTCAGTGAGATTCCAATATCGTCCAAGCCATTAAGCATATTGTTTTTACGGAAGGCCTCTACCTCAAACTCGAAGCCATTGCCCCCAGGCGTGGTAACCGTTTGGTTTTCCAGGTCGACGGTAAATTTCACCCCTTCGTTAGCGGTGATTTCCGCCATCAGGGCGGCGAGTTTATCGGCGGTCACCACCAGCGGCAGTATGCTGTTTTTGAAGCAGTTGTTGTAAAAAATATCGGCAAAGCTGGTGGAGATAATGGTGTTGAAACCGTAGTCGGCTATCGCCCAGGGTGCGTGTTCCCGCGAGGAACCGCAGCCGAAATTATCGCCGGTCACCAACACTCTAGCGCCCTTAAAGGCCGGGTTGTTCAGCTCGAAGGTCAGGTCGTCGCTGCCGTCGGGGTTAAAGCGCCAGTCGTGAAACAGGTGAGCCCCGAATCCGGTGCGCTCCACTTTTTTGAGAAATTGCTTGGGCACGATTTGGTCGGTGTCGACATTGTTGCGATTCATCAGTGCCGCCACACTTTCGTGATTTTTGTAGGGTTGCATAATTGTTTCCAGTTCGATGTTCTAGTTTCTGATGTCTACAAATCTGCCGGCTGCTGCTGCCGCAGCCGCCATGGCGGGTGAAACCAGGTGTGTTCTGCCACCTTTGCCCTGACGCCCTTCGAAGTTGCGGTTGGAGGTGGAGGCGCAGCGCTCGCCATCTTTGAGCTCATCGCCATTCATGGCAAGGCACATGGAGCAGCCTGGATCGCGCCATTCCCAACCCGCGTCGAGGAATATTTTGTCCAGGCCTTCTGCTTCAGCTTGCTCCTTAACGTGATAGGAGCCCGGCACTGCGATGGCGGTGACGCCTTCGGCAACGGTAGTGCCCCTGGCAATTTTTGCGGCCGCGCGGAAATCTTCAATGCGTCCGTTGGTGCACGAGCCGATGAAGGCGTAGTCAATTCTGATGTCGGTAATATTCGTGCCGGCCTCAAGGCCCATATAGTGCAGGGCATTTTTGCAAGCCTGGGCCTTATTATCGTTGTCAAAGCTATCGGGGCTGGGCACGACAGAGTTGACTGCGGTCACCTGTTCCGGTGAAGTTCCCCAGGACACCTGCGGGGCGATGTCGGCCGCCTGCAAGGCTACTGTGGTGTCAAATTGGGCGCCCTCATCGCTGGGCAGGCTCTGCCAGTAATCCAGCGCGAGATCCCAATCATCTCCCTTGGGGGCAAACTCCTTGCCGCTGAGGTAGTCGTAGGTCTTATGGTCCGGCGCTATCATGCCCGCTCTGGCGCCGGCCTCAATGGCCATATTACACAGGGTCATCCGCCCTTCCATGGAGAGCTCCCGTACCGCCTCGCCGGCAAATTCGATGACGTGACCATTGCCCCCGGCGGTGCCAATTTTGCCGATAACGGTCAGGGCAATGTCTTTCGCGGTGCAGTACTCGGACAATTTGCCCTCCACGTTGACCAGCATAGATTTGGAGCGTTCCTGGGGCAGGGTTTGGGTCGCCATCACGTGCTCAACTTCGGAGGTGCCGATGCCAAAGGCCAGCGCCCCAAACGCGCCGTGGGTGGCGGTATGGCTATCGCCGCAGACCGTTACCATGCCCGGGTGGACGAAGCCGTGTTCCGGCACCACGATATGAATAATACCGTTGTTGGGGTTTTCCATGTCGTACAGGTCCAAGCCGTGAATTTCACAGTTGGCGATCATGGTGTCGACCTGTTTCCTGGCCACCGGGTCGGCGATCGGCTTGTCGCGATCCTTGGTGGGCACGCAGTGGTCCAGCGTGGCGAGAATACTGTGCGGGTTGCGCACCTTGCGGTTGGCCAATTTCAGGCCTTCAAAGGCCTGTGGGCTGGTCACTTCGTGCATCAAGTGTCGGTCCACAAACAGCAGCGGTGCCTGTCCCGCCTCGTGGTGAACCAGATGTGAGTCCCATATTTTGTCGTACATTGTCTTGCAGATTGTGTTGCTCATAGTAGTCTCGTCGGTTCGCTTGCGATAGTCTTGGTCACTGTTGGGAGTGACTCTAAACAAACGGACAATTATCCTCTGATTGGGGATGCTTGTACACTTGGTAGTCAGAGGGGGAGTAAATGGTATTGAGTTGGATCAAGCTGGGGTGGGCCATCGTTGGCTTGCTGGCGCTCTGGGGGCTGGTCGCCTGTAGCGAGGAAGAGCGCGAATTGCGTTTTCACCCGCCGGCCTACCAGAAAATTGACACCGAAGCACTGGAAGAAATTTTTGAAGCGCGTTCCGGCGTGCAATTGACGGTAGCTCAGGTCCCTGTAGGCATGTCGGGACTTGAGGCACTGGTGGCCGATAAGGCCGATCTGGCCCTGATTGAAAACAGTGCGCCGTTCACCCCGGGCATTCGCGCAGTGTTGCCTGTCTATCAAAGCGTCTTGCACCTGCTGGTACACCAGGAATTCCAACCACAGAGCCCCAAACAGCCGCTCAAGGGCGCTTCCATCTATGTCGCAGACAATTCCGGTGCCGGGCGCAGGGTGATTGATGTTGTGGCCAAACGGCAGGGCCTGGAGCGCGATGACTATCAATTTGTCAGCACCTCCCAAGGCGAGCCGGTTGATTTCATTTTGTATTTTGGCCCCATTGATCCCGACCAACCCAAATGGTATGTGCCCGGCTATGAATTGGTCTCCCTGGGCAAGCGCCTGAACCCGCAGCGCGAATCTGACCCAAGTGGCGTGGGCTACATTATTCCCAAGATGTACGCCGTCACAATACCGGCCCTCACCTATGATATTCCGGGCAATGAAGAACCAATCATCACGGTTGCAGCGGACACTTTGCTGGCGGCTCAAAGGGATCTGTCAGCGCAACTCGTTTACGAGCTGACCAAAACCCTGATCGAACAAAAACCGCGGTTTTTAGCGGTCGCGCCGCATCTTTTTAGCGGTATCACTGAATCATTTGATCCCCTGGAACTAAGCTTTCCGCTGCACGATGGTGCCAGACGGTACCTGCATCGGGATGAGCCAGGTGTATTGGAACGCTACGCCGAGAGCATAAACTTACTGGTTTATATTATTTTTCTACTGCTGAGTGCGGTGGTGGCCTTTGTGCGCTGGCGCAATCACCGCAAGAAGGATCGCATAGACACCTTTTACGTGCGGGCGCTGGGCATCCGGGAGCAGGCCGGCGGCGACAATCACGAACAGCTGCTGGCACAGTTGGGCGAATTGGAACAGGAGGCATTTCAATCCCTGATCGGAGAAAAGCTGGCGGCCAACGAAAGCTTCCGCATCTTTACCGATTTACTGTCCCGCATCCGGGTCGAATTATCGCAGCACTAGCCGCCTAGCTCAGCACCATGTCGGCAATGTTCACTGTGGTTTCCTCGACGGCATCTTCCAGCATGGTATAGCTGGTGGAGTCGATGTTGGATACATAGTGCCAGCCCGCCGTCACCGTATCCATAGTGAAGTGCACGGTGAGATAACCGCGGTTCAGGAAGTCGGCATAGCGCAAATCGTCGAGCAGGGGCAGCACAAGGCTTGCCAGTCCCGCAGCCAGATCCACGCCAAGGGCGCCATCAAGCCCCGGCGAGGTCACGCTCGAGGTGGCGAATTCCACGCCGACAATCTCGCCCTCATCCGTGGTGAGCTGTGACGCCCAGGCATTGTGGGTGTCTCCCGCCAGGGTGATTAATTTGGAGCCGACTTGTATGGCGTGGCTATACAGCGCCTCGCGCTCGAAGTTGTAGCCGTCCCAGGCATCCAGGTTGTAAGGTATCGCCGAGTCCAGCAACGCCTGTTGCTCCGCAGTACGCTGTTCCGGCGGCGTATTTTTGGCAGCCACCGCAGCCAATACGGCGGCCGTGCCTTTGGCAACGAAATCATCACCGGCAATATTGGGATCCAGGGCCTCCATAATGGGGGAAGGCAGGTGGAGACGGGCCATCAACACCTGCTGCCCCAATACCTGCCACCGGGCGCCACTATTGGTGAGTTGATCTTTCAGCCAACCCAGTTGCTTATTGCCCAACAAGACCCGATTGCTGTCATTGATGGCGGCGCGGGTGGCGTCCACATCAATAATGCCCCCCGTGGCAAAGTCGGGATAGGTGCTCTGTTCGTCCCTGGCGATCACCCGGGTGTCCAGCATCAATAGGTCTACCAGGTCACCGTAGGGCAGTTTTCGATAGATGATCTCCTGTTCGCTGGCGGGTGGTCGCACCGGCAACCACTCATACCAGGCCTGAATGGCCGCCGCCTTGCGCGCGGAAAAACTGCCCTCGGTTTCGGGCTCGTGATTTTCGGCCCCCTCGCGCCAGGTGTTGTTGGCCACCTCGTGGTCATCCCAGACTAAAATAAAGGGATGCGCAGCGTGGGCTGCCTGTAGATCCACGTCACCGCGATACTGGGCGTAGCGGGTCCGATAGTCTTCCAGGCTTAGAATCTCATGGCTTGGCTGTGGCACCCGCCCATACTCTTGTGCGCGGTCCGTGGCATAGCCATCCTCCCCGTACTCATACAAATAGTCACCCAGATGCAACACCGCATCGACATCTTGATTCGCCACCTCGCGGTAGACGTTAAAAAACCCGGTGGGATAGTTGGCGCAGGAGACCACCGCAAAGCTGGCTTGTGCCAGCGCCCCCATAGGCGCAGTGCGGGTCTTTGCCACATCGGATAGGTTGTCGCCCACCGAGAACCGGTAGTAATAGCGGGTGTTCGGATCCAGTCCATCCACGTCGACTTTCACGGTGTAGTCCACTGTGGCGCTGGTGCTGCCCTCGCCGGATCTGACAATGGTGCCAAATTCGGCGTCAGAGGCAACTTCCCACACCACAAATACCTCACCCTCGCTGTCCGGGGTAACCCGGGTCCAGATGATCACCCGGTCGCTCAATGGATCGCCCGATGCCACGCCGTGCAAAAATTGCGCGGTGATGGCCGGCGTTTCAGGGGGTGGTGTCTCGCTCTGCCGGTGGTCGCTGCCGTCGGAGCAGGCGATCAAATTACTGCCCAGAAGTGGCAGCAAGGTACTGGCTGCGATGGCTTTGACGAGGGTGCGGCGGCGAAAATTACGCTCTTTGGTCATTGTTTATCCTCTTATTTTTGACTAATTATTGTCTTGTCGAATACAGCAGTATAGCGCTTTCTTATTATCAGGCTAAGCGCTTGACTATAAACAACTTCCTCCCTATAGTACCGCCCCTCACGCGCCCGTAGCTCAGCTGGATAGAGTACCTGGCTACGAACCAGGCGGTCACACGTTCGAATCGTGTCGGGCGCGCCATATAAATCAAAGGG
>Ga0209988_10002057_pt1 | contig 13224 bp, 13 predicted proteins | sample N075metaG_FD_183115 | JGI IMG/M metagenome (GOLD analysis project Ga0209988, IMG submission 183115) | Deep subsurface microbial communities from Kermadec Trench to uncover new lineages of life (NeLLi) - N075 metaG (SPAdes) (version 2) | ecosystem: Environmental > Aquatic > Marine > Ocean trench... | reverse complement strand
TGAATCGATTCGGCGGCCGGAGAGCCCGAGCCAGGCCGTCCTCTGTCGACCGATTCGACGCGGCAGGCTGACCGTCCCACCCGCGCCCGGAACGAGCCCCAACCCGACTTCCGGCAATCGAAAGAAGGCGTCTTCGGTCGCCACGATCCGTTCGGCAAACGCGGGAAGTTCGATTCCCGCTCCGAGACAAGCCCCCTGGAGCTCCACCCGGATGCGGCTGGCCAGACGCGAGATCAACAGCGCTGGACTTCGCGTCGTCCGAATCGCATGCGCGTCGGCCGGGTTGGAAAGCGAGCCGAACTCCTCGAGATCGCCACCGCTGCAAAAGGATTTTCCCTCGCCACGGAGTACGACCTCTTCGATCGTGGTGTCGAGGAGGGCGAGCTGCAAGCCTTCGACGAGCGCGTCCCGCATCGCCCGAGAGAAAGCGTTGTGGCGTTCCGGTCGTGCCAGCGTGATCGCAAGTCGCGCGCCAGCGCGCTGCATCCGACATGCGGGCCCGTCTTCGTCCGGTCGCTTGGACGCAGGCCTGGGCCGGGCTTCGAGCCACGTCTTGAATTCCCGGCCGGCCTGAAGCGTCGAGTAGACGAAGGACTCCGCAATCAAACCGGCATAGGTCGAGGCGCTCGACGCCGTGCGCAACAACTGGACGAAGGCGAGGGCCGCGATCGGTGTGCGGGTAAATCCGGCGAGCAGTGGATCCAATTCGCCCACGTCTCGCAGAACGACATCGCACGCGTCCGCCAGCGCACGCTTCGAAGTCCCGGGTTCGTCGTCCCCGATCGCGACCGTGACACAGGGAAGCACGGGGAGTTGATCGACCAGAGCGCCGCGCCACGCGTCGGCCTGAGCCATCTCGGTTGCCGCCAGATCGAGTACGACGACTCCGGGACCTTCGATGGGCGAGAATTGCTCGGCCGCATCCGGTGCGCCCAGAAATCGGCCCAGCTCGGGCGCCGTCCAGCAACGCTCCCGCGCGCGGCTCAATCCGACTCCCGAAAGGCCTCGCGGACCTTTCGACGTAGCAACTTTCCGGTTTCGTTGTAGGGCAGCTCATCCCAGAACTCGATTCGTTGCGGCGTACGCGACGAACGGAGTCGGTCCTTGACCCATTGTTGCAACTCGCCGACCGAACTCACGGCGCCCTCCTCGAGTACGACGACGGCCGCCACGGCTTCGCCCCATTGCTCGTCGGGAATACCGACTACGGCGGCATCCGAAACGGACGCATGGGCGAGCAGGACATCTTCGATCTCGCCGGGCGACATATTCTCGCCGCCGCGCACGATGACATCATCCACTCGGCCTGCCAAGAAGAGGTATCCGCCCTCGTCGAGGTGCCCCCCATCGCGCGTGTTGAACCAGCCTTCGTCGTCGAGCAGGCTGCCCTGCCCTCGATACTCTCCCGAGACCTGCTCGCCCCGCACGAAGATCAGCCCCGCTTCTCCGGCGGGCAGGGTCGACCCGTCCTCGGCATCACGAATGCTGACCTCGATCGTTGGCAACGGCTGACCCACCGAAACGAGTCGCCTTCGAATAACATCATCTCGACTCGACATCGCCTCGCGATGGGCCTCGGGGCCCAACAGCGAGATCGTCGAGCTGGTCTCCGTCAGACCGTAGGCGTTCGTGAAATCACAATCCGGAAAGAGCCGCATCGCCTTCTCGATCACCGCTTGAGGCATCTTCCCGCCGCCATACGAAAGCGCGCGAAGACTCGGAATCCCCGCTTCGGTCCGATCTTCGAGTGCATCGATGATCCGCGCCAGCATGGTCGGCACGACGAACGCATGGGTGATTTCCTGGGCCCGCGCCGTGTCGAGCCAGGACTCGGCCGTAAAATTCGCAAGTTGGACGACACGTCGTCCGGAATAGACCGAACTCACGATCGCCGCCATCCCGGCGATATGATAGGGCGGCACACAATTGAGCGAGGCGTCCTTCTCGTCGGCGCTCATGAATTCGACGGTCCCGAGGACGTAGGAAACCAGATGCTTCTGTCGAAGAACGGCCGCCTTGGGCGCGCCGGTCGTGCCGCTCGTAAAGAGCAGGATCGCCGTGTCCTCGGGCTCCATCGACCAATTCGGATCCCGCCGCTCCGCCCCGTCGGCTCGAACCGACTCGAGCAGCGCTTCACGGCTATGGACATCGATGTAGTCGGCTCCATCCGGCGAGACGAAACGATCGCCGAAGCGTTTGGCCCGGGCGGCATCCGTGATGAGTCGGCCGGGGTGGAGCTGTCCGATCAGCGAATCGAGTTCCCCATCGGTCAATCGATAGTTGAGCGGCGCAAAAGGAACGCCGGCCCAGGACGCGCCGAAGAGAGCGATCGGAAGAGCGAGCGTACTCTCATCCAGCATCGCGAGATGCTTGATCCGCCCGTCCGAAAGGGACGCCGCCAATACCCCCGAAGCCTCGAAGAGTTCCTGATAGGTCAGCCGACCGTCGCCGTTTTGAAAGGCCACGCGGTCTCCAAAGGCGCCCGCGGCCATCTCGAGAAGCATCATCAAATTCATGGCAGTCCTGCGATAGCGATTCGATTGGGATTCGGCATGTCGTTCGAATGCATACCCCGATTGGAGGAGGCCAACGAGTCGAGCGAAGGAATCTCAGTCCGAGGAAGGCAAGGGCTTGGCACCCTTGACGGCGAGCGCCACACCATCAACGGCCAGGCCGCCCTCTCCGGGCTTGGTGCAGAGGATTTCGATGTCGCCCGATTCGTTCGTATATCGCTTCCCCATCTGTGTACCCTGCTTCTGTTCCGGATCGATCGCCGCATCGGCCGGCGGGTCGCCGCCCAACTCGATCACTTCAGCGCCTCCGCAAGTCAGCTTCACGTCCTGACTCGGTGCGACGATCAACATCAGCTCGGAATTGCAGACGGCACTCTTCAAACGGGCACCGGCCTTGAATGTGGGCATCCTATTCTCCTTCTCTCCTTCGACGATTCGCGTGATTCGCGCAACCGGGCGGCGCGCCCAATCGAAGCGCGGCGTCGAGACGCTGGGATCCAAGCCCCGTGTCCGACCGCAAGCCGGTCGAGAATACGGATTTAGAAGGGCGGATGCTAATGTCTATTCCCCGAAACCCCTCCGCCTGAAACGGCTCATCATGTCCATCCAGACCCAGACTCCTCCGCGCAAGAGCCCCCTGCCCACGCGGCCGGTAGACCTCGCCGCCGCACACGCCCGCTCTCTCTTGCGAAGTTGTGGCCTTTCCCTCGAAATCAACGACCGCCACGCTCCCCCCTCGCCCGCCCTGGAATGGGCGCGCTCGGGTGCCATGGAACTCACCGGGCCTTCGAACGCCGAACCCCGATTCGCCGCGGGCCCGCTCGCCAGCGCGGCCCGTGGAGCGGGAATGGTCCTGCGTGCTCTGGCGCCGGAGAGTCCGCTCGCCGACCTCGACGCTCCGGCCCTGCTCGGCGAACGCGCGGCCCTCGCAGGCCTGCAAAGAAACGGCGACGTATCGGCCGGGGGCAGCGCGCGTCTCGTCGCGACGCGGACGAATCGACTGGTCGTCAATCTTCCGCGAGACGAGGATTGGGAACTCATGCCCGCCTGGCTCGCCGCGAAGTCGTCGCGCTTCGCGGCGACACAGGACTGGAAGGAACTCGCCTGGCGGATCGCCGAACACGACGCGGAAACGCTCGTCGAACGCGGCCGATTGATGGGCCTCGCAGTCGCGCCCGCGCCACGGGCCATCCCGCAGCCTGCCGCGCTCTTCAGCCTGCGACACGCGTCCGAGACATCGCCCCCCTCCGCTAGGCGCCCCCTTCGACTCCTCGATCTCTCGAGTCTTTGGGCGGGTCCCCTGGCCACCTCACTGCTCGCGATGGCGGGCGTCGAAGTGCTGAAGATCGAAAGTCCGACACGGCCGGACGGTGCGCGAAACGGGCCCGAGAAATTCTTCCGACTACTCAACGGAAATAAACAAGGCTGCGCCCTCGACCTGCGTCAACCGTCGGAACGCGCCATCTTCGAGCGACTGCTCGGCCACGCCGACATCGTCGTCGAGAGCGCCAGATCGCGAGGGCTCGAGCAATTGGGTTTCGATGCGGCGAGCTGGGTGAAGGCTCGAAAGGGCCGACTCTGGGCCTCGATCACCGGCTATGGAAGGGCCCGGCAATGGATCGCATTCGGCGATGACGCGGCCGTCGCGGCGGGCCTGGCGTGGCCACCGGATGCCGGCGGAGCCGATCCGACGTTTTGTGGAGATGCGATCGCCGACCCCCTGACCGGCCTCACCCTCGCGGCTCTCCTGCTCGCGCTCAGTCGGAGTGGACGCGGTGGACTCCTCGACCTCTCGCTCATGGACTGCGCCGCGCATGCCGCCCGTTTGTCGCGGGAGGACCTCACCCTTCCGCTCGACGCGGGGGGCCTCGGTTGGCGAGTCGTCGACGGGGGAATCGCCTCACGCGTCGAAAAACCGCGCGCCCGCAATTTCGAAGGCAAAGCGCCCATGCTCGTCGGCCCGAGCGATGCGTTGCTCCGACATTGGACGCGTGCTTGCTGATCCGAAACGCCGAGTTGAATGGGCGTCGCTTCGACGTGCGCTGCACGGGCGGTGTGATCGAGGAGATCGCCGAGCAGATTCCGCCCCAGCCCGGCGAAGAGGAGATCGACGCTCGCGGCGGCGCTCTCATTCCGGGTTTGCACGACCACCACATCCACGTCTTGTCACTCGCCGCGCACTTCGCCTCGATTCGCTGTGGCCCGCCCGAGGTCGAGACGCGTGATGAACTCGTGAAATCGTTGCGCGCCACCCGCGCGGTCGATGGCTGGCTGAGAGGAACCGGCTATTTCGAATCCGTTGCCGGACCACTCGACCGAATACGAATGGATGCGCTTTGCGACCGCCATCCCCTTCGCATTCAACATCGCAGCGGCGCAATGTGGTTCCTGAACACGAAGGCCATCGAAGCACTCGGACTCGACGCGGGCGGCGCGCCCAATGGAGTCGAAAAGGACGCGTCGGGCCGCTCGACGGGTCGCTTGTTCCGGGCCGACACCTGGCTGCGCGACAGGCTCCCCACACGCTCGAAGCTCGACCTCTCCGAGGTCGGTTCGTTTCTCGCTCGTTGCGGCGTCACTCGGCTAACGGATGCGACTCCGGCGAATGGAACGCACGAAGCCGCCCTCTTTCGCGCGGCGCAGCAGAGCGGCGCATTGCCGCAAAGCGTCCGGCTGATGGGAAATCTCTCGCTATCTGCGAGCGATGCGAACGAGAGGCTCGAAATCGCGGAGTACAAGATCATGCTCGACGAGCCTGCGCTACCCGAGTTCGACGAACTCGCGGGCCGCATCCGCGAGGCGCACGCGGTCGGGCGCGGCGTCGCGATTCACACTGTCACACGAACGGAAATCCACTTTGCACTCGCCGCCCTCGAGGCGGCCGGGGCCCGGCTCGGCGACCGGCTCGAACATGCCTCCGTCGCCCCGGATGAAACGTTGGGCCTTGCCGCCCGACTCGGGATCTCGATCGTGACCCAGCCCAATTTCGTGGCCGAACGCGGCGACGCCTATCGACGCGAGGTCGAGGCACGCGATCTCCCCTTTCTCTATCGCATTCGCAGTTGGCTCGACGCCCGCATTCCGCTGGCCGCCGGGACGGACGCCCCCTTCGGCCATCCCGACCCGTGGCGCGCGATGCATGCCGCCGTCACGCGTGCGACGCCTTCGGGTGCGGTCCTTGGGAAGTCGGAACGCGTGTCCCCGGAGACCGCGATCCGACTCTTTTTCGACGCGTTTTCAATGGACGCCAGCCACGATTCGCTGGGTGCGTTATTCGCCCCTGGCCAACCGGCCGACCTGTGCATCCTGGATGTGGCGTGGCGAGACGCGAGGCGATCGCTTTCGAGCGACCGCGTCGCGGCCACGATCTGCAACGGGAAGGTCATCTGGCGAGCGTCTGCGTCGTAGGCGTTCGAGTCGGGCCGGAGTCGCGGCGTCGGAGTCCGAGTCGAACGCGCAGAGGCTAGAGCCAACCCGAAAGACGTTTCGAAAGAGTGTCGAGGGCGCCAAACACTTCGGATTCATCGGCGGACGGCAAGCTGACGATCACACGATGGACACCCGCCTTCTGGTATTCTTCGAGCAGAGCCAGCTCACCGGAAGACGCGTAAACGCTGACGAGAGCCTCGTCCCGCGAGCGTCCTTCGGCCTCGAACGCGTCGCGTAGCCGGGGGATCTGTTCGAGGATGTCGCCATACCCCTCGATCGGAATCCAGCCATCTGCGTAGCTGGCGATATCCCTGAAGATCGCTTGGCTGGCCCGCGCGCCGACATGCGTCGGTGGCCGCGCCTTTCCGATCGGCTTGGGCCACGACCAACACGGCTCGACGCGAACATACTCCCCTTCATGACGCCCAATCTCATGCATCCAGAGTTCTTGCATCAGCGCCATCTTGTCTCGCAGGATGTCGGGCGCTTCCACCAGGTCGACCCCGTGCGTGACGTATTCTTCGACGTTCCATCCGTATCCGATCCCGAACTCGAAGCGCCCCTCCGATTGCCAGTCGAGGCTTGCAACGGCCTTGGCCAGGATCACCGGATCGTGAACCGGGACGAGCAATACCCCGGTGCCCACACGAAGAGTGGAGGTAACCGCCGCCGCGGCCGCCAAGGCGACCCAGGGATCGAGCGTGCGCTTGTACCATTCTGGCAATTCGCCGCCCGGCCAAGGCGTCTTGCGACTGACCGGCAGATGGGTCTTTTCGGGAAGCCAGAGCGACTCGAAGCCACGGATTTCCAATTCTGGCGCCAGACGCGTCATCTTGATCGATTGATCGGTCGCAAAGATCATCGCTCCGATTTTCAACTCGCCCTCCCCTTCGGCACCGTTCGGCTGGCCTTCCAACTGCCCCCGAAGCTTGGCGCACGACAAGCCGGCGGGCGATTACGCGGGAGGTAATCGCCGGATCGTGCGAATGGCCTAGCCTTCCGACATGAAGAATTTCTACCTTGCCCTCAGCATCTTCGGTGCAGTCGTTCCGTTCCTCTTCTTCGTCGATTTTTTCGGCAAGGAGGGCTACGCGCTCGGAACCTTCGTGTCGGCTCTCTTCGCCAATGGCGCCGCCGGAGGCTTCACCGCGGACCTCTTGATCACGTCCTTCGTTTTCTGGACCTTTCTCTGGGCTCGCAAGACGCCACGGTTGTGGGCCTACGTGCTCATCAACCTCACGATCGGACTCTCGTGTGCCTTGCCCGCGTATCTCTATGTGCGCGCGAGAGAGCAGGACTAACGGGCTCGCTGGAGTGTCCGAGGTAGGGGCGTCGCGGTGTAGTGGTGTAGTGGCGTCTCAAGAATCGATTCGCAGGGCTCGTTCGGTCGCACAGCGCGCGCGGTCGAACGCACTCGCATCGGACAGGATTCCGCGGGACCAATTCGCCTCCTGAACATAGGCGTGGAGTTCGAAGGCCAATTGCTCGCCATCCATGTCGGCCGGGAGTTCCCCGCGCTCGATCGCAACGCGCGCCTCTTCGGACAAACTCGCGAGCCAGGCCTTCAGGAGTTCCGCGAGCCGGTCACGAACAGGGCCCGGTCGATGGCCGAACTCCGCGGAGGTCGCGGCGAAGAAGCAGCCGCCGCTGAGGCCGCCCGATTCGACGTGCTCGGTCCATGCCTCGACGAGGGCACGAAGCCTCGCAAGGCCCCGTTCCTGATGCCCGGCCTGGGCCGCGATCTTCTTCTCGAAGCGCTGTGCCTCCCACTCGATCGCCGCTATCTGCAGCTTTTCCTTCGAACCAAAATGGGCGAAGAGGCCGCTCTTGCTCATCTCGAGAGTCTTCGCGAGGGAGCCGATCGTGAGTCCGTCGAGCCCGAATGCCGAGGCGCGATCGACAGCGGCGTCGAGGATTTCGGCGCGCCTGGCGCTGCCGCGAGCGGGGGGGAGTCTGTCGGGGGCGGAGGTCGGGTCTGAGGACATTGAATTGGTAATAGCACGAACGTTCGTTTTATGCTACAAGAGTTCGATGCCCGAGCCTTCGACTGGCCACGAAACCCGCCCTCCCCGCGAGTCCGCCCCGCTTTTCGGGGCACGGCTTCGCACATGGCGCAGACAATGTGGCCTGAGCCAGATGGCCCTGGCGCTCGAATCCGGCGTTTCGACGCGCCATCTGAGCTTTCTCGAAACCGGCCGCGCCCAACCGAGCACGGAAATGGTCGTTCGTCTCAGCGAAGCGATGGACCTGCCGCTTCGCGAGCGGAACACTTTGCTAGCCGCGGCCGGATTTGCCAGCCTGTATCGCGAGACCTCGCTCGACGCGCCCGAGATGCAAACGCTTCGTCGCGTGCTTCGAACGCTGGTCGAACGGCAGGACCCCTATCCGGCTTTTCTGCTCGATCGCTGCTGGAATGTGCTCTTCGCGAACGGCGCCGTCGCGCGCTGTCTGGCCCCCTTCGCTCGGGATGCCGACGTCTGGCGCGAGCAACCCCTCAATCTATTGCGGCTCATCCTGCATCCAGACGGTCTGCGCCCATGCCTCGTGAATTGGCAAGCCGTGGCAAGCGAAACCCTCGCACGCATAAGGCGCGAAACCGCCTTCGGCGACGCGAACGACGACTTGCATGGATTGATCCGCGAATTCGAAGACGACCCGGAACTCTCGCGAGATTCGGAAACCGGAACGCAGCCCTTGCTGCCGGAGGTCGTCCTGCCCTTGCATCTGAAGGCCAACGACGTGGAATTTCGTCTCTTCTCGACCGTCACCTCCGTCGGCGCACCGGGCGACATCACACTCGAAGGACTCCGAATCGAAACCTTCGTCCCGGTGGACGATGCGACCGACGAAGCGCTGCGCGCGCTTTCCACTACGTCCGCGTAATCGTTTTCCCCGTACGCCCGGTCATCCTTCTCGAAAAGACAAGGAGATCCGGTGACCCTTTCAATCCGAAACACTCGGCGCAACACGTGGCGAAACGCAGGGCTCGTCGCCCTCCTGCTGATGACGACCCTCGGCTTGACGGGATGCGACCTCAGCAAGACGGTTCTCAGCCAGGCCCTCAAGGGCTTCGTCCGCTACTTCGACACGCCCTCGTCAAACGGTTCGGAGCTGACTCGGATCAGCGATCGCGTGCTGACCTTCAACTGGTACTTCGACCGAACGCTCATCATCGAAACCGACGACGGGCTCGTCGTCATCGATTCATTTACCGAGCACCTCACCCGGGCGCTGCGAAAAGCACTCGACGAGGCCGGCATCACAGCGCCGGTGAACACCTTGATCTACACCCACTATCACATCGATCACACCGCGGGCGGCAGTGAACTCGAACCCGAGAATGTCATCTGCCACCGAAAGTGTGAGGAGTATTGGAATCAACTTCCAGCCGAGGACGTCGCGGGCGTGTTGCGGCCGACCCAAACCGTCACGGGCGATCGCCAACTCGAGATCGGCGGCGTCGAGATCGATCTCGTCTTCCTCAACCGCTCCCACACCGACACGATGTACGCAATCCATCTCCCATCCGAAGGCGTGCTCTTTGCGGCGGATACGGTCGGATTGAATGTCATGCTGCCGGCGGGGGGCGTGGACATCTACATGCCCGCCTATCTCGCCGCGCTCGATCGGCTTCAAACGATCGACTTCGACACATTCGTATCGAGCCATTTCGGGTGGGGCACGAAGCAGGAATACATCGAGGCCGCGGATTTGCAGAGGGATGGCTACCGATGGGCCCGAGAAGCGCTGGCTCAATTCGGAACGGACGAATCCGGGATCTCGATGATACAGGACGAGGAGCGTTTCTTGGCCGCCTTCAGTTTCTTCTACGACGAGATGGAGGCCAAATACGGCGATTGGCACGGCTTCGACGCCATGATCCTGAATACCTTCATGAACAACATCATCGCGATCACGGTTGGAAGCTGATCGCGAGCGACACGCTTCGATGGCACCAGTCGCCTTCGCTATGCTCGCGCGATGCCTGGACAGATCCGGATCGAACGGGACGGCGTGATTGCTGAAGTCATTTTCGATCATCCCGAACGACGCAATGCGATTACCACCGACATGTGGCGTGCGATTCCCGAAATCGCGCGCCAGCTGGACGCCGACGAGAGTGTTCGCGTCGTCGTCCTTCGCGGTGAGGGAGACGTCGCCTTCGTCTCCGGCGCGGACATCTCGCAGTTCGAAGAGCAACGCTCGGGGGACGCGGCCCGCCGCTACGACGATGAGAATTCGAGTGCCTTCGAGGCCCTCTCGTCGATCCGAAAGCCGGTCATCGCCTCGATCCACGGCTTCTGCATAGGAGGAGGCTGTGCGATCGCCTTGACGGCCGACCTGCGCTTTTGTGCCGACGACGCCGTGTTTGCGATCCCGGCGGCGCGCCTCGGTCTCGGGTACAACGCGTCGGGCATCGCCACACTCTCTCGCATCGTCGGCGAACCGCGGGCCAAGGAAATCTTCATGACCGCACGTCGCTTCGATGCGCGGGAGGCCGAGACCATGGGCCTTGTGAATCGGGTGCTTCCCAAGGCGGAGCTCGACGCCTTCGTCCGGAAGACGGTCGAGATGATCTCCGAAAACGCACCACTCACCCTGCGTGCGGCGAAGTCCGCGTTCATCGATCTGGCCCGCGACGAGTCCCAACGCAAGCCGGAGGAGGTCCGGGACGCGATCCGGACCTGCATCGAGAGCGAAGACTACGCCGAGGGCGTTCGAGCCTTTCTCGAAAAACGCCGCCCCGAGTTTCGCGGTCGCTGAGAGCCATGCGTAGGAAAACGGCCGAGCCCGCTTTGATCCGACGCTGTGGCTGGTGTGGCGACGATCTCCAATACCAGGCCTACCACGACTCCGAGTGGGGCTTCCCAAACGACAACGACCGACGCCTCTTCGAAAAGCTTTGCCTCGAAGGCTTCCAGTCCGGATTGTCATGGCTCACGATTCTGCGGAAGCGCGAGAATTTTCGTCGGGCCTTCGTGGACTTCGACTACGAACGGATCGCGCGTTGGAACGAGCGCAGTGTGTTGCGCCTGCTCAAGGACGCCGGAATCGTTCGCCATCGCGGAAAGATCGAGGCGGTTCTCGCCAACGCTCGGCTTGCGAGAACGCTTCGTGACGAATTCGGATCACTGGGCGCATTCTTCTGGAGTTTCGAACCCGACGATGCTGATCGCCTCGAACGTCTGGATGAGACCGGTTTCGTTTTGCCCAGCGAAACCGACGCCTCGCGCGCGATGGCTCGAGCCTTGAAGACGCGAGGCTTTCGCTACGTCGGTCCCACCACGGCCTACGCCTTCATGCAATCGATGGGCATCGTGAACGACCATGCCGAGGACTGCGACACCCGCCGAGTCGTCGAGCGCCTGCGAAGCCGCTTCAAGCGGCCTGCCGTCTGAGGCATGTCGAACTCGGGGTCGTGCTGGCGAAAGTGGGCGCCCGAACCTAATGTTTCTCTTCGGCCCTCCCCCCTGGCCGATTCAGCGAGGCCCTTCCGTGAAGATCCCACACAGAATGCACTACGGACCCCGCAAACACCTCGCGAGCCAGCGGGAACGACTCGATGCGCTCCACTTCGAACATTTCGACGCCGCCCTGCAGAGCCCCTGTCTAGGCGCGGAAATTCGCGGACTCGATTTGTCGCAGAAATCGAGTCCGGCGCTGCTGGATGAGCTCACGACGGCACTCGTCGAGTTCAAGGTCTTGTTCTTCCGGGATCAGGAACTCAGCCCGCGACAACACGCCGACTTTGCGGCCCAATTCGGCCCGCTCGAGACCCATCCCTTCCTGCCCTCCGGCGAAACGCCTAACGTGATTCGATTCGCCAAGGACGAGAACACCGTCGGCGTCGAGAATGTCTGGCACAGCGATGTGTCCTGGCGCCAGGAGCCCTCTTTGGGTTCGGTGCTCCGCGCACACGAGGTTCCCGATGTCGGGGGCGATACGCTCTGGGCGGATATGGAAGCGGTCTTCGAGGGGCTTCCCGAGGACATCCGAGAACGAATTCAGCCCCTCAGCGCGGTCCACGATTTCGTTTCGAGCTTCGGATTGGGCCTCAGCGACGAGGACAGAGCCAAGAAGCAAAAAGAGTTCCCACCCGCACTACACCCGATCGTGCGGACTCATCCCGTCTCGAAAAGACGTTGTCTATACGTGAATCGAATCTTCACTTCGCACATCGAGGGATTGGATCGCGAGGAAAGCGAAGAACTTCTCGAATTCCTCTATCGGCAAATCGAGATCCCGGAATATCAGGTTCGTTTCAAATGGGCCGCGAAGAGCATCGCCTTCTGGGACAATCGCTCGACTCAACATCTCGCCATCAGCGACTATTGGCCACAAGCTCGTGTGATGGATCGGCTCACGATCATCGGGAACCGGCCGTACTGACCTTCGTCAGCCCTCGGCCTCTTCTTCCTCTTCGTCGTCGCTCGGTTGGACCATTCCGTAGGCTTCCAGATCGTCCTGCGTCGCCTCGCCGGAATGGGGCTCCTTCTTCTCGCCTTGGTCCTTTTCGTAGGCTCGCTCTTCCCGCTTGCGCGCGGCCTTTTCTGCCTTCTCGCTCTCTCGCTTTCGCTTGAGCACACTCATCCGACTTGCCCGTGCCATAGCCACTCCCTCCGCTTCGAACGACCGATCTTCTCCCGGTCGGCCGTTCATCCAGCGCGGCTGATTCTTCCGTTTCGATGAACGCAATTCCGCGAGGACGCGCAGCGCGCGATCGCTGATCGCGTCGACGCAAACCACCGTCCGTATGGTTCAAGACTCCCCCGGAGCCCCCTCCACCGTCGCAGCGGTCAGAGTATAGAGCACGAGGCCGGAAACCCCACAAAGCGGGTGTCCCCGGACGCCCGGATTGGCGATCAGCCAGGGCCCGCGATCGACGGTCGTGCGGCGACCCGCGTGTACCAGGCCTGCAAGCGTTCACATTTCGAGTCGAGAGGCTGGCCCACAGATGCGCCGAACTCGAGGAATGAAAGGAGCAGAATGTCGGCCAGCGTGAAACGATCGCCGCAAATGAAATCCTTGCCGTCCATCAAGCCTTCGAGCCAGGCGAGTTTCTCCTGGACAACGGCCTTGAGATCCTCGGCCGCCTGTGGGATGCAGTGCAGGCGATCCTTGAAGAGTTCCAGACCTTCCGCGAAGCGAAAGCCGTTGACCAGATTCTCGCAGATACCCAGATCGATCCGTCGAGTCCACATACGCGTCTCCGCGCGCTCTTCGGCGGTCGACCCGATCAACGATCCGCCGGTCTTCTCATCGAGATATTCGACGATCGCCG
>Ga0209988_10002056_pt1 | contig 13226 bp, 13 predicted proteins | sample N075metaG_FD_183115 | JGI IMG/M metagenome (GOLD analysis project Ga0209988, IMG submission 183115) | Deep subsurface microbial communities from Kermadec Trench to uncover new lineages of life (NeLLi) - N075 metaG (SPAdes) (version 2) | ecosystem: Environmental > Aquatic > Marine > Ocean trench... | reverse complement strand
CAGACGGCTTGATGGTTGAGGTGCATCACGATCCTTCTTCCGCAATGTCCGATGGACCACAGTCATTGTTACCGGAACAGTTTAGTGAGTTAATGATGCAAGTAAAAAAAATAGCAGAGGTTATTGGAAGAGAAGCGTAAATCAATCCTTTAATATTTGATTGTGCTACTGATCTACTCTAATCAGTACAACTCTTCTGTTTGCCCTTCTACCCTCCTGTGAATTATTATCCGCAATTGGAAAATCTTCTCCTCTTCCAATTATTTCAAATTTATCTCTGTTTCGTCCTGTTGAAATAAAGTAGTTATAAAACGCTTCGGCTCTTAATAAAGATAATTTATTATTATACTCATAACCACTAGTATTATCTGTATGCCCTTCAATTCTCTAGGAAGCATTCGGTATCAGTTTTATTTTATCCAAAACTTTATCTAATTCTTGGTAAGCTCTTGCAGTCAAAATTACCTCGCCTGTCCTGAAAAGAGTTTCTGCGTTAAAAATATATTCATAGAAGTCATCAAGGCATCCATCGGCTGTTACCTTTTTGTTAGGAGCAGTACCTGGACATTTGTCTAAATAAACAGGTAACTTCGTCATTATCTGTATCAATAGGACAACCCGTACCGGTTCACTCTCAATTTATGGAAAGTATTTGGGCATCTGTCCAAATAATCTGGTACTCCGTCTAGATCTGAATCAATAGGACAGCCATTTAAATCCACAAGGATTCCCGGCGGTGTTTGAGGACATCTATTTAAATAGTCAGTCATATTTGCCTTACAAATTCAAGTATTCACGAAATTTTTTATAGTATGGCATCTTACTTTTCAGAAGATTCTTTAAGTGGGGTTATTTTTCCTATATCATAATTCACTTCACGATAGATTTCATCTGGATGCTTAACTGTAAAATATTTATCATATGCTTCTTTAAATAATTTTCTAGCCCCGGGTGTGTCCCAATATTCTTCAAATAGTTCATTATTTCTTGTGCTAGCTTTTATAACATCTTCCCAGTTTTTCACTTCATAAATGAAAATAAAATCTTTGGTATTGTTACCCCACCAATGACGTACAACTTTATAATTTAATATATATTCATTCTTTTCAAATACATTTGTATTATACAGATATGTTAGCGAGTCAAACTCTGGAACAGAAACCTCATCTGGAAATTTAAATTTTGAAAAATTCATTATAACAACATTGCCTTTCTCACTTTGAGCTGTAATAGTTCCACCATTAATAAATAAAATAACGAAAAACAAAATAATAGTTTTTAAGTAAGTGGTCATAATGTCTCCAAGTAATTATTTAGGAAATCAGTTGCTCTAGTTGATTAATTGAATGCTTAGTAGAAAATATATCTTATAATATAAAGAAGAAAATAGTTATTATAACATAATAAATAATAACTAATAAAGAATAAGGTAGATTAATATCTAAAAAAATGAGATAAAGGAAAAAGTTTAAAAAATAGAATAACTCTCCTTCAATTTCAGAGTTATCAATTTATTAATATAATGGTTCTAAAACTAAATAATTACACGTATTTTGGTTTTGTGAATCTCTTTTTCCCAACGAGGCATATGATAAAAAATGCAATTTCGTCTTAGTAAATGATTTTACCTTTGGAAATCTAAATACGATCTAATAACTATTTATTATCGACTCTAGTTATAGCCTTCCTATTATTTAGTATTTAAAAAATATATAGATATAAATACGGATTTATATTAAATAGAAAATCAGTCATAGCGAAGAGAAAATTTATTATCCAATTAGTAACCAAGTCGTAATCATTCTGAAATTTTACTGTAATTATTACCACGCTAATCATTAAATAATCAGAAAAGCAAGATTTTACTAATAATTTGAGAGATTGTTTACGGTATTGAAATTGAGTAAATTCTTGATTTAGTTGCTATTATATATGAAAAAAATTTTATTAATAACATTTTCAATTTTTATTTTTTTAGGTATCCTATTTTTCTCCGAAATTCAAAGGGAAAATGACCATAGAAAGCAAAAATTTTCCATGGATCGTAATGGATTGATCTACAAAGCAGGTACCAACGAATTGTACAACGGGATGATCATAGACACTATAGATGTAATAATAGAATTTCAGGTAGAGAATGGTATTAAACATGGTAGTTTTAAAACTTACTTCTTATCTGGTCAACTTGAAAAAGGAGGGTATATTGAGAATAATAAAAACGTTGGGGAGTGGAAATATTATTATGATAACGGTCAGTTAGAGACGATAGGGAACTTTAAAGAAAATCTTCCTCAAGGAGAATGGGTATCTTTTTACGATAACGGCAATACTAAGACGATTGGAATTTATAAAGATGGTAAACAGAACGGAGTATGGAAATATTTTGATATTAATGGTGCGCTTATTAATATAATTTACTATAATCATGGTACAATATCTGACTCAAATTCTCTTTCTTAAAGCTTAATCACTCAAATTTACTTCTAGGAATGTATACTCTTCAGACGCAGTTCTAACTTCAATTTCTTTCGTAGAAAAAGACGCTGTGGCTTCTACATCTAGATAATTAATTATAACCCTCAACGTATCATTACCTATCAAATAGAATAGTTTAATATTTGTCAATGGTCTATTTGATTTATTTAACACCTCTCCCTGTATCCTGGCATACATTCGGGGAGGGAATATGCTATATGAATCTAGATCTAATCCCGAAGCCATAATTGTAATTAGTCTGTCCTTTACTTCAACTTCTTTAGCCGGTTTAGAATACTCAACAATTAAAATTAGAGCACCGGCAAACGCAATAAATAATAATATCTTCTTCACAACTTCTATTAGTATTATCTAGATGTTCCAAATATATTTATGGATTCATCTCCATTTGGACCTGTAGATTGAATTTTAATAACAGCATTTACTGGATTAAGTGTATCCGGTTCTGAATCGAATGCAGAAAAGGAAAATTGAGTAAACGCTTCACTTTGAGTATCTGGTAGAGTAAACTCAATGTTCCCTAAAAGTGTAATGTTTCCTTCTTCAACAGTAACTGAAATTGAATTCCCCTTTGCAAGAGGATTATTATTTCCATCACTTACAGTAAACGTAAATATCTGACTCCCCCCATTCTGAATATCAATAAGTGTTGGAGATACTGAGATGATTGGAAATCCGGAAAGTAATCTTACTGAACTAGTATAAATCAGTTCTGAGTTTTCATCGATGGTTGAAGCGATTACTTCTAAGAATCCCGGGCCATATAACTGGTGATCAGGAAAAGGTTGTGAAAGTAAATTTACTGTTGCTGTACCAATTACACTGGTAAGAGCCGATCCTTCTATTATACCTGAGGTGGTTGAAAAATATACTGAAGTGTTTTGTCGTACCGGATTTGAATATTTATCTCCAACATAAGCTGTGAATGGTATTACATACCCCAATATACCAAATGCAGGATAATTCAAAAAATCGGAGGCAACATCGAAGTGATTTTGATCTGGTAACCCACCATGAATTGAAATCAAAACAGGACGAGAATTAATTGTATTATTTGCCAATTGTATAGTAGCCAATATTTGTATAACGCCAGCCATTGTACCAGAGTTCAGAGTAACAGACGCCCTTCCGAATGCATTAGTAATTACTGAATCAGGATACAAATATTCTCCCCCCCCCGGATTGGAAAGAAAACTGAATTTTACTACGACCCAATTTTCCTGTGTGATCGGAATACCACTTGAATCCAAGACTTCAAAGACTATTTGACATGCTTCAACTCCACCGCTTTCCTTAACCACAATGCTTTCTTGAGATTGCGAGAATAGATATATTGAAGCGGCACTCCCACTAGAATCACTTACAATAATCTGATCTGAATATAATTTAATAAGAGAAGTTCTATTTGTTGTCCCAGTAGCAGCAAATATCTTGATAGTGTCTAATTCATATCCAGCCTTATTTACTATGATCAATATTTCTTTATCTGATGATAAATAAAACTCTGTTGAAAAAAATCCTTTTGAGTCTGTACTTGTTCCTGTCTCTAGAGAATCATAAACAATTTTTACAGAGGCATTGCTTATCCAATTACCTGTAATAGCGTCCACTACCTGACCCTCAACCATAGTTAGATTTGCGGGGTCAAGAGATTCATCTTGTATTCCAAATTCACAACTAATAATGTAAATTGATATTAAAATAGTTAAAGGCAGACTTATATATTTCATTTTCATATTATAATCCTATTATTTCTCTTTGTCGATCATATCAGGTTTAATTTGGTTAAGTTCAAAATCATCCTGCCGGATTTTATCTCGAATCAGATTTTCAAACTTGCGTTTAAGTAGACTTCTCTGCAGTAGGGTTGGCAATAATTCTACACGTATAACAATAATCACTTCTTTTTTTCTAATAATGGTTTCATCACTCCCTGTTAAAAATCTTATACCGAATACCCACCATGGAAGATCTTTCAAAAATGGAATCCCATTTCGAACTATTGTTTCTTCATTAATATACAATCCTCCTATGATTGTTTCCTCCCCATCCAACATCAAAATATCTGTAGTTGCCTGCGTTTTTTTTATTACAGTAGTGAGTACGGTTGGGAAAAAGGAACTCCTCTCTGCCATTAGTTTTACAAGAATGTAGTCTATACCATCTTTGTTATAAACATAGGGAGTAACCTCTATTATAGTACCTGCTGAATAAAATTTATCGAGCACATTACCAGAAAAATCTCTTTGTTTGATTGAAAAGTCTTCTCCTACCTGTATTCTACCTGTTTGTCCATCTCTTACTGTGATAGTCGGACTCGAAATAATCTCACCGAGATTTTCCGATTCGAAAAATCGCAATAAAGCTTTTGCAGTACCAGTAAATTGACCAGTGGTAAATTCGGTGATTGTACCTAAATCAAATCCGGGTTCCTCACCTTGATCTTCATCACTACTACTGCCGCTACCTATCCCACCTAGGATTCCGGGAAATTTTTCTTCGAATTGAGCTTCTGTTCTAAGTTCACCTCCCAGGGTTATGCCATTCCCAGCAAGTAAAATGGCCCAATCAATACCCACTTTACGTGATTTTTCAACATCAGCTTCAAAGAAAATTGCGGAGATTTTAACTTCTCTTGTATCAAAAGCCGCCCAGATGTCATCGCTAGGTAAATTCTCTTCGATTTTGGTTTGCGCTTCCCTAGTTCTAATAAGGATGCTTGTTTCTTTTACTTCATACGTTAAATCAAAACTATATACTATTAAGTTCAAAGCATCCATATAGGGCATTTTAATTATCTCCACTCCTATGGGATTTGGAATTGAAACTGATGATACAATTGATTTCCCAGTGACCAGCTCACTCACTGCACTTAACATTTTAATAGTCTGATCGTAACTAGCATATGCAGTGATTGAAACTAGCTCTAAAGGCCTATACACTCCTGAAAGTTTTTTCTCCAATTGCTCTTGTGGGGATGCATGGAATACAAATGATAATATTAATAAAATAGTAGAAATAATTTTCATTTTATTTTCCTTTAAATCTAAAATTTTCTCCAAGTTTCATAGTTTGATATTCAATTAAGCCTCCCTTGTTTAGTACAAAAGTAACTGTTTGATTTTCATAATCGATTTCAGCTAAATGTCCCAGGTAAACTTTATCCCCTTTTTGCATTAATTCGGTATTACCATCCGAATCTGTGATAAAGGCACCTTGTGGAACCAATGAAATTAATGCTCCTTCCTGGATATCAGGGAGATTACGCTTATTTGGCTTGATTGATACTTTAATTAGGGGATAGTATGCATCTTTTATAGGTTTAGTTATTAAGTTATTCTCTACAAAATTTATTGCGACAAATTGATCATTAGAAGAAAAGTACACCCTGACTTCTAAATTAAATTCCACTAAATAACTTACCCTCCCTCTTTTACTTACCTTATTTGTACTTTTTAAGTTAGCTTGAACAATTTTTTTTAACTCTTTACTTTTCTCGATAGCATATATCAAGTAATACACATTATTATAATTCATCCTACCAGACACTTTATAGATATAATAATTAATACTCAATTCAATATTCTGACCTTTAAATTCAGTATTGGTATATGAAGACAAGCTATTATCGTTGCTATAATATTCAACAAAATCGAAAAATTGAGATTGAGATAAATCTTTTGGTATGTTAAACTTTCCTGTAAATAATAAGGAGTCTACTACTAAAACCCTTTCCTCAATTTCAAGTAATTTTGCTTTTATTAACTCAACACTAGCATAATCAGCTCTTAGTTTATTTAATTTATCTTCTTTTATGCCTAAATCTTTCCCTTGAATGGAAACGGTATAATATCCACCAATAGAAGTAATTAACACAAATATTATAACTAGAATAATAAAATTTTTAATTTTTCGGTTCATTCGCTAAACTTCCTTTTACAATTTTTCCTGCATCAATAGAAAATTTGAATGATCTCATATTCTTTATTGGATCAAAAATTATACTTTGTAGAGTTGATAAATCGTATGAATCTGATAATTGTCTAACTAAGGGTCTTGAAAGAGTATAACCTGCAATCTTTAAGTTTTGCAATTGATCATAAGCTAAATTACTTATCCATAAAGAATCTTTTGCTTTAACAAAATTCGAAATTTTCTCCATTTGATTGTTTATTACACCTGTACCTGTGGATAACTTTTCCATTATTATACGGGTTTGATCTACGTTTTGAATTTTTCTTTCATATCGTTTTATCTTTTCAACATCCTCCCTGCTTTGTTGCTTAATTAATGTTAATCGGCTGATTTCGATATCCATGACATTAGCATGAACATAATTCATATTAATAGTATAACCAAAGAAAGATATCGAGAGAATAATCAGTGCTATTAAAAGAAATCCGTACCATCCCAACTGAATGTTTTTTTGCTGTTCTTTTACGTATGACGGTAATAAATTTATTCCTTTTGTTTTATTTTCAATTTGGTAAAAGTATTCATCAGCAACTGCTGCAGGAATCATATAGGCAGAAGCTATACTTAAGGAATCTATTTTTTTCTCGTCAATTAAATTTGATTTTAGAAATGTAATACTGGTATTTGGATAGGATTCCTTCATTAATGAAATTAAATCTTCTGATTTATCTTCGCCGGTAATAGCTATATTGTTAAGATTATTAACTCCAGCGTGTTCCATTTCAAGTAGAATTTTAGAAACAATAACACTATGAGCATTAAAACTGTTTTTACCTACAGATAATGTTGAACCAATATGAAGTATTTTGCTTCCTTTAATAAATATAACCTTACTGTACTCTTTGCCCACATACAAAATCAACATCATTTTATCTGGTTTCAGAAGAAATTTTCTAATAACAAATGAGGCAAGTGAAATCTCGGCACTTTTAACCGCCTCGATTCTTAAAAATTTCCTATTATTCATCCTGGCCAGTGAATCAATAGCAGCTAAATAGTTTGTTTGACCCGAAGGATATACCGCTAATTTGCCATTATCAGCTAAGTCAATGAAATCAATGATAGTTTCAATTTTACCATTCTGAGTAATATTCAACTTTGCGAGATCTTTTTGGTCGCTTACTTTCTGGAAATAAATAGCGGGTTCTGTTAGGATGGGGATGAAACCACATTTACTAAGATCCTCACCAATAAAAAATTCGTTCAATTTTTGAAGATATGTTCTATTATAAGAGGTTAATTCGTCTGCAAGAAACTCAAAATCAGTGGCACTACCTATTTTCCCACTTTTATTTTCTTGTGTTGCTAATTTTTGTTCGGTAAATGCAAGCGATGTATCAATAGAAGTACCCTTAATGAATTTTATAACACCATTATCCTTCTTGAACAGAGCGACTTTGCTATCATTTCCTTCAAAATAAATACAAGCGATAGTATTCATAAAGAATTTCCAATAATTTGTTTGAATAATGCTTTGTTATTAGCGAATTGTAAAGCCGATTCAAGAGATATTTTTTGCTCCATATATAGTCTTTTTAGGTCTTGCTCAAGCGTGATCATTCCTTCTGAAGTCGCCTGATTTATCATCATATAAATTTCGCCTGTATTATTGTTTTTTATAGCTGCACTTACATTTGAATTTACAATCAATACCTCTTTTGCCATTATAAGTTTACCATCAAGTGAAGGAACAAGTTTTTGAGAGATTATTGCTGTGAGCACATCAGCTAAACGGAGACGAACTCTTTCTTGTTCACTTTCATGTACCTCGGCAATAATTCGGTCAATCGACTCAACAGCCGATGAAGTGTGAAGTGTAGAAAACACTTTATGCCCCGTATCAGTTACTTCTAAGGCTGCAAGAATTGTTTCAGGATCACGCATTTCACCAATGATCATTATATCTAGATCTTGCCTTAATGACTGAATAACGCCCTCATGGAATGAAGTTACATCTCTTCCTACTTCTCTTTGCCTTATCATACATTTATTACTCCTGTGAACATATTCTAAAGGAGAGGCTATTGTTACAATGTGAGCGTTTACGTTACTGTTATGCCAATCAACTATTGCATCAAGTGTGGTAGATTTACCTGATCCTGTAACACCGGTTATCAACACTAAACCTTGCTTTATATAGTTATATGAAAGTGCTTTCAAGACATTTGAATGAAAACCATATTCATCAAATGGGCGTAATTGTGGAATGATCGAACGCATATTCATCGCTAAACGGTCTACATCAAAATATGCATCACCTCTAAATCTAATCTCACTAATATTATTATTGTCTTTAGCATACCTATTTTCTATGTAATCAAAAGTGTATGAGAAGTCCAGGTTTCTATTTTCTTCTAAAATTTTCACCTGTTTCTCATTAAGAATTGAAAGAATAAGTAATGCAGATTCATCGTGACTGAATTTTGGTAATTCAGGCCATGGCTCTTTCGTTCCATAAATTCTAAGCCAAACAAATCCTTCGGATCCAAATCCTCCAAGTTCAATATCCGATGCTTCCCGGTCTGTCATAACTTTTAAAAGATTATTGAATAATTCGATAAGTAATTCTTTATCATCGTGCGAAATTGATGGCAGCAATTCAATCAAATAACTTACTCTGTCAGGTCCATGGTATGTAGACGGTATACTGGATACAATCTTTTGTAGAACATTTTGTACTTCGATTGAAATGGTTAAATGATCGGATTTAGTTGTTAATTCGTTTGGTAATATCATGTTCAGGCTTAAGTTGTATTAGAAATTACTTCTGCAAAAGAAGTTAAGCCTTTTCTAATTTTTTCGAATCCTGATTCCCTTAGACTAAGCATTCCATCTCTTTTTGCAGCTCGCCTAATACTTTCTTCATCGATTTTATCTCCAGCATCGAAAATAAGTTGACTTATTTCATTTGTGAAATAAAGTGTTTCATGAATTGCCATCCGACCGCTGAATCCAGTATGTTCACATTTTTTACATCCTTGAGGTTCAAATATCTCATATTTTTTCCATTCATCAGGATCCAATTTTAAATTTGATAAAAACCGTTCATTATGATGATCAACTCTTTTTTTACAGTTACAAAGTTTTCTTATAAGTCGCTGTGCTACAATTAGATTTATTGCGTATGCCAATAAGAAAGGCTCAATTCCCATTTTATAGAGACGAGAGATTACGCTAGGTGCATCATTTGTATGTAAAGTGGAAAACGTTAAATGTCCGGTATTTGCGAGTTTAATTGCAATATCAGCAGATTCCTTATCCCTAATTTCACCAACTAATACTATATCTGGGTCATGTCGCAATATTGATCTTATTGCCTGGTCAAAATTCATTTTATGACTTAGTTTAATTTGTCTTGCACCTTTAATAATGTATTCGATAGGGTCTTCTACGGTTAGTACATTCAGGGAGGGATCCATTACGTGTTGTAAAGCCGCAATAATTGTTGTACTCTTACCACAGCCAGTTGGTCCAGTAAGAATAATCATACCCTGTGGCTTACTAATAGCTTTCTCAAATGAATCTCGAGCATAACCAACTAGTCCTAATTCATCCAGATCAGTAATAATATTTCTATCATCTAAAACTCTTATAACAACACTTTCGAATTTATTTCTAATTTGTGCGCCGGCAATAGGTAAAATTGATACTCTAAATCTTATTATATGCCCATCTATATTACGTTGGATAAAGCCATCTTGTCCTTTTTCCCGTTCAAATCTGTCAAGCCCCCTAGATCTGTCTTTAACGACAGCAATTAAGGCTTCCGGTAAAGTCTTTTCCTGTTTATGCCAGAGCATTAATCGCCCATCAACTCGGAGAGATATGTGAGTTTCTTTATTGCTAATGGGAATGAAATGTACATCGCTTGCCCCTAGTCTTACAGCCTCAACTAGTGCACCTTCAAATAAATTAATAAGAGCACTTTTGCTTATTTCAACTTCAAGTAGCTCCTCATCAACGGTTACTTCTTCAGCAGTTTCTTGATAATCAAGATTGTCTTCCTTTATGTTTTTTAAATATTCATTTTCAGGTGGGATTAGATATTCAATTAGTCTTTCATAAATACTCAAAGGAATAAATTCCACATCATAACTTTTTGCGTTACAACTATAAGCAAATTGAGGAATTTCCCTGGTAGTTGGATCTACAGCTCCAAGTATTATTTTATCTCTTTGTTTTGAATCAAATCTGACAGGAATAATTTTATATTGACGCATCTTTTCTTTTAATCCATCATCGAAAGTATCAACGAAGTTTTTTATCTCATCCAGGTTATTTTCTGAATCTTCATCGATATTTATTTCTAAAGTATTAAAAGCATATAAATCGGCAACTTCTTTATATACTAAATCATAATCAATTTTGAAATCTTGAACGAGAATCTGAGCCAGACTCCTACTTGATTTACCGTTCCCATTTACGGGAGTATCCTCAGTTCTTTTTAACAAAATTGCGTCTTTGAGTGTGCTGTTGTCGACTATTCCTTTTTTTAATAAATAAATTCCTAATCTAATAGGTGGGTCACTAAATATTTCGTGATCTTTTTCTTTTAATATTGATTTTTTGTATTCATTCATTTGTTATTTCGTTCTATCTATAACACCTGGTTTTGTCGGACTTATAATTGCTGTCTCAGCCGATACAACAGTTAATGCTATCATTACAATCAGTATATACATGGCAATTAAAATCTGTACCCATTCGATAAAATTCTTTAATCTATAAACAGTGTCACTCTCATAATAATTTGCAAGTTGCAGAGCTGTTTTTTTAATGTTACCTGTCTCTTCACCTTGTCTAAATTTTGAGATAGCTGTATCGGGAAAGACACCTGTTGCAAGTAAAGCATCAGATATTCCAATACCTTTATTTGTCATAATTGGCAGTGCAACATTTTTGATTTTCTCTTCCATATACTTGTTTCCCATAGCTTCAGCTCCAATTCTAATCGGAGTTATACTCACTGCCGAACCACTATAGAGGGTATAGAATACTCTGCAAAATATTTCAATATAAGTTTTATGAAGTATATCCCCTATAAAAGGTAATTTTATTAATTGTTTATCAAACCAAATTCTTCCTTTGGGTCTTTTATATGCATATATGCCAACTAACAATGGAATAATTATTAGCGCAATGATATAATATATGTTGGCAACTAAAAAAGCACTTAATTGAAGTGTAAATGCTGTCATCGGAGGTAATACAATGTTAAACCGAAGAAAAAGTTTTGCTGTTTCCGGAAATATATAGGCAATATACCAGATGACGGCTGCATTGAGCACTAACACCGTTACCAAAGGGGTAATTAAAGCGCTGCGAAGACTTCTTTTAAATTCATGCTTCCGCTCTAGAAATTTTGCAGTAGCACGGTATATCTCGGTCATATTGCCACTTTTTGAAGCTAAACCTAGCATATAGGCAGTAAAATGCCCAAAAACATCTTTATGTTTTAAGAATGCCTGTTCACTGTCAACCCCTTGCTTAAGATCTTTACTAATTTCTCGTAATCTTTCCTTAAGAATCTTATTTCTTGTATCACTAATAATAAAAGATAAGATTTCACCATAAGACATTTTATCTTCCAGCATATCAGCACTTACCTTTACAAACATTAATATATCCGATAACGAAGGTTTTTTTTGAAAATTAATGATTTTTTTGTTAACACTTATTACCTGGTATCCAAGAAGAGTTAATGTCTCAATAATCTCCTCTTTATTAAAGGCTGTTTTCTCTCCTTTCGTAGGTTTCTCGCTACCTCTTCTAATTTTATATACATAAGTATTTTTTTTCTGAAGAGATCTAATTTTAATATTATTCTGGACTGCAATAATATTAGCCTTGTGCTTGGCAGTAGAATAATTGTCGGCGGAAATAACTCCGCCGACAATCTGACCGTCAAATTTTTCTGCTGTGAATTTTAGTTCAATCATAGTAAAAAATTTAACTTAATTAATGACAGTGACCATATCATCTACAGTAACTGTTGTTACAACAGTCCAAGTATATCCTAAATTTAAATTGGGTAAACCGGTTATAACAATTCCCGTAAGTGTTTCTCCAGCAGTTGTATAGGTACCATTTGTTGAAGCTCCTAATCTTATAAGGTTAACAGTAAAATGTGCATTGAAACCTACAAATGTATTTCCACCGCCACCCATTGCAAGTGGTTTCTTAAACCACTGTTGTGCATTAGCACCAACTGTTAAGTTATGAGCTACTAACTCATCTTTAGCACCTTCCTCAGCACCAACTGCGAAATAATTGATACCAAGTACTACTGCCACCCCAACGAGAATTACGCCGAGAACGATAAGTAATAATTGTTGTTGTCCCATAATAGAACTCCTCTAAATATTAATGAAAGTTACTGAATTATTTATTAACGGCGAGATTATTATAGCCCTCACTCGCTAAAATCTTAGAAAATTTATTATATTTTTTTCTTCTCTTAATTTTTTCTTAATCATACTCTTATTTAGAACCGATTAAGATTTAAATATTATTTTATTCCAGCCATGATATAATTTCATAACCATCTGAGTATGGAAACCATAATGGCGGTCTTGCTAAAAATCTTTCATCTAAAACTATATGCCTATCGTAACCACCTAATAACAAGCCATTATTATAATTAGCAATCTGTTCTTCTTTCCCGGCAATCATAGATCCTCTTAGATAAATAGTACCTGTAAGAGTATTCATATATGTAGGATTTAAATCTTCTAATTCAAAACCACCACTCAAAC